>Ga0209380_10003155_pt1 | contig 10319 bp, 11 predicted proteins | sample HubBroMetageWFT6_FD_188347 | JGI IMG/M metagenome (GOLD analysis project Ga0209380, IMG submission 188347) | Warmed and freeze-thawed soil microbial communities from the Hubbard Brook experimental Forest, New Hampshire - Hubbard Brook CCASE Soil... | ecosystem: Environmental > Terrestrial >...
GTTTTCAAAGATGTGCGCTTCCTGCGATATGCAGGTCTCCGTGGGCAAAAACTCGGAATGAAATCATTCGCGTTGGAGTTCTTCAGTTCTTCATCGCAGAGCGTTTCGTGAATCTAGCCGTTTCACTGCCTCAGTATCAATTCGCCAGCCACAGCCTAAGAAATAATAAAGGACACGTCTACGACATCCTTTCGTCGTCGTTCCAGTTAACCCCGGGTTACTTTCGTTACATCGTTTGGGACCTTTCGGTTCAATCGCATACAGCAATCACGCTACCATCAACCTCAAATTAGGTATCCGCTCATTCTTCCAAGAGTGAAGGAAAAACTACCGCTACCCTGATCGGCGGTGGGCCGGAGCCGATACCCTGGGACGCGTCGTCGCGAGGAACTGGAGCGGCGGACTAGTGCGGACTCCGGAGCCGAAGCTCGACTGGCTGAAGACCGCAAGGACCAAAGCCGCGTCCTATGGTAGTTCTCTAGTACTAGCAGAGGCAGGCAAATGTACCCTGTGCCGCAAGCGGACGGTTTAGATCCGAATGCCGCGTTGCAGTTGATCAGTCAGCGCGCGCAAGTGCTCACCCGCAGTACGGGCGCGGCCATCGCGCTAGGCCACAAGGAGTCGATGATCTGTCTGGCTAGTGTAGGAGCTAACGCCCCTACGCTCGGCTCTCGCCTGGATGTCAGCACTGGTTTTTCTGGAGAGTGTGTCCGTACCGCCAAAGCGCAACGCTGCGACAATTCGGACAGTGATTCCCGCGTTGATGGCGAAATCTGCCGCCGACTTGGTGTGCGCTCTATTCTGGCGGCACCGATCACGTTCGCTGGCGAAGTAGTGGGTGTGTTGGAAGCTTTCTCCTCCGAGCGCTTCGCTTTCCATGATGGCGATCTCGTCGTCCTCGAGAACCTGGCGGAAACCATAGTCGAAATCCGGTCTTCGTTTAAGGCCATGCCGACACCGAATCTTCTACTCAAACTAGAACCGGCATACCGAGTTTTCTTTAGCAACCTGATCGACACTCTGCATCCGCCGCAGACCCCACCGCTAAAGCTGACTTCACTGCCGGCACGGTTTTGGCCGGATGTTTTTGTGCCCTCGCAATTGCCTTGGCAACGGTTTGTTCAATCGATGCTGCTGCACGTGATCATGGTCGTAGCGCTCGGCGGTCTTCTTGAGTTCGGATTTTCGCAGCCGCAACTGCGCCACAGCCAATTAAGATTCAATAAGTCAGATGTTATTTACTACTCACCTTCTGATTATCTCCCCTCATTTAAGAGGGCCACCGGGCCATCGCAATCGCGGCGGACACAACGACCTGCATTGGTCAAGCAGCCGGTCTCCGTGTCGCGGGAATCGGGCAGCCGCACGCCGGCATCGGTCACCTCACCGAGCATCAAGCTGAATGAGGAACTGCGATTAGCGCGCATTATAGCCTGGAATTCAGCCATACCTGCGGTTCCATTTACGGCGGCGATGCGAAGTCAACGGAATATGCCTACCGTGAGTGCGTCGGCTATCGCGCCTCCACCGGATATCTCGGAGGTGTCGCCTTCACGACATGTCACGCCTGCGACGCCAGTTGTCATTGAGCCTGCGCCGTCTGTGGATCAGTCAATTCGCCAGATCGCTAGCATCAGCATTGGCCACTTGCAGGTCGTTGCGCCAGCGCTCGAGATGCCCCTCAATCAGCAGGTTTTGTTTCCTGCGGAGCGGACTCTAATCGCATCAACCTCGGTTGTGCCGCCACCACCGTCTGTTAGAGGTCTCGGAAATACCGGGTATCGCACGAGCTCGCTACCGGATGAGATGCCAGTTGTGCCACCTGCTCCGTTGCCGCAAAGTACAAGCAGCCATCTAAGGAGCAGTCCCCAGGGCGGTCCTGTTTCTGTCGGGCCACCTCCGCCCTCTGTTCGGAGTCTCGGAAATCCTGGCGGTCAGCAACCGAGCTCATTATCAGCCGTTGCCGATCAAGCTGTGCCGCCTGCTCCTCCTCTTCAAAGTGCAGGTAGCTACGCGAGCGGCACTTCGGACGGCATAGCCGTTCCTGTCGTGCCTCCTCCACCCTCCATTAACAATCTCGGCCATCCTGGCAATCAGCGCGCAAGCTCACTGCTCGCTTCGGGCATGCAAGTCGCACCCCTTCCTACTGCGATCCATCGCGCCGGTGACCGCTCTAGAAGCGGGGGCCCGACTACGCTGGCCAACGGACTACCAGGTGGGCTGCTACCAGGTGAGATAATCCCCAACCACGAGGGAATTCTTGCCGACACAAAGGAGCTTCCCGACACAAGAGAGCTCAGTGTGAATTTTATGGTTCCAGCGTTGGTCCTCCCAACGTCTTCGTATTTTTCGAACTATGAGGTATTCATAGCAGAACAGCGGCTCACGCGGCATCAGTCACGCCTCATAAAGCTGGTTTATGAATTTCTTGCTTATCAGCAGAGGCTTTCGGACTATGGTCCGAATTACCCGGGCATCGAAAACCTTCGCGTCACAAGAGATCGGAGTTGTGATCAGGCTCTAATGCAAGTAGCGTCTTCGGCGAGTACAGTACCCTGGTCGCAGTCCGCTCGACTTCAGCTTAGTGCGAAATCCTTAACCCAGGGACAAATTACATTGGAATGTTACCGGACAACTGCAGACGACTACCGCAGAGCGCACGCTCGTCAGCACCGACAGAAGGTTGCTACCAGCAATCCGGGTTCAGACGTTCTTCCTGATTAGGTCGGTGCGCGGGAACGGTCATTCCAGATGCTGAGTATCTTCGGATCTCGGCTTCGTCGGATTTACCTCGAACACCGTTCCGAAGCCTAAAGCGCCGCCTATGTTGGTTGTGCCGTATAGGCTATCCTCATCCGCGTCCATCACCAACCCCGCATAAGGCCATCCACCGCCTGCTCCCCCGCTGAAACTATAAAGGATGGATTCCTCGCCGCTCTTAGTCAGCTTGAAAACTGTCCCATATCCGTAAGCACCGCCCCCCACAGTCGTGCCATAAAAATTTCCGTATGAGTCCCGAATCAATCCCCCATAGGGACTCGCCCCATCTACTTGGCCAGTGAAAGTATGTAGAACCGTCAGCTTCCGGTAGGCATTCACTTTGAACACTGTCCCCGCACCGGAACCGCCGCCCGCTGCGGTCCCGTAAAGGTTCCCCTTTGCCTCCAAAACTAAACCTGCACGTGGTGCCCATCCATCCGCGCCGCCGGTAAACGAGTGGAGGATCGTGTAAGTCTGTGCTTGCGCCGATTGAGTCGCGACCCCAACCGCTAACGTCAGCACGGCACATGTTTCTCGCAGGCGCATCCTCGAAATCCAGCCCCGAGCTTGCACGGAATTCGTCATGGTGTGCCTCCCCCTTAAAAGATCCATAGCGTCCTAGCTGGCTAAGCTAGTCCTCTATCGCAAAATGTCAATGAGACCTTAAACTTCTGTCGGTGGCTCAGCAGAAGGTGAATGCCAGCGATCAGCACGGACACGACCCAATCATCAGCATCTTCGGCATCTAGTAGCGATTACAACTCCTCTCTCAGCTCCCTAATCTCGGCTTCTTTCCGTGTGGCTGAAAGAATCAGGCGATCTCTTTCATCCCCAAGTGCCCGAGCGGCTGCCGCTCCTTCTGCACCCACATGCTGTCGAAGTATCGCAATCGCACGCTCGATTCTTCTTCGGTGATCCTCGGGGGGAACTGGAGGCTGTTCGTCTACGGCCAACCAGCCATTGTGAGCTGGGCAGATTCCAGGCAGCATGCCTTCTAGCCACGCTGTGGCGGCGTCTTTCTCCATCTGCGGCCCATAGTACAAGACAAACTGTGCACCACAGGTTGGACAGTTTTCCATTGTTCCAGGACGGCCACGGTCTGTAAAAGCTGTGGTTATATCCCCGTAGGCGTGCTTCGCTGTGAGCCTCTTAATCGCCAAAGCCATTGCGTTCTGCCTCACTTCTAGGATACTACCAGTTGATTGCGGAACACTCGTAGCTAGCGGACGGGCAAGATGAATGTGGCTCACGGCTTCGTGCGCGCTCCCAACGGCGTCATCACGACGTTCGACGCTCCGGGTGCGGGGACAGGCGCTGGCCAGGGCACCTTCCCCGATCAAAACGACCCATCGGGGGGATCACTGGATACTATATTGACGGGAGCGGTGCGGCTCACGGCTTCCTGCGGAGCAAGTAGAACGAATCGAAACGAACACTATGCCGCCCGATGTCTGGGCGGTTTTTCTTTGCATTACGCTGAAGTGGTTACGCGGTAACTTCTGATAACAGGCCATTACACTCTTTGAGAATTGGCCCAGCCCGCAGACTGATTGATCTTGGTTGTGAGTGATAACCAGGAGTTACGGCCTTTTCAGTTTCTTCATTTCCAAATAGTGGCCCAAGAAAAAGCCAGCCAGAAACGGCATGCCGAAGCCCATAGCGGCTGGGAAGAGAATTAATACCAGGTGGAGAGGGCTAAAGAGTCCGTCGAACATTTATGCCTCCAATGCTCGGGTTAAGAGTGACCCGGTAGAGCGGCAAGTCAAGTCGACATCGGGCGCGTGTCAATCGTGGCGAGATTCTCAACTGTCGTTATCAGGCCATTTCACTTATTGGCCCGGCTGTTCACGCTACCATCCAGCGACGCTCCCCATAGTCCGCACCACCGCCTCTAGCCACCTCATTTCGCCGTCGCATTTGCTGTGGTAGTGAAGGTGATTGCCGTCTCGGCATTGATCACAGCCTCTTCCTTACCCGTTGCAGCTGCCACTCCGGTACCCGCTCCAGCACCTACAGCCGTGCCGATCAGTGCTCCCTTGCCACCACCCGCCAATCCGCCGATGAGGGCACCGGCTGCCGCGCCGCCACCTATTTTGGTTACGTTGCTCTTGGTGTGGCTCTTGCCCTTGGCGCGAAAGCCGCTGGTTGAGACCGGCAGGGTTTTGCCGTCCCCGAGTTGAATCGAGGTGAGGCGGACGGTGACCTGTCCAGGGGCGTGCAGCCGTCCACTTGACTTTGCATATGTGACCTTGCCTTTCGCCGGCGCCCCAGCCTTGGCGACGGTTTTGCCATCGACCACCAGATCTCTCACCAAATTGGCATGAAATGATTGCCCGACCTGCGCACTTGCAGAATTGATTTGCGAGTCAGTACGAATGGTGATGCGAGTTCCGGCGGGCACGGTTTGCGCCAACGCCGACATTCCAAGGGCGAGTAGAAAAACAATAGTCTTCCCAAATCTGCTCAGCATGATCTCTCCTTATTTGCCAATAGCCACAGTCTGAGATTAATTGTAGGAAGGATCCCTGCAGAGTGAGTCACATAATCGTGCTTTCGGCAGTTACCTTAGACCGAGCCCTCTGGTGCAGATCAGCGCGGGGCGGGCGTTCACTTGGGGGTTATGAGTGAAATCGCGATTTATCGTCAACTGACGGCCAGTTTCCGTTTTGCCGAAAAATTCGCCAACCGAGCGATCTTCGGCTGGCAAAGTCAGGAAGCACGTTTTCTCTGGAAGATCGCGTGGCGGCCGCTTTCCGATTCATAGACAACGGACGCCGGGATAGTAAGCTCAATCTCAGTACCGGATTCAGGCTTACTCGATACGGTCAACTTACCGCCCACCAGTTTGGTGCGTTCCTGCAGGCCAGGTAACCCATAGTGTCCCGCTCGTGCACCGGACTCCAGAACGTTTGTATCAATGCCTTTGCCGTTGTCACGGATGCGTAACCAAAGCTGTCGCTGCTCATACCGGATTTCCACGTCGATCCGCCCAGCCTGTGCGTGCTGGAGTGCATTTCGTACCGCCTCGCCGGCAATGCGATAAACATCATCTCGCACGATCGGAGCCAGATCCCGTGGTGTGCCTTGCACATCCACGTGAAAATCAGGAGAGTTCGAATCGTTTTGAGCTGAGAGTTCAGCTCCGAGTTTCTGGATCGCCCGCCCAAGATCGTTGGTAACAACCGCGGAGGAACGCAATCCCTGCACCGCATCGCGGCCCTCGGTGACTGCCTGCTGGCCCTGGTCGATGAGAGTATCAAGTTTCTTATGGACTTCGGGGCGATCCAAGAGTTCGTAAGACACACCTTGAAACTTCAGCAACAACCTTTGAAAGCTCTGCAGCAGAGTGTCGTGCAATTCCCGGGCAATGCGCGTTCTCTCGCCGAGACGCTCTTCCATACGTATATCGTACTGTCGCGCCAACTGCCGCACCCGCAACATGTACAGCAGAAACAGAAGCACCATTGTGGACACAGCGCACAACGTTATGAACCACCCGGTCTGGTAAAAAGCTGGCAGAATATTGAACTCCGTGGTCGCAATTGCGTCCGACCACACACCGTTGGTGTCGGTGGCATTGACGATGAAGTGATATGAGCCGGGAGCAAGATTGCGATAGCTCACCGGGCTGGCGGTGCCGACTTCGTGCCAGTCTTGATCGGTTTCCTGAAGTTTGTACCGGAAGTGAATCGCTTCCGGATCTGACAGGCTTACCGCGGCATAATTGATCTGCACGCTCGATGTATGCGCGGGAAACTTCAGAACCGAGCCAAGCGGATAGTTCTTATCGTCGGCAGAAACCGACTGAATAGTGATCGGCGGCGCGGGAGCCTTGTTTTCGGATTGACCCGGGTCGAGCCACTCTACACCGCCGCTCGTGGTAAACCATAACCTCCCATCCGTCCCCTCAATGGCTGTGTTCAACGGACGGAATTGAGGTGCAACCCCCAGGAGTCCTTCGCGCCTACCGAAATGCTCACCTTTTACCTGATAATCAGGGTTATTTAACGCCTCCGAAATTTCTGAGCGTCGGAGATGAAAGATTCCGCCCAGGCCGTTCAGCCACAAGTCCTCATTGCCTGTTTCTACGATTCCAGAAATTCCGCGCAGCAATTCTTGATTGGTAGCATGGATGGTATAGAAGCGTCCATGGTCGAACCGTTGCAAGCCAAACTCGCCACCGATCCAGATTTCTGATCCACGTCCGTATATCGCGGTCACATTACCCACGCCAAGTCCGTCCTTGGGACCAATTACCCGGACTCGGTCGCCATCCAGCACTGCCAAAATGTTCTTGGTGCACCCGAACCAGACGCGGCCGAGGCTATCGGTAAACTCAATTAGCACCATTGTCTTGGGAAGGTCTTCGCGACCACCATAGGCGGTCCAAACACCATCGGCTAGGCGGTACAAGCCCTCGCGGCCAAAGGAAACCCACATGCCTCCCAGGCGGTCCTGCGTAATCGTCTGCAAGAAATGCGCCTTGTCAATCATTGCCTTGGGAAGATTAACGCGGCGCAAATTGCCCTTGACCAAATGCCAAAGGCCGGATTGCCCACCGAACCAGAGCGTCTTGTCCGAAGCACGATATCCGAATCCCGTTAACGAGCCGGGTGTCGCCCGAAAAGACTTCACCTCACCCATCCGTGACTCGATGACAGGCCAAGACGTTAATGTTGTATCAGTAAAATTGCCAGCCGTGATCCAGACTACTCCATCGTCATCAAGGGTCACGCTGAAAAAAGCACGCTCCGCCGCCGACTTCGGTAGTGCTTGTTTTCTCAGCGGGCTGTAGAAGAATCGGTCAAGGCCCTTCGCCCCCCCAAACCAGATATTGCCTTCGCGATCGACCAGTTTGGCAGTAAAGGAGGGATTCAGGTTATACGTTTCGGAGTTGCGGGGTGATGCTTTCGCAAGTGCATCGGGTAGCGGCCGCCCACTTGCGGGCAAGCGCATGACAACGGGTTCTTCGAGAACGATCCAGACACTTCCTGTCCGATCAATAATTTGGGCGGACCCTTTCCTGAGTACCGGGTAAGCTGCCGGGCGATCAGCCGCATAGGCGGTGGCATCGTCGAAGAGAGATTCGCTTTCTGGGCTGGTCACGATATATCCATCAGCGTCCAACGTAGATCCATCAGCAGGCAGGTTGCTTCGAGCCATCTGGAACTGTCGGCTTCCCGTGCGAAGATAAACAAGCTGCGCTCCGGCAGAAAGAGCCGCAGAGCCGGTCAATGCCCATAGCGTTCCCTTTCGATCAAACCTTACCTCCGCAAAAGGACCGGGGGGGATGCTTGTTTCAGGTCCGATGTGCAGCCAGCGAGAGTGGTCGAATCTCCACAAACCACTGGTTGTCGCAGCCCTGTAGGTCATCAAAATGCCATTCGCGATAAGAATCAACGGGTTCTAGTTGCGCTCATTCGTTCTAGAGCACAAATTCTCGGAGGATGGAGGTTGTCATGGAAAGGAATGCGATGGGCAGTTTGGCTCGTAAAACCCGCAGAAAAACTTGCGATTTTGCCATGAACTCGAGCATTCCGGATCGAGAGACGCCAGCAGACATGCGGTTACAGTAACCGAATCGGCCAGCTCAGAATTCTTGTTCTCCAGGTTCGCTCTCGCCTGGAGATCTGCACAAATCATCTCCAGACAATGCCCGCGGCATTGCGCGCTTCGACATTCGCAAGTGCCTGACGAAGGGGAAGTAGATGTCCAGCTTAGCCATATCATTGTCCGGAAGATCCACTGGTGCTCGGGAAAGAGCCGACTGCACTTCGTGCATCACATCAGAGGAGGTTGGGTCATCTGCAAGCAGCGGAATCACCGTGAGCAGCGCCTGAATTTCTTTGCGGACCCGCTCGAGATCCAGGTCTTTCTGACGCAAAACAGTATGGGGATCTTTCATGGTCCCCTCCGAAACATGCGTACAGTTTAGAGTTTTATCGGTTATTTCTTTTCAACACCTGCCCCGGTGTTACGAATTCAGAACATTTTGGATCGCGAAGCACGGCTTTACCCGGTCAAGGTAGGGACGCACTCCCCGACCTTCGACTTTTGAAAAAGTCGAACGCCGATCTAACCACTTATCGACTTACTTACCGACCGTGAAAGAACAACACTCGAACCAACTGACCAAGGGCGTAGAGACGCAACACCACGACCTCGGCTTCAAGGGTCCAAGCGATGAGCTTCTTCATTTTTGGTGTTGATGGGTCGTACAGGATTACCGACGACGAGGCGCCCAAACCTTCCCCCTATCCCCATTGCTGGGACCGACCAACTGGCCGAATTTTGGGAGAGACCGTGCTCTCGATGTCTGATCTATTTCTTACCAGAAACGACAGCCAATAGCAACGAGAACACTTCTCCCACTTCTCCCAAGAATGTGAAGAGTGTTAAGGCCGAGCGAGCCTAGGTGGCAGACCGGCTATCAGACTCAGCCTCCGAGCCAAGACGTGCGAAAATCATCTGTGAGGTGTTCCGATGAAATTGGTACGTCTTACCCAAGGCAAAAGCGGCAAGCATCATTACCTAAACACTGATCACGTTCGCTCCGTTACGGAGACTGACGGCGGAACGTTGATCACTTTCGGCGACGGGGGGACCCTTATTGTTAACGAAAGCTTGACTGACACTGTGGATGAAATCCAGGGTGCTCAGACCTGACTTAGCAACACTGTGGCCCTAAAGCCAGACGTGCTTGCAACCTGAGGTCTGAGGGGGGAATGCTAAGTGGTGGCCATGGTGACAGCGTGAACTCATGGCGTATCGTGATGCTTTGCGTCTTTCTCGTATTGAACGCGAACGCTTCGAGCGTGGTCAAACTGACGCCTCCGAAGCTGGACTTCGATCCGCAGCCCGTCGGCACGGCCAGCCCGCTCAAAACTGCTACGCTCACCAACATCAGCAATTCAGCAGTGACTGTTCGTGACATCAGTGCCTCGGGCATCGACTTTGCCGAGACCAACACATGCCCATCCAGTTTACCCTCGGGAGGAAACTGCGCGATCGAAGTGATCTTCAAACCAGCCATCGACGGTCCCCGGATTGGGACCATCATCATCTCCACTTCGGACCCAGCCAGCCCGCAGTTCCTTGTGCTCACCGGCACGGGACAGTGAGTTCCACGACCTCAGTAGTATGCAAGCGTGCGTCGTTGAGTGTTCGGGTCGCCTGGGCCATGGCCGTTGATCGTTGTTTTCTCCGTCCAATTGCCGTGGCTGTCGTACTGATAGAGGTAACGGAACTCTGAGCGTTCACCATCACTTCCGATCATGAGCGTCCAGTCCTCATCTCCTTGCTCGTTGTACGTCTTGCTTTCGTCTACGTTAAGGTCGCCCATCTGCGTTAGCGTTCGGATGACGCGGTCGTCGGCATCATAGGTGTAAGAAGTGTAAGAACATTCCACACCTAAACTCTGAGTTGGCGATGGGCTAGCAGGCGGTGAAGGCTGGCGACCGTGGATTCCCACCCTAACATCGAAAAGCGAGACGTTAGGATGGGATATTCGCTGCGACAACGGATTGGACTAATCGACCAACAGGTCTAGACGAACATTG
>Ga0209380_10003156_pt1 | contig 10319 bp, 9 predicted proteins | sample HubBroMetageWFT6_FD_188347 | JGI IMG/M metagenome (GOLD analysis project Ga0209380, IMG submission 188347) | Warmed and freeze-thawed soil microbial communities from the Hubbard Brook experimental Forest, New Hampshire - Hubbard Brook CCASE Soil... | ecosystem: Environmental > Terrestrial > Soil...
CGCTGAGCACCGGGTTGCTGTTCCTGCCCATGATCGGCTGCATCCTGATCACGTCCAACCTCTCCAGCATCGTGCTGCTGACCCGCGTCGGGCCGCGGGCCCTGATCGCAGCCGGCATGCTCCTGGGCACCGGCGGGATGGTGTACCTGACCCAGGTCAGCGTGACCTCCAGCTACGCCACCGGCGTGCTGCCCGCCCTGCTCATCCTCGGCCTCGGGTTCGGCATGATCTTCGCGCCGGCCATCAACACCGCTACCTTCGGTGTCGCCCGCCGGGACTCTGGCGTCGCCTCCGCGCTGGTCAACACCATGCAGCAAGTTGGCGGCTCGATCGGGACGTCGGCACTCAGCACGATCGCGCTGAGCGCAGCCGCCACCTACCTGATCACCCACCACACCAGCCGGCTAGCTCCGGCAGTCGCGGCCACGCACGGCTACACGGTCGCCTTCGGCGTGTCGGCAGGGCTGCTCGGGCTCGGCTTCATCCTCACGATCGTCCTGATCCCGTCAAACCGCAGGCTTACCGAGCTCAGGGCCGTCTCCACCCCGGCGGCAGACACCGGCGCCCCGGTGCCAGCTACCGCGGTCCCGGCCCCCGCCCAATCGGCGGCCGCCCCCGCGCTGCAGCAAGGGTTCGAGGCGATTCCCGTCGCCCTGTGCAGCTGCTCCCCGCTGGTGACCAGAGTTCCCGGCTCGCCGGCGACGCCCGTCCGCTAAGACCGGCAGCGGTCGGTTATTCTCCGTCGATGAGCACTATTACGCCGCCCGCGTCGGACCTGCGCCTGGTTGTCGGCTACGACGGCTCTCCCCCGGCTAGCCGTGCCCTTGACGGCGCGGTCAACCTGCTCCAGGGTCGCACCGGCAAGATCGATGTGGTGTATGTAGCTCACCTGCCCAGCATGGCGGCGCTCTCGCCCGGTGCCATCTCCGAGCTGGAGTCAGACTTCGACGATGTCGAGCAGGAACTCCGCACCCTGGCCGCTGACCGGCTTCGCGGCCGTGAGCAGCGCTTTGACTTTCACCGCCGCCAGGGCCAGATCGCGGAGGAATTGATCGCGGCCGCGACTGAACTCCGGGAGGCGCACCCGGACGTCACCGTCGTCATCGTGGTCGGCAGTTCCTCTCTCGCGGCGCACCGCGTCGTCGGCTCGGTCGCCGTCAGCCTCGCCCGCCACTCCCCCGTACCCCTCGTAGTCGTGCCCTAGGGCGGCGAGCCCGGTGCGTCCGCGCTGCCTGGACTAGGTCTCGAGCCTTCCGAGACCGAGCAGCAGGCCGTCGGCGGCCACGGCGGGCGAGCTGGTCACGAACATGATCACGCCGTCGGTGGGCGCGGTGATCGTCTCGAGGACCTCGCCCCCGTCGAGCGTGGAGACCGTGCCGAGCACCTCGCTCCCGGCGACGAAGTCGCCCGGGGCCACGACGGGCTCCCACCAGCCGGCCTGCCGGGTGTGCGGCCAGATGGATCCGTTGAGGAACGTCGGCTCCGCCGCCCCGGTCGCATCGTCAGCGCTGATGTCGGCCATGCCGAGGACTGCGAGTACGCCGTACAGGCCGGCCACGTGCATCTGCACAGCCTCCTCGTCTATCAGCCCGCAGCCGCCTGCCTCGGCGGTGATGGCCGGGATGCCGGCCGCCGCGGCGGCTGCGCTCGTGGATCCGGCCACGGTCCGGTCCGGGCCGGGCTCCTGGCGAAGCACATACGGCAGCCCGTAAGCCACTGCCAGCTGGCGGGCCCGTGCCTCCGCCGGACCCCCGTCGTACAGCGCGAACGGCTCCAGCGCCTCGACCAGGTCACCGCAGTGAACGTCGATCAGCGCGTCGCTGCCCTCGATCAGCTGGGTGAACGTATCGTGCGCGAGGCGCTCGGTGAGAGTGCCGTCGGCCTTGCCGGGGAAACAGCGGTTGAGGTTCTTGCCGTCCTCCGGGACCACGAACGGGCTTCGGGCCTCGAAGGCTGGCAGGTTCAGCACGGGTACCACCCGGACCCGGCCGTGCAGCTCGCGCGTTTCCAGCTCCCGAGCCCACTGGCGCACCCCCGCCATGGACGCGTATTCGCAGCCGTGCACGCCGGCGATCACCGTCAGCAACGGACCATCCGAGGCGCCGGTCAGCTCGATGAGCGGAACCTGCAGGCCAGCGAGTTCAATGGTGCGCCGCACGACTCTTGAGACCATGGCTCTACTATCGCGAGTTCATGCCCGAGTCCACAAACGGAGCTCCGCCCTGGCCCGGCGCAGGCCCGCACGGGCGACATCGGTCAGAGCATCTGCGTGCGAATCTGAACGGTCGCCGTGGCCACGGCCACGACCTCACCGGCTTCGTCTAGGAGCTCGCCCGCGAGGAAGCCAACGTCCCGGCCGCGTCGCACGACGCGGCCCCGGCCGAGCAGGCGGCCGGGCCGGGCCGGCCGCAGGAACTGGACGTGCAGGTCCGTCGTCGGGGCGAAGTCGCCGGGAGGAAGGCCGGCGACCAGCGCCGGCCCGAGCGTGTCGTCCAGCATCGCGGCGAGAAAACCGCCCTGGACGACTCCCGCCGGATTCACGAATGCCTCGCTCGCGGTGAACGCGACCTCGATCGTCCCCGCCGACGGGTCAACGGAGACAAGCTGCCATCCGAGCGTGGCCGCCGCCGCCGGGAGCGGAGCCCGGCCCTCCACTGCGTCCCAGAACGGGCCTTCGCGCTCCATGCGTGCATCGTGGCAGGTGCCACTCGGGTTCGTGGACGTCACCGCCAGAATTCGGTGAGCCGCTCGGCAAGGGCTCTGCCTTGCTCGTAACCGGCTCGAGCGGCGGGCGGACGCCTCGATACATCCATCAGATTGGTGCCGAATGCGCCGAGGGAGTCGCTATCCGGCAAGATGGCTTCGACTCTGCTGCCGTCGGCGCGGAGTTCGTCGACCTGCGCTGCAAGTTGCATGCCCCACTCCAGCGGGTGCCGTGTCCTGCCGCTGAGTGGTGACAGCACCAGCACCCGCCCGTATCCGGCGGCCAGATCGGCATTCTCGTTGCGCCGGTAGCCGCCGTCGATGTACCGGCGGTCGCCGATAGTCCAGGGAGGCACACCGAATCCGTTGGCGGTGCTGGCGGCGACGGCGTCCACCAGGTCGACTCCGCTGTGCCGGTCGAACACGACCGGTTCACCAGTATGGGCATCGACCGCAGTGATGAGGACCGTGCGTTCCGGCCAGTTCTGGCTGGGCAGCCGGGCGGCGACTGTAGCGCGCCACTGCGTTTGCGCGGAGCCGTCCGAGGCCGCATCCATTTCGAGCGCCGCCGCGCCCATTCGGCGGCGCATGTCGGCCGGATTCTCAGCGGCGGCGATGATTCCGCTCGTTCGCTCCATGTGGTCGGCCGACGGCCCCAATGGAACGCGTCCGCGGTCGGAGCCGACCCGACCGGTCCGCTGGGGCGCAGCGGACAGGATGCCGGCAAGCAGCTGGGTCGGGCTCGTGCCGGTTATCTGGACCGCGGCCGTCGATCCGGCCGACGTGCCGATGATCAGGTCGGCCTCGGTCACATCCAGCCCGGCATCGAACAGGCCGGCGATGACGCCGATCAGCCATGCATTGCCTGCCGATCCCCCACCACCGAGGACCAGCGCTCGCTCACCCGCGGCGCGGATCCGCCTTGGGTGCAGAGGTGAAGAAGGTGTTGTGTTCATGGGAGTAGCCCTTCGCGAATTGCCTCTGGGGCGCTCCCGGCGACGACTACCTCAGTCGCGCGATCGTGAACTGCAGGGGAGCACCCACTGCGGATGCTGCGCTCATGGGACTCACCTCCTGCTGGTAGATCACGATCAGGGGAACTCTAGCACGCCGCCGACCGCTACACCCTGCATCTATGATGGACCGGCTTTTATTCGTCGGTGAATCATAATCCGACCAATTCTCGCCCAATCCATCACACAATTTGCACAGGTGTATGCAGGCAGATCGATGGGCGTTGCACGGTGCATGCCAGGCGACAGCCACAAATTCGCTTGAGGCGGTGACCAGGCCACTCCGGCGGACCCGCCGAGATCAGCATCGGTGCAACGCAATGGCGCTACGCACTTGCGTAAGCAATTTTCTCGCCGGACATTTGTCGCGCACGGTCTCTTAATTCCAGGCAGCGGTCCGAGGAATCACAGGAGAAACAGCGTTTTTACATCAGGCCGCGATGGTCGGTGTTAGCTTCGGCATCCGGGGGCGAACAATTCATATCCTCACGATCCGCGAGGGATAGCGATCCATGATCCATAAGCGCCCGTCCGTTCGCTTACGCGTTGGCCTGCTGGTCTTAGTGCCCCTGGTGTTCCTCGCCGGCCTGGCCGGCTACAACATCACTAAGTCGGCGAGCAGCGCGCTCACGCTGATCAGATCGAAGACGATGCTGACCGACCTTGGTCCCCCGGTGGCGAGCCTGCAGGAGGCACTGACCGCCGAGCGGACCCAGGCGATTGTCTACTTCGCCCAGCCGTTGCCGGGGGTGCTGGCGGCGTTACAGCAGCGCGAGGCCGTTACCGACCATGCCGTCGCGCAGGTCGTGCAGGCCACCAATGCCAGTGCGGTTCAGCAGGACGCCTCGGCGGGCGGCAGGAGCGCGATCGCCGGGCTGCGGAAGGACCTCGCCGGCCTGTCCGCCTTACGGGCCGGCTTCGCGGACCGCCTGGTGACCGGCCAGCAGGCATTCGCTTCCTACAGCGGCATGATCGCCGCGAGTTACCAGGTACTGGAGCAGGCGATCATCCAGGACGGCAACTCGACCCAGGTGCTTCCGAGCATCGCGATTATCGAGCTGGCGGTCTCCAACGAGTACCTCCAGCAGGAGAGCGCCCTGCTGGACGGGGACTTCGCCGACCACGCCTTCCCGGCCAGCGCGTATCAGGGGTTCGCCGCGCTGGTCGGCGCGCACCGCCTGCTGTATGCGCAGAGCTACTCCTACCTCGACCCGGCCGATCGCAGCGGCCTGAACCACGACGTCAGCCCGCAGATGGCGGGCAGCGTCACCGGCCTGGAGAACCGACTCGTCGCGAGCGGGCCGCAACGCGGGTCACCGCCGGTCCGGGCGGCGACCTGGAACCGGGCGGTCGCGGCCCTGAGCGCGCACGTCCAGCAGGCAGTGGCGCAGTCGCTCGCGCGGCTGGTCGCCGTGGCCAAGTCGCAGGCCAACGCGACCCTGCGCGGGCTGTATCTGACCGCCGGTCTCGCTCTGGCCGCCGTCATCGCGTCGCTCATCTTGTCCATGTGGATCGCGATCAGCCTGGCGCGGCAGCTGCGCGGACTGCGCGACATGGCACTGGACCTCGCGAATGTCCGCCTGCCCGCTCTGGTGCGGCACCTCGGTGCCGGCGAGGACGTGGATGCCGCATCTCAGGTGCCCGAGGTGAGCGTGGGCACGGACGAGATCGGCCAGGTCAAGGCGGCGTTCGTGACCGCGCAGCGGATGGCCGTCGAAGCAACGATTGACCAGGCCAAAATGCGCCGCGGCATCGGTGACGTATTCAGGAACCTGGCCCGCCGGAGCCAGTCGCTGCTGGCACGCCAGATGATGCTCATCGACACCCTCGAGCGCCGTGCCGCCGGACCCGAGGATCTGGAGAGCCTGTTCCGCATCGATCACCTCACCACCCGCATGCGGCGGCACGCGGAGAGCCTGATCGTGCTGGCCGGCGACCTTCCCGAGCGCACGTTCCTGGATCCGGTGCCGTTCGTGGACGTGCTGAGGGCGGCCGCGGCCGAGGTGGAGGACTACACCCGGATCAGAGTTGTCTGCCGCTCGTCGGCGGCACTCGCCGGACCCGCCGTCGCCGACGTCATCCACATGCTGGCTGAGTTCATGGAGAACGCCACCAGCTTCTCCCCGCCCACAGCCGACGTCCGCGTGACGGGCACTCTGGCCTCCCGTGGCTACGCGATCGACATCGAGGACCGCGGCCTCGGCATGACCGAGCAGGAACTGCTCGAGGCCAACGCCAGGCTCCTCGAGCCGCCGACGTTCGACCTGTCCGGCTCCGACCGGCTCGGTCTGCGCGTCGCGGCCCAGCTGGCTCATCGGCACAGCATCCGGCTCACGCTTCGCGAATCTCCCTACGGCGGCACCACGGCCATCGTCCTGATCCCGATGGGACTCGTTGTGCAGCTCGAGAGCCCGGCTGCCGACACCGTCCTGCCCGTCGCCGCCGAACCGGAGCCCCCCGGTGCCGAGCCGTACGGCCGGCATGCCATCACCATCGCCCCGCCGGCGCCCATGGTTCCGGCCGAAGCGGATCTGGCGACATCGGTAGCCACCGTGCCACCCGAGACTCGCAATGACGCCAGTGAGGACTCCGCCGCCGGCGCGTGGACCGAGAATGGCCTGCCGGTCCGCGTCCGCCAGCAGGCTCTCGCACCGCCGCTGCGCGAGGATCCGGCGCTGGCCAACGGGACCGGGGACGGCCCATCGCCCGACGCAGCCCGCCAGGTGATGTCCGACTTCTGGCAGGGCCGGAGCCGCGGGCTCTCGCAGCCCGACGAGCAGCAGCCGGACGGCGAGGCCCGATGAGTACTCACTTCGCGGGCCCGCCGCTCGGACGGACCACCAGCACCGACAGTCACCTCGACTGGCTCGTTGACGATCTGGTGGTGCGCGCCGCTTACGTCGAAAAGGCAGCGGTCCTCTCAAGCGACGGCCTGGTACTCGCCGCGTCGGCGGCGCTGAGCCGGGAAGGCGCCGAGCACCTGTCCGCGCTGGCCGCCGGGCTGGCGAGCCTCGCGAACGGCGGCGCGCGCCACTTTGGCATCGGCCACGTCCGCCAGATCGTCATCGAGATGGATGAGGGATTCCTGTTCGTCACCGCTGCCGGGGAGGGAAGCTGCCTGGCTGTGCTCGCCGGCAGGCTGGCAGACGTCAGCCTCATTGCCTACGAGATGGCCTTGCTCGTCAAGAAGGTCGGACGGCACCTGGCGGCCGGCAGCCGGTCAGCGCCGGGAGCAGCCGAAGCGGTGTGAAGACGCCGTGGCTCATCTGAACGGGCACCCTCGGCACGGACTTGCGGCCGCCGTCGGCCCGGTCGTCCGTCCGTACTTGCTCGTCCGGGGCCGGACCAGGCCGAGCGGAGCAGCGCTGGACGTCATCGCGATGGTCCAGGCCCGCGGGAGCAGCCAGCCCGATCTGGCTGACCTGGAACCAGAGCACCTCGCCTTGCTCGCCCGCTGCCAGCGGCCGATGTCGGCGGCCGACCTGTCCGCGGCGCTTGACCTGCCGCTCGGCGTCATCCGCATCCTGCTGGGCGATCTGCGCGACCGCGGGCTCGTGGACATCGACCAGCCCCGCCCCGAGCGGGTCAGGAACATCAGATTGCTCAGGGAGGTCGCCGATGGACTACGACGGCTCTGATCGGGTCGCCGCTCCGGTCGCGGTGAAGATCCTGGTCGCCGGCGGGTTCGGAGCAGGCAAGACGACGCTCGTCGGCTCGCTCACCGAGATCCAGCCGCTGCGCACCGAGGAGGACCTGAGCGACGCCGGCACGCTTGTCGACGAGCTCGCCGGCGTCGAGGGCAAGCAGACGACCACGGTCGCGATGGACTTCGGCCGGATCGCCATCCACTCCGGGCTCTGGGTCTACCTGTTCGGCATGCCCGGCCAGCAGCGGTTCTGGTTCATGTGGGATGACCTGTCGTCGGGAACGCTCGGCGCCGTAGTCCTGGCCGACACGAGGCGGCTCGCCGACTGCTTCCCGGCGATCGACTACTTCGAGCGCCGCGATACGCCGTTCATCGTCGCACTGAACTGCTTCCACGGGCGGCGGTTTCCGGACCTCGACGAGGTCCGGCGAGCGCTCGGCATCGAGGCGCGGGTGCCGATCGTCAGTTGTGACGCCCGCGAGGGCCGGTCGTGCCGGGACGCCCTCGTCGTCCTGGTCGAGCACGCGATCGACGCTCTGACCGCGAGTGCCGGCGGCCGTTACTGAACGAGGCCGGCCCCGCGCAGCGTCGTTCCGGTCAGGAAGTCGGTCAGGGCGCTGGTGACCTCGTGCGGGCGCTCGAGCGGCGGAAGGTGCCCGGTGTCGGCCAGGTCCAGCCGCCGCGCACCGGGAATGCCGCGGGCCAGCAGATCCGCGGCGGTCAGCACGCCCGGCACGTCCGCGAGCCCGGCGATCACGAGCGTCGGGGCGCCGACCTCGTGCATCCGGTCCAGGGCGGGCGGCTCGGCGTCCAGCTCCTCGAAGACCGGCCCGCTCCATTCCCGCATGAACACGCCGCGGCACATCTCCAGCGCCAGGTCGCGGACGGCCGGGTCGAGATCGTCCAGCTGGCGGCCGGGACCGGCGACCATGACGCGAACATTGGCCTCGGCGATGGCCGCGACATCGGCCGGGTCCACCCGCGGCGCCGTCCGCTCCCGGTAGGCGCGCCGGCGCTCATCGGGGACGGCCGCTCGCACCGCGTCCTGCATGAGGCGGGAGGTCTCCTCGGGAAACGCGAGCCCTGATACCCAGGAGCAGATCAGGCCCAGCGCGCTGACCCGCTCCGGTGCAGCCAGCGTGGCATCCAGCGCGTACTGCCCGCCCATCGAGCAGCCGACCAGCGCGGCGCGCTCCAGCGCGAGGGCGTCGAGCAGCGCGAGCAGGTCCTCGTGGTGAGCCACGGACCCGGCCGCGTCGGCTGACTCCCCGTAGCCCCTCAGGTCGTAGCGGATCACGTGGTACCGGCTCGCCAGCGCGGCGAACTGGTGATCCCACATCCGCCGGTCGGCCAGCGCGGCGTGCACGAATACGACCGCCGGACCGGACCCGGCCTCGTCGTAGGCAAGATCGGCCCCGCGAACCGTGATTACCGCCATGAATGCACGCTATCCGCCGGGCTCCGATGAGTTTTCCGTGGCTCCCGGGTCTGTATTGGTGCACGCGGGCCAGCCCCGCCTCACCTACATCAGGGAGTTCTTATGTCCGCGGGAACAGATACTACGAAGCCGGTGCACCGCTGGCGGGCGTTCGCCGTGCTGGCGGTCTCCTTCTTCATGACGGTCGCCGACCTCGCGATCGTCAACGTCGCCCTGCCGACGATCGGGCGCAAGCTGCATATGTCCGAGTCGAGTCTGCAGTGGGTCGTGACCGGATACGCGCTCACGTTCGGCGGGTTCCTGCTGCTCGGCGGACGCGCCGCGGACCTGCTCGGCCGCCGCCGCATCCTGCTGGTCGGCCTGGCGGTCTTTACCCTGGCCTCGCTCGGGTGCGCCCTCGCGACGACGGACTCGGTTCTGATCCCGATGCGCTGCCTCGAGGGTCTCGGGGCGGCGATCGTCCTGCCGGCGGCGCTCTCGATCGTCATGAACATGTTCCCGGACGGCGCCGAGCGGAATAAGGCGCTGGGCGTCTGGGGTGCCATCGGGGCCAGCGGCGCTACCGTCGGCGTGATCGCCGGCGGCCTGCTCACCCGTTACGTCGGCTGGCAGTCCATCTTCTTCCTCAACGTGCCGATCGGCGCGGCGGCACTGGCGCTCGCCCCGCGCATCGTGCCCGAGAGCAGGCTGGCCACGCAGCGCCGTCGCTACGACCCGTTCGGCGCGGTCAGCGTGACCGGCGGGCTGTCGCTGCTCGTGTATGCGGTCTCGACCGCCCCGCAGGCCGGCTGGGCCACGGCCAGGACGGTGACCTTGCTGGCGGTGTCGGTGGCGCTGCTGGCCGCGTTCCTGGTCATCGAGACGCGCGTCGAGGCGCCGCTGATGCCGCTGCGCATCTTCAGGAGCCGGACGCTGGCGGGCGCCAACGCGGTGAGCCTGCTGCTCGGCGGCAGCTTCTTCGCATTCATTTTCATCGGCACGCTCTACATGCAGCAGGTACTCGGCTACTCGGCCCTGACCGCGGGTCTGGCCTGGCTCGCGGCCTCGCTGACATCGGTCGCGTTCGCCGGCCTGTCCCAGGCGCTGGTCACCCGCGGCTCGGCCAAGCTCGTCATGGCGGCCGGCATGGCGATGATCGGTGGCGGCATCCTGTGGGCAACTCAGGTGCCGGTGCACGGTCGCTTCTGGTCAAGCCTGGCGGGGCCGTTCATCGTCGTGGGCCTCGGTACGGCCTTTGCGTTCATCCCGGTGTCGATCGCCGCGCTGGCGGGGATCGCCAGGCACGAGGCGGGCCTCGCCTCCGGGCTGCTGAATACCTCGCAGCAGCTGGGCGGGGCGATCGGTGTCGGGGTCGCGTCCACGATCGCGGCGACCCGGGCCGGAACGCTGCTTCACCACGGCGCGGCGGCCGGTGCGGCGCTGACCGGCGGGTTCCAGTGGGCGTTCTGGGTCTGTGGGGCGATCGGCCTGGCGGGAGTGCCCGTCACGTTCCTGCTGGTCCGCCGCCACGAGCTGGCGA
>Ga0209380_10003157_pt1 | contig 10317 bp, 7 predicted proteins | sample HubBroMetageWFT6_FD_188347 | JGI IMG/M metagenome (GOLD analysis project Ga0209380, IMG submission 188347) | Warmed and freeze-thawed soil microbial communities from the Hubbard Brook experimental Forest, New Hampshire - Hubbard Brook CCASE Soil... | ecosystem: Environmental > Terrestrial > Soil...
GACCTTCAAATACGGCGCGCACGAATCCAAATTCGTCGAGATCAAGCAGCACCGCGAAGAGCAGCAGTGGTCGCCCGTCGTCTTCTTCGACCGCCCCCGCTGCATCCTTTGCTACCGCTGCGTGCGCGTCTGCGGCGAAGGCATGGACGTCTGGGCACTCGGCATCCAGAACCGCGGCGCCGGATCCGTGATCGCGCCCAACAAGCAGGATCACCTCGAGTGCGAAGAGTGCGGCATGTGTATCGACATCTGCCCCGTCGGCGCGCTCACTTCCGGCACTTACCGCTACAAGACGCGCCCCTGGGAAATGTCCCACGTCGGCACCGTCTGCACCCATTGTGGCGACGGCTGCAAGACCACTCTCGGCGTCCGCCGCTCCAACGACGGCATGGAGATCGTCCGCGGCGACAACCGCGACAAGAGCGGCATCAACGGCGACTTCTTATGTATCAAGGGCCGTTACGCGTTCGACTTCGCCGGCCGTGAAGACCGCCTCACCAAACCGCTGCTTCGTCAGCCCGACGGTCAGTTCAAGCCCGTCTCGTGGGAAGAAGCCATCGACTTTGCCGGCCAGAAGCTGCGCGAGATTCGCGACGCGCGCGGCGGCGCTGCCATCGGCGTCATCGGCTCCAATCGCACCACCAACGAAGAAAATTACCTGCTCCAAAAATTTGCGCGCACGGTTCTCGGCACCAACAACATCGACCACCATCGCACCGCGGATTACCCGGCCTTCGCTGCCGCTCTCAACCACCCGTCTGGCTCGTCGGGGGCCCCGGAAGCGCGCATTCAGCGCGAGGCCTCGCTTCGCGACTTCATCTCCGCCAAAGCCGTCCTGGTCCTCGGCGGCGATCCCACCGAAGAGCATCCCGGTCTCGCCTGGCAGATCCGCACCAGCGTGCGCCACAACGCAACCCGCGTCTACGTCGCCAATCACCAGCGCATCAAGCTCCGCCGTCAGGCGACCTCGTTCCTCGAAATCGGAGAAGGCGATTACGCCGCGCTGACCGCGTACCTCGCCGGTGACGACAACGCTCTCCCTGGCAACAACGACGCGTCCGCATTCCGCGAAGCGCTGCGCAAAGAAGAATCCCTCCTCATCGTTTTTGGCTCCGAATTCACCGGGAGCGCGATCAACGCGCTCGTCCAGCTCGGCGGCACGCTCCACCCCACCGAGCCAACAGCGGGCTCGTCGGGGGCCCCGACGCAGCCCAACGCAAAATTCGCCTGCCTTGGCGACTACGTCAACTCCCGCGGCGCAGCCGACATGGGCCTCTACCCCGATCTCCTCCCCGGCTACGTTCCCGTCACCGCAGCCGCGCAGTTCACCGGCGAATACGGCGCCATCCTCCCGACCGAGCCCGGCGTCGACCTCGTGCAGATGTTCGACCTTGCCGAACGCGGCGGTCTTGGCGCGCTCTACGTCGTCGGCTCGAATCCCGTGACGCGCTACGGGGTTGACCCTCAGTCATTGCGGAACACATTTCTGATCGTCCAGGACATGTTCCTCACCGAGACGGCAAAGCTTGCCGACGTCGTTTTCCCCGCCGCCAACCTCTACGAGAAGGCCGGCACCGTCACCAACACGTACGGCGATCTCCAGCTCGTCAAGAAAGCCGCCGACACCGCCGGCGTTCGCACCGACTTCGAACTGATCGTTCGCCTCGCCGGGGCGATGGGCGCCGACGTCAAAAAGCTCGTCCCCTTCGGCAAAGCGGGCGTCCGCGCCGATATGGGCCAGGCCCGCGGGGCGCAATCCGGCGAGGCCGACCGTCACGGCGTCTGGCTGTCCGCGCATCACCTTGAGCCGAAACTCAGCCCCTTCGATCCCTTCGCCATCTTCGACGAGATCCAGCGCCTGGTTCCGGCTTACGACGTTCCGCGGCTCGACCTGCTCACGGGCAACGATCAGCATCTGCAATCCGAACTCGTGCAGATCGAACCTTCGCCCGCACGCCGCGACCTGGTGCTGCCCTCCCGCGACACACTCTTTACCTCCGGCACGCTCGGCCGATACAGCCGCACGCTCAGTTCGGTTCTGGAAGCAAGAAAGCCCGCGGAGACAGCGGCGGATTAGCATCACCCTGGAAGGCTTTGAATGGAGACTGGCTTCTTAACATTTCTGCTCGTCAGCCTGGTGAAGATCGTTCTGGTAGTGGTCATCACGCTGATGTCCGTGGCCTACACGGTCCTGCTCGAGCGCAAGCTGGTCGGCCGCATCCAGAACCGCTGGGGACCCAGCCGCGTCGGCCCCTTCGGCCTGCTACAGCCGCTGGTCGATGGCGCCAAGCTTTTCCTCAAAGAAGATCTCAATCCGGAAGCCGTCTACAAGCCTCTCTACATCCTCGCGCCCATGATCGCGCTCAGCTGCGCGCTTCTGTCCGTCTCTGTCGTGCCTTTTGGCGCCGACATACGGTGGCACGGCATCGACCTCTTCCAGATCTCCGACATCAACATCGGCCTGCTCGTCATCCTCGGCATCACCTCTGTCGGTGTCTATGGCATTGCGCTCTCCGGCTGGGCGTCGAACAATAAATACTCGCTGCTTGGCGCGCTGCGCGCTTCGGCCCAGGTCGTCAGCTACGAGCTCGCTCTCGGCCTGTCGCTCGTTGGCGTCGTTCTGCGCTCCGGATCGCTCCGCCTCCGCGACATCGTTGACATCCAAACGCCGCACGGATTCCTCTCGTGGAACTTCTTCGGCGGATTCCAGTTCGTCGCCTTCTTCATCTACCTCATGGCCGCCTTCGCGGAGACCAACCGCGCGCCCTTCGATCTGCCCGAAGCCGAAAGCGAGCTCACCTCCGGTTATCACACCGAGTACAGCTCCATGAAGTTCGCCATGTTCTTCATGGCGGAATACGCCAACATGATCACCGTCGGCTGCGTCGCCACGCTGCTTTTCTTCGGTGGCTGGACCAGCCCCTTCGGATCGCTCTTCAGTCACGTTCTCGCCGGACCCGTCTTCGCGGCGATCTTCCCGGTCTTCTGGTTCGTCGCCAAAGTCTTCTGCTTCCTCTTTCTTTACATCTGGGTGCGCGGCACGCTCCCGCGCTTCCGCTACGACCAGCTCATGGGCTTCGGCTGGAAGTTTCTCGTTCCCGTCGCCATCGCCAACATCGTTGTCACCAGCTTCTGGATCGGCCTCCGGCTGCCCATGCAGTGATTTACAATTTTTAGTTCCGGATTTGCATTTTCGGTGTTGTTTTAAGCGGTTTTTCCACGGATCCTCTGAGCTACGAAAACCCATGCATCTGGCTCTCTTCATCATCTTCGGTGGGCTTTGTGTCGCAGGAGCTCTTAACCTCCTCCTGCAGCGCCATCCCATCAACAGCGCGCTCTCGCTCATCGTCGTCATGAGCTCGCTGGCTGTGCTGTACCTGCTCCTCGGAGCCGAATTTCTCGCCGCAGCGCAGGTCATCGTTTACTCCGGCGCCATCATGGTGCTCTTCACCTTCGTCATCATGCTGCTCAATGCCGGCACGGAAGAGCGCACCCACGGCAGCAAGATGGCCTATGTAGCCGGCGTCCCCGGCGCGGCCATTCTCGTCAGCCTGCTCACCTTCGTCTTTCTCTCCCATCGCGGCGACTTCGCCAGCGTCCGGGTCGGCGATTACCTCGCCACCACCGGCGACCTCAGTCGCGTCCTCTTCCGCGACCTCCTGCTGCCCTTTGAAGTCACCTCTATCCTCATCATCATCGCGATCCTCGGCGCCGTCGCGCTTGCCCGGAAGGAGCACTGATGGTTCCCATCGCTTACTACCTCGTGCTCAGCGCCATCCTCTTCTCCATCGGAGTCGCGGCCTTCCTCATCAAGCGCAACATCATCACCGTCTTCATGTCGATTGAGCTCATGCTCAATGCCGTCAACCTCACTTTCGTAGCCTTCACGCGCCACTGGAGCCAGGTCACCGGACACCTCCAGGTGAGCGGCCAAATTTTCGTCTTCTTCGTGATGGTCGTCGCCGCGGCCGAAGCTGCCGTCGGCCTCGCCATCATCATCGCCGTCTTCCGCGCGCGCAACACTCTCAACGTCGACCAGATCGACCTGATGAAACTATGAATCCCGACCTTCACCTCTGGCTGATTCCGCTCGTCCCCTTCGCCGGATTTCTGGTGAACGGTCTCCTTGGCCGCCGTGCGCCCAAACCGGTGGTGTCGGCCGTGGCGCTCATCGGCGCGCTGATTCCCATGCTGCAGGTCTCTGCGATCGTCTTCAATTTCAAATCGCTCGCTCTGCCGCATATCGAAAACCTCGGTACATGGATCTCCACCGGAGCTTTCCATGCCGACTTTTCTTTTTCTGTCGATCAGCTCACGCTCGTGATGCTTTGCATCGTCACCGGCGTCGGCTTCCTCATTCACGTCTACTCCGTGGGCTACATGGCTGAAGAAGAGGGTTACTGGCGATTCTTCGCCTACATGAACCTCTTCCTCTTCTTCATGCTCACGCTCGTGCTCGCAGAGAACTTCCTGCTGATGTTCGTCGGCTGGGAGGGCGTCGGCCTCGCGTCCTATCTGCTCATCGGCTTCTACTACACGAAAGATTCCGCCGCCCGTGCCGGCAGAAAAGCCTTCATCGTCAACCGCATTGGCGACGTCGGCTTCCTGCTCGCGATGTTCATTCTCATCGCGAACTTCGGCACGCTCAGTTTCAGCCAGGTCTTCGCTTCCATCAGCACGCATCCTGAATGGCAGGGTGGCTTCCTCACCGCCATCGCGCTCTTCCTCGTGCTCGGCGCCACCGGCAAATCCGCGCAGATTCCTCTCTACGTGTGGCTGCCCGATGCGATGGAAGGCCCCACCCCGGTCTCCGCGCTCATCCACGCCGCCACCATGGTCACCGCCGGCGTCTACATGATCGCCCGCACCCACGTCCTCTTCGATCGCTCGCCCTACGCCCTCGCCGTCGTGGCCGTCATCGGCTGCGCGACCGCCATCTTCGCAGCCACCATCGGCATGGCGCAGACCGACATCAAGCGCGTGCTCGCCTACTCCACCGTCTCGCAACTCGGCTACATGTTCCTCGCCTGCGGGGTCGCCGCGTACACCGCGGGCATCTTCCATCTCGTTACCCACGCCTTCTTCAAGGCGCTGCTCTTCCTCGCCGCCGGTTCCGTCATCCACTCCCTCAGCGGCCAGCAGGACATGCGTGCCATGGGCGGTTTGCGCAAAAAAATCCCGGTCACGTTCTGGACCATGACTGCTGCCGTCTTCGCCATCTCCGGCTTCCCGCCGCTCGCCGGCTTCGTCAGCAAGGACGAGATCCTCTACCAGGCCTTTATCGCGCCCGGCCTCGGCAAAATCCTCTGGGCGGTCGGCCTCTTCACCGCCGGCCTCACGTCCTTCTATATGTTCCGGCTCTGGTACATGACCTTCTTTGGAGAGAACCGCGCGGACGCGTACGAGGCAGCCTTCCATGATGACCACGGCGCCCCAGTTCACGCGCGAAAGGACACAAAGCTCACCCTCGAAGCCGAGCATCACGCGCACCCCGTCCACGAGAGCCCCTGGGTCATGCTCGGGCCCCTCGTCATCCTCGCCATCCTTTCCGTCATCGGCGGATTCATGGGCTGGCCCGAAGGGCTCGGCGGCAGCAATTGGTTCGCGCAATGGCTGCACCCGGTCCTGACGACGGCCGCCGGCGAATCGTCTGCCGGATCCAAACAGCTCGAGCTGATCCTGGCCTGTGTCTCCACGCTCGTTGCGGTCACCGGATGGTTCGTCGCGCACCTGATGTACTATGCGAAACCCGAGCTGCCCGCGCGCTTCACCGCGCAGATCCGCTCCGTCTACTCGCTCGTCGCCAACAAATACTGGGTCGACGAAATCTACGGCGCCCTCATCGTTACGCCTGTTCTCTTCATCGCCCGTTATCTGTTGAACGTTCTCATCGATCGTGGCGTCATCGACGGCGGCGGGCTGGTCGCCGGCTACTCCGCCCAGGGATTCGGCGCGATCGTCGCCCGCATTCAGTCCGGCAACATCCGTTCCTATGCAGGATGGCTCGCGCTCTTCGCGGGCCTTCTGCTCGCTGCTTCGTACTTCGGTTGGACCGCGCACTTCTGGGTGCGCTAGCTGAGAAAGGCATTGTGCTGAACGATTCCATTCTGACGCTGATCACCCTCGTGCCCACCGCCGGCGCGATCGTCGTCGCGTTCCTGCCCCGCCGCGGCCGCGCCATCCCGGTGTTCGCGCTGCTGGTCACGCTCGTCACCTTCGTTCTCTCGCTGCACCTGCCTGCGCACTTTGATTATTCGCAGCACGGCTTCCAGTTCCAGGAGAATCGCTCCTGGATTTCGAGCCCCGCCATCCGCTATCACCTCGGCATCGACGGCCTCTCGCTCTGGCTGGTCCTGCTGACCACCTTCCTCGGGCCCATCGGCGCATTGGTCTCATGGCGCGCCATCGAGCACCGCACCAAAGAGTTCTACTTCCTCTTCCTGCTCCAGCAAACCGCCATGATCGGCGTCTTCGTTTCGCTCGACGTCTTCCTCTACTACGGTTTCTGGGAGCTCTCGCTCGTCCCGATGGCCCTTCTGATCGCCATGTTCGGACGCGAACGCGGTCGCCAGGCCGCCCTCAAGTTCTTCCTCTACACCTTCCTTCCCTCGGCGCTCTTCCTCGTCGCCATCCTCTGGCTCTACGCACAGACGGGCACCTTCGACTTTGCGCAGATTCAGGCATACCTCACCACGCACACTCTTCCCGCGCAGGCGCTTTCGTGGGTTTCGCTGGCCTTTCTGGTCGCATTCGCCGTCAAAGTCCCCGTCTTCCCGCTGCACGGCTGGCTCAGCGACGTGATTCAGGAAGCCCCCACCGCCATGGCCATGGTCGTTGCCGGCAAACTGGGGCTCTATTCCATCTTCCGTTTCAACCTCGGACTGTTCCCGGCCCAGTCGCGCGCCATCGCGCCTCTCATGATCGCCCTCGCCGTCATCGGCATTCTTTACGGAGCCCTCGTCGCCCTCGTGCAGAACGACATGCGCCGCCTCGTCGCCTATTCGATCCTCAGCCACCTCAGCACCTGCATCCTTGGCATCTTCTGTTTCGCGCTCGCAGGCTTGAACGGCGCCGTCTTCCAGACCATCAATGAAGGACTCACCGGTAGCGCGCTCCTCGTCCTGATCGCGTTTCTCTACGATCGCTACGGCACCGTCGATATGTCGGAATTCGGCGGTCTCGCCACGCGCATGCCCATGCTTGCCACGCTCTGGGTCATCACTGCGCTCGCCCTCGTCGGCCTGCCCCTCTTCAACGGATTCGTCGGCGAATTCCTGGTCCTCAGCGGCAGCTACCCCGTGCATCCCTCGTGGGTTCTCGCCGCCACCATCGGGGTCATCCTCAGCGCGGCCTACATGCTCACCATGGTCCAGCGCATCTTCTATCGTCAGCCTTCGGCGCTCGTCGTCAACCAGCCGCACCTCGATCTCGGACTGCGCGAGCACCTCACTCTCTGGCCCATGGCCATCCTCATGCTCGTCATGGGCGTCCTGTCGCCCTACTGGATCAAGGGCATTGAAAGCGGTGTGTCCAGCCTCGCAGACACTTCTCCGCACATCACCACATCCGCCGCGCAAAACGGAGCCGCAGCCAGCCCGGCGGTGCAGCCATGAACCAGGCTCTCTATATCCTGCCGGAAATCGTCCTCACCGTCGGCGGTATCCTCGTCATGCTCGCTGACGCCATGATGGCGAAGCCCTCCAGCCGCAAACCGCTCGGCTGGCTGGCCGTCCTCGTCTCGATCGCTGCGCTGGCCGCGAGTCTGTGGCAATATCAGTTGCCCGCCGGCACCGCGTACTTCGGCGTTGTTCAGATCGACGCCTTCAGCGTCTTCTTCCACGTCCTCATCGCCGGCATCGTTCTCGCCTCGCTGCTCATCACTCTCGACGCCGTCACGCCAACTACGGAAGCTCTCGGCGAGCTCTTCGCGCTCTTCCTCTTCGGCGCCGTCGGCATGATGCTCATGTCCAGCGCCGTCGAACTGCTCCTCGTCTTCGTCGCGCTCGAAATCTCCTCCATCTCCACCTACATCATGGCCGGTTTCCGCCGCCGCAGCGGAAAGAGTCCCGAGTCCGCGCTCAAATACTTCCTCCTCGGCTCCTTCGCCACCGCGTTCTTCCTGTACGGCATCGCGCTCGTCTTCGGAGCCACCGACAGTACCCGGATCGGCGACATCGCCGCCGCCGTCTCCGCCGCCGTTGCCGGGGCGCAGGTCAGCCCGCTCCTCTACATCGGCCTCGCCATGATCGTCGTCGGCCTCGGCTTCAAGGTTTCCGCCGCGCCGTTCCATGTCTGGACCCCCGATGTCTACGAAGGTGCGCCCTCGCCCGTCGTCGCCCTCATGTCCACCGGCCCCAAAGTCGCCGCCTTCGCTGTCCTGCTGCGGATTTCCTTCGGAGCCTTCCCGCTCCTGCGCGGCCACTGGCTGCCCATCCTCTGGTGGCTTGCCGTCGCCTCCATGACCATCGGCAACCTCGGCGCCCTCCGCCAGCGCAGCGTCAAGCGGATGCTCGCGTACTCCTCCATCGCCCACGCCGGCTATATTCTCGTCGCCTTCACCGCGCTCTCGCGCGAAGGCGTCGCTGCCGCCAGCTTCTATGCCGTCGCCTACGCCGCCATGAACGTCGGCATCTTCGCTATCATCAGCCACGTCGGCGGCTACGACGACCGCCTCACCCTCATCGACGACTTTCGCGGACTCGTCTGGCGCTCGCCCTTGCTCGGCGCAGCGATGGGCTTCTTCCTGATCTCCCTCATCGGCATTCCGTTCACCGGCGGATTCTTCGGCAAGTTCTACGTCTTCTCCGCGGCTATCCACTCCGGCATGGTCGGTCTCGCCATCATCGGCCTCATCAACAGCGGCATCGCCGCCTTCTATTACCTGCGCGTCGCCGCGGCTGTCTTCTCGCGTCCGTCTGAATCCTCGCCCATCCACGCCGTCACGCCTGCCGGCTTCGCGCTCCTCTGTGCGCTCTTCCTTACCGTCGCGGCCACGCTCATCCTTGGCATCGCGCCCGGCGGCATCCTCGCCGGAGCCCGCGACGCGGCTGCCACCTACCCTTCGGCCACAAGTCCAGCACCCGTTCCAGCAGCAGAATCCGCGCTGCGCTAAAAGATCCTCGCTGGCCGCCGCACCGCTGGCCGGGTTTTTGCTTACCGCCTCACCGCTAAAATGAAGCCATGCTCCACCTGCAGAATCCCCTCCCCGCCCATCAAATCCGCCTCATCGTCTTCGACCTCGACGGCACCCTGATCGATTCGCGCCGGGACCTCACCAACTCCATCAACGCCATGCTCTCCGAGTTCGGCCGTCAGTCCCTCCCAGAAGAAATCATTGCCACCTACATCGGCGACGGAGCCGCCATGCTGGTCCGCCGCGCTCTCGGCGATCCCGAAGACGAGCCCCTCGTCGAAGATGCCCTGAAGCACTTCCTCGCCCACTACCGCGAGCACAAGCTGGACTACACCTATGTTTATCCCGGCGTTTTGACCTCGCTCGATGCCCTGCGCGCCCTCCCCGACGGCACGCCGCGCAAACTGGCCGTCCTCACCAACAAGCCCGTCCGCGCCTCGGTGGAAATTTGCCAGGGCCTTGGCCTTGCGCCCTACATGTTCAGGATCTATGGCGGGAACAGCTTCGCCACCAAAAAGCCTGATCCTGAAGGCCTCAATGCCCTCATCCGCGAAGCCGAGGTCTCCCCAGCCGAAACGTTAATGATTGGTGACTCGAGTGTGGATATTTTGACCGCCCGCCGTGCCGGAACATGGGTGATCGGCTGCAAATTTGGGTTATCCTCACATACAGTGGAGTCGATTCCATCCGATTGTCTGGTCGACCATGCGTCGGAATGGGCCGATGCGCTTTCGCTGGACGGGCAAACGAAATCATCGCCCGCACCTCTGAGCGCATCCAGTCGATAATCTCGAAAAGGCAACGCCAACGCAGCATTGCCGGCAACCAACGGATTCGCTGAGACAGGGAGATTCAATTCCACCCGCGCTGGAGTTCTGCCTTGAAGATCGTTATCGCTCGCTTTGTATCCGTTTTCTTTTTCGCCCTGTGCTGCACAACTGCCTGGCTTCCGGCCAGCGCCTGTAGCAAAGTCACACCGGCGCCTGCCGCGCCGTACCCGCTACCCGCTGTCACCGGGACTGTGACGGACGACTCTGGCGCCATCGTTCCCGGCGCGCAGGTCAATCTTCTCGCCGCTGACGGCTCCATCGCCGCTACCGCGCTCGCGGATGCCACGGGCATGTTCCGCCTTGAGCCGCCGCATCCCGGCCAGTATGTCGTCAGCGCCGGCCTCAGCGGATTCA
>Ga0209380_10003159_pt1 | contig 10312 bp, 6 predicted proteins | sample HubBroMetageWFT6_FD_188347 | JGI IMG/M metagenome (GOLD analysis project Ga0209380, IMG submission 188347) | Warmed and freeze-thawed soil microbial communities from the Hubbard Brook experimental Forest, New Hampshire - Hubbard Brook CCASE Soil... | ecosystem: Environmental > Terrestrial > Soil...
TGCAACCGAGAACAATCCCGCGACCGTCATGATTATGGTCAGCGTCCATTTCATTTCGTCAATACGACTCTTCAGCGCGTCAAACCCGTTTCTTAACTCCTCTGCCGAAAGAGGCTGTGACGTTTGCAGGGCGCCCGCTTCTACTCGGGAGACCTGCAGAAGGCCCCATGCCGTCAGTGACGCGGCTACGCCGATAAATATCCACGGGAATAATCGCGGCAGACTGCGAAGCGATTTTGCGGGACGAGCAGGAAGGTGAGTAAGTGGCATTTTGAGAACCTCACGTAGGGAATTACGCTAGTATACCCAGAGCTTGAGCAGGCCATCTCGTCAGCAACCATCCCTCCCTTTTTGATTTCTTGTGCGCTTCTCCGAGACCGTCCCAGCTCAACACTCCAGCCTCCCTTTTCGTTGCTCATATAATCTAGTCTCATGTCTGAGCTTGATCATTCTGCGATGCTGGCGGTAGCGCTGGCTGAGGCCCGCAAAGGGCTGGCTGAAGGTGGAATCCCTGTTGGAGCTGCGATCTTTGATGCTGCCGGAAAACTTCTTGGGTCGGGTCACAATCGGCGGGTGCAGAACGGGGATCCATCGCTCCATGGGGAGACTGATGCCTTTCGCAATGCGGGACGCCAGCGCAGCTATCGCAAGCTGATTATGGTCAGCACGCTGGCGCCGTGCTGGTATTGCAGCGGCCTGGTACGGCAGTTTGGCTTTGGCACGCTGATTGTTGGAGAGAGCAGAAATTTTCAGGGCGGGCTGGATTGGCTGAGGTCGCTCGGAGTGCGCGTGGTCGATCTTGACTCCGAGGAGTGCGTGACGATGATGGCGAATTACATCCGCGCCAATCCTGCAGTGTGGAATGAAGACATAGGGCAGGAGTAAGCAGATGCTCCCCTGGCACCGAAGCCGCACCCTGCAAGAAGGAATCCAACATTGCGTTTCCTCGAAGACCGGCGCTAGAAGCTGAAACTCAGTGACATCTGGATCTGTCTCGGACTTCCGATGGTTTTATTCGTGATGCCCAACCCGCTAAGGCTTTGGCAGACGTACAGGGATCCTGAGGGAGGGCTTTGGTTGAAGCTGTCGTTGCAAGGAGTCTGCGTGGACTGCAGGCCGGCGACGGGAAAGCCGTCGAAGCCGATGTTCTGGCTGATGTCATCAATCGGGATATCGAAACTCGCTGTGTTGGTGAGGTTGAAGACATCGAAGGTGAACTTCAGGAAGGAACGCTCAGTAATCTGTGTTACCTTCACCAGTGAAATGTCCGCGCTTCGCTGCCAGGATTGGCGGAAGATATTGCGCTGGCCGTGTGCGATGAAATTTGTCTCGTAGGGGTCATTCGACGGAATCGCGCCGTTCAAAGCCCCAGGGCTCAGCAACGGGATGCCAAAGCAGGTGGAGTTGAGCGCCAGAACGGAACCCGCGCCAGAAGCCCCGGTGAGCGCCTGTTTGGGGGTGCAGCTCACAAGGGGCACGATGGGATTCGTAATGCCGTCGTTGACGCCGTAAAAGATGCTACCGACTGCGCCGGAGTAATCGACAACGCTGTAGGGCTGACCACTCTGGATAACGGTCAGGCCGGTAATTGCCCACCCATCGGCAATCCTCCCTTTGACTGAAGATGCCGAGAAGAACCTCGGCAGCTCGTACCGATAGCTGAAATTGAAAACGTGTTTGCGGTCGAAATCGGAGAGGCCATAACCGGAGCGCAGGTTCAGGGGATTGTTACCGTTATAGAAGAGGCCCATAGCGCTCTGCTCATCCGTGGCGTGAGAGAAGGTGTACGAGGCGCCGACTTGCAGGCCATGGCTCATCCGCTTCTCAATGTGAGTTTGAAGTGCGTTGTATGCCGAGATTCCGGCAGCGGTGTAGGACTCCGATTCCGCGGAGTAACCCAGGTAGGGAACCCGCAGGTCGACGTTGCCACCTTCAAAGGTTTGCAGATACGGCTGCCCGTTGGGCAGCGTGTACGGCGCGAAAGTATTCGGGTCGGTGATAATCGAATAGCCGTAAGTGTAGTCTTGCTCGAACGGCGTGCCCGGACGGACGGGATTACTCGGCGAGGCAATCTGCGCCTGGTTGAAGGGCAGGGGAACAATCTCGTGGCGGCCGAGGTTGCCGACATAGCCGATTTCAACCGCCAAGTCGTTACGTGGCTGCCACTGAATGTCGAGGGTTTGGTTAAGAGTGTAGGGGAGTTTATTGGCACGGTTGTAATCGGCGAAGGAAAAGAGCTGGGCTCCTTCAGAGATTGCGGTCGCGTTGGGCAGCACCAAATCGGCAGGATTGCCCGAAGGCGGCGGCCCAAGGGTCGTACCCCAGGGGTTCTCGAATCCGCCGGGGCAGTTGGCGTAGGCAACAGCGCAGACCTGCGAATTCACCCAGGGCGGAGTCTGATTCACGCCGAATGGGCCGCCTGCGATGACACCCGAGGCAAAACCCGGAGATAGGTAGGTGAAAAGTTCGCCGCGATCGTAGTACATACCCCAGCCCGCGCGAACGACAACCTTGTCATTGAACATCCTGGGGCTCCAGGCCAAACCGACACGCGGCGCAAGGCCCCATTGGCGTCCGGTCAGAGTCGAGTCGCTGACGCCCTTGGTCGGGAAATTGGGACTGTTCCCGGCGACAATGAAGCCGTTGGAAGTGATCGTGTCGGAGGTCGCATCGTAGCTGTAATCGGCGGGATCGAAGTTGAAAATGCGGCCGTTCTTTTCCGTCAGGCCACCGTGATAGTCGAAACGGAGGCCAGCGCTGATGCTGAGGTTCGGACGGACTTGAAACTTGTCCTGAAGATACCCGCCCGATTCGTGCGAACGGTAGTAGCGATTGGCATCGCCTTGCAGGAAGGTCGTGGTAATGAAACCGTCAGCGGTGTAGCCAATGGGTGTGCCGGTGAGGAAATCGGCAAAATTTAAGAATCCGATCATCCCTGTATTGGTTCTTTCGTCGCGCGCGTTGAGCTGGGTATAGGAAAAGCTTCCGCCGAAGGTGAGGGTATGTTTGCCACGCGTCCAAATGGCATTGGCGGAAGGCATCCAGCGGTTTTGAAAGATTCCAGTGAAGGCCCCCTGCGAAGCTGCAGTGGAACCAATGGTCGTTCCTGCATTGAAAACAAAGTTGGTATTGTTCGGTGAATCGTTCCCGAGATCATCCACGATCGTAATCCCTGGAAAAACTGAGGAACCGAATGCATTGATGCCCGGGCCTATTTGCTGAGGAGTGAAGGGCTGGCCAAGCGTGCTGTAGACCTTCTCGCGAATGAACCCGAATACCTCGGCAACACTCAAGGCCGGCGTAATCGACTGTGTATTGGTAATACTCGCAACCTGGCTCCCGGCGTCCAGGTGTTGGGGAAACCCTTCCACCGCGGAATATCCGAAGGGCGCCAGGGTGGGATCGTGCTGGTAGTAGTACTTCAATGCCAGCGTGTCTTTCGTGGTAGCCAGGTAATCGAGATCGGATACGGCTTGATCGGTGATGAAATACGCCGGCTGCGTGATGAAAACATTTTCGGGAAAGTTCAGGGTCGGCGTGAAATTGGGATTCGCCGATGGGAACAGATACTGGCCATTGGGCAGTACATAGTTCAACATCGCGAGCGCCACCGAATCGACGTTACCAGCGGTCAGACAGGCTGGCTGGCCTGCTGTGCCGCAACCGGGAAGAAAATTCTGATTAGCGACGTTTGCCAGGGTCGCCGCGCTGCGATCGTCTGTCAGTCCGAACGGTACGGCGGTGCGCGAAGTTCCAATATCCAGATCAGAAGCATGGGTGTGCTGATAGCTGGCAAAACCGAAGAGCTTGTCTTTAATGATAGGACCGCCGATCGCTCCTCCCAGTACATAGCGATGCAACTGCGGAACCTTTTCGTTGGCGGGAATGTTGGCGTCCTGATTGTAGAAATAGGGCGCGGCATTCAGCCAATCGGTTCCACGATGAAGGTAGACCGTGCCGTGAACCGCATTGGTCCCGGAAGCCGTGCTCATGTCGATGTGGGCGCCGCTGGTCGACCCTTGTTGCGCGTCATACATTGAGGTGTTTACGCGAAACTCCTGAATCGTCTCCGGCGCGGGCGTCGGCAACGACTGACCGATGGCGAGATACGGCGATGCCGTGCTCTGAATGACTTCCGCAGTCGTGCTGCCGGCGCCAGCAATGCCGGTGTTATTCACAATGCGCGCGGAAGCTACCTGGCTGGTGCTCTTACCGTTGAACAGATTGCTGGCGTCGACTCCGTTTAGAAGAAACGTGTTGCTGGTGTCACGCTGGCCGTTAGCCCAAATGGGCTGATTCCCCAAACCCGCGTTTACGCCCGTACCGTTTGGCAACTCTGAATTTACTCCCGGCGAGAGGATCGCGAGACCGGTGAAACTTCCCGTGGGCAGAGGTACCGACTGAATCTGCTGCGCTTCCAGGATGTAACCGTTGGTGGTGTCGACCGCATTCATCAAGGGCGTAGCCTCAACCGTGATGATCGTGCCGATTTGCCCGACTTTGAGCGCGACGTTCACAGTGGCGGTGCGGTCAGCCTGCACCGTGATGGATGGAATCTTCTGGCTATCGAAGCCGTCGTGAGTAAAAGTAAGGGTGTAGGTGCCGATGGGCAGATTCACGAAGTCGTAACTGCCGTTCGAGTTGGTCTTGAGAGTGCGCGTTAGTTGTGTCTGGTCACCCACAATGGTCACAGAAGCGTCCGGCAGAACGCCGCCGGTTTTGTCTGTGACGGTGCCCGTGATGCCGCCCAGCGTTTGCTGACCGTGGGCGCAAGGCAGAAAGGAAAGCGACATCCAAGGAGATAACGCGGCAAGGAAAACGGCCAGTCCGACTCTCTTGAGCATCAGTGACCTCATGCTAGGGTGCAACAACACGCGTGCTGAACCGCTTGTTGGCAGTCGAACCACTGAATGTGTTATCCACACGATCTTCGCGGAGATGGTTTGCTCCGCGCGCCCGCCCGCAAACGATTGACCGAATCTACGCGAGTTGGCCACGGAACGAAAGCCTTATATCCAGTTAAAATTTTTTTGCCTCCGATTAGATATTTTTATGCCAAGCGGATTTGTGATCGACTTTGGCTGCAGCGTCTCAGACGTCTACCGTTATCGGCATCGTGTTGCTATTCGTGGCGTAACTGGGACCGAGGAGCAACCTTAGCTTTCCGCGACGGCGGGGCTTTGCTGCGCCCGCGAATTGCGAACCACAGCAATCCCGCGGTTAGATATGCGAGGTAGATGTACGGTAACCTCCCGTAGGGTCCCTCAGGCACGGGATAAAGATTGCCAATCAACGCAAAAAGCATAGCGGCACCGGCCAACCAAGGAATACTTTGGGCGCCTGGACGGTAGACTTTGTTGTCGTGCAAATATTTCGGCAGCGCGAGGCAGACCAGCGCGTAGGCGACAATGAAGCCGTAGGTTGCGAGCGATCCGAGCCAGCCGTAGACGTCCAGACCACTCGCACCGCGAGCGGCAAGCACGGCCACAGGCAGCACCGCCGCCACACCGGTGATGACAACGGCGCGGGTTGGCGTTTGATTCAGAGCATGAGTGGCCCGCAGAGAGCCGTGGGCAAGTCCATTGTGTGCCATGAGCAGTAGGACGCGAGCGGCGGCGGTGATACAGGCCAGCGTTCCGGCGAACAAACTGACAAGCGCTCCAATATCGATCAGCAATCCCAGCAGGGGTCTGCCCGCCACTTGGGCGAGCACGTGCATAGGAGCCTGGCTCGTGCCCAGGTCCTGCCTCGCAGCGTGGAAGCCCAACACTTCCGCGTAAGCACAGATCGTAAAGAACGCACCAGCGAGAATCGCACTCTGAATGACTGCACGCGGAATCGATTGCAACGGATTGCGTGCCTCGGAACCCAGCGTGGTCGCGCTTTCGAACCCAACAAAACTGAAGAGTGCCAGCACCAGCCCGAGACGCAGCCCGCTGCCCGTCACGCCGCGCAGATGAAGTTCGTCCCAATCCCAGTGCCAGCCGTGGCGCAGCAGCAACAGAGTCTCAACAACAAGAATCACTGCTACAGAAAGAGCTTCGATCCACAGCATCAGGCGCGCCGAGATCTTTACGTCGCGGCAGGCAATCCATATCGAGATGCCAGTGACGAGCAGCGCGAGTACCACGGCGGAATAGCCGTGTCCCGTGGCATCATGGAGAAGCAGGTTCGCATAGTGGTAGAAGCCGCCGATCACGCTCGATCCCGTCGCCACATAGGCAAGCAGCAGGCTCCATGCCACCGTCGCACCGAGCCACGGAGGCAGGGTCATCGAGGCATAGTTGTACAACGAACCCGGTGAGGCTGAGATGTGGGCATAGCGGGCAATGCAGAGGGCCACTAGCAGCACGGCCACAGTCGCGAGCACATATGCCAGCCATGTGCCATTGCCCGCGAGAGCGCAAACCAGCGGGATCGTCGCTGCCGGCGTTGTCGTGGGAGCCATGGTGGAAACGGACTGCGCCAGCGTTTCCATGGGAGAGAGAATCTCGCGCCGCAAGCCGTAGTCCGTTTTGGGATGCTGCTCAGCGGCGGTTTGCGTCATGTGCGGCGACCCTCTACTCAAGATGAGGTGGGATTGTACAACACCAACTCGAATCAGGTGGCGTAGGAGAATTCAGTTGGGGATGCGGTGTATCATCGGGCAACGTTGCAGGTTTCGAGAAGACCCGGGAGGAAGCAGCATTCGTGAAGCCGGATAAGAGCCTATTGCAGAGCCTTCCCAAAGTGCTTTTGCACGAGCACTTGGACGGCGTGCTGCGGCCACAGACCGTCATCGAGTTAGCCAAGGACACGGGATACGCTGAGCTTCCGACATCTGATCCTCAGGCGTTAGCGGAATGGTTTCATCGCGGCGCAAATCAGGGCAGTCTCGCCAAGTATTTGGAAGGCTTCTCGCACACCATCGCCGTAATGCAAACTGAGGAAGCTCTGGAACGCGTCGCCTACGAACAGGCCGCGGATCTCAGCCGGGATAACGTAGTCTATTTTGAAACCCGCTTTGCGCCAGTCTTTCACACTCACAGGGGGCTAACTCATCAGCAGATAGTCTCTGCCGTGTTGAAAGGCCTGGAGCGAGGCCGCAGGGACTTCGGAATTTCTTCCGGCCTGATTATCTGCGCGATGCGCAATCGGCATGAGTCGCTGGAGATGGCGGAGATTGCAGTCGATTTTCGGGCGCGAGGAGTCGTCGGATTCGATCTTGCCGGGGAAGAAGGTGGCTACCCTGCCAAGAAACACGTCGACGCTTTTCACTATATTCAGCGGGAGAATTTCAATATCACGATTCACGCCGGCGAAGGCTACGGAAAAGAATCGATCTGGCAGGCAATTCAGTACTGCGGAGCCCACCGCATCGGTCACGGCACGCGTCTCATCGACGACATCGCCGTCGTGGAAGGCAAAGCCGTGAAGCTGGGTGACCTTGCGCAATACGTGCTTGATAAGCGCATCCCGCTTGAGATTTGCCTGCTGAGCAACGTTCACACCGGCGCGACACCAAGTTTGGCCGAACATCCTTTCAAGATTCTTTATCAGGAAAAATTTCGCGTGACGCTCAATACCGACAACCGGTTGATGAGCAGCACCACGATGACCCAGGAATTTGAAGCGGCGGCAGAGACGTTTGGCTTGTCGTTGGACGATTTCGAGAAGATCACGATCAACGCGATGAAGAGCGCTTTCTTGCCCTACCGCCAGCGGTGTGATTTTATCTATTCGATCATCAAGCCGGGGTATGCCAGGATCCGCGAATCAACCGGAGCAAAGAAGTCCACTTGAAAGAAGTCCACTTGAAGCTGCAAGCGCGCGGAGCTTTTCATGCCCAGTCGCGCACAGAATTAGCCGGCTAACTCTGCCAACGTTTCCGCCAGTACCAGGGTCCCTCGAGCAATGTCGTCCGGAGATGCGTATTCATCGGGACGGTGACTATATCCGTTTCGGCAAGGAATAAACAACATCGCAACTGGAGCGATACGGCCGATAAACAACGAATCGTGGTAGGCGCGGCTGACCATCGGGAGAAAACTCAACCCGTGTTTTTTGCAGGACTGCGATAGCGCGTCGATTACGATTGGAGCACAATCGCCGGGAGCGTCCGCGTTCACCAGCTCAGTTCGGATCGAAACTTGCCGCTTCGCCGATACAGCACGGCAGGCGGCCTCCAATGCCTCGATAACAGCATCGCGCCGTTTGAGGTCAGTGTCGCGGATATCGACACTAAGGCGAACCCGACTGGGCACGCTGTTGACGGCGCCGGGAAAAACATCACAGATGCCAACCGTTGCCACGGTATCGATCGCACCGCTCGACAGCGCGGCTTTCTCGATTGCCAAAATCAATTCCGCAGCCGCGCAGAGAGCATCGCGGCGCTCGAGCATAAGCATTCCGCCGGCGTGTCCCCCAGCCCCTTCGATGAAAACCTGCAGGCTGGCGGGTGCGGCGATCTTCGTGACAATCCCAAGCGGGATCCGCTCGCGTTCCAATAACAGGCCTTGCTCAATATGCAACTCCACAAAGGCTTTGTAGTAATCGCGCCGAAGCTTTACTTCTTCGAGTTTGCCTGCAAATCCGGCATGAGCGCGAATCTGGTCGACCGTTGCGCCGTCTTTGTCCGCCAACTTCTTGGCTTCGTCGGGCAAAATTGTTCCGGAGAGCAGACGGCTGCCCAAACATCCGATCCCAAAGCGAGTGGGTTCTTCAGCCGTGAAGACCAGCAATTCGATCGAGTGTTTCGGACGAAACCCGCTCCGCTGCAGCGCGCGAATCGCCTCCAATCCTCCCAGTACCCCAACCACGCCGTCGTATTTGCCGGCATTCGGAATTGCGTCGATATGCGAACCGGTCCCGACCACCGGCGCCGCCGGGTCCGAACCGTTCCAACGGGCGAACGTATTTCCAATCGCGTCACACCGCACGGTGAGCCTTGCTTCTTCGCAGCGTGCTTTCAGCCATGCGCGAGCCTTAAGATCAGTCGGCGTAAAAACAATTCGAGTAACTGCGGGAGCCGCAGCGTCAGAGATTGAAGCTAGCGCTTCGATGTCCGAGAGCAAGCGATCCTGATCGATCTGAAGATTCATAATCGTTAGCCCGCCAGGGGATGACGATGAAAATCTTTGTAGATGAGATATTTTGCCGGCACCTTGCCGATCGCTCCGAACCACTGCGGGCACCATGGTGCCATCCAGATGAAGTCCCCCGCCGTGACGGGATACCAGCAGTCACCGAGACGGTAAATGCCCCCACCTTCCAGCATGATGAGCCCGTGCTCCATCACATGCATTTCGACCATGCTCAACGCCGCCCCCGGCTGGTAGACCATGGTGTTCATGGCGAAGTCGAAACTCATTTCGTCCGGCAAGAGACACTTCACCTGCAAGCCGGGATCATCATCAAGCGGATGCGACACAACTGCATCTTCGCTGGAGACGATGAACGTCGGCGGGACAACCGCATCAAGCGGTTGGTACGCCTTCTCAATCACAGCCAGGCGGCTCTTGTTCGTGCCGATCACCCGATGAGCTAAACCCTGGGGCAGATAAGCGTATCCGCGCGCGCGAAGTTCGGTCGACTTGCCGTCAATCTCCAATTTGACTGCGCCGTCGAGCACAAAAACGAAGCGTTGCGCAGCCGTATTGCCGAGTTCGCCGCCTGCCTCGCACTCAGCCGTGTATTGTGTGAATCGTGCCCCCATTGCCGGACTGATGTGCACGATCGCAGAGCAGGCTTTCATTCCGGGCAGGGTGGTGCGCACAAAGGTATCCGCGGTCACCAGCAGATGGTTGGCTTGCTGAGAACTGCGAGTCTGGCCGAGATTATGCACGTCACATCCTCTCTCGCATCATGGACGAAGAAGTTCAGATAAGGAAGCAGCGGACGCCGAAGCCAGTTGCTCCAGCAAGTGCAATCCGCATGCGATCGCCTTTTCAATGTCTTCAACTATTACCGATTCTGCAGGATCGTGACTGACGCCGCCCGGCGTCCGCAGAAAAATCATGGCAGCAGGAACTTTCTCGGCAAGAATCATGGCATCGTGACCAGCCCCGCTCGGCAGCCGCCGCGATTTCAGACCCAGCCTCTCGCACACGTCTTCGATCACCGTCTGCAAATGCGGGTCGGCCGTCGCCGCGTCGTGATGGCTGACTCGACGCATCTCGATGGTGGTCTTCGTTTCCGTGGCGATACTTCGGGAACCACCTTCGACGCCATCCTGAACCGGCCGCCAACTCCGGCGGTTCGCTTGAATCCCGATATTTCTGACGGCCTCGAACGCATCATCAACAAGGCGCTGGAGAAAGATCGTGACATCCGC
>Ga0209380_10003161_pt1 | contig 10308 bp, 10 predicted proteins | sample HubBroMetageWFT6_FD_188347 | JGI IMG/M metagenome (GOLD analysis project Ga0209380, IMG submission 188347) | Warmed and freeze-thawed soil microbial communities from the Hubbard Brook experimental Forest, New Hampshire - Hubbard Brook CCASE Soil... | ecosystem: Environmental > Terrestrial >...
AGGAGCGCGTCACCGGGGATCGCTGCCGGCTGGCTCGCGGCGCTGCATGACGTCGACCGAAAGCTCAAAACCGGTGAGATCGCGGAGTCGGACGGACTTCGTCTCGCCGTCCTCCGCGCTGCAGCGGAGCTGACCGCAGAGCGCGAGCAGGAGCGGCGCCGGTAGCCGAGCCGCTTGGCTGGGCGGCTACTTGTTCCTGGCGGCTGGTTTCGCGGCGGCAGCTCTCGGGGTCGAGGCTTTGGCTGCAGGTGCCTTGCCGGCGGGCTTGGCCCCTGATTTCGCCGCTGCTGAGCGGGCCGGCTGCTTGGCGCTCCGGCCCTTGGCACCGCCGGCCGCCGCGGATCGAACCGCCGCGCCCTCGGCGCCCGCTGCGAGGTTAGTGAGGCGGGCTGCCATCGACGCCAGCCGTGACTTGCGCCGCCGAGCGTTGTTCCGGTGGAGGACGCCCTTCTCCGCCGCGCGGTCGAGCGCGCGGATGGCCGCGTGCAGCTCGGCGTCGCCGCCGGCTCCGCCCTCTTCAAGGAGCGCATGGCGCGCCTTGATCACCTTGGTGCGCACTGCGGACTTCACCGCGCGATTGCGGAGATGCTTCCGCTCACTGGACCTGATGCGCTTGCGCGCAGATCGGGAGTTGGCCATGCTCGCTCTTCTAGATCACTCGACAACTGGGGCGCGCAGCCCGGCAGTTACGAGCCAGGGACGCACGAAGCCAGCAGTATATCAGCGACTGTGTCTCGCTCCTCCACGTGGGTCGTCCCCGCATACGCAAAGATCAATCTCTCGTTGACGGTGGTCGCGCGCCGTCCCGACGGCTGGCACGATATCGACAGCGTCCTGGTGCCTGTCGACTGGCACGATCTGGTCGGTCTGAGCGTGGAGCTCGCAGACGCCGACGCGCTGTCCCTGACGGTGGATGGGCCGGCGGCTTCGGGGGTGCCGACCGGCGAGAGCAACCTCACCGTCCGTGCCGCCCGGGCCCTGAGCGCACTCGCGGGCCGGCCCCTGACGATGCGGGTGTGGCTGTCGAAGATCGTGCCCCACGGCGCCGGGCTCGGAGGCGGATCGGCCGACGCCGCGGCTGTCCTGCGCTCCGGGGTCGCCCAGCTCGCGAAACTGGGCGTGATCATCGAACCGGATCGCATCGCCGCCGCCGCGCTCGGCATCGGCAGTGACGTGCCGGCGCTGCTCTCACTGTCCGGCCAGCGCGTGCGCGGCCGGGGCGATCGCGTCGAGGCGCTCGCCGTCCCCACGCTGCACCTCGCGATCGCGTCCACCACACCGAGTTCCACGTCCGATACCTATGCGGCCGTAGCCCCTGGTGAGATTCGCGACGACGGCCGGTCGGAGCAGCTGGCTCGGCTCCTCGGCGCCGGTGATGCGCCGGCACTCGAGCTGCTGGGAAGCTCGCTCGAACCCGCCGCATGCCGCGTCAACTCCGCACTCGCGAACGCGCTGCATCGAGCCCGGCAGGTGGTCGCGGGTGTCGAGTGGAATCTGACGGGGAGTGGCGGTGCCGTCTTCGCCGTCGCCGGCGGGCGCGAAGAAGCCGAGCGACTCGCTGTCGCGATGCGTGCCGCAGGGTTCAATGCTCGCGCCTGCCGCACCGTCGGCTGAGGGTCGCAGCACTACAATCCGATCCTCAGTGGCTGTCGCCGACGCACCTTCCGTGACTCCGCCCACGCCGGAAACCTGCGACCACCCCGCGCCGGTCACCGGGATCATGGCGCATGAGTTCGCACACTACGAAGGTGCTGTGGGACCCGAGGGTCTGCGCCGCACGGTTACCTTCTATGGCCCGATCGTCGGTGGCCTTCCGATTCGTGCCTGGCATTGCGAGAAGTGCGGGCTGCTCCGCCTGAGCTATCCCGACGGTCGCACCGAGGAGCGGCGTCTCTTCCCGGGACCACAGCCGGGGCTGCTCGCCGCGGCATCGCCGGTCGCCACCGAACGTGAGCACTACGGCATGCAGGCGCGGGTGTCCGGACTGAGCGCGCAACCCGCGTTCATCGATCAGCTCACCGGCGGCGAGTCGATCGTGCGACCGTTGCAATTCCCCACTGTCACGCTGCCCGCCTGGGATGCGATCACGTGGCTGACCGTGCTGGGAATGATCTCCGTGCTGGTGGGACTGCTGTTTGCCGGCCTCTTCGCCGCGCTGTCGTACACCACGCCGAGCGTTGAGCTGCCCCTGGTGTTGAGCATCGTCCTCATCTTCGTCGGGGTGGTCGCGCTGCGGCTGATCGTCCTGGCGATCCGGCATTTCGCTCCCGCGGAGCAACTCAGTCCCAGTGTTGCGGAGACGATGGGCGCCACACCGGAGCTCGACGCTGCGACACGTACGGTGGTGTTTCTCCTGGTGGTCTGCGTGATGGGTCTGTTCGCCACCGCCGTGCTCGCCACGTACACGTACTCGACCCCCGGGGCCGTATTGCCGGTGCTGGTCGTCAGCCTCTCGTGCGCCATCATCGCCGCGGTGATCAAGGTCGTCGACGCCGCCGTGCGTCACTTCAGCGGCAGGTAGCGGACCCCGTCTCGGAGTCCATGCCCCTCCACGCGCCGCCCGATCAGGACATCGTCATCGTCGGCGCTACCGGCGATCTCGCGCAGCGGAAGCTCATCCCCGCCCTCTACAACCTCCACGCCCAGAAACTGTTGCCCGACAAGGGTGAGATCATCGGCGCGGCGCCGTTCGACTGGGACGATCAACGTTTCCGCGACCTCGCTGAATCGGCCGTCAAGCAGTACTCGAGGACGCCACTGAAAACGTCGACCTTCGCCTCGTTCGCCGGGCGGTTGCGGTTCGTGCCACTTCCTCCGGACGGGAGCCTGGCGGCGATCCGCCCGGCGACAACGCTGGATCGTCGCATCGCCTACCTGGCCGTTCCGCCATCGGCGTTCACGTCCCTCATCGAGGGCATCAAAACGTCGGGGCTCGTCGAGGGCACGTCGATCATCATCGAAAAGCCGTTTGGTCACGATTTGAAATCCGCGGAGGAATTGAACCGAACACTTCACGACGTCGTGCCCGAGCAGCGCATCTTCCGCATCGACCACTACATGGGCAAGGAGACAGTCCAGAATCTCCTCGTCTTTCGGTTCGGGAACTCGCTGTTCGAACGCATCTGGAATCGCGAGGCCATATCACGTGTGGAGATCACCGTTGCGGAGTCACTTGGCGTCGAACAGCGCGGCAAGCTGTACGAGGAGATCGGCGCGATTCGCGACATCGTCCAGAACCACATGTTCCAGGTGCTCTCGCTCGTCGCCATGGACCCACCGCTGTCTTTTGACGCGGAGGCGATCCGCAACGAGAAGGTCAAGGTACTCCAGTCGATCCAGCCGATCCATCCGCATGACGTCGTCCGTGGGCAGTACACGGCGGGAACCGTCGAGGGTGAGAAGGTGATCGCATATCGCGAGGAGCCCGGGGTCTCGCCCACATCGACCACCGAGACGTATGCGGCGTTGCGCCTGCACCTCGAGTCGTGGCGCTGGTCCGGAGTTCCCTTTCTGCTGCGCACCGGAAAACGCCTGCCAACCCGCGATACCCGCGTGGTGATCACCTTCCATGATGTCCCGCTGCATCTCTTCAAGACGGCGGGCGTGCATACGCTGCATCGCAACCAGCTGGTCGTTCGCATCCAGCCGGACGAGGGCATCGCGCTTTCGTTTGTCGCCAAGCAACCGGGCCCGGAGGTCACCGCTCAGTCGGTCGATATGAACTTCAAATACGGCGACTCCTTCAAGACGTCACCACCCGAGGCATATGAGCGTCTGCTCCACGATGCGCTCGAGGGTGATCACACCCTGTTCATCCGCGAGGACGAGGTCGAGCACGGATGGGCGGCCGTCGAGCCGGTCATCGAGGCCCCGCCCCCGATCACCTTCTATGCTGCCGGGACGTGGGGGCCCGAAGACGCCGGGCGGATCGCGAGCCCGAGCCACTGGGACGATTCGGTCGCCGCTGTATGACCCCCGCGCTCATCGGCGTCGACCTGGGCGGGACGAGCATCCGCGCGGCGGTCGCGATCGGCGACGTCACCCATGGCGAGCCCGTGCACCGCGACACCCCGTCGCAGGATGGCCCCGCCGCCGTGCTCGACGCCGTGGCGGAATGTGCCCGCGAGGCTGCCGGCAACGCGCATATCCGAGGCCTTGCGATCGGCATCCCAGGTCCGCTCGATCCCGGCGCGGGGGTGGTTCACGACGCGCCGAACATGTCTGGCTGGACCGAGATTCCCGCTGCGGCAATGCTCTCGGAACGGGTCGAATGTCCCGTGGTCATCTGCCACGACGCGGCCGCGGCAGGGTATGCCGAGCTCAAGGCAGGTGCCGGGCGCGGCGCGCGTCATCTCCTGTTCATCACGGTCAGCACCGGCATCGGCGGTGCGCTCTTCATCGATGGCGATCTCTACGACGGAGCGACCGGATCGGCCGGCGAGGTCGGCCACACGCCGGTCACCGATGACGGTCCACCCTGTGGGCAGGGCCATCCCGGGTGCCTCGAAGGCGCATCGTCGGGCACCGCGATCGCAGCCCGCGCCCGCGCCGAGCTTGCCAGAGGCGCTCCATCGTCGCTTCAGGGTGTCGACCTCGCCACGATCGACGCACGCGCCATCGTCACCGCCGCGAATGCGGGTGATGCGCTCGCGCTGCAGGTCTTCAACGATGCGGGGCACGCGCTCGGGCGGGCCATAGGCGGATTCATCAATGTGCTCGCCCCCGACGTTATCGTCATCGGAGGCGGGCTCATTCACGCCGGCGATCTGCTCCTCAAACCAGCCCGCCTCGCCGTGACCGAGATCGCGTTTGAGATTCCCTACCGACGCTGCAAGATCGTGACGGCGGCACTCGGCACCGACGCGGGATTGATCGGCGCAGTGGCGTGGGCGGTTCGCAGTTTTGGCGCCGCGCCGGTGGGGATGCGTTAGCCGGATACAAAGATGACCCACCGGCAGCGGCCGATGGGTCATCGGGTGAGTTGTTCAGATCCGGCGCTACGCGACGCCCTGTGCCCGGGTTGTCGATGCGGACAGCACGCGTCGGGTGGATTCCTTCTTTCTCGATGTCATCAAGCTGAAGACCTCGAACACGAAGGCGCCGAAGACCGCAAAGGTCGCCACCGCGAGTCCAATGGCCGCGTAGCCGGCGAACTGGCCGATCTGGCCCCATCCGTAGGCGTTCAGCAGCATGCTGCGGAGCGTGGTGCCCTTGAAGATCGTCGCCACTTCGCCCGCGAGCTTGGTGTTGGTGGGAGCGGCCTGCGCGGCTGCGCTGAGCTGCGAATACGTCTGGCCGCCGCCGATCTCGCTGAGATGCACGTTGATGAAGTTATTGGCATACACCTCGGCCTGCTGACCGGTGAGCAGCTCCTGACCCGCGTACTGGGTCATGGCGGCGGCATCGGCCTTGGGCAGCGAGGTGATCGCCGGGGAGCCGGCGGCCGGGAAATAAATCTGCTGCGCGGCGAGCTGGTCGTGCACTGTCGAAGTCGCGAAGCTGCTGCCCCAGAAGGCGAACCCACTCACGAAGCCAAGAATGCCGATCAGTCCGATCTGCAGTACGAAAATCCGCCAACGAAGTCCACTGGTCATGATGGGTATCTCCCTATTTGGTTTGACCTGAACCTCATCCTCGCGGGTCATGCCGGTGCCTGCCAGTGCCGCGAGGCATCGATTCGGCGCCCCTCGAGCCGACTGCACCGGGTCAAAGGTCCCGAACGAGCGCTAGGCCCAGTTCTGGGGTCGCTGCTCTTATTCCGGCCATGAACGCGGCAGCTGCGGTGCGGCGTGAGGTCGAGCTTCAATTCGGGTGTTGCGGCACGCGGGTCATTGGTCACACGGACAATAGCCCTGAGGCTCTGTTGCCGCCATGGGCATCGAGGCGTGCTGGCCACATGCTCGTCCAGGACTCCGCGTCTGAGCCCGTAATTCCTTGCCGCTCGCACCATCATGGTGATATTCTGAATTTACTGAATATGAGCGTGGATCCGTGACTGGAGCGCAGATGGCCTTCATCGAGGACATGGGTCAGCTCATGGTCGGCTGGGGAATCCCCCGGAACACCGGCCGCATCTACGCGTATCTGCTCCTCCAGCGCGATCTCGCGACCCTCGATGGCATCGCCGCCGAACTCAGCATCGCGAAGAGCGGTGTGAGCGTCGCCTCGCGACAGCTGGCGAAATTGGGTCTGGCGCGTGCAGTCGGCCAGCCCGGCAGCCGGCGCATCCTCTACGAGGCACTCGCCAACATCGACTCGATCATCGCCGCCCGCACAGCGCAGATGAACGACCTGGTTGTGCACTTGCGCCAGGGAGCACGGGTCGCGCCAGGTGGGCCAGGACGTCAGAGGTTGCAGGCGATGGCCGACTGGTGCGAGGAGTGGACCAGGCAGTTTCCGATCGTGATGCGACGCCTCGAGAAGCGGAGGACGAAATGACCAGCGCCATCGTCATGCACGGGCTGACCAAGGACTACGGCTCGGGGCACGGCCTCTTTGACCTCGATCTGGGAGTGTCGGAAGGCGAGGTGTTTGGATTCCTCGGACCCAACGGTGCAGGCAAGACAACCACCATTCGCCTCCTCATGGGGGTCATCCACGCGACCTCCGGGACAGCCACCGTCTTCGGTCTCGACTGTGATCGCGACTCGGTGGCGGTGAAACGCGAGGTCGGATATCTCCCGGGCGAGCTGCCACAGTTCGGCGGGATGCGCGGCAGCGAGGTCGTTGCGTACCTCGTTGCGATGCGGGGCGGCATCGACAGGTCGCGTGTCCGGGAACTTTCCGAGCGGCTGGAACTCGACCTGGGCCGGCGCTTCCGTGAATACTCGCGCGGCAACAAGCAGAAGCTGGGGCTGGTGCTGGCATTCATGCATCGGCCTCGCCTCCTGATCCTGGACGAGCCGACCAGTGGCCTCGATCCGCTCAACCAGCAGACGTTCCACCACCTCGTCGGCGAGGTGAAGGCCGCGGGTAGCACCGTGTTCCTGTCGTCACACGTGCTCTCCGAAGTTGAGGAGACCTGCTCGCGAGTCGGGATCATTCGCGAGGGCCGCCTCGTGTCCGATATGACCATGGACAAGGTGCACGAGCTGCGCTTTCACGAAGTGGTCATCGAGTTCGGCGGTGATGTCCCGGAGGCCGCCATTCGGGCAGCCGCCGGGGTCGAGGATGTCGCGGTGGAGGGTCGCAGGCTCACGTGCACCGTGCACGGCGGCTTCGACGCCCTGCTCGCGGCCATCAACGGCAGCACCGTGCTCGACATGGTGAGCAAAGAGCCGAGCCTCGAATCGATCTTCCTGAGCTACTACAGCAAGTGATGTCGCCCCGGCTCCTGCTGCGCCTGCATCGCATCGGACTGATCGCGATGGCCTACTTCGGGATCTTCTATGTGCTGGTCAACAGCGCCGCCTTTCCCCTGATCGCTGGAAAGACACGCGCGTCCCAGGAGGCATTCGGTCATTCCATCACCGTGCTTGGCGCCACGTTCAGCTGGCTGCTCCCACTACCCGTGCGGCCGGACACCGCCGCCGGCTATCTACAGTGGCGCGGCTACGGTTTCTTCGCGATCGCCTTTGCTGCTTGGGGTCTGCTGAGTGCGTGCGGCGCTGTGCGGCGCGACGAGGATCGCGGTCTCGTGGAGTCGTGGCTGTCATCGGGTATCCCGCGACTCCGTCTGCTCGCCACCCGAAGCCTGTTCTTCGCGGGGCTGAGCGCCGAGATCGTCACCCTGGCGGGCGCCGCCGGCTGGCTGGGATGCCTGATCGGGGGAACCCCGGTTGAGGTTGGCGGCATGGTGGGCGAAAGCGCTGCGCTGTGGGCGTTGACACTTGCCTGTTTCGGGGTCGGGCTGCTGGTCTCGCAGTTGGTCTCCGATTTCCGGGCGGCCGCGTCGGCGGGGAGCGCCCTGCTCGTGCTCATGTTTCTTCTCGACAGCATCGGGAGGTCGAGCGTCAATCGGGCGCCCTTCTCCGACATCTCGGTGTTCTTTCTCTTCAACAAGTCGAACGCGGTTGCTCCCGGTGGGACCTTCGATCCGACGGCCACGGTGCTCCTCTTCGTGACCGCCGCCGTCACCACCATCGTCGCGTCGCTGGGGTTCGTGCGGCGGGATGTCGGCTCCGGGCTGATTCGCACGCGTCCCCGGCGTGCGGCGGACGTGCACGATGCGTCGGCAAATCCGTTGCTGCGCATTCCCATCGTGCGCGGACTGTGGATCAGGCGGGTCGGGTCGCTCAGCTGGACAGCGGGTATGGCGGTCACCGCCGCGGCGGTCGTGCTCCTGGTGAACGTCACCGCGACCTTCTTCGCAACCACCCCAAGCCTCAGCCTCTATCTGCGCGGCCTGCCCGGTGATGTGCATACCGTGTTGCTCGCCTTGATATGGCTGAGCTTCGCGCAGGCGCTGGTCGCGATCTTCGCGATCACCTGCGTGTCCCGGTGGTCCGGCGACGATTCGTCGGGGGTGCTGGAGATGCAGCTCGCGGAGCCGCTGCCACGATGGGGCGTCCTCGGCGAGCGAGCCGCCGAGCTCACGGTCACCGTGACCGTCATGTCGTTTGCCGCCATGGCGGTGATCCTCGCCCTGGCGCCGGCCGAGGGGATCTCGATCGACGTCGGGAGCATGCTCAGCGCCACCGCGCTGCTCGTGCCCTTTGCGCTCACCTTTGCCGCGGCTGGAGCGCTGCTCGCGGGCTGGCGCCCGCGCGTTGCGGTGGTGGTGCTCTCGACGGTCGCGGTGATCTCCTACCTCGTCTTCGAACTCGGGCCACTCTTCAAATGGCCCGACTGGGCGAACAACCTGTCAGTGTTTCAGCTGTACGGCACTCCCTTGATCACCCCGGTGTTCGTCGGTGGGCTGATTGCGATGCTGGCCATCGTGGTCGTTGGTTTCGGATCCGCCGGCGTCGTGCTGGCGCGGCGTGACGTCGCCGCATAGGAGGTTGACTTGGCGGACGACGCGACCATGAAGGAAGCGATTCGCTGGATGTGGTCGCTCGGCGACTACGGGGCACTCGCCGTGCATCTCGAGCCCCACGCGATCGAACTCGCCCAGCGGAGCCGCCTCCAGCCGGGGTCCGAGGTGCTCGACGTCGCCGCCGGCAACGGCAACTTCGCGATCGCGGCGGCTCGTCTCGGCGCGACCGTGATGGCCACGGATCTCACCCCCGCGATGGTCGAGCTTGGCCGGTCTCGGAGCAGGACGCTCGGCATGGCCATCGAGTGGCTCGAGGCTGATGCAGAGGAACTTCCCTTCCCCGATGATCGCTTCGACGTGGTGGCGTCGGTGTTCGGCGCCATGTTCGCGCCGCACCCGGAGCGGGTTGCGAGCGAGATGTTCCGGGTTGTCAAACGAGGCGGTCTCGTGGCCATGGCCAACTACGCACCCAAGGGGTTTCTGCCCCGGTTCACCGCGCTCATGGCCGAGCGCGGGCCGGCTCCGCCACCCGGGATGCACTCACCGTTCGAATGGGGGATCACCGATGAGGTCCACCGGCGCTTCAAGGGCCTGACCTCCTCCATCGAGATCTACCCGCAGGCGCTCACCTTCGAGTTCGAATCGCTCGATGCCGCGTGGGACTTCTGGGAGCGGACCAACCCACCGCTGATGGCGATGCTCAGCAGGCTCGACGCCGACCAGATCACGTCGCTCCGTGAGGAGGGCAGGAAGCTGTTCGCCGAGCTGAATCAGGTCTCCGGCGGTGGCATCACCCTCGAGTCAGACTACCTCCAGGTGCTCGCCCGCAAGGCCTGAGCGTGCGCGCGTCGCGATGATCGCGTACTCGAACGCGTCGGCGAGCGCGCTCCATGACGCTTCGATGATGTTGGTGCTGCAGCCCACCGTGCTCCAGCGTCGATGATGGTCCCCGCTTTCGACGAGCACCCGCACCCCGGCTGCCGTGCCGTCCCGCCCGTCGAGGACACGCACCTTGTAGTCAAACAGCTGAGTCGCGCCGATCTCGGGATAGCTCGGGGTGAGCGCCTTGCGCAGCGCCGCGTCCAGCGCGTTCACCGGACCGTTGCCCTCGGCGGCGGTATGTACCACGGCGTCGCCGACCTGCACCTTGATGGTCGCCTCGCAGACCAGCGAACGCCCTTCGCGTTGCTCGACCAGTGCGATGTAATCGATCAGCGTGAACGGCGAGGGATTGCCACGCGCCCGATGCACGAGCAGCTCGAATGACGCCTCAGCGCCCTCGAACGAGTGGCCGCTGAACTCCAGCTGCTTGACCTCGTCGGCGACCCGGCGCGCCAGGGCGCGATCCTCCGTGAGGTCAACGCCGAACGCCGCGGCCTTCTCGAGCACGG
>Ga0209380_10003162_pt1 | contig 10306 bp, 9 predicted proteins | sample HubBroMetageWFT6_FD_188347 | JGI IMG/M metagenome (GOLD analysis project Ga0209380, IMG submission 188347) | Warmed and freeze-thawed soil microbial communities from the Hubbard Brook experimental Forest, New Hampshire - Hubbard Brook CCASE Soil... | ecosystem: Environmental > Terrestrial > Soil...
CGGACCAATGACGGAGAGAAATGCCTCGCGTCGTTGGCGAAGGTCTGCTAGGGGGCCCCTAAAGAGCCATTCGCCACGACGGTAGCCAACGGCCATGACGCGAGAGAAAGGCGCATCCCGAAGGGAGGGAGCCTTTGCTTCGCAGAGCCTGCAACGCGAGAGCTGCCTCAATTCGGACACTGGGGTCGTCGTCGCCAAGCAGTTGACGGAGCGCATCGATCCCGCCCTCTATGCCGGGAAACTCCGCCCCCAACCGGCCAAGGTGCCACGCCACTAGGCTGCGCACAAATGCCTCAACAGCCTGTATTTCCGCGATGAGCGCCGCAACCGCACGGGGATCTCCTGTCGCTTTGGCGATGGCGGCGGCGGTCCACACGCGCACCCAATTGACCTGATCCTGCAAGGCGGCGTCGAGCGCCGGGACGATGGGCTGTGCCTGCGGGCGGATCTCGCCCAGGGCATACACTGCCAGCCGCCGCTGCACCGGGTCATCGTGCGCCACGGTTTGCGCCCATGCCGCGCCATCTTTTCCCAGATAGGTTGCCGACTCGCTCACGGTCTTGGGTCCTCCACGCCGGTTGCCGCGGCTAGCTCTAGTCGCGCCGGTCAAGGCGCCGATCGAGATTGTACGCCGCGCTAATCAGGCTCATGTGCGTAAACGCCTGCGGGAAATTCCCCAGCGCCTCGCCGCACGGACCGATTTCTTCAGCATACAGGCCAAGATGATTGGCATAGGTGAACATCTTTTCGAAAATGTAGCGCGCCTGCTCCAGGTAACCGGCCCGGGTGAGCGCCTCCACCAGCCAGAACGTGCACATGTTGAACGTGCCCTCGGCTCCGGTCAGCCCGTCGCCGGCTCCCTTTCCGACCTCGTAGCGATACACCAGGCTGTCGGAGACAAGTTCCGCCATGGTTCGCTCCAACGTGCCGCGCATCCGTGGGTCGGTCGGCGAGATGAAGAAGACCAGCGGCATGATCAGGTTGGAGGCGTCGAGCGCCTCGGTGCCGAAGTGCTGCACGAAGGTGCGGCGTTGCGGATCCCAGCCCTTGGTCATGATCGTTTCGTAGATCTCGTTGCGCACCGAGGCCAGGCGAGGGAAATCGATGCTTAGGCTGCGCTTGGTGGCCAGACGCAACGCCCGATCCAATGCGACCCAGCATTGCACTTTCGAATAGACAAAGTTCTGCTGTCCGCCGCGAACCTCCCAGATGCCGTCGTCGGGGCGCGTCCAGTTGTCTGCGACCCAGTCCAGCATCCGGCGAAGATGGGTCCAAACGTCGTAAGCGATCGGCGTTCCGTACTTGTCGTACAGATAAACCGCATCCATCAGCTCGCCATAGATGTCGAGCTGCAACTGCGCCGAGGCGGCGTTGCCGATGCGCACCGGACGCGAGCCGCGATAGCCCTCCAGGTGGTCGAGCGTTTCCTCGGGCAGTTCGTGGCGGCCGTCTATGCCATACATGATCTGCAATGGAGCGCCATGCGCCGTCCCCTCGATCGCGCGCTGCTCCAGCCAGCCCATGAACTGCTCCGCCTCCTGCTTGAAGCCCAGCCGCATAAACGCATAAAGCGTGAACGCCGCATCCCGGATCCAGGTGTACCGGTAATCCCAGTTGCGCACGCCGCCGAGTTCCTCGGGGAGACTGCAGGTCGGGGCGGCGACAATGGCCCCGGTCGGTGCGAACGTCATAAGTTTGAGCATCATGGCTGAGCGGTGAACGATCTCCCGCCACCGCCCGGTGTAACCGCATTGCGCCAGCCAGCGCCGCCAATACTGCAGGGTTTGAGCCAGGAGCTCCTCTCCGGCCAGGCGCGCTTCCAGGAGCGACCCGTCCGCCTCGTGCTCCAGCTGCTTCAGGATAAAAGTCGTGCTCTCGCCGGGATTTAACGTAAATTCGAGCTGAACCGCTTGAGCGTCGCTGGCCAGCGGAAACCGACTGATCAGGGCAAATCTCATATCCCCGGCTGTGAAGACGGCGCCGCGCCCCTCCAGCGCAACCTGATGCGGGCGGCGGGCATAATCGAAAGCGGGACGGCACTCCAGGCGGAAGCGTACGCTGCCGCGGACGGCACGGACGACACGCACAATCTGATGGGTCTTGCGCCCGGGTGGCGCATCCTCGATGGGCATAAAATCGAGGACCTCGCCCACCCCTTCGGCGCTCAGGAAGCGCGTCAGCAGGACGCAGCTGTCGGGCAGATACATCTGTTTGTGTTGCGTGTAGTGGAGCGGGGCGATCTTGAAGAAGCCACCCTTGCGGTCGTCGAGAATACCGGCAAAAACGCTCGGTGAATCGAATTGTGGTAGACAGCACCAGTCGATAGAGGCATCGACTCCGACCAGAGCAACGGTGTGTAGATCACCGATCACGCCGTAGTTTTCTATGGGTTTGTAGGCCATTTATATTTTTTCCTGAAAACCGACATTCTCCGGATTCCCGGCCCGTTTGACCTGATCCTCCGTCCCTGGGGGTTCCGCCGCAACGAAATTCGATGGCAGCCGGCCCGTTGACAGCCAAAATGGCGAGACGCATGGCCGGAGCCTCTCGCTCTGCAATGTCAAGACGCACCTCTGCCGTCGCCGTCTGTCGCATCTTCCCCGGTCACGCCGGCGCGGACCGGCGGCGCATCCGTGCCATCGCCGCTTGGTCGAGCCAACAGAAGATAACAGTTTATCTCCAAGCTGCCGCGGCTCACGACGGTCGACCGCGTTTGATCTCTGGTGCGTTCTCTGCGAGCCGAACGACATCCGCCGCGAACTGCGATATCGGTAGGGGCGGGCGTGGATAGACCGATTGGTGGCCCGCCATATAGTAGTCGAGGGCTTCAACCGGATTAAGAAGGCGAGGTTCCGTCGCGAGGAGTGCGCCTGAGCTGTTATACTGTAGGGATAGGTCGAGGTAGGCTCCCGAGATTCGACGGGGCGTTCTTTCATCAATCAAAAGATGTCGCGGCGTGCCGATTCCGGATTCGCGCTCAAGCCATGCTCGCCGGTAATAGGAACGGAGGACGGAGCGACCTTCCGCCAACAACCCGACGATATGGCGGGACAGGATGCCCTGGGTGCGCAACGCCAAGGCGACGGCGAGTTCCATCAGATGCGGATATTCGTACTTGAGATTGTGCCCAGCCCCGACTCCGAGCTCCGCACCCGCAAACGGCACCCCGTCCCGCCGCAGCGACTTAATATAAGAATCGAAGGTTTGCTCATCCTCCCCGGCGTGGAGGCCGAGGTAACTCAGCAGCCAGCGAGCCTGGCCATGGCTCAGAGCAAGCCGGTCGATTCGGTCGGCGTCGTCGCTCATCGGTTATACAGATAATATGTTATCTTCAATAAGCCCACTTTTTTGCCCGGGCACAAATCAAAAACCGGCCAGGATGCGCAAGGGAGTCGAGACCACATCGAACAAGAGCAGAAACACGCCTGCGCCCATGGTTCCCCAGATCAGCAGGTCAATGTGCCGGCCAGTGCGATCGGCCAGCTCCCCAGAACGGGAGCAAACACACCTGGCAGAGAAAAGGTCGCAAAGGTGATGCCGGCGCTCGTGCCGTGCCGCGCGACGAGCGGCATCAGCAGCGGTACCAGGCCGCTCTGCGTCAGCCCGAGCAGCCCGTAGGAAATGAGCCGAGGCTCGCGGCGCGGCACGGGATCCCGGTTAACGTATGGCCGATCAAACGACAGGCGTTAGCGGTTCTTGTCCAGCAAAGTGCGCGGCGAGATTGGCGAGCACCAGATCGGCCATGGCCCGGCGCGTCTCGACCGTTGCGCTCGCCCGGTGCGGCGACAGCACGACATTGTCCATCGTCAGCAGCGCCGGCGGCACTTCCGGCTCATGGGCAAACACGTCAAGCCCAGCGCCGCCCAGGCGCCCGTCGACGAGCGCGGCAACCAGGGCGGGCTCATCGACCACGCTGCCGCGCGCGACATTGATCAGGATGCCGGTGGGCCCGATCGCGTCAAGCACTCGCCGGTCGACGAGTCCTCGCGTCGCCGGGCCCCCGCTCGCCGCAACCACGAGGAAATCCGATTCTTCGGCCAGCTGCTGAAGGTCCGGCTGAAAGCGATATGTGATGTCGTTGTAGGGATGGGGCTCACAATAGGCGATCGACATGCCGAACCCCTCGGCTCGGCGCGCCACGGCGCGGCCGATCTGCCCGAGCCCCAACAGGCCGAGCCGTTTACCGCTCACCTGCGCGGAGAGCGGCAGCCTTCCCGCGGGCCAGCGTCCGGCGCGGACGAAACGGTCGGCGACGCAAATTCGTCGCGATGTCGCCAACAACAGGCCAAGGGCCAAGTCAGCGACGTCCTCGGTCAACACGCCGGGTGTGGTCGTGACCCGCACCGAGCGGGCGCGGGCCCGCTCCAGATCGACCGCGTCAGTGCCGATCCCATTGATCGCAATGATCTCCAGCGCCGGTAGAGCATCGACGATCTCGTTGCCGGCGCCGTGACCGCCGCCGGTGACGATGGCGCGCACGGAAGGTCCAACAGCTGCGATCAATGCGGCAGGATCGCTTGCCTGAAACAGCCGGTGCACGCGATAGGCGGCGTCGAGTTGAGCCTCTACCTCGGGCATCATCGGCTCGATCAGCAATATGTCGGGTTTCATGCGAAGCCTCCGCTTTTGATTTGCACAACTTCACAACCTTTAACGCGACCAGCGCGCAACGCCGCATCAGTTGTCGTCGTAGGCCAAACGGAGGCCGAGACGACAACGACGATACAGCGGTGACACTAACGATGCCAAAAAAACAGGCCTCGCGACATCCTGTCGATACAAGAAGGACGTAGCGTCCCGCCATTAACTACGCAGTGAGAATGAAGCTAAGAGCAGGCTTACGAACCGAGCGCTACCTTGTTGCAGGAGTTGACCATGACAGCGATCTCGATCAGATCTCGCTTTTACTCGCCAGTCGCGGCGGGTGCACTCGCCCTTATACTGGTTTTGATCGCGCAGATCCCGTGCGCAACGGCCGCACAGGACCCTAGCGCGTTCATCACTACTGTCGGTACGCAGGGCATCGAGGCCTTGAGACCGGACGTTTCTTCGTCGGAACGCCTCGGCCGCTTCCGCCAGCTACTCCAGGAGGATTTCGACCTCACCGGCATCGGGCTCTTTGCCCTTGGCCGCTACCGCGCGAGCACAACGCCGCAGGAGCAGCAGGAATACCTTAGGCTATACCCGGATTTTACTGTTCGAGCCTTCAGCGCTCGGCTCAATCAATATGGCGGGGCATCCTTCCGCGTTACCAACCGGCGACCCTTTGGCAGCGAAACCGTCGTCAGCAGCGAGATCATGCGGGCCGATGGCAGCCGGATACCGCTTGATTGGTATCTGACCGACGTCGGCGGCCAATACAGGATCACCGACGTGACCGTTGGTGGCGTCAGCATGAAGATCGCGCTCCGCGACCAATTCGCCTCATGGATTGAAAATAACGGGGGTCGCGCCAGCGCGCTGCTTGCGGTTCTCCGTCAGCAGACCGCGCAGGGGCGGTAGCGCAAGGGAATCGCCGCTTCCGGTTTGGGCTTGGCCCTTCCTCATGGAGACCTGCCGCGAGCGCTTCTTGTCGAAGACGGCATCCACTTCCGTTGTCATGAGCTTGCGATGATCAATTGGCCTGAAATGTTTCGCTACGCGGAGGACTGGGCCAACGGTTTTTGGACCGGAGCTGCTAGCGCATCGCTGATGGTGATGGTCGGTGCCGCGTTTGTGGCGCTCGTTCGGGCCCTTTAGCCAGCCCGTCTCTCGGGGTCGCGGTCTGAGCTTCATCTGCGACCGTTCCTCGCGTTGATCGGAGCGACAGCAGGATCCCTCTCTCATGACACAATCGGCGAACCGCCGGTCGCTCACCCGGCTGGGGCTCGCGGGCGAGGTCGCTGCGGCGATGCCCTGCTCGAGCAGGCCGTAGGAAATGAGCCAAGTCTCGGGGCGCCGGCGCGGATCCTGGTGAACGTATGGCTTCGCCAAGATGCGAGGTGAGCTTACGGGCCCGTGGGGATTTAGCAGAGCTCGCGCAGAAGTGCTTTTGCCACGCTGAGATCGGCGGTCTCAAAGCCCTCGGTGAATCGACCGTAAACCGGCGCAAGAGTTTGTCTCGCGTCCTCCCGTCGATCCTGCCTCATTCTAAACCGGGCAAGACTCATGGCGGCCCGCAATTCCCAAAAGAGGGCACCCTGTTCCCGGGCCACCTCAAGCGCTTCGTGGAAACAGTTATCAGCCGCGGAAATCGATTGATCGTCCGCTGTCTGGAGCAGTACCTCACCCTTGATGCGAAGGAGTTCGGCCATACACCAGCGCAACCCGTCGCGATCGTATTGATCAAGACCTCGGTCAATCATCGTCAAAGCCTCGGCACAGCAGCCGATCCCGGCAAGACCTTCCGCAAGATCTCCGAGGAAACCCGAGAAATGCACGGCAAACTGCGCGCCATGGGATATGTCGTGCGCTGCATACAGCAACCGCAAACCACGGCTGGTCTCGCCACGCTTGATAAGAAGCGCTCCCTCTAGACAAGGTCCTAATCTAGTCAAACTGGGATAGTTGTGCTTCGTAGCGACGTCGATCAGCGTAGCCAATGACTGCTCGGCAAGAGCCAGATCACCCGTCCTGAGCGCAATGGGGCATAGCGCCCAGCCGAGGGCGTAACACAGCGAAAGTTGGTGCTCTACAGTTTGGGCATCGTCGGCACATATTTGTGCATTTTGCTTAGCCTGATCCACCAGCCCTTGAAGCCAGAGCACTCGCGCCAGCCATGCTCGCGCCACGACGCCATCTTCACTTAGGAACCACGTGGTATATCGAGGATCGCTGGGCGCAACATAGAGGTTGATAACCCGCTCAATGTGGTAGCGGGCCTTTGGCTGGTCGCCTGCATAGTGCATCGCCGCGCCGACCAGTCGATCGCCGACAAGCACGTCCGCCGCGTCGCCTTTTCGGTTCGCCAGTTCAGAGAACCGTGCTGCCAGGCGCTGTGCGATGCGTTGCTCGCCATTGACGAGCGAACAGGCGAACAAACCCCGAGCCGCCCCCAGCTGCGCATCCACGTCATCGAGGTACTCGGCGATTTCGAGTGCCTTGGCGAGGGCCGCCCTGGTCTTCTCTCCGGACCCCGTCGTAAAAAACAGTGCAACGCCGAATCCAAGATGGAGCTGCATTCGGAGCGGCGCTATCAGTTCGAAATCGGGCGCAAGTAGGTCCAGCGCGCGCTCGGCGCGCGCGCCGCATTCAGCGACGAGCCCTAAATGCAACCACACGGGCGCAAACGCCGCGGTCAGGACAACGCCGACCGCCGCGTCTCCCTCCGGCGAGAACGACCAATCGAGCGCGGCTCTAATATTATCGATCTCCCGCCCGTAACGGACCACATCGTCGTTGGATATTCGCAACGCCGGGTTGGTCGCGGTGGGTACGACGAGATCGCGGAAGAACTCCGCGTGTCGACGCCCTGCCGCACTGGCCTCACCCCTTTGAGCGAGCTTTTCACGCGCATACGCCCGGATCGTCTGCAGCAACCGCCATCGAGCCATCGGGGCCGCTGCGTCACGGCTCACCAGCGACTTGGTGACCAGGCCTGCGATGCCCTCGCTGACAACAATCAGGGCATCGCGGTGGCCACACACGACAGCGGCCGCCGCCTCCGATGTGAAGCCGGTCGGGAAGACAGCCAAACAACACAGTAGGTGTCGTTCCGACTCAGACAGCAGCTCGTAGCTCCAATCGATCGTCGCACGCAGCGTTTGTTGTCGTGGCGGCGCGGTGCGACGCCCCCTAGTCAGCACCGCAAGGCGCTTGTCCAGCGCCCCGGCAAGACCCCTGATACCAAGTCCGTCGACCTGCGCTGCAGCCAGCTCGATGGCGAGCGGCACGCCATCGAGCCTGCGGCATATCTCGAGCGCGACGGGGGCGTCCGCGTCGGTAAGGACGAAACTGTCGAGCGCTGCCGTCGCTCGTTCGTTGAATAATTCGACCGCGGAAAAGCCCAGTGCTTCGGCCGCAGTGAGGCCACTGATCTCGGGCGCAACCTCCAGCGGCGGCACCCGCAACAGCCATTCGCCCTCGGCCCGCAACGGCTCCTGGCTGGTTGCCAGAACGGCGATCTGCGGTGCTGCCTTCAGTATCGCCTCGGTGATCGCGGCCGCCGCGCTGATGACATGTTCGCAGCTGTCGAGGATTATCAATGCTCGTTTATCGCGCAGCCAGGCTAGAAGGCTGCTCAGTGGATCTCCGACGCCCCGCTTGCTCCCCAAGGCCGCGCTGACCGCGCTCGGTACCAGCGCTGCATCTTGGAGCGACCCCAGGCTGACGAACCAAACGCCGTCGGGATAGGAGCCGCTTCGCGTCTCAGCGGCCGCGACCGCGACGGTGGTTTTCCCGATGCCGCCGGGACGGAAGCGTCGTTGAGGAACGCGCTCTGCTATGGTCGCGATGATTTCGGCACGGCCGATCACACGTGTCAGCGGCGTGGGGAGATTACTGACGTGCACGAGCCGGCTCGACGGCTTTGCGGCCTCCTGCCGCTGCTCGGGCGTCACCGGCGCAACGAAGACATAGCCGCGACCCGGAATGTTCTCGATGAAGCGGTTGCCATCCCGTCCGTCGCCCAGCGCTTTGCGCAGCGTGGCGACATGGACGCGCAAGGCGCTCTCGTCCACCAAAGTGTCGGGCCAGACGCGACCGATCAGCTGGTCCTTAAGTACCGTTTCGCCAGCGCGTTCAACCAACGCGATCAGGATATCGAGCGCACGCCCGCCGAGTCGCAGCGGCTTGCCGTCCCGAAGCAGCAGCCGTTCCGCCGGATTCAGCCGAAACGGCCCGAAGGCCAAGGCCGCGTTCTCCACCGGACGCGCCGTCCTCACAGACAGGTCTGAAAGCGCAAGCCTCGGAAATTCGCCGGGCGAGGTCAACCTGTTTGATCCCCTGCAAACAACCCACCGCTTACGATCTGGGGATCGCTGGAAGTCGTTCACCCTTCTCGCCGCTGCGCGGTTGTGCCGCTAATGGAGACTGCGAGGTGCAGACCGGCGGTTGCTCTCAACTTACCGTTGTCGTGGAACTTGTGTGGCTGGGTATCGCGTAATCCCTAATCCGGACATGCAAATCCCGTCCGACTCAACAGCTGTCGACTTCGTCGATGAGGTGCTTAGGCAAGCCGAGCTTGCTGTGCAATTGCTTGGCGACAAACTCGGGTACGCCCCCGAAGATGCCGATCCCATCGTGGCATTGCTCCGCCGCAAAGCCTCATACGTATGAGGCCACCGCATGACAAAGATTCACAACTCTTAATTCGGCGCGCCGACGAGATCGCCCGTAGCATTACTTGAGACTCGGAAGGGCCAACTATTTCCGCGCTTCCCGAACCGGGCCTAGTCGCCGAAGACGTCGCCCTACCGGGCGACGGCGGAGGGGTAGATAGCGAGATCATCGCGAGCGAGGACGCAACTGGGATGTATTGCGACAATTTTGAGGGCAGACAATTCGGTAGTGGTCAGTTCGGCCTTGAAGGATATCCGCCTAAAGCGCGCCCCCCGTCCTCGCAGCCCCGCGCACCGTAAAAGCTGAACGCCGATCTGGCCGATTTCTCAAGGCGTGACGGCCGGGCTGGCGCCCGCCTCCCCCAACCCCCCGGCGGGCGCCGGTTCGTCTATTGCGCTAGGTTTGGAGATGTCCGTGACGCGTATAAACTATCCCGCCAACCGAACCGGGTTGCTCCTAGTCGACCCCTATAACGATCTGCTCAGCGAAGGCGGCAAGCTTTGGCCGAAAATCAGGCCAGTCGCTGAGGCGGTCGATCTGATCGCTCATCTTCGCACGCTCGTTGCCACGGCACGACGGCTTGGGATTGTCCTTTTTTACGTGCCGCATCGGAGGTGGCGTGAGGGAGATTACGACGGCTGGCGAGATCCAAACCCGACGCAAATCGCAAGCGATCGAGCCGCGGACTTTGCCGATGGAACCTGGGGCGGTGACTGGTATCCGGAATTCGCCCCACAGCCGGGTGACGTCGTGATCAAGCAGCATTGGGGCCAGAACGGATTCGCGAATACCGATCTCGACTTCCAGCTCAAGCAGCGCGGCATCGAAAAAATCATCATGGCTGGGATAGCAGCGAATACTTGCGTTGAGGCCACCGCCCGTTGTGGCGTCGAACTCGGCTATCACGTTACCCTCGTAAGGGATGCCACCGCGGCGTTCAGCTTAGAAGCCATGCACGCTGCTCACGAGATCAACGGACCGACCTTTGCGCACGCCATTTTGACGACCGATGCTGTGATCGCCGTTTTGGTTAAGACGTAAATCGCTC
>Ga0209380_10003165_pt1 | contig 10302 bp, 12 predicted proteins | sample HubBroMetageWFT6_FD_188347 | JGI IMG/M metagenome (GOLD analysis project Ga0209380, IMG submission 188347) | Warmed and freeze-thawed soil microbial communities from the Hubbard Brook experimental Forest, New Hampshire - Hubbard Brook CCASE Soil... | ecosystem: Environmental > Terrestrial >...
GCCACGGGGAGGTCGCCGTCATCGGCCTGCGGAATGTCCGTTCCCTGGTGGACAACTACCGCTCGGAACTCGGAGTGGAGATGTACATCAACCTCGACCACTCTCCGAGCGTCGAGGCAGCCAAAGCGGGCATCGACGCCGGTTTCGAGTTCGTCCACATCGACTACAGCCAGGCACGAAGAGACGCGTCCGACGCCGAGATCATCAAGGCGACACGCGCGGTCGTGGATTACGCGGCGCACACGACCGGCGCCCTCGTGGAGAGCGAGCCTCACTACTTCAGCGGCAGCTCCAACGTGCACAACGAGCCCATTGACTACAAGGCGATCGCGAGCACGTTCTCGACTCCCGAGGGCGCGCGGCACTTTGTCGACGCAACCGGTATCGACACGTTTGCCGCGGCCGTGGGCAACTTGCACGGCCGCTACCCGGTCCCGAAGCAACTCGATCTAGCGCTGCTGCAAACGATTCGCGACGCGATCGACGTCAACATCAGCCTGCACGGTGGCAGCGGCACGCCCGGCCACTACTTTCAAAGCGCTGCCCAAATCGGCGTCAGCAAAATCAACATCAACTCCGACATGCGCTACGCATACCGCACAACGCTCGAGCAGCAGTTGCGAGCCAACCCTGACGAGTTCGCGATCGTGAAGCTCATTGAGCCGGTGATCCGCGCTGTGCAGGACGTCGTTGAAAACCGCATCGATCTGTTCGGATCTGCCGGCAAAGCTCGGCCCTAGCGTTCCCGCCTGAGGCGCCATCGCACCAACGCTCGTGGCCCCAGCAATATGCCTTGGCGCTCAGCGCCGACCTCTGAAGGCCGCTTCCCGAATCTGTCCCCACGTACGGTGGCGAACCGGATCGACGTACGATCACTGCGCGTGGGATTGCCCGTCGCCAATTGAGCAGGGCGCTCGAGAGATGTCGTCGAAGGACACACAAGTCCGCACTTGGGCTGACCAGATCGCGGCGTACTCTTCCGCGAGCACCTGGGTACCGTGCGAACCTGCACAGTGCTTTGACTACGTCGCAGACTTCAGCCGTCACGCCGAATGGGCAACCAACCCGGTCGAGATCACCCAGGTTGAGACAGACAAAAGCGGTGTCGGGGCTCGATTCCGAGCCGTTGGACATCAGGCCGGAAAGGACTGGCCTGCAGAGCTGGAGGTGACACGTTACGACCGCCCGTCGACCTTCGAGTTCACGGCGACTGGAGGCCCGATCGGAACGCCTAAGGATGATCCGCACCGACACACATTCACCTTCACGCCGGAGGCGGGTGGCACTCGGATGGTTCTCGCTCGGCGAGATCCATTGCCACCTGACTGGTCGCGAGCGAAGCGCCTCCTCACGCCATTAATCGTGCGACTCACCTCGGGCATACGGCGCCGGACGGTCGCCAACCTCAGACGGCGAATCATCGAGGGGACCGCGGCGGTCCGCTGAAGATTGGTCGCTGACCAATGCGAACCTGCTACGGGCGGTGGCAGCTACGAATCCAGGCAGCTCGCCACCGCGTGGCCTGGCGGGAAGGGGGGGATTCGAACCCCCGGAGGGACTTAACATCCCTCACCCGCTTAGCAGGCGGGCGCTTTCGGCCGCTCAGCCACCTCCCCAGGCCGGGGCCAGTATATGTCGTGCCCCGCTTGCGACCAACCGATGTGGGACGGCTCGTAGAGTAGGGAGGTGGTCTTTGCACGGAGGGGTGCTGCCGCGGTCGTCGCCCTCGGGATGGGCGCCGTAGCGCTGGCCACAGCCCCACTCACGGCGGATGCGGCGATGTTCCGGCTGCCGGTGGGCACGCAGCGCATGCAGATGCCACTCGACTGCGAGGCCACGTCGCTCACGATCGCGCTGGCGTCGGTCGGGGTGCACACCACCCAGCAGTACGTCCAGAACCATTTCCCCACCGATACCCGCGCTCCCATCCTCGGCGCAGACGGCCTCGAGCAGACGGCGCGAGCCCTCGATCAATGTACGATAGCGGGCCGCCGCCAGTTCGGCGGTCGCTGCGACGGTCTCGCTCTTGCGAAGATCGGCGTTGCGTTGCTGATCGACGGCCTGCCATGCCGAGAGGGCGAGCGCAGGAAGCGCCGCGACGATCACCGCCGCGATCAGCTTGGTGCGCAGCGACCGTCGGGCCATCGGCCCGACCTTAGATCGAGACGGTGTCGAGCGCCTGGGCGATCGCCGCGCGAAGAAGGTCGGGATCGAACGGCTTAGAGATGACGAAGGCGGGCTCGACCTGCTTGCCCGTCAGCAGCCGCTCCGGATAGCCGGTAACGAAGATCACCGGAACCGTCATCGATCGCATGATCTGGTTGACCGCCGCGATGCCGCTGTCGCTGCCGCGCAGCTGGATGTCGGCGAGAACCAGGTGCGGCGAATGCTGCTTGGCGAGTTCGACGGCGGTCTTCTCGGTCGCCGCGATGCCCACGACCTGGTGGCCGGCGTTGCGCACGATGTCGGCGACGTCGAGGGCGATCACCGCCTCGTCCTCGATCACCAGCACACGCACCGCCGCCACACGTTGCAACTCGCGGCGCGCTTCCTCGAGGCTACGCTCGGCGGCATCGGCGTCGATGCCGAGAATGCGCGCGGCGTCGGAAACCGTGAAGCCCTCGAGCACGGTCAGCAACAGCACCTGGCGCTGCAGCGGCGCCATGTCGGTCAGGGATTCCTTCAGGCGCCCGCTCACGCTGTCCTCGCCCGCGCCTTCCTCCAGATTGCCGAAAGGCTGCCGCAGCCGATGGAACAAGGTGAAGACGCCAAGCTTGGTATCCTCGATCTTGGTGATCAGGTCCGGTTGGGCCATGACGACTTCGGCGCAAAGCCGCACCCATTCGTCGCCGCGCTTTTGCGAGCCGGTAACGGCGCGTGCGTAGCGACGCAGAAACGGCAACGTCCGCGTTATCGCCTCGGACATTTTGCTGGTGGCTGGACTGTCTGCCACGACACTCTCCCTCGTCTCTCGCGTGCTCCGTCACGACCGGCCGGCGGCCGGCCCGTTCCTGCCGCCCGGGTTAGCCGTCGCAATATACAGAATAACCATCGTCCCGAGGGACAATCCGTGAAGCTGTCCCCGCATGGACGATGTCATCAAGCTCAGACGCTGCTTACTGCTCCGGCGCGGTAACCGCGCCGATGGTCGCGCCGGCGGCGCCGCCGACGACCGCTCCGGCAATCGGGTTGCCGACGGTCGACCCGATCACCGCCCCTGTACCCGCACCAATCGCGCCGCCCGTCAGAGCGCGGTCGACCGGCCGGTCGCCGCAGGCCGACGTCAGCAATGCAAGACCGGCTACAGTCACCATAACTCTCAGGGAATGATTGATCATTTTATCTCCATGCTTTTCGTATTGGGGCGGGCGGCACCACTAGTGCAGCCAACCCAGCGCCCACATCAGCAGAAGTACCGGAATCGGCACCCCCAGGAACCACAGCAATGCCGCGCGTCCCATCCTCGCCCTCCGTGAAAACTTGGAGTCACAACGCAGGATGACGTGGATGGTTCCCTGTGGGCATCTACATGCGGTTCACCCACGTCTTGACCTGACGCTCGGCCTCGTCCTTGGCAGCGCCGTAGCGTCCCTGGATGCGGCCGACGAGCTGGTCCCGCTTGCCGCCGATGACGGTCAGAGATCGTCTTCGGTCCGCGCAATGTGCCAACAAGGCGGGCTTGGGCGCGCGGTTGCCGCGCCAGAATCCCTTTGCGCCGGGCCGATCGATTGCCCACATAGAAGCGCGAACGTTGCAAATTCACTGCGCCGCTGGAGCCTTCCACTCGATGATTAAGGACGACATCGTGGGGTTGCTTCCGGACCTCCGAGCCTTTTCGCGCTTCCTTTGCCGCGAGCGCGAAGCCGCAGACGATCTCGTTCAGAACACCATCCTCGCGGCGCTTGACAAGCAGGCCCAGTTCTCGCCCGGTACGAATCTCAAGGGATGGCTGTTCACCATCATGCGCAACCGCTTCTACTCCGACCTGCGCACGGCACGCCGCCGCCCGACATCGATCGACGACGAGGCGGCGCCGCCGCTGGCCGCGGTCGACAATCCGGAAGCCACGCTCGCCTTGAAGGAATTGTCGTCGGCGTTGTGGCAGCTCAGCCCGCAATCGCGCGAGGCGCTCGTCCTGGTGGGCGCCGGCGGCTTCTCCTACGAAGAGGCGGCCGCCCTCTGCGGCTGCTCGGTGGGCACCCTGAAAGCCCGGGTATCGCGCGCGCGCAAGCAGCTCGCCAGCCAGCTGAGCTAGAAAAAGTCGTGTTAATTCAATATGTTATAGAGCATCGCAGAAGTTGCGTAACCTTTCCGTCGTTGGCGCATTAGTCCGACACTTGCCTTTTCCTGTCGGGAGACATTCATGGCCATCCAAACGAGCAATGACGTCGACGACTTCCACGAGCAGCTGAAGGCGATCCTGCCGCGTCTGCGGATCTATGCCTTGTCGCTGACGCGCGATCGCGACGCGGCGGATGACCTGGTCCATGACACGGTGATCAAAGCGCTGACCGGACGGCGCAGCTTCCAGCCGGGCACCAACCTCGCGGCCTGGCTGTTCCGCATTCAGCGCAACGAGTTCATCTCCGGCCTGCGCCGCCAGCGGCCAAGCGTTCCGGTCGATACGGCGATTGCCGAATCGCTGTCGCACCCGGCGCATCAGGACAGCGGCCTGATCATGCGCGAATTCGTGATGGCGTTCGCCAAGCTGGTGCCGACGCAGCGCGAGGCGCTGCTTTTGGCCGTGCTCGAGGGCTTGCCCTACGAAGTCATTGCGGCGCACACCGGCGTCTCGGTGGGCACGGTGAAGAGCCGCATCTCGCGCGCCCGCGACACGCTGGAGCGTCTGCTGCTGGAAGGCGAGAGCCGTCTGCCGTCGACTGCCGAGCGCGATCTTTCGGACGAAGCCGGCGAGGCGCCCGCGGCCGGGCGTTAGCTGCGGCTTTCAAGCGTCGCGTGCAAGGTGTGGTATAGTCATGGTTAGTCCCTGGGGGAGAGATCAATGGCTCAGGCGCGAGCCCGAGGAGTGGCCGTCATTCCCCGGAAAGTACGGCATGGCCAGTGACGACAAGCCGCGCAGTGGCCGGGCCGGCGATATCCCCCGGCCCCGGGCGAAGGCGCCGACCGAGCGTCCATTCGACATGTGGCTGCAGAAGCAACTGCACGCCATGTACGACGAGATCGCGGGCGAGCCGCTGCCCAGCGATCTTCTCGGCCTGATTGACAGCGACGCTGCCAAGGCCGGCGAACATGAGAAGAGCGAGCCCGGCAAGGGCAAGAAGTAGTCACGCGGAGCTTCGCGGACGCCCGACCGTTGCCGGCGCTCAAGAAGGCTCAGGGCAAGCTCGATGTCGACGTCCTCACGGCGCGCCGACCAAGGTCGGACCGTAGGCCCCAATATCCCGGACAATAAGAATGGCGGCGGCCCTTCGGCCGCCGCCACCCTTAATTCGCCACCCACCGGTCAGCCCGGCCGGCGCGCGGCGAATTCGTTCTGTGCGCGGCGATCGCATTACGTCGCGCCGCGCGGAATCCCGTAGCTCGGGCACGCCGCCTCGATCGTCGGCGGCGACGACCGCCTTGTGTTAGACGGCACAGGCGCTCGCAGCCAGCGCACGCCCAGGAACCAACGGTCTCTGCTGTTTCCGGTTCCACACGTTCGCTATACAGACCCACCATCGAAGGGGGAGAAACCGGGCATGAAGCTTTTCGATCTTTCCGGCCGCGTCGCGGTCGTCACCGGCGGCAACGGCGGCATCGGCCTCGGGATGGCGCTGGGCATGGCTGAAGCCGGTGCCACGATCGTCGTGGCAGGCCGCGACGCCGCCAAGAACCAGGCCGCGGTCAAGCAGATCCAGGGCGCCGGCGCCAAGGCGGCCGCGATCCCGGTCGATGTGCTCAAGGAGGAATCGTGCCGGGCGCTGGTGGCCGACACGATCAAGGCACACGGCCGGCTCGACATACTGGTCAACAATGCCGGCGTGAACATCCGCAAGCAGCCCGAGCAATATACGCTGGCCGAATGGCACACGGTGATGGACAGCAACCTGACCAGCGCTTTCCTGTGCAGCCACGCCGCCTACCCCGAGATGAAAAAGGGCGGCGCCGGCAAGATCATCAATATCGGCTCGATGATGTCGATCTTCGGCGCGCCTTTCGCCACCGCCTATGCCGCGAGCAAGGGCGGCATGGTCCAAATGAGCAAGGCGATGGCCACCGCCTGGGCCAAGGACAACATCCAGGTCAACGCCATCCTGCCGGGCTGGATCGACACCGCGCTGACGCGCCGGGCGCGCGAGCAGATCACCGGTCTGCACGAGTCGGTGCTGAAGCGCACGCCGGCGGCCCGCTGGGGCGTGCCCGACGACTTTGCCGGCATCGCCGTGTTCCTGGCCGCCGCGGCGTCCGACTTCGTCACCGGCGCCGCCATCACCGTCGACGGCGGCTACTCGGTCCTGGGCTAACTTAAGGCGAGGTCACCGCGCAGCTGGCGCGATCGACGAAGAGGTCGACCTTGGGGCCGTAGATCGTCAGGCCGACGCGAATGCCGGGGCCGACCTTCGGCAGCAGCGCGTTCGTCTCCTCGACCAGGTTGCCCGAGTTGGTGAACCGGCAGTTGATCACCGGCACCACGACGCTGGCGCTGTTGTTGTCGAGGTAGAGCACGACCTGCCAACGCTTGCCGGGGACCGCCCGGAGCGTGGCGTCGCCGAGGTTGACGAGGGGAACGGTCGGCCCCGCCGTGATCGGTACGGAATCCAGCGGCACCACGCTCGGACGTTGCACGACGACGCCCCGGACATAAACGGCCTGCCCCCGCGGATCGAAGGCGAGGTCGGCCGGCGTCGGCGGGCCGCTTTGTTGACCGACGTTGAGCGGCGTCCAGATCTGGCCGGTCTTGGGGTCGCGGAATTCGGGAACGCCCGGCGTCGCCGGCATGTCGACCTTGCTGCGCGGCGCTTGCGCGTGCGCGGCCGATGCCATCGTCAATCCGACGATGCACGCCAGGACGCTGAACGCACCGTTCCGGTATTGCCGCATGCCATCCATCCTCGTCTAGGCGCCACCGCTCGATTGCGGGAAGAAGTTCGGATTGCGCCGCAATTCGGCGCTGCGTGCCTCGATCGGCAGGGCTCTGATCTGCATGAAATACGATAGCTGCCGCTGGGCACTCTGTTCGTCAAGATCTTTGCGGCTGATCTGCAGGCAGTTCTCGAGATCGCCGTTCATGGCATAGGCGAGCGCCAAGTTCTGGCGGATCCGGCCATCGGCCGCGCGACTGGCCGCCAGCGGCGCGAGTTGCGCGATCGCGTCCTGCGGCTGCCCCGAGATCGCCAGCGACAGGCCGTAGTTGCTGCGCAACGGCAGGTATTCCGGCGCCAGCTCGATGCCCTGGCGGTACTTCGCCTGGGCTTCGGCATGACGGCCCATCATGTCGAGCACCACGCCATAGGCGTTGAGTGTCCGGTAGTCGCGGCCGTCGGCCAGCAGAGCCGTCTCGAGCTGCCGCTCGGCCAGGGAGGGCTGGCCCATCGAAATCAGCGCCAGGGCAAGGCCCCGCCGCGCGAGTTGATCGCTGGCCTTCTTGTCGAGCACGTCGCGGAACAGGGCGGCGGCCTCGGCGCTCAAGCCGACCGTCAGATAGGCCTGACCGAGCCCGAGCTTGGCCTCGACGCCGTTGGGCCGGGCCTCCAGGGCGCGGCCGTAGAGCGGGATCGCCGTATCGAGGTCGCCGGATTTGCGCGCCTCATCGGCTTGCTTGACCGACGAAACGTAGTCGTCGCCTTTGGAATCGACCCAGATGTCGGAGCCACAGGCGGTCACCAGAAGGGCAAAGCCCGCACTCAAGATCGGCGCCAGCTTCATTCCAACCCCAAATGCCCGCCCCGCTCCTGCGGGATTTGTCGAAAGGATATCAAAATCTTGGGGTCAGTCGCAACCAAAGCCCCAATTGTTGGGGATAGTTCCTTGAAATCGCGGGATAAACAACCGTCCTCACGTGAGGGCAAAAGTCGACATGATGGCCGGCGCCAGGAGCACGGTGATCAGCGTCGGCAGGATGAAGACCATGAGGGGCACGGTCATGAGCGCAGGCATGCGCGCGCCCTTCTCCTCGGCCTTGGAGGCCCGCGTCTGGCGGAATTCCTGGCTCAGGATGCGCAGCGAATTGGCAAGCGGCGTGCCGTATTTTTCTGTCTGACGGAGCGCGTTCACCAAGGCCGCAATGGCCGGTGAATCCGAGCGTTCGTTCATGTTCTCCAGGGCCTGCTGCCGGTCCGGCAGATAGGTGAGCTCGATAGCGGTCATCTCGAACTCGACGGAAAGCTCGGGCATCGGGTCGCGCATTTCCTTGGCCACCCGGCGGAAGGCGGCGTCGATGCTGAGGCCGGCTTCGACGCAAATCGTCAGCAGGTCGAGGCCCTCCGGCAGCACCAGCGTCAGGATCTCCCGCCGCTTGGTGGCAACATTTTTGATGTAGAGGTCGGGCATCATGAAACCTGCGAGCACGGCGCCCATGCAGACCGGCAGGATCAAGTTTTCCGGCACGTCGAACAGGCTCGAGGTCGAGGTCAGCAGGATCATCAGAAAGCCCAGTGCCAGCGGCAAGGCGAGCTTGATGAAGATGTAGACGACGGCGGCATCGCGCGACACGAAGCCGGCCCGGCGCAGCTTGCGCGTCGTCTGGTCGGCGGCCGCGCCGCGCAGCAGGTTGAGGCGGTCGGCGAGGTAGCGCATGAAGCCGAGCGACGTCGCCTTGGGAGAAGGCTTGGCCGGCCCCGCCTGCTCGCTGCGCGTCTTCATGCGACGCGTGCGCAACGCCCCCAGCCGCCCCTCGATCGGCGGCTGCACGACGAATGCCGACCACAGCGCCCAGAACGTCACGAACGTGGCGGCAGCCACGACGGCGGTGAAGATCTGCTCGGTGCCGGCGAGGTCCATGGCTACCGTCAAACCTTGATGGTCGCGATCTTGTTCATGATGAAAATGCCGACACCCATGCTGCAGGCGGCGGCGGCGGCCACCATCTGGCCGGTTTCGCTGAAGAACAGCGGGCTCATGTACTGCGGCGAAATCAAGAACAGGGCGCCACCGACCAGGAACGGCAGGCCGGTCATGATCAGCATCGTCGCGCGCGCCTCGGAGGAGAAGGCGCGGATTTTTAGGCGAAGCTGCTGGCGGGCGCGCAACAGGGAGCTGAGGTTGGCCAGGGTCTCGGCGAGATTGCCGCCGGTGTCGCGCTGGATCGACATGGCGACGATCAGGAAGTTGAACTCATCGGTCAGGACCGTTCTGGCGACGCGCCACAGCGCCGCCTCGATCGGCGCGCCGAGCTGCATCTCCTGCTGGGCGCGGCGGAAAATGCCGCCAACCGGCTCCTTGATGTCGCGCGCCACGTTGGCGATCGCCTCCTGCACCGGCAGACCGGCACGCAAGGCGCGAACGATCAGGTCGATCGCCTCGGGAAACAGGAGATTGAACCGCATGGCGCGCTTCTTCGCCTTGCGGGTGATCCACAGGTTGGGCAGGCCGATACCGGTCACGAGCGCGCCCCCCAGCGCGATCACCGGCGACAGCTCGAGCACAAGGTGAAGCAGGAAAGCCACCGCGACAGCGATCGCGATCGAGAGGAAGGCATAGTCGCCCAGGGTGAGGCTCATGCCCGAGGCCTGGAGCTTGCGGCGGACCTTGCTAGCGTTGGGAAACCAGCGCCACAGGAATTTGTCGAGGGTCGGCAGCCGCCCCGCCTTCTCGACCCGCCGCAGCGTCGCCATCTGCAGGGTCCGCGAGCCCGTGCGTGCGCGTGTCTCGATGTCCTCGAGGCGGTCGCGCAGACGGCGCTCGGCGAAGAAGCCGCCGAACACCAGCGAGAGGGCGACGAAGGTGAGCGTGAGGCCGCTCGCGATGAGGATCGTCACCGACGCAAGATCGAGGCCGTGACCGCTCTCCCCGCCCATCATGCCGCGCCCGTCATACCATCGCCTCCATCAGCACCTTGTCGAGGCCGTAGTAGGCGGCGCGCGGCAGGAAGTACGGGCGCAGGCCCGAGCTCTTGAAGACGCCGCTGAGACTGCCGTCGGCGGTCTCGCCCTTGAACTCGTAGGTGAAGAGGTCTTGGGTGATGATGACATCGCCTTCCATACCCATGACCTCGGTGATGTGCGTCACGCGACGCACGCCGTCGCGCATGCGGCTGATCTGCACGATCAGCTGCAGCGACCCCGCGATCTGGGTGCGGATCGCCTTGGGCGGCAGGCTGGCCACGCCCATCGTCACCATGTTCTCGAGCCGGGTCAGCGCCTC
>Ga0209380_10003166_pt1 | contig 10297 bp, 4 predicted proteins | sample HubBroMetageWFT6_FD_188347 | JGI IMG/M metagenome (GOLD analysis project Ga0209380, IMG submission 188347) | Warmed and freeze-thawed soil microbial communities from the Hubbard Brook experimental Forest, New Hampshire - Hubbard Brook CCASE Soil... | ecosystem: Environmental > Terrestrial > Soil...
TGTCGGTGGCTTGCTGGATGGTGGCGCCGAGGCCGGTGGTGGTGTAGATGTGGCCTTTGAAGTGGAAATATTCGGCGACGATACTGGCGTTCCACGCACCGCCGGAAGCCGTGACCATGCCGGTGATGAGGTAGGGAAAAATTCCCGGCAGGATCAGTTTTTTCCAGCGCTCGATTCCCCGCAGGCGAAAAACGGCGCAGCATTCCTTGAGATCGGTGGGGAGCGCCATGGCCCCGGCGATCACGTTGAACAGCACATACCACTGCGTGCCCAGCAGCAGCACCACAATCGAAGCGATGCCGAGTCCGCCGCCGAGGCGGATGAGCAGCAGCAGGATGACCGGCAGCAGCGCCGTTGCAGGGATGGAAGCGGCGATCTGCGCGAGCGGCTGGGCGATGCGCGCGAGGCGCGGATTGAGACCGATCGCCACGCCGGCAGGGATGGTCCACAACGCCCCCAACACCAGAGCGAGATTCACGCGCAGAAAAGTCGCGCCCAGGCCGATGCCGGCTTCCTGTAGTTCGGCTTTCTGCAAGCCGGTGAGAATCATCACGACACGTACCACGCCATAGCCGATCGCCACGAGCAACGAGAGCGCCAGGACGCGCAGCAGCCACACAGCCCACGGGTTCGGTGTTTCTCCTTCCCGCAACGCGTGCGGGCCGGCGAAGCGAAGCATCAACTTTTCGCTCACCGGGGTCAGAGTTTTCTTGCGAATCGCAGCGAGACCCCGCGAGTGCTGAATCAAGGTGAGCACCCAGGAGCGTGGAGCATCTGTGTTCTCGACTTGCTCGATCTTGAACTTTTCCGCCCAGGCGATGACCGGACGCCAGATGAACTGGTCGAGCAGCACGATCACTGCGACCATGGTTAGCACCCCCCAGAGCATGGAGCGCGTGTCTCCGGCGCTGGCAGCGGTCTGCAGGTACGAACCGAGTCCGGGCAAACGAAAATCGCGGGGGCCGAGCACGAACATTTCGCAGACCATTAGAGCGAACCAGCCACCGGCTACCGACATCATTGAGTTCCAGACCAGGCCGATGGCGGAGAAAGGCAACTCCATCTGGATGAAGCGTTGCCACCAGCTGAAGCCGTAAATCTTTGCAGCCTCACGCATCTCATTGGGAATGCTCTTGAGCGAAGCGTAGAAGCTGAAGGCCATGTTCCACACCTGGCCAGTAAAGATCAAAAGGATGGCGCCCATCTCCACGCCGAGCTGGCGGGTGGGGAAAAGCGCGACCATGGCCATCATCACGGGAGGTAGAAAACTGAGCACGGGGATGGACTGGAGCACGTCGAGCAAGGGAACCATAAAGCGCTCGGCCCGCGCGTTGCGGGCAGCGGTGTAGCCATAAGCCAGCGCGAAAATCAGGCTAAGCACATACGCGATGGTAATGCGCAGCAGCGAATAGCCGGCATAGGCGGGCAGCGCAAGCAGGCTGCGCGAGATTTCCACTTCCGGGGTGAACGGGCTAAACCAATCGCGGCCGACGGTGACCACTCCATAAAAAAGCGCGATACCGGCCGCAAACATTACCAGATCGGGGAGATAGGAAACCTGCAGGAGCGGGAGTTGCGCCCAGAGGCGATAGGGTGAGAATCCGCGAAGGCTGGCCGATTTTTTCATGGCTAGTTTTCCGATCCTCTTCCAGCCCCAGGTTCCAGTCCCAGGGATTCTCGCTCAGGGTTTGGGTGCAGGTGTTGAGTTGGGGTTATCGACGACTGCCGGGGCTGGCGGAGGATCGGGCGAGGACGGCTCGGTTTGCGTCAGGCGTCCGGTGGTGCGATCGTAGTCGAAAATCTCCGCGTAGCGGCCCCAGTTGGTGGCGGTTTCGAACTGGCGCTGCACTTCTTCCTCGGCAAAGTGCTCGTCGAGAATATCGTTGAAAAACTCGTCGGCCATGGCATGGTCGCTTTTGCGTTTCAGGATGCTGTCCATCTGCTTGAGGATGGTCACGTGTTCGAGCGCGGCCTGGCGAAACAGGACTTTGCGGGTTTGAATGTCGGCGTCGGCAAAAGCTTCGCCTGCTTTCGAGAGCTGGACGTCGCCTTCTTTCAGCCAGGCGAAGCCGAGCAGCACGCAGGCTTCAAGAATGGGGAGCAGGTCTTCCACGTCCATGACCAGTTCTTCGGCGAGGCGAAACAGATCTTCGCGGCCGCCGCGATCGCGGAGCAGCTCGATCAGGCCGGCGATGCCGCCGACGCGGGCATGAGGAAGCATCTGGTACTTGGTGGTGCGGATGGGAGCGTCCTGTTTCTTGAAACCGTGGGGCGGAATAACGATTTCGGCGGTGGTTTCGGCGTCGGGCGGGGTGTGCTCGACATCGGGCTCGGTCATAACCTTGTAAATGTAGTCCACGAGCTCGACGAAGCGGGCAGACTTGCGGTCGCGGGGATGCTTGAGGCGCACGTTGAAGTCGGAGCGGATACGCGCGGGATTGCGGCCGAGCACAAGAATGCGGTCGGCGAGCATGACGGCTTCTTCAATGTTATGAGTGACGATGAAGATGGCGCTGGTGGGCATCTTTTTGTTGAGCCAAAGTTCCAGCAGTTCGCCGCGGAGATTTTCGGCGGTGAGAACATCGAGGGCAGAGAAGGGCTCGTCCATGAATAGAACTTCAGGTTCCACCACGAGTGCGCGGGCGAAACCGACGCGCTGCTTCATGCCGCCAGAAAGTTCCTTGGGATAGGCGGTCTCGAAGCCGTCGAGTCCGACGGTGTCGAGCGTGCGCAGCGCGCGCTTGCGACGCTCCACAACAGGCACGCCGCGGGCTTCGAGCGGAGCTTCCACGTTCTCGAGTACGGTGAGCCAGGGAAAGAGCGCGAAACTCTGGAAGACGATGGCGACGTTGGGAAGTTCGCCCCCCAGCGGCTTTCCATGCCAGAAAAGGCCACCCGCGGATGGTTGCGCGAGGCCCGTGAGAATGCGCAGCAGCGTGGACTTGCCGCAGCCCGAGGGGCCGAGCAGGGCCACGATTTTCCCCGGCTCGATGCTGAGGTCGGTATGGCCGACGACCTGGATGCGCGTGCCATCCGCCTGGGGATAGGACTTCTCAATTGCAACGGCCTCGATGATGGCTTCGCCCACGAAAAAAGCTCCTGTAGGTTCTATACACGATGTGAGGGAATGAGCAAAGTGGTTCGAGTATATTAATGATTCGCAAATGGATTCGCGTGGCGACGCGCCAAAACCGTCGCTGAAGGAATTTCTGAACCAGAATTTCTGAAGCAGGAACAGATTCAGGCGGCGAAGTCTTCGTCTGCGAGCACCGCAAATGGCTTGGGCAGCCTGTCAGTTACTTCCGCGAGCGCAGCCAGCTTGGTTGCGAGTTCGGCGGGGAGTTCCGCGGGGCAGCGCCACTTCCAGTTGCCGCCGTGCAGGCTGGGCGTGTTCATACGGGCTTCGCTGCCCAATCCCAGCACGTCCTGCAGGGGGACGATGCTCAGGTTCGCCGGCGAGCCTTGGGCGGCGCGGATGAACGCCCAGTGAATACCGTCTTCCGAGCGGCCAACGTAAGCGAGCGCGTGGCGGCGCTCATCTTCGGAGGTGCCGGAGTTCCACCAGCCGACCACAGTATCGTTATCATGCGTGCCCGTGTAGATGACTTTGGCCGCCGCCCGGTGCGGCAGATAGATGTGCGCGCCTTCATCGCCGAATCCGAATTGGAGCACGGCCATGCCGGGAATCTGCAATCTCTCGCGCAGGGCGTGAACTTCGGGAGTGATGTAGCCGAGATCTTCCACGAAAAACGGAAGACCGCCGAGCGCTTCGCGAAGTTTCTGGAACAAATCGTCGCGCGGACCATCCACCCAGCGGCCGTTTACGGCGGTAGGATCGGCGGCGGGAATCTCCCAGAACTGGTCGAAGCCGCGGAAATGATCGAGTCGCACGTAGTCACAGTTTCGCGTGGCCCAGCGCAAGCGCTGGATCCACCAGCCGTAGCCAGAGGCTTTCATCGCGTCCCAGCGGTAGAGGGGGTTACCCCACCGCTGTCCGGTCTTGCTGAAGAAGTCGGGGGGGACACCGGCCACGGCCTCTGGTTCCAGATTTTCATCCAAGCGAAAAAGATCGGGGTGGGTCCAGACGTCGGCGCTGTCGTAGTTCATGAAGATAGCAACATCGCCGGCAATGCGGATCGCGCGCTCCGCACAATAGCGCCGCAGGGCCAGTAGCTGCTCGTAGAATGCGAACTGAAGAGCGCTGCGAACCTCAAGTTCGCCGGCAAGTTCCTTGCTGATTTTTGCGAGAGCGGCAGGTTCGCGATGGGCCAGCTCGCGCGGCCAGCGATTCCAGCTTTCCAGTTCGTACAGCTCACGGAGCGCGTCGAAGAGAACGAAATCGTCGAGCCACCAGGAGTTCTCAGCACGGAACTGATTAAAGCGCTCGCGCGCCCGCCCTGCGGCCGAGGCAGTAAAATTCTTCGCAGCCTCAAACAGCAAAGGCATCTTGGCCGCAAAGACTTGGTCATACTCGACTGCGCCCGATTCTCCGGTCAGAGAGTCCAGTTTCGCGGAGTCGATCCAGCCGTGGTGCGCGAGGCGTTCCAGGCTGATCAGCAGCGGGTTTCCGGCGAATGCCGAAGTCGAAGAATAGGGCGAGTTCCCATAGCCGAGCGGACCGAGCGGCAGAATCTGCCAGAAGCCCTGGCGAGCCGAAGCAAGAAAGTCAGCAAACCGGTACGCAGCCGGGCCGAAGTCACCAATGCCGCCGCGCGAAGGCAACGACGTGGGGTGCAGTAAGATGCCTGAAGCGCGCGGAAAAGACATGCAGCCTTGAATCTTCTCGCCTAGATTCCCTCTTCACTGTTGCCCTTGGCCAACGTCTTTATCAATTCCTCGTTGACCTTGATCTTGCCGGACTTCTTCATCTCGTCTTTCAAGTTGGTAACGAAAAGCCCGAAGAGTTGCTGCTGCTTGTACTGCAAGAGCGAATCGCGAATCTCATCGCGCTTGGCGGCGTAATCTTCGTCAGTCGGAGTCTGAATCTCGAGTAGTGCTAGCACCACACCGTTGTTTGCGTTAGTGATCGCCCCACTGATTTCTCCGGGCTTCATGTTGAAGGCAACCGCAGCCTGGCCGCTCATCGAGCCCACATCGGGCACCTGGCCATCCGGCAGCACGAAGTCGCTGGTCTTCACTTCTGCGCCCAGTTCTTTGGCGGCACGCTTCAAATCGTGTGCGGCCTTGGCCCGGTCGGAAAGTTCCTGGGTCTTCTGAGAAAGCAGAACGCTGGAACGTTCATTGTTGAATTCCGTTTCAACGCGGCTGCGAATCTCTTCGAAGCTCGGGGTCTCTGGCGGCTTGATGGCCAGCAATTGAAACACGGCGAATCCCTGCGACGCGGGCGCCATCTCCGGCGGAGATTTTTCTGCCGCGGTGAAGACGGCATCCATGAACTGCGCCGCCGGCCCCAGACCTGGCAGCATATCTTTGCGTGCGAAGAAGTCCGAGTTGATCACCGGAATTTTTTCCGCCCCGGCTGCGGCGTCCAATCCCACAGCCTTGGCCTGAGTCAAGAGTGCATCCGCCTCTTTTTGCGCGGCCTGCGCGGCTTTCTGTTGCTTCAGGATGGGCTCGATCTGGTCTTTGACTTCGTCGAGCGCCTTCAGATGAGCTTCGTGCTTATCGTCCAACCGGATGATATGAAAACCGTCGCTGCTCTTCACCACATCGCTGGTCTGGCCCTTGGACAGGGCATATGCAGCCTTTTCAAATTCCGGCGTGGTCTGGCCTTTTCCGATCCAACCCAGAGAACCACCCACGTTGGCGCTGCCCGGGTCTTCGGAAGATTTCTTCGCGACGTCTTCAAACTTGGCGCCACCCTTGAGCTGCTTCAGCAGTTCTTCGGCGCGGTGTTGGGCATCGGCAAGAGCCTTCTCGTCGACCTTGCCGTCCTCTCCGGGAAGCGGCGATTTGATCCAGATGTGGCTGACTTTGATCTGCTCCGGAACGCGGTACTGGTCGCGGTGCTGGTCATAGTAAGTCTGCAAATCCTCACGGCTCACCTGAACCGTGCCGCGCACCAGATTGAGATCAAGGACGGCGTATTTGATCTTGCGCTTTTCCGGGATCGAGTTGGCGTAGGTCTTCTTGTGACTCTCGTAGTAGGCCCGCAGTTCCGCGTCGGTGGGATGAAGCCCCTTGCGCAGATCATCTTGCTTCAACAACGCGTAGTCGAACTTTACTTTGGTGTTCTCCTTGGCGAATTCCTTGCGAACTTCGGCATCGCTGACCGAGGCTCCGCCGGCGATCATGGCCTGCAGCTTGCCGATGAGGATGTCGGTCCCCACGGAATCCTCGAATAGCGCGGGGGTTAGATTCGCACGCGTCAGCATTTCTTCATATTCGGTCTCGCCGATGAAGTTGCCGCCCGGGAAAAACGTTGCCGCATAGCGGCCATGCTGCAGCTCATCCTGAATTTCTTTGGGGGTAACTCGCAGCCCCAGGTGCTGGGCCTGGCTCAGGAGAACCTGACGCGTGATCAGCTGATCGGCCGCCTGCTGAGTGGCCTGCTGCAAGAGGAACGGCATGATCATGGAGGCCTGTGCGCCATAGCGCGCAGCCTGTTGTTGCGCCATCTGCCGCGCCGTGTTTCGCACTTCGGTGGCGGTGATGTCGCTGCCATCCACCGTGGCGACCGATTGAATACTTGGATTCCCTGAGGTTGAGTTCCCGCTGGGAATCAGGTAGACCAGCATCGCGATGCAGATCACGATCAGCATCCCGCCGAGAACTATCTTCTTAATCGGGCCAGGGGTTTGCAGAAATCGAATCATCTTCTTGTCACTCCAGAGGTTAGTGCCGAATTGCTCATTATAAACCAGACTAACTGGAACCGGAGCGGGGCGGGCCACTGGGTAGTTGGATTCGTCTGGAACAGGCGTGCACCTTCGCCAGAATTCAGCCGCCCTCGGCGGCATGCAAAAACATCCCTATTGAAACGAATTAATAGAAGTGTTATCCATTCTGCGGGGCAGTTTGCGGCGGGCCCCGCAAAATCCATTCACGAAGCAACGTCAGCGGCGGACGATCCGTGTTCGACGAACCATGTTCGACGATCCGTTCGACGATCGCGACGAAGAATGCAAGGGAGTATCATGAATACAGGCAAGCGGCTCGGAATCACAGTTTCTTTTCTCGCCCAATTCCTTCTGGCTTCATCTCTGATTCAAACCATTCTGATTCAGCACGCGGTCTCGCAAGAAGTGAGGGCTCAAGACGCGGCGAAACTGCCGCTGCGCGAGGGCTGGTCGCTGCAATCTTCGTCGAAGGTCGAAGCTAAGGGAGAAGTCATCTCCACGCCGCAGTTCGCGGCGACTGGCTGGCAGGACGTGACTGTGCCCACCACGGTGGTCGCAGCGCTGGTCAAAAGCCATGCGCTGCCCGATCCGTCCTTCGCTATGAATCTACGGCAATTCGCCGGGGTCACCTATCCCATCGGCGGCAACTTCTCGAATATCCCCATGCAGACCGACAGCCCCTATGCGGTTTCATGGTGGTACCGCAAGCAGTTCGCAGTGCCTGCTTCTTACAAGGGTAAGACGGTCTGGCTGAATTTTAAGGGCATCAATTACCGCGCCGCCATCTGGCTGAACGGCAAGCAGATCGCCAACTCCAATGACGTCGCGGGCGCGTGGCGCACTTATGAATTCAACGTGACCGAGGCGGTGAATGCCGGCGCCGACAACACCTTGGCGGTGCAGGTGTGGGCGCCTACCGAGAACGACCTTGCCATCACGTTTGTCGATTGGAATCCCGCCCCGCCGGATAAGAACATGGGCTTATGGCGCGAGGTTTACCTCTCCACCAGCGGCCCGGTGGCGCTGCGTTATCCCACGGTGGTGTCGAAGCTGAACCTGCCCGCGAACGATCGTGCGCAACTGACCGTTACCGCGCAAGTGAAAAACGGCACTGGTCAGACGGTGAAAGGCAAGCTCAAGGGCCAGATCGAAAACATCAGCTTCGAGCAGGAGGTGGAACTCGCACCGCACGAAGCCAAAGATGTGACATTCACTCCCGAGCAGTTCTCACAGCTTTCGTTCTCGAATCCGCGGCTTTGGTGGCCAACGCAGATGGGCAAGCCCAATCTGTATCCCCTGGCAGTTGAGGTTGTGGTGAACGGAGAAATCAGCGACCATTCCGAAAGCCGCTTCGGCATTCGCGAAGTCACTTCCGACTTCAACTCGGTCGGTGGCCGCGCGTTTCACATCAACGGCAAGAACATCCTAATTCGCGGCGGCGGCTGGACCACAGACATGATGCTCCGCGAAAACTCACAGCGCCTTGAAGATGAATTCCGTTACGTTGGCGACATGGGACTGAATACCATCCGCCTCGAAGGCAAGTTGGAAACGCCCGAGTTCTTTGACCTCGCGGATCGCAAGGGATTTCTGGTGATGGCGGGGTGGTGCTGCTGCGATTTCTGGGAGCGCTGGCCGCGCTGGAAACCTGCCGACTTTGAAATCGCCAAACAATCTCTGCGCGACCAGATTTATCGCCTGCGCAGCCATCCCAGCCTGGTGATGTGGCTGAACGGCAGCGATAATCCACCGCCGCCGGATGTGGAGCAGATGTATCTCGACATTGAGAAGCAGTTGCTGTGGCCGAATCCCGTGGTCTCCTCCGCGACGGGCAAAGAAACTAGTGTGACCGGCGATAGCGGCGTGAAGATGACCGGCCCGTATGAATACGTCGCCCCGGCGTATTGGCTGGAGGACATTCCCAACGGACAAAGCGGGCGCAAGAAGTGCAACCCGGGCGGGTGCGGCGGAGCTTACGGCTTCAACACCGAAACCAGCATGGGACCTGCGGTTCCGCCCATCGAGAGCATCGAGGCCATGGTCGGCAAGGACCACCTCTGGCCCATCGACGATGTGTGGAATTATCACGCGGGCGGGGGCGAGTTCAAAACCATTCAAGTCTTCAGCGACGCTCTCGCGAATCGCTACGGCAAATCGAACAGCGTGGAGGATTTCGCCGTGAAGTCGCAGATGCAAACTTATGAGGGCGTGCGCGCCATGTATGAGGCGTACAGCCGCAACAAATATGAGTCGACCGGCGTGATTCAGTGGATGCTGAACAATGCATGGCCTTCGATGATCTGGCATTTATACGATTACTATCTGCGTCCGGGTGGAGGTTATTTCGGCGCCAAACGCGCCATGGAAGCGCTGCATCCCGTGTACGGCTACGACGATCACGCGATCTGGGTGGTCAGCAGCCAGTATGAAGACGCGAAGGGATTGAAGCTCACCACCAAGATTTACAATCTCGACATGACGGAGAAGTTCTCGCATGTGGACTCGCTGGACGCGCCCGCCGACAGCACGAAAAAGATTTTCGGGTTGCCGGATGTCCAGGGACTGAGCCCGACCTATTTTGTAGCGCTGCACCTTCAGGACGCAGCGGGAAAAGTGGTGGGCTCGAATTTCTACTGGCTCTCCGCCAAAGTCGAGACCCTGGACTGGAAAAAATCGAACTGGTGGATGACGCCCACCGAATCCTTCGCCGACTACACCGCGCTGTCGCAGCTTCCGAAAGTGAAGCTGAAGATCAACGAACATAGCGAGAAAAAAGGCGAGGAAGAAATCACGCACGTGACGGTGGAGAATCCCAGCAAGGGTCTGGCATTCTTTGTGCGCCTGAAAGTGGAAAAAGGCGCGAAGGGTGAGGAGGTTCTGCCCGTGGTCTGGGAAGACAATTATATTTCTCTGTTGCCTGGCGAGAAGCGCGAGATCACAGCAACTTACCGAGCCAGCGAACTGGGCGCGACCAAGCCCGTGGTCGAGGTCAGCGGCTGGAACGTAGAGTAAGGCTATTTAGCAAATGAGTAATTCGACGACTTAGAAATTGGAGGCCTTTTCGACCAAGTCTGAAAGGCTGATCGCGGTCCCTGCTCGTGGCTAGATTTCGCGGGCAGGAGTGCCCGCGCCACACTTGGCACACTCTACACGTGCTCGGAGAGGGAAAGAATATTGCCGTCGGGATCTTTGAACCAAGCCACTTTGTCTTCCGTCGGAGCGGTCCAGATTCCGAGCTCGTCCTGCTTGAAGAAACCGAAGATTTCGAAGTGAACGCCTTTTTTCCGTAGTTCCTGCGCCACCTTCTTGATGTCTTTCACCTGCCATCCCAGAATGGTGAACTGCGCGGGCGTAAGCTGCGGAACCTTGGCGACGCGGATCATGATTCCATTGGCATCGAGTACCACGGCGAAGCCGTCATCCTTGACGAAACGAAGTCCCAACACGCCCTCGTAGAAGGCCCGCGCCTTCTCGGAATCTTTGGTGGGAACAAAAGC
>Ga0209380_10003167_pt1 | contig 10296 bp, 8 predicted proteins | sample HubBroMetageWFT6_FD_188347 | JGI IMG/M metagenome (GOLD analysis project Ga0209380, IMG submission 188347) | Warmed and freeze-thawed soil microbial communities from the Hubbard Brook experimental Forest, New Hampshire - Hubbard Brook CCASE Soil... | ecosystem: Environmental > Terrestrial > Soil...
CGCGCGGAGGCCCGGCGCCGTCGAATGAACAGCTCTTCGTACCCGGGTCAGGGAATCAGCCGTTCGGCGACCCGCAGAGCTTCCAGCTGGCATCCGGCCAGAACGTCCCAACCCAGGCGCTCTCGTCGGTGTTCGAACAGTTCCAGGCGTTCGTGCTGCAGACCCTCGACCGCAGCGGATTCGCCCCCGGCGACCGGGACCTCGTGCGTCAGTATTTTGCGTCGCTGCAGGGCCTGGGCGGGTGAGCGTCGCCCCAGCCGTCGAGGAGCCCACGGCCGACGACTTCACCACCATGGCTCGCGCGCTCGAGACGGAGCTGCACAAGCTCATCGTCGGCCAGGAGGAGTTGGTGCGACACGTCGTCACCGCGCTGCTCGCCGGTGGCCACGTGCTTCTCGAGGGCGTCCCGGGGCTTGGCAAGACGGCGCTCGTCCGCGCCGTCGGCGACGCGCTGACCCTGCAGTTCGCGCGCATCCAATTCACGCCAGACCTGATGCCCGCGGACATCACCGGCACCATGGTGATCAGCGAGACCGATACCGGTCGCAGGTTCACGTTCCAGCACGGCCCCGTCTTCGCGAACATCGTGCTCGCCGACGAGGTCAACCGCGCGACTCCAAAGACGCAGAGCGCGCTTCTCGAGGCCATGCAGGAGCATTCGGTCACCGTCGCCGGGGAGACCCGCCCACTCCCCGAGCCCTTCTTCGTACTGGCGACGCAGAATCCGATCGAGCTGGAGGGCACGTACCCGCTCCCCGAGGCGCAGCTCGACCGGTTCCTGATGAAGCTGCTCGTGCCGTTCCCGAGCAACGACGACCTTGTCGAGATCGCCCGGCGCACAACCGGCCCCGAACTGCCACGAGTACAACCGGTGGCCGGCACCGAGACCCTGTTGAGCATGATCGCGCTGGCGCGCACCGTTCCCGTGGCCGACCACGTCATCGACTACGCAGCGCGACTGGTGCGGGCAACGCATCCGCAGCACGCGAGTCTGGACATGGTGCGCACACTGGTGCGATTCGGCGCGTCGCCGCGCGCAGTTCAGGGTCTGGTGCAGGGATCGAAGGTTCGCGCGCTTCTCGATGGCCGCTTCAACGTCGCCTTCGACGACATCAAGGCGCTGGCGACACCGGTGCTGCGGCACCGCGTGCTGCTGGGCTTCGAGGCAGAGGCGCAGGGCACGACGCCCGACGAGGTCATCGCGCAGATCGTCGACAGCATCGACACCGACCCTGCCGTCAGCTGAGCGCGGCCGTCTCACCATGACCAGCCCGGCCGCATCCGCGGGGATCGCCGCGGCGCGAGCGCTCGGCCTCACCCCGGAGGTGCTGTCACTGCTCGATCGCATGACCCTGCCGTCCCGCCGCCCCGTCCTCGGCGACGCCGGCCAGCGGCGGTCGCGGCGTACCGGTGGATCGGTGGAATTTGCCGACTTCCGCGCCTACGTGCCCGGAGACGACTTCCGGCGCGTGGACTGGAACGCATACGCCCGGCACGAACGGCTGATCGTGCGCCTGCACAGTGCCGATGAGGACGTGACGCTGACGCTCTGGCTCGACACCTCGGCGTCGATGTCGTACGGCGATCCTCCCAAGCTGCACGCCGCGGTGTCGCTCGCCGGAGCGCTCGCGTATGTCGCCCTCGGCGCGTACGACCGCGCCTGTGTGGCGTCCTTCGCGTCCGCGGCCACGATGCTCACGCCCAGGCTGCGAGGGCGCTCCGCCACCCACCGGCTGTGGGTGGCGCTAGCCGGGTTGCACGGCAACGGCAGCACCGACTTCGGCGCGATCGGTCGCGCGTCCACACGCACCGCGCCGGGGATCGCGGTCATCATCTCCGACTTCCTGTCTCACCCCGGACCGGATGCCGCCCTCGCCGCGTTGCGCGGCGCCGGCCAGGAACCGGTGCTGGTTCGGGTGCTGTCACGCCAGGAGGTGGAGCCCGACCTGCGCGGCGACCTTCGACTGGTCGACGCAGAGACCCGCGCCGCTGTCGAGGTCACGGTCACGCCGTCGACGATCGCCGCGTATACGCGCCGTCTCGCCGACCGGACCGATGCGGTGCGCAGCCTCGCCGCGCGCCACCGAGCGCGATTCGTCGACCTCGTCAGTGACACCGACATCGTCGCAGCGGTGCGCGCGTGCCGCGCAGCCGGAGTCGTGCGGTGAGCTTTCTGGCACCGTTGCTGGCGGTCTTCGGCATCTCTGTTCCTGCCATCATCGTCCTTTACATTCTCAAGGTGCGACGCCGCGAGGTGGTCGTGCCCAGCACGCTGCTGTGGCACGCCGACGCCCTGGACAGGCAGGCGAGCGTCCCGTGGCAGCGAATCCGTCCGTCGTGGCTGCTGTTCCTTCAGCTGCTAGCGGCGATTGCCCTGGTCCTCGCACTGACCCGACCCGCCCTTGCCCACCCAGGGCAGCTCGGACCCGACACCGTCGTCATCATCGACGCGTCAGGGCCGATGCAGGCCACAGACGTGTCACCGTCACGTTTCGCAGCTGCGGTCGTCCAGGCGCGAGCGCTCGTCGACCAGCTGGGGTCCGGACAGCGAATGACGCTGATCGCCATGGACGCGAACCCCCGCGTCATTGCCGCGAGCGGCGGCGACCACGGGATACTGGACGCTGCGCTCTCAGCCCTGCGCCCGGAGGCGGGGATCGCCGATCTGCGTGCCGCCCTCGCCCTCGCCGCCGCCGCTCCCGGCGGCAGCGGCGACCGCCGCGTGATCGTGATCAGCGACGGCGTCGTCGACATCAGCGGGCCCACGGTGACCCTCCCCTACCCCGTGCAGTACCGCCCCGTGGGGGTGAGCGGGGAGAACCTGGGCATCAGCGGGCTCTCGGTCTCAGCTGCGAACGGCTCGCATGTTGTTGCCATCAACGTCACCAACTATGGAAGGGCACGTCACGCGACCACCGTCGAGACACGCGCCGATGGTAACCTGGTCGACGCACGTGCAGTCAACGTTGAGCCCGGCGGGAGCGTGGAGGTGGACGTCACGCTCTCGGGGTCGCCGCAGACGGTCACCGCGGACCTGACGCCTCACGACGCGTTCGCGCTCGACGACACCGCATCAGCAATCGTCCAGGCCCCGCGCGAGATCCACGCCGTCCTCGTGACCCCGCGCAACATCTTCCTGCAGGAGGCGCTGCAGCTCCGGAGCGACATCCACCTCGATGTCGAGACACCCGCCTCGTACCGGCCGAGGAGCGATGTCGACCTGTGGATCTTCGACGGCTTCATCCCACCAGTGCTGCCCGTGCAGCCGTACTGGCTGGTTGGTCCCCCCGCCGACCGGGCGATCGGTGTCGGCGCTGAGGAGCGGCCGGGGCCGCTCACTCCGGCCAGCGCCGGTGACCCTCTGATGGAAGGTGTCGACATGGGCAACGTGGCGGTGGCGCAGTCCCGCGACCTCGCAACGTCGCCGTTCGGACGGGCGGTCATCGATTCGCAGGCGGGCCCGGTGCTGCTGGTTCGTGACGGCGCACCGCGCGCCGCGCTGCTCGGCTTCGACCTGCACGATTCCGACCTACCCCTCAGCCCGGCCTTTCCTGTGCTCGTCGAGCGCCTGACCGAGTACCTGGCACCCGACGCCGTTCCACCCAGTCCAGTGGAGCCCGACACACCTGTCGACATCCCCGTCACTGGGGGCGGCAGCGTCGCCATCAGGCGCCCGGACGGAAGCACCGAGACAATCACGGTCGCGGCGCAGGCCGGCGACGCGGTGATGACCGACACCGATCAGACCGGCCTCTACACCGCCACGATTCACGCCGCGGGAGCTCGGCCGGCTGTGACGGCGCGGTTCGCCGTCGACGCGCTCGACCCCGCGCGTTCGGCCATTGCCCCCCAATCCCAACTCACGTCCGTCCGCGGCGCCGCCGCATCGCCGACGTCGAGCGCGGAGGGGACTGTCTTCGACGACCTGTGGCCCTGGCTCGCAATCCTCGCGCTCGCCGTGCTGAGCGCCGAATGGGTGGTGTTCCATCGTGGGCGCTGAGCTCGCGACTCCCCTGGGACTGCTCGGCCTCCTTGCCGTGCCCGCCGCGGTGCTCGTCTGGCGCCGCTTCCCGCCGCCACTTTCGCCGCGCGGCTCTCGGGCATCACTCGCGTTGCGCTGCGCGGTCCTCGTCGGCATCGCGCTGGCGCTCTCCGGCTTCGCCCTGCAGCTTCCGGCCTCGACGCAGGCGCTCATCGTTGTCGTGGACCGGAGCGCCAGCATCGAGACAGCGCTCGCAGGCGAAGCGGCGACCGTGCAGCAGCTCCGCGCCGGACTGCACGCCGACGACCGCTTCGGCATCGTCACCTTTGGCGGGGATGCGGTCGTCGAACAACCTGCAGTGGTCGCTGCGGACAGCGCCTTCGGCGGGTTCGCCACGCAGCCCAACACCAACGCGACGGACATCGAGGGAGCACTTCGCCTAGCTGCGTCGCTGCTCCCGAGCGACGCGCGCAAGCACATCGTCATCCTCAGCGACGGACGTCAGAACACCGGCGACGCTCTCACGGAGGTGGCCCTGCTGCGTCAGGCCGGTATCCGCGTCGACGTCCTGCCCGTCGACGTTCCCGCCGGCCCGGAGGTGCTCGTCGCCTCCCTGCGCGCACCCACCTCGGTACCGCCTGGGGCCGGCTTCGTCGTTCGTGCCATCATCAGCAGCAACGTCGCGACCTCGGCCGGGGTGACGGTCAGCGACGATGGGACAGTTGTGTTCACGCGTCAGCTCGCTCTCACCTCAGGGGACACCGAGGTCGACGCCGACCTGGCTCCCGCATCCCCAGGCATGCACGACATCCGTGTGAGCATCACCCCGGCGCTCGATACGTTCGAGCAGAACAACTCCGCCGATACCCTGGTGCAGGTGCTCGGGCCGCAGCGAGTGCTCATCGCCGAGGGCAGCCCGGGCGAGGGAGCCAATGTCGCCGCGGCGCTCCACGCTGCCGGCATCCAGGCCACCGTCGTGAATCCCGCCTCTGTTCCGAGCACACCCACCGGCGTCGGCGCATACCAGGCGGTCGCCCTGGTCGACGTCTCGGCTCAGCAACTCAACGCCCAGCAAATGGAGGCCCTGCGGTCCGCGACTGAGAACCTCGGCGTGGGCCTGTCGGTGTTTGGCGGCACCGACACGCTTGGGCCAGGGGGATTCAGCGGGACGCCCCTCGAGACCGCCCTTCCTGTCGACATGCAGGTGCGCAACCCCCAGCAGAAGCCGCCGGTGGCAGTGGTGCTGGTGCTGGAATCGGTTGAGAGCAGCGCGGGCGACGCGGTGGTGCGCGGGGCGGCGAAAGCCCTCGTCGAGAAGCTCAGCGCGCGCGACTACGTCGGCGTCACCGATTCGATCACCGGCCTCGCTGTCCCTCTACAGCAGGTGGGCACGCGCACCAAGGTCGAGAACGCCATCCTCAACATCCCCAACTTCGGCGACCCGCAATCCTACGACCCCTACATCGCCGACGCGGAGCACGCGCTCCTGGCCCACCCCGGCACCGTCCGCCATGTCATCGTGCTGGGTGACGGCGACACGTTCCAGCCCGTCTCGGCATCGCTCATCGCGGGCCTGGTCGCCAACGGGATCACCGTCTCGACAGTTGGTGTCGATATTGACGGCAACCCGCAGTACATGGCGATGATGCGCACCGTGGCGCGCGAGGGCAACGGGCGTTTCTATCAGTCGGAGAGCCCCGACCAGGTGCCCGACATCCTCCTCCAGGAGGCGCAGACCGCGCTCAAGCCGTGGATCGTGGAACAGCCGTTCATCGCACAGCTGGGCACGCCCGGACCCGCGCTCGCGGGCGTCGACATAGCGTCCATTCCGGTGCTCGGCGGCTACGTCGCCACGACCCCCAAGGCCGCGGCTGAGGTGGCCCTCTACGCCGCGGACCACGATCCGCTGCTCGCCACCTGGCAGTACGGCCTCGGCGAGGCGTCGGTGTGGACAAGCGACACCACGGGACGCTGGACCGCATCGTTGCTCGCGTCGCCCGAGGGTGCTCGCCTCCTCACCAATGTGGTCGCCGCAACGCTACCCCTCCAGCAGGATCCGCGCCTGCAGCTCACAGCCACGGCGCAGGGCACCTCGGCACAGCTCGATCTTGCCGCGTCGTCGCTTCCGCAGGGCGCTACCGTGCAGGCTGACGTGGTGGCGCCCGACGGCGCGGCAACCACGGTCGACCTAGTGGCGACAGGCCCAGGCCGCTACACGGGCGACGTCGCGGCACCCGTCGTCGGCCCGTACGGCGTGCGCCTGATCGCCACCGACGGCGGCCACGTCGTCGCCGCCATCTCCGGCGGCTTCACGGTGCCGTACTCGCCTGAGTATCGCTACCTCGGCACGGATCGAGGCTTCCTGGCTCAGCTCGCGGCGCGCGGCGGCGGCAACATGCTCGCCGACTCCGCTGCGGCCGCCGCGGTGACGCTGCCGCCATCATCCGTGGTGGTGCCGCTCGCTGCCGGGCTGCTCGGCGCCGCCCTGGTCCTGCTGGTGGCCGACATCGCGCTTCGCCGCCTCGCGTTTCGAAGTGGCGACGCCGGTCTCTGGGCGCAAGCGCTGCGCCCCGCTCGCGACGCCGCGCCGGCACCGGTCGAGGAGACGGTGGGCCGGCTGCGCAGGCGGGTCGGGGCGGTGCGACGCGAGCGGCCGTCGGTTGACCAGCCCGCCACGGAGTCGCAGGAGGATCTCGCCGCTCGCCTGCTGGAGCGCCGCCGCCGGCGCGGCTGAGGGTTGAGATCGCGGACGGCCCGGCTACGGATCGGTGCCAGGTCCGCCGACACGGCACGAACATGGCCTTCGCGGCGCTACCTTGCAATCACGGCCGTCACTCGTCGAAGAAAGGGCGCCCTGTGAATCCCCAACTCGCTGTGCCCGCGCAGCGGGTGCCTCTATGGAGTTGTCAGAACCGTTGGTCGATCGCGCCTCGAGCCAGGTCGCAAGCCACAAGCTGACCGATTCGGCAGCAGATGCGGGGCAAGCCCTCGGATTCGCGCTCGCGTTGCGCACCGATGATTGCTGGGACATCTGCTGCGCGCGAGCGGCGCATTACGGCTGGGTTGGTCGCGCTCCCGACCCGAACTACGTCGAGCGGTCGCGCGGGACCAACTGGCTCGCCACGGTGATGACCGCCCGCTGGATCGCCTATCGAGTACCGGTATCGCCTGAGGAGATGCTCTACATCGCCGATCGCGGTGACCTGGCCGCCTCGCTCCAGCAGTCGACCGTCAACCTGACGAGGGCGTATCTCATCTGGCGAGACACCATCGTCGAGATATTGCGCGAGGAGGCAGCGCGCCTGAGCACTCCCCGCGATGTTCTCTCCGACGCGCTCAGCGCCGTGCGAGTGAGCTTCGACGCCAGCCTTGTGCTTGTGGCGCGCGCCTTCGACAAGCGTATGGCCGAGCTCACGAGCGAGCTGGCCGCGGAGCGGGAATCGCTCCTGCACACGTCGCTCCATGACTCGCTCACCGGGTTACCCAACCGCGTGCTGCTCTATGACCGCATCAACCAAGCGGTGCTCGTGTCCAAGCGTGCGGTGGCGACCTTTGCGATCCTGGCCATCGACCTGGACGGCTTCAAGGCCGTCAACGACAGCCTCGGTCACAGCGGCGGAGATGTCGTCCTTCAGCAGATCTCGGCGCGTTTGGTGGCGGCTGTGCGCGAGTCCGACACGGTGGCGCGGTGGGGCGGCGACGAATTCACGATCCTGCTTTCGGGGGCAAGTCATGAGTCGGCATCCGCCATGGCACGAACGCCGCAGCGCACGATCCGCAACCCTGTCGAGGTGCACGGACAACTGGCAGCTGTCGGCGCAACCATCGGGGTCGCCGCGTACCCGGAAGCTGGAAGCGACGTCCAAACGCTGTTGAGTGCCGCCGACCGTGCGATGTATCGAGGCAAACGCGAGCGGGGCTGACCCGAGCTTGGGTTGTGCTGTGCCGAGAGCGACGCGTCGCGGCTAGACGGGGAGTGCCGCGGCCACCTCGCGCTCGTCAAGGAATGCCCACCACGCATCCGCGGCGGTCCGCGCTGCATCGAGGAGCCGGCTCTCCGGTGCGTTCAGGGCCGCCAGTGCTTCGATACCCCAACGGGCGTGGTCCTGATCCATGGTCGCGTGGATGTCCCAGAAGCGGGTGCCCACTTCGTCGAGCCCGTAGTGGCGGCGCAGGCCGCTCGCCTTTGACGCCGCGATCCCGGGCGCCTGCATCTCATACGCGATCACCGCCGCGAGCCCCTCTGCAGCGCTCGATTCGATGAGCCGGCGATAGGCTGCCAGCAGGACGGCGGTGGCAGGGCTCGCCGGCACATCACTGGATCCAACGGCGTCCGCAAATGCTGCGAAGACGTCCACGTGGGGCTCCGGGTTGGATTCCTCGTCGGCAAGGTTGACTGCAACCAGATCCGCGGCGAGACCCGGCTCGAGCTGGGTCAGCAGCGCGCGAAGCATCCCTGGAAGCGCGGCCTCGAAGTGTCGGTACTGTCCCGCGTAGGCGCCGAGCTCGCCCGGCTGCAGCGTCCCCGCGTCCCAGCGGCGGTAGAAGGGATGGGTGAGCAGCTGGCGGTCGGCCAACGCTGCGATGAGGTCGCTTTGCAGTTGATCCGGCGACATGGGAAGTCCTCGTGCTGTGTTCGGGTCGGATGCACCACGAAGAATACCCGTACTTGCCAGCCCTGATGGACTCGCCGCCGGCTAGTCTCCGGTCGGAACGATGCCGGCGCCCTCGACCATGAGAATCACGGAAGGCTCCGGAGCTCGAGGGCGATGCCGCACCCCCCTCGGCACGCTGAACCCGTTGCGTTCCCTGAGCTCGACGGTGCGATCCTCGAGATCCATCAGGAGCCGCCCCTCGACCACGTAGAAGAACTCGTCCTCGTCGTCGTGCTTGTGCCAGATGTACTCGCCATGCACCACTCCGAGGCGCATCACGCAGTCATTGATCCGGCACAGCGTCTGGTTGTACCAGGGGTGGCTGTTGGCATCGACGAGGGCCTGCACGTCGATAACCTCGAGCGGTGCGAAGCGGACATCCAGATGCGTGTCGAACTCGCTCTCGGTATTCACAGTGACCCTCCTTATCTGATTATTGCTTCTGTGCCGTGCGACCCCGATTGTGGACGTCACCCCTCTGGTTACGGGTGTGGTTCCCACGAGAAGAAGCGGAACGCGACCAGGGCCCCGCCGACCCCCCAGATCGCCAACACCATGAGGTCGAAGCCGTTGAAGCCCGTGCTTCCCACCGGCGGCACGACCGCGGTCTTGATGGCTTCGTTGAACGGCCCGATCGGGAAGACACGGGTGAGCACGTTCAGCCATTGCGGCGGGCTGGAGATCGGGATGAAGACGTTGGAGACGAAGTAGAAAGGAAAGATCGAGAAGTTGATGACTGCCGGTGCCGCATCCGAATTGGGGACGAGCGCGGTTATCGCCAGCCCGAGCGCGGCAAAGGCAGCCGCGCCCATTATCAGCGTGATGATGAGAGCGGGAAGTGTCGAGGTGGGCACCCTCACGTGATAAAACGTGGCTCCGAAGCCGAAGCACACCACGACAAGCAGCAGTGACACGAGCACCGACTGCAGAATCCGGCCGCTCAAGAACGTCCACGGTGGGATGGGCGTCCCGCGAACCCGTTTGAGGAAGCCCGTTTCGCGTGCCGAGGTCACGCTGATGGCGAGGTTCGTGTAGCAGGCGCTGACCACCGAGAACGTGATGATCCCGACCATGGTGAAGGTCGCGGAGCTCACCTGGTGGCCATTGATGCGGAGGGGTTCGTTGCCGAACAGCGCGGAGAAGAGCACCAGGAAGAACACCGGCAGGAAGAGCGTGAAGAATGCTGCCGCTGGGTTGCGCCAGAAGGTGCGGTTCGCATATCCAGCGAAGCTGCCGACAAGCCGCAGGTCGCTGCGGATCATCTGATCACGTCCTCTTGCTCGGCGGTTCTGGTCAGCTCGAGATAGACATCCTCGAGTGAGGCTCGAGTCACCTCCAGATCGCCGAGACGCAGGCCGGTCGTCATCGCCCACGACGTAAGCGAATGCAGAGCCGCAGTCGGGTCGTCAGCGCGCAGTTCGAAGACGCCACCCGGCCCTCGTTCCCCGAGAGGCGGCGCCGGCGCGTCAGCCGCCAATCGGAACGTGATTGTCGTCAAGCTCTGTCTGCGGCTCCGCAGCTCCGCCGGAGGTCCCTCCGCGGCAACGCGTCCGTCGACGACGATCACAACCCGATTGGCAAGGCGCTCAGCCTCTTCCATGTAGTGGGTTGTGAGCACAATGGTGGTGCCACGAGCAGCCAGCCCTTGGATGGTCGTCC
>Ga0209380_10003168_pt1 | contig 10296 bp, 5 predicted proteins | sample HubBroMetageWFT6_FD_188347 | JGI IMG/M metagenome (GOLD analysis project Ga0209380, IMG submission 188347) | Warmed and freeze-thawed soil microbial communities from the Hubbard Brook experimental Forest, New Hampshire - Hubbard Brook CCASE Soil... | ecosystem: Environmental > Terrestrial > Soil...
GCAGCCGTCGTCTGCTGCTTTCTGCCAACCGCGATGCCGGCTCATGGACAGGCTGCGGGCACCGGGGCCATTTCCGGCATTGTCAGCGATCCGTCGGGAGCCGTGGTGCCGGGCGCGGATGTCACCGCGCAAAACCTCGCGACCGGCGAGGTGCGGCATACCGCTTCCAGCGCCAAAGGAGATTACTCGTTCCAGCTTCTTTCCCCCGGCCGTTACCAGGTCGTGATCGCCAAAGCGGGATTCAGCACGGCCACCCTGACCGGCGTTGCAGTGAACGTAACGGAAACGTCCACGGTCAACGCCACGCTCGTCGTTGGCACAACCAAACAAACCATCGAGGTGCAGGCTGCCGGACAACTGCTGCAGACGGAATCGAGCACGCTGGGGCAGCTCGTCACCGGCGAGATGGTTGAAGATCTTCCGCTGGTCACGCGCAATTACACGCAGATCATTGATCTCTCTCCCGGCGTTTCCGCTGACGTGACCAACGCCGGCGAGTTGGGCCGCGGCGGCGGGAGTTCGGGCGAAGATCCGGTGGTGGCTGCAGGCAGCACGTTCGAAGACAACAATTTTCAGATGGACGGAGAGGAGATCAACGACCTGCAGGGTAGCGGCTACTTCAGCGGCGGTGTTGCGGTGCCCAATCCTGACACCATCCAGGAATTCAAGGTGCAGACCAGCCAGTACGATGCTTCGTACGGGCGCGATGCGGGGGCCAACGTCAACATCGTCACGAAGACGGGAACCAACCGGTTTCACGGCACAATTTGGGAGTTCTTCCGCAACGAAGATCTCAATGCGAACGATTATTTCCTGAAGCAGGCGGGCCAGCCGCGCCCGGTCCTGCGCCAGAACCAGCCCGGGTTTGCGCTCGGCGGTCCTGTGAAGAAAGACAAGGTCTTCTATTTCGTCTCCTATCAGTCCACTCGGCAGCAGAATGGTGTCGATCCGGAATGCTCCACGTCTTTTTACCTGCCGCCGCTGACGAATGACCGATCGGCGGGTGCGCTGGGCGCGCTGTTTGCGGGGCAGCCGACGTTTACACAGGAACTGGGACTGCCGGGCGGCGCGACCGTCGCGCCGGATGGTTCGAACATCAGTTCGCAGGCGCTGGCGCTCTTCAATCTGAAGCTGCCCAACGGACAATATGTGATTCCGACGCCGCAGCGCATCGACGCATCCCTGCCATTTGCCAGCCAGGGCATCACCACCCTCAGCAGCCCTTGCACTTTCAACGAAGATCAGTTCATGACAAACGGCGACTGGAATCAGTCCGTTGCCAACCAGTGGCAGGCGCGCTTCTTCTTCGCCAACAGCGAAGAGTCCATCACCTTCCCGTCGGCGGATTTGGGCGGCCCTACGCCGCCGGGATTTCCGCAGCGCGTGCCCAACCACTATCGCAACTTCTCGCTGATCAACAACCACATATTTCGTCCGAATCTGCTGAATCAGGCGGAGTTCGGATATCACCGCACGTGGGTCGACACTCTGCAGGAAGACGCGTTCAGCTATTCGCAGATTGGGGCAACGGTTCCTTCATTCGACAACACGCTGCCGGAGATCGAAGTGCTGGGCGGACCGACGCTCGGCGGCAACGGGCAGGATGTTTTGCTGGGCGAGAATACCTTCGACTACCAGGACACCGTTTCCTGGACCAAAGGCGGGCACGCGATGCGCTTTGGCGGCGGCGTGACGCAGGCGCAGGTCAACCTGGCAAGCTTCCGCTTTTTGGGCGGCCTGATCTTCGGTACGTATTCCGACCTGTTGCTGGGCCAGAGCGCTGCACAAAACGGGACGCCCTTCAGCAATATATATGGTTCGATCGATGTGCCTGGTTTGCTGGGCCGCGAGTTCCGCCAGGTGGGCGCAAACGGCTGGGCGCAGGATGACTGGAAGGCGACAAAAAACCTGACTCTGAATCTCGGTTTCCGCTACGAGCGTGTTGGCGGCATCTCCGACGCCCTCGGTCGCACCGGCAACTTCGATACGGCACTGGCCAATCCCAATCCGCCTGCCAGCGGGAGTCTGGCCGGATTCGTCGTGGCCTCGAACTTTCCAGGAACGGTTCCGCAGGGGGTCACGCGATCTCCCAGCAAGCTGGCGATCGAGGGCATCGGACAGAACACGCTCAACCCACGCTTTGGCTTCTCGTGGCTGATGCCGAGTGGCGGACGTGTGCTGCTGCGCGGTGGCTACGGGCTCTATCACACGACGCCCAGCGGCCAGCCGAATCTGCAACTGCTTACCAATCCTCCTTATGGTGAATTTCGCGAATATGTGGGTGGTACGAATGCCGGGGCCGACTTCGCCACTCCCATTGCGCCGCTGACCGGCACCTTTCCGCAGTTCGTGGCGTACTCCTCGGGCACCTCCGGCACCCCCGGCACCTCCCTTGGACTAACCACCTTCTCGCAGAATTTCCGTCCTGCCGTGGTGCAGCACTTCGACCTCAACACGCAGGTGAAGATCGGCAGTCAGGCCGTTTTTGAAGTCGGCTACCTGGGAACGCTGGGCGAGCACCTCATCGCCGATCGCGAGCCCAACCAGGCGCTGCCCGCGACGCCGCAAAATCCGATCCGCGGCCAGACGGACATCAATCTGGCTAACATTCCGCTGCGCGTGCCCATTGAAGGGCTCTCCACCAGCGCCTTCGGACAGATACAGTCAACGGGCAATTCCTCGTATCATGCGCTGCTGGCGAACTTCACGCATCGGTTCCACGACGGCTCGCAATATCAGATCGCCTACACCTGGTCGCGCTACCTGGCGGACTCGGTCACCGCGTCGACAGGTCCGAATGGCGGTGTTCTGCTCGGCAACCAGAACGAACCTGAATCCAACTATGGCCCCGACCTCTTCGATCGACCGCAGCGCCTGATTGCGAACTTCGTGTACGCGATTCCCACGCCGTTCCGTGGGACCTCGCTTGCGGGAGAGACTCTTGGCGGTTGGCGTTTGAGTGGCGTCGTAACTGTGCAGCAGGGACATTATCTCTACGTCACCAGCACAAACGCGTTCAACGCCTTCGGGATCAACGGAGCGGAACAGGACTTTGCCTATCGCGGATCCAACTGTACGAATGCCCAGGTGGCGACTCCCGGCTCTGTTACCCACAAGCTGAACGACTACTTCAAGGCGAGCTGCTTTGCCGCCTATCCGGTGATCGGTGATGACGGCCTGGCCACGGGATTCGGCAACACGAAGCCCGGCATCACTCGGGGCCCAGCGCAAAACAACGCCGATTTGGCGCTGATGAAGGAGTTCCCGGTGTCGCTGCATCACGATACGGGGAACGTCGAGTTCCGCGCTGAGGCCTTCAACGCCCTGAACACGCCGCAATTTTCAGATCCCGTGCTTTATCAGGACGCGCCCAACTTCGGCGTCATCAGCACGTCCGCCGTGAGCCCGCGCATTCTGCAGTTAGCGGTGAAGCTCAGCTTCTAAGGTGCAGCCTGCCCATCGTTCTCGATGGGGCCGTGCGCTATCCCGCGGCGACGGAGGCCGCCCGCTTCCAGGTTTCCGTCCGCACCGTCCTGCTCAAGAGGAAGTCGGTATCGATTGCATAGCCGAGTCCCGGCGAGGTGGGAACGGCGATGGTTCCATCTGCATTCACGGTGACTTCCGGCTCGATCAGGTCCTTCGTCCAGTAGCGGCGGCTGGCTGAGACGTCGCCGGGCAGCACGAAGCCGGGCAGGGAAGACATGGCGATGTTATGCGCGCGGCCAATGCCCGATTCGAGCATGCCTCCGCACCACACTGGCACGTCGCGCTCGAGGCAATACTGCTGGATGCGGCGCGCCTCGCCATGGCCGGAGACACGGCCAAGTTTGATGTTGATCACGCGGCACGCGCCCATCTCAATGGCCGCCTGCGTATCGCGCAGGTTGTGGATGCACTCATCGAGACAGAGTGCCGTCTTCAACTGCTTTTGCAGGGCTGTATGCTCGTAGATTTCGTTCCACGCCAGCGGCTGCTCGATATAGTCCAGTTCGTATTCGTCCAGCCGCTGCAACAGGGGCAGGTCGTCAAGCGTGTATGCGGAGTTCGCGTCGACGGTGAGATGAATCTGTGGGAACCGCTGGCGTACCGCGGAAACTACCTTCACATCGCTGCCGGGCTTGATTTTGAGTTTGATTCTTCGGTATCCCGCGCCGAGCTCGCGATCGATGCGGTCCAGGAGCGCGGGAATATCACGATGGATGCCGAGGGAAACGCCGCACTCGATCGCCGCTCTTGTCCCGCCCAGCAAGTGGCCGAGCGCAACGCCGGAATGGACCGCCTGTGCGTGCCATGCGGCATTTTCGATCGAGGCCTTCGCCATCTCGTGACCGCGCACCGGGGCCATCGCGGCCGGTAATTCTTCAGGTCCGGTGAAGGCTCGGCCCAGAACCAGGGGCGCGAGGAAGTCGCGCAACACCAGCCAAGCGGTATCTACGGTTTCGGAGTTGTAAAACGGCGCTTCCGGAGCCGTCACTTCACCCCAGCCGGAACCCTGGTCCGTGACGAGTTCAATGAGCAGGATGCGCCGATCGTGCGTGATGCCGAAGCTGGTTTCAAACGGCGCGATCAGCCGCATAGCGACTTCCCGCGCGTGAAGCGCCTCAATCCTCATAGCGTCTCCAGAATGTAACTATCGTGTTCGTCTTCGGTGGTGAAGCTGGTCACGGCGTATCCGTGGCCCAGCAGCGTTTCCAGCCGCTCGCGCAGTCGCGCCTGGTGCGCTGCATCCGAGCGGCAGTCGCGCGGGGGTAAGGCAACACGCTGCGCGTCCGCCGAGGACCTGATGGGCCGGGCGGCCAGCGCGCTGGCCACGCGAGCGCTGTCCAGTTCCCACTCGATGAGCAGGCGATCTGTCGGCAGCGTGCCGTGCAGAGGGCTGGCGCTGGCTCCGTAGAGATTCGGTAAATACGTACGGGCCATTCCGCCCAGGTGCACCAGATTGAATTTGGCATTCAGGCTCTGGAGCGGATCAAAGGTCCACTCAATCGTCTGCACACCCTGCGCCAGCGCCGTGGCGCGCTGCGCGAGCTTGAGACTGCGCCCCACGCCGCGTCCCTGATACTCCGGCAGGACGCCCACGCGATGAGAATGCATCTTGTCCGCCCAGGCCATGTGGAAGGCGAGGGCCATCCCGATCATCCGGTCTCCGTCAAACGCGCCCAGCACCTGGCCGGCGAAGCGGCTGGCGACCACCAGCAGCGCGCGCTCGTCGACTTCTGCGTCGGCGCCCCAGATCGCCCGCTGCACCTCCACGCATGCATCCAGCTCGTCGCACTCGGTGAGCGGGCGGACAAGAATCTGGCTGGTGAAGGACCGCATCAGAGAGCTCTTTCGGATCGGTTTCGGCAATTTATTCAGTGATGCAACATATGTTGCAAAACCGGCGATCTGCCTGTCGCCGCCTCCCGACACTCTAGGCAATCGGGGGCGCGCCTGTCAACGTTTCCGGCGCAGAATCCCAACCTCCGGATTGCATTTTACGTGCGTGGACTATCGGCAACAACAAAGAAGGCGCGCCGCGTTTTCCTCTTCCCTTTGAACGAGGGACCTGCAACGTGTGTTGCTGATTTGTTAATTCCATCGCGACGGGGAGGGACTCGGTGGATCATTACCGGGATCCGTCCGGCCGTTGCATGCGGTCGACAAATTACGAATTATTGGATTGACAGTCCATGCGCTTTGCATGATGCTGCGTCAGTATGGCTCAGAGAAAGAAGAGTGTTTTCTCGCCCGCTCCGGACGCCGGAATGAAGGAACTGACCCCGCGCCGAAGGGAGCTGATTCGCCCGGTGCTGGAGAATCCGCGCGAATTTGTTCTGCTCAGCGTGCGCGCTGCGGCGGCCCGCCTGCATACCGATCCGGCCACCATGGTTCGCGTCGTGCAGCGGATGGGATTTGAAAGCTACCGCGCGTTCCAGAATTACCTCCATGACCTCTCCATCGCCAACGCCACGTCGCTTGAGGGTCTGGAACAGAACACGCGGCCCAGCATTCCCGACTATCTGGATGCCATGATGCAGCAGGACCTGCGCAACCTGAACGCGATGCGATCGACGCTGGACGCGGACCGGCTGGCGGCGGTTGCGAAGCGAATTCACGCGGCGAAACGCATCCTCCTCATTGGCGGCGATCTGGCGCGAAACCTCGTGCACTATTTTGCTGATCATCTCGCCATTATCGGACTGCCGGCTCTGGATGCGACCACCGCCGGCCGCAGCCTGCACGTCGCTCGCTCTTTCGGCAAAGGCGATCTGGTATTTGCCATCAGCTTCCGCCGTGGGCTGCGGCAAACGGTGGAGGGAATGCTGCGCGCGCGAAAGAACGGAGCCTACACCATCGGCATCACAGGGACGCATGTTTCGCCGATCGCGCGCCATTCCGATGAGTACTTCATCGCGCCGGTGGACAGCGATTCGTTTATCGACTCGTACGTCGCGCCCACGGCCCTGGTGAACATGATGCTGGTCGCCTGTGCCAACTTCCATCGCGAGGCGAGTCTGGCGTACCTGCGCGAGGCCGCGCAGGAGCAGCGCAGCGGATTCCGCTGGTTCGAATCGGAGTAAGGGGAGCCGCCTACACGGTCGCAGCAATTGCCTCGGGGATTCGCGTCCGCACCGGATGCCGCACGACGAGATAGATGGCCACGATGGCGATGGTAATTGCCATGCCGAATCCAAATTCCGTCGTCACGTAAAGAGCTTTGGTTTCGGGGCGCGTCATCCGGTCGAGGACTGCCTGCACAAAAAGATTGTGGCTGGCGTGCAGCAGAGCGCACGGCCACAGGCTGCCCGATCGAAGCCTTAGCCAACCCACTACAAACGCCATCGCGATGACCATCGCAGTGAAGCAGGTGAGGGCGTACGGCTTAGGCGTGCCGGAGTTGTAATCGGCGAGCAGCAGCGCGGGATAATGCCAGAAAGCCCAGATGCAGCCGCTGATGAAACAGCCCACGGAGAAGCCAAAACGCTCGGTCAGCCGGGGCAGCAGAAATCCGCGCCATCCGATTTCTTCCCCCAAACCCGACGCGAGGCTGCGCACCACGCCAAACGTCGCGAAAACGGCGATCGCTACGAAGGCTCCCAGGTTGGGTGAGCCAGGAACTGCGAAGGACTTCGCTGATTCAGCGGCGAAAGTGCCATAGCCCAGCGAGTGCGGCACGAAGATCCAACACGCGACATAGACAGGTGTGGCGTAGAGGATCGGAAGAACGTAGGCCAGCGTCTCATAGCGCGTCGGGCGCCAGCCCCAGCAGAGGCTCGCGATATCAATGCGGAGCCAGAGGCAGGTGAGGATGGCCGCTGTCGCCGGCATCCACATCAGTACGCCGGTGATCAGGCCGCCTCCGGGGCTGAGGGAATGTGCGTGAAGGATGACGGCATATGGGATGCAACTGAGCAGGTAAGCCAGCAGCACGAAAGTGACGATGGGTCGAAGTTTGCCCGGCATGGCAAGCAGCTTATCGCAGAGCAACGCCTGTTGCACAAGGTTTCTTCAACAGGGGCGGCTACCGGCCGGGTTGCGCGGGGCCGTTGTCGCCCGCAGGCACCCTCAGGGTTTCGCCACGGGGCGCCCCCGCTGGAGCTTCCTCGTCTGGAATGCGTCGGCTTGACACAGCGGCAGGATGAGTGGAGACTGGCGGCATCGCATTTTTCAATATGCAACATATGTTGCAGAAGCGCCGGAGATACGGCGTTAAGGTTTGAAGGGAGAGCCGAGCCTTGCATCGCACACGCGTATCGTCCCCATGGGTCCGGATGGCTGTCATCGGCGGCATGCTGGCTGCCGGAATCGCACCAGGCCAGGGCCCTGCTCCGCGCACGCTGGCTCCGGCCGCCGCACAGACGCCTCCTGCTGCCGCGCAGCCCGCCATTGCCGCTCCCGCACAACTCACCCCGCAGGATCTCGGCGCGTTTCTCGACGGAGTCGTTCCTTTCGAGCTGAAACGTGAGAACATCGCGGGCGCGGTGGTCCTGGTAGTGAAGGACGGCAGGGTCCTCTACCAACAGGGTTACGGCTACGCCGACGTGGACAAGAAAATTCCCTTCACGCCGGAGACGCTGGTTCGTCCCGGCTCCATCTCCAAGCTGTTTACCTGGACGGCGGTGATGCAGCAGGTGCAGGCGGGCAAAATTGACTTGCACGCGGACATCAATCAGTATCTCGACTTTAAGATTCCAAATACCTATTCGCAGCCGATCACGATGTGGAACCTGATGACCCACACCGCCGGCTTTGAGGAATCGATCAAGGATCTCATCAGCACGAATCCCAAGCTGCCGAGCCTGCGCGAGTACCTGATTACGCATATGCCGGAGCGCGTTTATCCGCCGGGAACGACGCCGGCCTACTCGAACTATGGCGCGACGCTGGCGGGTTACATTGTGGAACGCGTCTCGGGTTTGCCCTTCGACGACTACGTCGAGAAAAACATCTTTCAGCCGCTTGGCATGACCCACACAACGTTTGTGCAGCCGCTGCCGGCGAATCTGCAGCCCCTGATGTCGAGCGGCTACGCACTGGGGACGGACGCCGCTAAGCCTTACGAACTGATTGCTGCCGCGCCGGCGGGCAGTTCGGCCACGTCCGCGGCCGACATTTCTCACTTCATGCTGGCCCATTTGCAGGATGGGCAATACAACGGCTTCAGCTTATTGACGCCGGCCACCATCGCTCTGATGCACTCGCCGCAATTTGCCGTGGATCCGCCGCTGCCGCACATGGCGCTGGGCTTTTACGAGGAGACCCGCAACGGGCATCGCATCATTGGCCACGGCGGCGACACGCAGTGGTTCCACAGCGATCTCCATCTCATCCAGGATCAAAACCTGGGGTTCTTCGTTTCCTACAACAGCGCGGGGCGCGGCGAAACTGAGCCGCGTTCGGAGCTCTTCCACGCCTTTCTGAATCGCTACTTCCCGTACACCATTCCGGCCGCGGAGAAGCAGACGACAGCAGCACAGGATGCTCAGTTGGTCGCGGGCGACTACATCACCAGCCGCCGCCCAGTAACGAACATCATGAGCTTCTTCGGATTCATCACCAATATCACCGTCACGCCCGGCAAAGACGGCACCATCTCGGTGAACCAGTTCAAGAACATGAATCAGGTGCCGAAGACGTTTGTCGAGATTGGCCCGTTGCTCTATCGCGAGAAGGACGGTCAGGACCTCGTCGGCTTTACGCGCGACAGAGCCAATCGGCTGGTGCTCTCGATGGACTACCCCTTCATGGTGTGGACCAAGGTGTCGCTTGCGGACAACAAGAACTGGAACATCTTCCTGCTGGTTTTCATCGCCGTAATTTCCGTGGGCGCTCTCCTCTGGTGGCCGCTGTCCGTCTGGTTCCGTCGGCACTATCATCATCCGCTCGAACTCACACGCCGGGAGCTCTGGCTGCGCCGCGGCATCCGTTTGGTGCTCGTCTGCGATGTGGCTTTCCTGCTGAGTTGGTTCGCCATCCTGGCCAGCTCCGGAGGCGATCCGCTGCTGAATTCCAGCCTCGATCCGGTCATGCGCCTCATCCAGATTGTCGGCTGGCTCGGATCGCTGGGAACACTGCTGATCCTCTTCGGCACGTTGCGGCTGTGGCGCGCCAGGGGCGAATGGTGGGTCTCTCATGCCGGCAACCTGCTGATTGTCGTCGCCGCTGTGACGTTTTCGTGGATGCTGCTGCACTGGCACCTGCTGCATTTCAGCATTCGGTACTAGATACACCCCGGGGACGGGACAGGGCCGAACTCATTTCGATCTGTGAAATGGGGCCGGGTCGCTTCTTGAGCAAGAATGCGTGGAGCACGCTGTAAGCGCGGCCGGGCCGGGGTTCCTTGAACCGGTAGCTGGCCTGGCTCCATGCTCGCGAATTCGGGAAAACCGCTCTTGACAGGCGCGTGAGACGCGGTATAGTTCTCGTCAATATTGAATCGATTGAATATCCCGCGCTGCAAGGCGGATTCCCTGATCCATGCCGTCGCCGCGCAGTCCGGGACTCTTTGGAGGTGGCCATGACCAGGGGAAGATGCGGTGCGCTCGAGTTCATGCGGCGTGGTTTGCCGTGCATTCTGTTAGCGTGTGCGGCAACTGCCGCGCTGGGGCAGGCAGGACGCGGCTCCATCTCCGGGCTGGTCACCGACCCTTCAGGCGCCGTGGTTCCGAATGCCAAAGTCGAGATTCACCAGCTGGTCAGTGGTTTTGACCGGACGACCACTACAGACGGTAAGGGGAATTTCAGTTTCTCGAACGTACCGTTTAATCCGTATCACATGACGGTGACGGCTGCGGGGTTCGCCCCGAGCGCTCA
>Ga0209380_10003169_pt1 | contig 10295 bp, 7 predicted proteins | sample HubBroMetageWFT6_FD_188347 | JGI IMG/M metagenome (GOLD analysis project Ga0209380, IMG submission 188347) | Warmed and freeze-thawed soil microbial communities from the Hubbard Brook experimental Forest, New Hampshire - Hubbard Brook CCASE Soil... | ecosystem: Environmental > Terrestrial > Soil...
ATAGTGAAGAGCGATATCCTCTAATCGAGAGGGTGCCATGAACGCGCTAAGCTTGGGCCTTACAGTTCATCCCCGCCAAGGTCTCCCTCGGAGCGATGTGAAACGTCGGCTCATAATGTGGTGGCGGTACTATCGCTCGCGCTGCGAGTTGGAGGGACTTAGCGATACGTGTTTGCAGGACATCGGGATTTCTCGCTGTAAGGCGGAATTCGAGGCCGCTAAGCCATTTTGGATGCCCTGATTTGTCCGCTGCCAATAGGGCTGGCGAAAGCCTGTGGAAAATTAGGATTTGTGTTGGCCGTCACATTCTGTCGGGCAGGGACCGTTACGGTACCGCTATGCGGGTGCCGGGGCTCTCAAAATCGGAAGACAGCGCGCGGGGGCGACGGCTCCGCAGGGGGAAAGTTGCCCGAGTAACCGTTGTGTGCGTCGATCAACTGATAACGTGCCCGAACTGTTGCAACCCCATGCAGCTGTCGAAATTCCGGACGTTTAAATGCGAGCGATGCTTGAGAGAACTTACCGCGGAGGAGGCTCTCACGGCTTTAGAAGCGCCGAAGGCATGAGTTTGGATTGTGTATGGGGCTTCCGTTGTTGAATGCTGGCTTATGATTGGGCTCCGATCTGCTGGTCGCATCACGGCGGTATGCTGATTGCCGCGCAAACGGGCTAACACGTGGTGCGCCAAAGAAGCTGACGGAGCGCTAAAGGGTCACCGCATATGCCCCTAATCAAAGCCGGTAAAATCCTCCACGATGATACAGAAATCCCATGCACAGTCGGAAAGCTTTCGAAAATGGGTGCTTGTCTTATCGTGCAAACCACCGAGGGGATTCCGGCGCTGTTTAAATTTGCGATGCCAAATCGGCCGCCCACGTCCTGCAAAGTAATATGGCGCGATGACAAGAGGTTAGGTGTTCACTTTAGGTAAGCGCGGCAGCCGTGCTTAGGCAGCACGACCAATCGACATTCCTTGAAACTCAACCCCGACTTGAGTGTTCGTGCGCCAAGCGACCCGGCAAACGCGCAAAGTTCGTGCCTTTTCAAATGCCAATTCGAACCGATCCGGAAGCGACGCCGTGGTGGTGAATTCAAGGCGGGCGCCGAGCGTGGAAATATCCCGGACCAGACAATCGTAGGTGTGCGACGGCCCCGTCAAAACTTTGGCGGCCATTCGCACGGGATTGCGAGGAACTCGTCTTCGCTCCTGCATCTTGTCACTGTGCGATTGACATATTTCCAAACCGAAAATGGCTATTGGCAAAAAAAGTTAATGACGAACCGGCGATGGCTCCCGCACATGGTTTCGGGATGCCTAGTGGTGTCTTGATGAGTGTTTAAGGGACGCGGCGGAGTGTCCGTTTTATGGAGTACCCTGCCGGTTTAGACAGGCCTTGTTTTTAGGCTCGGATCAATTTGTGCCGCTTATGCCTCTTGCGTTGGCAAACCTGATTAGGGTTTTGGCATGTCCGTAAAAACCTTAGAAAATCTGAATAAAGCGATGAGGGAGCAACCTTCGCAAAAAGACATCAATCATTCCATCATTTTGGCGATCGATGAAATTATCCGCGAAGTAAAACGCTCGGATATCGAAATTCGAAACGCGAAGCGGACGATCAATCGACGCTTTTAAGCTTGCAGCGGAACGTTCGGCGGGAAGTAGCCGATACTCCCGTATTGACGCCGCTCAGGTGCGCTGGCCAAATCTCTGTAGGAACGACGGCTCGGCGTGATATAATCGAGCACTCCACGTAATCGGGGGGATTAAAATGCGCTGGTTGCTATATGGCTCGGCCTTCGTTGTCCTAATGTTGGCAGATTTTGCTCCCGCCGTTGCCGCGCAACCCTCCTATTCCACCTGTGTGTGTCGTTGGGGGTATGGCACTGACACAAACGGAGACGCTTGCACGGTCGCGGTCTCATGCAACGCCGAGGGTGGTCGGTGCATAAGATCATGCTCGCCGGGCGAAGTTGGCCAAGGGGCGGGAGCCTCGGGCCCTGCGCCGCAACCGACGTCGACGGCATCGCCGGCTGAACTCGCAAGAAAATGTGATGCCCTAACTGCCAAAGCTTTCCCTCCGATCGAGCCCGGCAATCCCGCGGCGGGCAGCACAAAAGGATCGGGATCACAGGCACAAGCCTATTTTAGAAAATGCATAGCGGACGACGGCCGTGTCGATAATTCGACCGGTGGTCATTGACCCGACCAGTCGAAACAATTTTTAATCTTTCTGGCTGACTGAACGACGCAGCCTCGGAATTCGCTTCTGAATGACGACAAAGCGTAATTCTCAAGAGCTGGCGTTTTTGGTCATTAATTGCGGCAACTGAGGTGCCCATTTACCCATCCGAGCACTTCCGTGCAGGGGTGGTAAGGGATCGCATTTTCTTGTTCCACGGTGATACCGTGACCGTCGAGACCGTTTTCGTTGTTTACAGGAGGCGTGCTGGGCTCGGCGATTCGAACGGGCGGAGCTTGAAAGCTTTCGGCGGTAAAACCCATGGTCAGTGTCGCGGAGACCAATAGGGCTGCGGCGGTAATCAGGGAGCGCATGGCGTGTTCCTTGCGGTCTTGTTCCCTCCGGTCCCCGCCTACCAACGCGCGAATTGGCAAAAGGGACCAATCCCAAATATCAAAAAAAGGTCCCTGCGGCGGAAGGGGGGCGAGAGGGGCGGTAGCATGATGTACTGGGCACGCCCTCAGTCTCATTTTTGGGAACGAATGGCTCTGGTCCCGGGCGCCCTCGTATTGTGAGATGAGCCTCTCTCACGTTAAGAATTAATCGGGGAGGCCGGAAATAAGGGGTTGATCCGCCTAGTCATATGATGTCTCACATGGTAGTAATGTTAGCCGGTGAGGATCATTGTTATGCGTTTAACATTCCAAAAAACGGCCAGGCTTTGCCTATTGGCCGGCGCGATCGCGCTTCCCATGGTGCCGCTGAGCGGTCGGGCGCAGCAGCCAGGACCGACAACGCCTGGACAGCCGGGACAACCAGGACAGCCGCCGGCGGGACAGCTCACTACGGAGCAGTTCAATGCCAACCCAGACCAACTTCTGAAGAAATTTCCGAACGGTGGGGGGGAATTGATCGCTCAGACCCGCGAACTCGCGCTCGCCAACGAGCACAATCTCCCCCAAATCCTGGACGTTTTGTCTAGAGCCACTCCTGCCCAAGGCACTGCCATCGGGACTGGACTTGGCCAGGCAGCGCTTGCCTCGGTGAAAAACAACCAAGCCTATGCCACGGCGATTCAGCAGGCCATTGTCGATAAAGGCGGCGGCTGGGCCGCCGGCGCCGCGAGTAACGCTGGCGCCGCCGGGTCCTCCCAACCAAAAATCGGCAGCACGGTTACCACCGTAGATCAAGTCGAGGGGGAGACCGACAAGGGCAAACAGACCATCACCACGGGAACTTACATCTATGCGGACGAGGCGGTGCGCACCGGTTCTACCGGCAAGGCTCAGATGCTTTTTGCCGATCGCACGAATCTGACGATCGCGCCGATGACGGAAATCCGGCTGGACAAGTTCGTCTATGACCCCAGCGGCGGCGCTGAGGGCAAAGTGGTTCTCAACGCAACTGAGGGATCGTTTCGCTTCATCACGGGCCTGCTACCGCACGAAGACTACGAGATTAAGACGCGCTATGCCACGATGGGAATTCGCGGCACCGAGTTCATCGTCGTGATCGGGTCAAATGGATTGCAGTTACAAGTGATCTCCGGCGTGGTGGTGGTGACGACGATTTCGGGGCAGGTGGTGACGGTCACGGCTGGCGAAGTGGTGTCAGTCAGTTCGACGGGCGATGTGCAGGGTCCCACCCAAGACAGCCAACCCATCGTGAATTTTGCTGATTTGGGCCCACCAATTACCAACGTATCGTATGCCGACGCGCTGGATGCGTTCACTGCCGTGACTGGTGGCGTCTCGACCGGTGCGACAGGCACGGGCGGGGGCGGTGGTGGTGGCGGCGGGGGTTCGATCACCGCGGCAGCTACTGGGGGAGGCGGTGGCGGGAGCACTACGCCTAATTTGAGCACCGTTGTCGTAACTTCAACTAGCAATAATCCCTTCTCGTTGAACTTGACTGGATCGTCAAGTACCCCGGGTACCACGACAACGGCAACTCAGAGCGTGAGTCCGTCGCATTAACGCGTTCAGCAACGCAGCCGCCGCTAAGGCGTAGCACTTGTGCCATCAAAGCGCAGGGTGACTTGGAGTTCGGAATTAGCTGATCTTGACTGCCCAGCATCGGATTTTGCTGTCTGAACTGCCCAATATTCGTGGACAACTCTTAAGCCAATCCGCACGCAACCCCTCGCCGAACATCGAAAAGATAACCCACACGGTTATCGGTTTTCCCTATCCTGAATTTACGATCGTGCGAATCACGCCATCATTTTTGTAAGGTTTTGGCGAGAAGCCGACATCAGGCTGGCTTGAGGCAAGAGCTCGCCATCTGCCGTGCACACAGTATCCGGCATCGAGCCTTCGGTGGGAGCGACGCGTGCAGAAGCAATCTCGTCACTTCCTACTGGCGGGGGTCGTCATTTTGGCGACGGCCACGGGCGTCACCAAGCCGGCGCTGGCGCAGATCAATTCCCTGAGCTTCAAGGGATTCAATTACGTCTCGTATTACGATGGCGGTTACGAAAATGCCGACTCTCTTCCCGCGTTGACCACCACAGGAGCGAACGCCATAGCGCTCTCTTTTGAATACGGCATCGACGTCAAAAACTCCGCGGTTTATGCGGATGCCAACTACACCGACGGCTCGACCGCCATTGCCGCAACCATCGCGGAAGCGAACAGCCACGGCCTCTCTGTCATGGTTCGGCCGTTGCTTGATTTTCTCGATCCGAGCAAGATTGGATCGTACAGCGTCGGCGACTGGCGTTCCACCTACAACCCGACCAACGTCGCGGCATTCTTCGCCAGCTATAAGACGATGATCGTCGCCGTCGCCCAAATGGCGCAAGCCAGCGGTGCTGCCAGCCTGAGCATCGGAGCGGAACTCGATCAACTCACCGGCCCGGCTTATCTGTCCTATTGGACCGACATCATCACGTCCGTGCGCGCGGTCTTTTCGGGGAAACTGACCTATTCGTCCGATTGGGATGACAACATTTCGCCATGGCAGGGACAGCATGGGCTCACTGCAGGAACCGGCAATCTCACGACACAAGTGAGCTTTTGGAGCCGACTCGATTATCTGGGCATCGATTGCTACGCTCCGCTCTCGGATGCCGCCAATCCGACAGTTCCGGCCCTGGTTGCCGGCTGGACGTCGACGCCGAGCGATCCGACCTCCCTTTCCGTGACGGGCAACCAATCGCTGATCAGCTACTTCGCAAGCGTGGCGACACAGGCCGGCAAGCCGTTGCTCTTTACCGAAATCGGCTACGAGAGCGCCAACGACGCCGCGAAACAGCCGTCGGGCACGTCGACAAATGTTTACGACCCGGCGCTGCAGGCAAACCTCTACAGCGCCTTTTTCGAAGCTTGGCAGCAGAACGGCAATAATGCCCTGGCCGGGGTCTATTTCTGGAACTGGGATCCCAATGCCGCGGAAGTGGGGCCCGGCAATGGGCCCAATTTCAGCCCGCAGGGACAACCGGCCCAAACTGTTGTCACGGCGAACTTTACCGCGGCGTTGCCGGCGCTACAGGTCACCCCTAGCACCAATATCGCATCAACCGGCAATCAGGGCGGACCTTTCTCGCCGTCGTCGTTTCAGTACCAGCTCCAAGCGACGACCGGCAGCGTCGGCTATTCTATTTCCGGGGTGCCGAGCTGGCTCACGTCGTCGTCAACATCCGGCACGGTATCGACGTCCGCTACCGCGGTCACATTCACGATCAATTCCAGCGCCAACACTCTTTCGCCCTCGACCTACAATGCAACGATCACGTTTACCGATGCAACGAACAACGACACAGTCCAGACGACAACAGCGACACTCACCGTCAATGTGTTGAATGCGCCACCGAACTACACGCTCTCAGTCGGCGTATCCGGCAACGGCACTGTCACCAGCTCGCCGACCGGGATCAGTTGTCCGTCGGTGTGCACGATGAACTATGCGAGCGGCACGCCGGTGATGCTGACTGCCACGCCGATGGGCGGCGCGGTCTTCAACGGCTGGGGTGGCGCCTGCACCGGCAGTGGCACCTGTCTGTTGACCATAAATTCGATCGAAAGCGTCACCGCCATGTTCGCTGCGGCAGCGGGTGGCGGGCCTTCGATGCAAACGTTCGTGTCGGCATCGTTGGGCAGTGATTCCAATCCGTGCACCCGCGTATCGCCTTGCGCGACCTTCGCCACGGCGCTGGCTCACACCGCCGCCGACGGCGAGATCGATGTGCTCGATCCGGGCGACTTCGGTCCGATCACCATTACCAAGGCAATCACCATCTTCGGTAATGCCGCGGGCGGCGCCGGCATGATGACCACCCCCGGCACCAGCGGCATCGTCATCAGCGCCGGCGCCAACGACGTGATCCATTTGGCCGGTCTCACCTTAGACGGCGTCAAGGCCTCCGGCACGTCCGGCGTCGTGTTTTTAAGCGGCGCGCGCCTGAACATCGAAAATTGCATGGTGATGGGCTTCACGACGTCCGGCATTACACTCTCTCCCGGCGCCGGCAGCGCCACCACGACTAAAGTGGTCGTTCAGAACACCACGATCCTCAACAACGCAACTGGCTTGTTGATCCGGCCGACTGGCGGCATCGCGGCGAACGTTACGCTGCGATGGCTTCGCATCGACAACGATAGCGGCGATGGACTGCGGGTCGACGGCACCGGAGGCTCCGGCGCGATCAATGCCACCCTCGCCGACAGCATGGCGAGCTTCAACGCCGGCAACGGCATCGACGCGGTCGGTGGCCCGGGCAACGCAACCGTGGACATCATGCGTGTGGTCGCGGCCTCGAATGGTGCTGCCGGCATTCAGTCGAACCAAAGCAACGGCGGCACCTCGATCGCGACGATCGGCAGCTCCATGTTGTACGGCAACAATATTGCCGTAGAGTCGGTTGGTGGCGGTGCCTTGCTCAGCTACACAAATAACCAAGTGACCGGCAACGCGATTAGCAACAGCGGCTTCACCGGTACCGCCAGTTTGCAGTAATGGCCTGTCGGCGCCGGACCCGATCGCGCGCGTAAGAAGCGCTTTTTTCGCCCAAGCGCGGAAACTTGCCTTTCTCAGGGGAGGCTGCCCTCGATGGGCAAGCGCCGAAATTTCAAGCAAGCGAGCAGAAGACCAGCGACCGCAGCATATTGCTGTCTCTCGCAGTTTGACATACGGTGTGTCACGCCGGGTTCGACAGAAGGACATTGCAGATGTCGAGAAAAATGATTGCCCTGGGGGGCATCGTAAGCGCGATCATTCTCGCACCGCCAAACTTGCTCGCAGCCGCTGAACTGCTATCACCGGCACAAGCCGCTCGAGCCTACCAGGACTGCGGCCCCTGCGGCTGTATGTCCGTTACCTACGTCCATCACCGCGATATGCAGTCGACGTATGGACTTGGCTTCGATCCGCGCAATTATGATCAAACCGAGCCGCACTTTTATTTCGGTCGGATGCATGCCTATCCGCGGTACTTCGTCGATGGCGTTCCCGCTCCCGGCAGCTGTTAAGGATTCTCATTTCGTGTAATTATCTGGCTGTCCAGAAACTTCCCCGACGCTAAAATTATATTGAATCCGTGAGCAAGTGGGCTGAATGCAGCCGCACCGTGTACCGGAACGATACACCCAAAAGCATCGGAGTATTGGCCCCGCGGGACCAGTTAACTATACTAACTACGGGGAAATGTTTCGTGACAATGTTATGATGTGATCCATTTGCAACACGTTATCATATTCCGTTCCCCAGGTGCCCCAAATCGCATGTTTGCTCAGGTTTTAGACAGCGAACCGCTAGATCGCCGTTGTTGTTTATTGCATCATGTTAGCGTCGGGGACATGGGTCAGGGACATGTGGGGTCTGCGTAAGTTCGCTGTATTCGCGGTCCTAGGCGGAGCTCTGTTGACCGCCGGCTGCGGCAGCCTGCTTTTGCCGGCTTCGGGGCCCAACTCAATTGTCATCAGGTCTGGCGATACCTGGAATGGCCCAGCATACGGCCTTGTCAAGCTCACGCCGAAAACGGTCAGCATCCTAGAAGAGTACGGTCCACGTACCCTCACTGCGGTCTTTGGCGACCATCGGCCACCACCCGAAATCCGCTTTGGTATCGGCGACGTGCTCGGCGTTACGATCTTCGAAGCGGCCGCCGGCGGATTGTTCATTCCCGCCGAGGCGGGCGTGCGGCCGGGTAACTTTGTCACACTGCCGAATCAACCAATCGATACCAAGGGGATGATTTCCGTTCCCTATGCGGGCTTGGTTCCGGCCGCCGGCAAGACGCCCTCGGAGGTCGAGCAGATCATTGTCGATCGCATCAAGAATCGGGCGATTGAGCCGCAGGTCGTGGTGGCGCTGGCGACCCAGAATACCTCGCTCATCAGCGTCGTCGGCGAGATAGCCTCGAATGTGACAACGGGCCGCCTTCCGGCGGAGCCAGCAGGCGAGCGCGTGCTTGACTATATCACCCGCGCCGGCGGCCTCAGAGACCAGGGCCAGGACACCTGGGTGGTGCTGGAGCGGCACGGCCACCGGGCTTCGGTGCCCTTCGGTGCCCTTATCTACGAGCCGGGCAACAACATCTGGGCTTGGCCAGGCGATACCATCTATCTCTATAAGGAGCCGCAGACCTTCCTTGCCTTTGGAGCCTCAGGCCAACAGGGCCAGTTCCAGTTCTCGGCCGGCAGCGCGTCATCCGCGTGGCGGATGACGCTATCCGAGGGTGTTGCTGCGGCAGGAGGTCTGCTCGACGTTACGGCTGATCCTGGCTCGGTGTTTCTCTATCGGCGCGAGCCGCGTGAGTTGGCTGAGAAGCTTGGGGTTGACTGCTCGAAGATGGACGGCCCGACTGTGCCGGTCGTCTATTCGGTGAGCTTCGCCGATCCGGCGGGCTATTTCCTCGCGAGCAAAGTGCAAATGCGCAACAAGGACGTCATTTTCGCCGCCAACGCGCAGTCGGTCGAGATCGAAAAGTTCACCACGTTCCTCAACGCCCTGATCAGTGTCCCGAACAACGCCGCGGTGCTTGGCACAAATGTCGAGGCTTGGCGGATAGACAGCCACATCCATTAGCATGGATGATACCGGCGCGGACTTGAGCTTGTTGGGCCGCGTCTCCCCGCCTCATGACATCTGAGCACGTGCTGGCCTATCCTGCCAGCATGACGCGTGAAGCTAAACCCGCGGCGCCGGCCAGAATCTCTTTTTGGCTGCTATTCGTGGCTGTCGCGCTTGCGCCGCTGCCATTCGGTTCAAACGAGCCGACTATCATTGCCTTCTGGTGCATTGTGCTCGGCGCGTGCCTTGTGTTCGCGCCGATGCGGTCCCTCTGTGCCGGCCAATTGGCACTCGCCGGTCTCGCCGGGATCGTGGTCGTCGCCTACGCATTTGTGTTGCACGAGCAGTTGGCGGAGCATCCTTGGCTGGCTGCCACGACACCGCAGCCGATCTGGCGCGAGGCTGAGTTGGCGCTCGGTGTGCCGCTTCAGCCGTCGGTCTCGATAGCCCGCAATCAACCGTGGTTCGATCTCGGCAGACCACTTGTCTGCATGCTGGCGATCGCCTGCGGCTTTCTAGTCGGCGCAGACCGCAGGCGCGCCCGGCAGCTTCTCAAGGTGATCGCTTGGTCGGGTGCCACCTACGCAATGTACGGCATCCTGGCGCATCTCTTCGACCCGACCCACCTCCTGTGGCGAGAGAAAGAGGCCTATCTCGCCTATGTGACCGGTACATTTATCAACCGCAATACCGCGGCGGCCTATTTCGGCTCTTGCGCGGTAGTGTGGTCGCTTCTGCTCTGGGAGCGAGTGCGGCTCGAGACGCCGCGGGGTCCCCTTCGGTGGCGGGCAATGCCGGCGCGTTTGTTGTCGCGTACGCCGCCAAGGATCATCGTGGCATTCGCAATGCTGTTTCTCTGCCTCGCGGCGATGTTCATGACCGGCTCGCGTGCTGCAGTGGTGCTCTCGCTGCTCGCACTGATCGTAGCGTTCACGGCTTTCTTCCGTCGCGACCTGCCTGGACGGGCCGGGCTCGTGACCGCGCTCGCCGGAGGCGGCGCAGTTGCACTCATTCTGCTGCAACTCATGGGGGGTGGCGTCAACGCACGGTTCGACATGCAGGCTGTTGCGGACGGGGGGCGGCTCGAAACCTATAAGGCAACTC
>Ga0209380_10003172_pt1 | contig 10294 bp, 7 predicted proteins | sample HubBroMetageWFT6_FD_188347 | JGI IMG/M metagenome (GOLD analysis project Ga0209380, IMG submission 188347) | Warmed and freeze-thawed soil microbial communities from the Hubbard Brook experimental Forest, New Hampshire - Hubbard Brook CCASE Soil... | ecosystem: Environmental > Terrestrial > Soil...
TTTCCGGTTCCCGACGGTCCGACCAGAACCGTAAATCCTGGCGAGACCTGAAAATTCGCTTCCAAAGTGAAAGCCGATCTTCTTTTGCCCGGATAACTCTTCACCACACGAACATCCAACCCCGAACTCGTTTGGCTCTGCGCCAAGTCAGAAGCCGGGCCTTCATCGCCCACCAATCCCAGGCGCCGAAACTGCCCCGCCGAGGTACTCATTCTGAGGTTCCTCCGAGATCGGTCAACGATGTGACCAGGTCCGTCCTTCCTCCCAGCCGGCCAATAAGCAGGGACAGGGTCACTGCGGCCGCAGCCAGCATCACCAGGCAGAACGCGGTGGGCATTGCGCCCGCCAGCCCATCGGATTCGAATTTGACCCACATATAGACCGGAAGGGAGTGGGGATTGTAAGCCATGATGAGGGTCGCTCCAAATTCCCCCAGGGCTCGAATCATGGCCAAGGTAACGCCGGCTGCAATACTTGGTTTGGCCAACGGCAGGGAGACATCGCGGAAAATCTGCCAGCGCGTATCGCCCAAGGTTGCCGCCGCCTGCTCCAGCTCCCGGTCCACGCCGGCAAATCCCACCATCGACGAGACGATCACGAACGGTGCTGCCACGAAGAGTTGGGCCAGAACGATGCCCGCAAGATTGTTGGTCAACTCGATGTTATGTGCGTCCAGTGCGTGGCCGATCATCCCGTAAGGCCCGTACATCTGCAATAGTAGAATCCCTCCCGCCAGATCAGGAACTACCATCGGCAGGAAAATCAGGCCAACCCAAAGGCTCCTGAAAGGCAGAGCGGCCCGGGCAAGCACATAACCCAGCGGCACGCCGAGCAAGGTCATTATCGAAACTGAAATGGCAGTGGCTGCAAGCGAAGTCTCGATGGCATCCCGCGCGCCTGGCTGAGCCAGAGCTGCCATCCAGCTTCTCCAGTCGGCATGGAGGAACAGGTTTGCGATGGGGAGAACCAGATCGAACAGAAGCAGCCCACCCAATACGCCAAACACGAGGGACGTGGGCGTGAAGCGGCGTCTCATCTCAGAAAGGTCCGCCATCGAAGCTGCGAAGCTCGGCCGGCACCTGGGCGTCGTCGCCACCCACGAGGTGCGTCACGCTTCCGAAGCCAAATTGTTTCCAGAGATCTCCGGACGAAAGCAAGAATCGCACAAAAGCGATTGCCGCATCATGGTGGCGCATGGTATCCGGAATCGTAATGGTGAAAATGATCGGGGATCCGTGAACGTGCTCACCGGAGGGCGTCACATAAGTTTCCTGTGCATAGCGAGCGGCAGACGCCGGATCACCCATGTTGATTTCCGCCGGCAAGGAGATGAACGGCATTTTCCGGGCAACGACCTCATGCTTGTAAAAGATTCCGGCATCGAACTCACCTGATTCGACGCGGGCCAGCAACACCACTTCTGGAAATACCTGCGCCGGGTTCATGGGATCGCCCAGCAAGCTTACAAGCTCCGGTCGATGGTAATAATCCGCTGCCAGGTGGAAGAGAAAGAGCGTGCGGTATCCCTTGGGATCGATACTCGGGTCGCCGCGGCCGAAGCGGACTCCGGAAGTTTCCAGAACTTCATACCACGGAATACGCTTCTCTTCCGCCGCTTTGAACTTATCCGCAAATTTGCTTTTCGGATTGTAAGCCAGCACCAGTTGAGACGAGACCAAAGTCATGAACCACGTAACGTGGTTGCCGTTCTGCGGCCCCATTAGCACTGTTTGATTGATCGATGGGTCTGAGCTGACGAAGACGTCAGGGCGGCGCATGTGATCGCGAATCAAGCGAGCCGCTCCCATGGATCCTTGGGCCTCGCCTTGGAAGCCGTAACCGGTGGCCTGGGTAAACGCCGGACCAATGCCGTTCTCCATCACGGCGCCGAGCGAACCAGCGTACAACACGTTAACTGTGCGATCCTCACCACTCTGCGCACGGAGCAAGCAAGAAAACGACGATAGCAACAAGAAGAAAGCGCCGATGACGCGAGGGAATTGAAAAGCTCTTCGTCGGAAAACTTCGGTTAGCAATTTCGTATCGACCCCACCGGCAAAGGTTTCCAAGTTATGATACTCCACGTGATCCACGCGCTTGCGGGCCCGGGAATGCGCGACCCGTGAAGGGCACGTCAATCGACTCTTGTAATCGCGGGAGAGTTGTGATGCGATCGGCTGGCCGCTGCTACCGCGGCCGCGTTGACTTGAAAGGGTTTTGTGCCACCTGCACTCTCAATTGGAAGGCGGAGGTACGTCGAGTTGCCTCGGCGTCCGTACTCTCGTCGGCCCTTGCGCGGGCCAGACTGCCACGCAGCCCGCTAGCGGCGCGAGTAGACGCAAGCAGCATGATCACACCGAACAGCGCAACCAGCGTGATAACGAAAACGACAGAACCCATTTACTGTCTCCGAGGGGATATAAAATACCCGGAGACGGCCTAAGAGACCGTCTCCGGAAACACCCGAGCCGCATCACGATCAATACACGCCGGTCTTACTGATCGTAATCGCGCTGCCGTTGAACTTCGGGAATTGGAAGGACACGTTGCTCTCGCTGAAGGTGTTCACCACATCCTTCAGAATGTTGATGGCAACGGTTTCACCCAATAGCAGCGACTGCTGATAGTCACTCCGCCAGTGCATCCCGGCCAGGTTGCGACCAACTCCGACGTTCGAAGCCAGCTTGTTGAGTTCGGTTCCCACTGTGATTTGATCGACATCACTACCGGTATAGGCCGTCAGAGTTTGTCCATCCGCTGAATACACAGGGGTGATTCCCTGGCTCACAAAGCTTGTGCTGCAGTTGAAATAAGCCTTCAGCATCGTGATGGCAGCGCCTGCAACCGTGGCATGGCCCGATCCGTACGAGGGGTGCTGTGGACAGCCCTCAGGAAAAGCCATGGGAAGGTAGTAAGTGCCGTACTTGCTGAACACTTGTTGCACCGCTTGCGAGTTCAGCACATCCGAATTCAGGTTGTAGTTGCCCAGCCCGAGCTGGTTGATTGTGTTGTGGACCCAGCCGCCATACTCTTCCGGCCGCAGGTCACGGTGCACGTAATACTTCTGGTACCAGACTGTATGAATCGCGCGTAACGCAGCGTCCGCCATGGCGCCGGTGATGTGCGCTCCTCCAAAAGTAGCGAAGGGCGTCTCATTGGGCGTATTCACAGCGCTGTAGGGGCATCCCGGATTGAGCGGGAATCCTTCACCCAACAACTCCGCCGCCCCCCAGAAGTAATGCTGGAACAGTTCATCCACGTGTACCAGCCCGGCCACGTCTCGAGCGGTATAGAGGTAGCCAGGGTTTGCCTGGAATTGGTTGGTTCCGAAAGCGAAGAAAATGCTTCTGGATTGCGAAGGGACACTCGCCTGGCCGTTCTGCACCGCCAACCACGAGGTCGAGTCTGTCAGGTAGTCGAGTCCGGTGACGAACTTGTAATACTGCTGCGCGGGCTGCCCGCTGGAATTGTTAATCGCCAGATTCCCCATTCCAAAGCCCATCGGCATCATGAGGAACTGTGACATATAGGGGCCGACCAAGTCACCCGCAGTGAATCCGCGGAACAGCGTGCCTGCGGTTACCTTGCCCTTTTGCTTCGGTCCCTGGAAATTGGACAGATTGTTAAGGTCGGCAATCGCGGCTGAAGTCAGCGGTTCGTTGCCATACTCATAGAAGGGAACGTCGCGGCACAGTGCGTGCCAGTAAAGCTCCACCATCTCACCCGCTCGCTGTGAGCTGGCCAGTGTGGGCGCCGGCGCAATCGCTACGTCGGCAGTGTCATTCCCTTCGAGCTCCAAAACCAGCCCCGCCTGCGGAGATACAAGCGGAACATTGCCACCCAACGGAATAGCTTCGAAATCACTCTGCAGGCCGCTCGTGCAGGCTGTTAAGAAGGCTTGGTACGAACTGGGGACCACATCTCCCCATTGGTCATGCTGCATGCACTTGCTAAAGTTGCCGATGTAGTTGTCATTCGCGTAAAGAGTCTCATCGCCGTTGTTGATCTGGGGAACCAGCGGATGGTTGTAGTGCTGCATGGCCGTTTGCAGCCGCGCCTGGTACGACGCATTCTTTCGCGTCTGACCGCCAACGGGGTTGTTCGAGGAACCACTCCCGGTTAACCCTGAAGGCGCGCTTTCGGCGTGGGCCTTAGTGCCCTCAGAGCCGAGGAGAGGCGAAAGGGTAACCGCGCTCGCAGCCCAAGCAGCCGCAGCCGCACCACCTACTTTGCCAATAAACTTGCGCCGCGCGATGGAAGCAATGTTGGAGTTCGCATTGCTCGCATCGGGAAGCTCGGCCGCGGAGCTGTTCACCCCAGCCCCGTTCTGTCTCGTTTTAGCTGCGTTATCTTTTCTGGAAATTTCTTTCATGTTGTTCTCCCCCCGGAGAGCGAACTTGGCGTCGCCGAATAAATCGACACACTTTGTCTCGACATCGCCGGTTTGTCAAGCCTGAAAGATTTTGCATATTAACTGCGTCATAATCCGGCTGCAAGTTCTTGCTCTCCAGACTTGCCTTGGGCCGGGAGTCTGCGTCGAAAGTCCGCAATAGACGGGGATTTCGCCGGGAACGAATGAACGGAAAAAAGCCGTCCGGGAGAAATCCCGGACGGCCATAATTCACTATTTGGTTGCTGCCGGTATCTCCAGAGTCGCGATGCCCAGAGCCCAGTTATCCTTAGGCGTGGGTAATACAACTACCGGAGCCACTTCTGTGAGCGTCCCGTCCACAGGGCTGATGTTCAGCACATGCAGGTGGTTGATGTCCAAGGCATACAGAAATTGCCCCGTGGGATCGACCCGCACGTTGAGGGTGCGAGGTTCCGTCCCGCTGAGTTGAAAGAGCTGAACCTCTACCGGACTCGTCGGATTGCTGATATCGAAGACGCTGACTGTCCCGTCTCCGTTGTTGCCAGTGTAGAGGTAGTTTCCCGCGGCATCGGTGTCCACCCAGCAGATCGTGTTGCCGGCATTGGCCACCGTATTTGCCACGGTGAGATCACCCGTCGTATTGAAAGTGAGCACTACCAATCCGTTTGATGCCGGCTGGGCTGCGTAGATAATGTTCTGCGTAGGATGCAGCACCTCGCCCAGAAAAGCTCCTCCATCGGGCGAAGGCACCGAGCTTATTACGCCCATCTTGCCGTTCTTTAATACCCTGCGTGCAGTGATAGTGGACGGTGTCGCTTTAAACTCGTCGGTAAACTCCAGGCCAAGAGGTTGGTCAACCAGAGCCTGCGACAGATTACTTCCCACGGGCATGGCAACGGCAGTGCCGGCCATCAGCGTGAGCACTCCGCTGGAGCTCAGCTCGTAGTTGACGTATCTGGGTGTTCCACCCGACTGGTTGGGATCGGCGTCCTTGTCAACCACGGTCACCAGGCTGACTCCGCCCGGAAGGTAGTTGTTGAATAGTCCCAGAGCCGCCGGATCTCTTCCAGAAGCAGTGAATGGAGAGCCGGCCACAGTAGTCAGCGTGCCATCGGAGTTGATGGTGAACGATGCCACTGAGTTCGAGTGTCCATTGACCGCAAGCAGCAAAGTGCCGGCGGAATTGATGACGACCTCCTGGTCCGCATCGAGTCCGCCAGTTGTGGGCACTGTCTTGCCACTGACGCCAGTGCCGCCCGTCAGATAGGGAGACCCCGCGAGCGCAGTCAGATTGCCCGATCCATCGTTGCTGTAGGCGGCTACCGAATTCTGATTCTTGACGCCGTCGTTGGTTGTCACATAGACCAGATTCAATTGTGCGTATCCCGTTCCGATTGAACCCACCAGAAAGATTGCGACGACGGCGTACAGAACCGCGCCGCTCCACCTCGTTGTTCGAGAACTCGTCATTTTTCCTCCCCCTTTTTCATCTTTTGATCATACGAATGGCCATAATTCACTATTTCGCCGCCGGCAGTTCCAGGGTCGCGATGCCAAGCGCCGAGTAGCCCTTCGGTGTCGGCAAGTTAACTACCGGAACAGTTTCAGAGAGCGTTCCGTCCACAGCACTGATATTCAGCACATGCAAATGGGTGACGTCCATGGCATACAGAAATTGTCCCGTCGGGTCCACGCGCACATTCGCGGTACGAGCGTTCCCGCTGAGTTTGAAGTACTGAGTCTCGACCGGACTGGTCGGGTCGCTGATATCAAAAACGCTGACCGTTCCGTCCCCGGCGTTCCCGCTGTAAAGGTAGGTTCCAGCGGCATTGGTGTCGAACCAGCAGATCGTATTGCCGGCGTTGGCAACAGTGTTTGCCAATGTAAGGTTACCTGTCGAGTCAAAGGTGAGCACTGCCATTCCGTTCGATCCCGGCATGGCGACGTAGATGATGTTCTGAGTAGGATGCTTCACCTCGCCGAGCAGAAGTAATCCATCGGGCGAAGGCACCGAGCTCACCGTGTGCATTTTGCCGCTCTTTAACACCTTGCGTGCAGTGATGGTGGACGGTGTCGCCATAAACTCGTCAGTGAACTCCAGGCCGAGAGCTTCGTCGGTCAGAGCCTGCGACAGATCACTCCCCGCGGGCATGGCGATTGAGGTGCCCGGCCCCATCGGCGTCATGACCCCGCCAGAGGTCATTTCGTAATTGACGTATCTGGGTGTTCCACCCGACTGGTTAGGATCGCCGTCCTTGTCAACCACGGTCAGGAGGCTTAGTCCGCCCGGCAGGTAGTTGTCGAACAGTCCGAGACTTACCGGATCTCTTCCAGAAGCGGTGAATGGAGAGCCAGCAACAGCAGTCAGTGTGCCGTCGGAGTTGATGGTGAACGACGCGACCGTATTCGAGTGTCCATTGACCGCGAGCAGCAAATTGCCCGCGGAATTGATGATGACCTCCTGGTCCGCATCAAGCGCCCCATCTTGTCCCGCGCCGTTTCCACCAACGCCGGTGCCCCCCGTCAGATAAGGAGACCCCGCCAGCGGAGTCAGATTGCCCGATCCATCATTGCTGTAAGCGGCTACTGAATTCGCGTGGGCAACGCCGTCGTTGGTTTCAACATAGACCAGATTCAATTGGGCGTATCCCGTTCCGACCGAACCCAGCAGAAAGATTGCGACGACGGCGTACAGAATCGCGCCGCTCCACCGCGTTACTCGAGAACTCGTCATTTTTCCTCCCCCATCAAAACTGATTTGATCAACGAATGTCGTACTGGAAATCCCTCTCCCTTAAAAAGCCGCCCGATCATACACCCGGACGTTGTCCGCCGATAGTCTGAAAGAATTTTCACACTCCCTCGCCTTGAGCCGACAGACGCGCGTTTTACCCCGAAGTTCATCCTTCCAGGTCACGCGCAGTCCGTCGCTATTCGACGACGTAACCGCCCGCGAGATCGATCATCGTGGATGTATTGCCGTTATCCATCCAGGAAGCAAAAATGGTGTGTCCCTGGAAGTAGTTGCCGGTATAGTCGCCCATGAAGATCCCGCCAAAGCCGTCATTGTTCGGATTTGACAAATTTGGAGTGAGGGGCACATTCGAATATCCGGTAAAGAGCACATCCGTCTGCGTACCCGCACTGGTTGTGAGCGTGAGGGAAGTGATCGAATTGACCGTGGCAACCATGTAGTTGACGCCGTTGATGGTGATCGCGTCACCGTCGCTCAAGTCGCCGAACTGGTCCCCACCCACCCACGTAACTGCGGTTCCGGAAGTGTCGACATCGCCCGTGGCGCCGAACAGTTGACCGCCGTTGTGGCACAGTGCGGAATAAGCCTGATAGTCAATATTGGCTGGATCGTTGCGACGATCAAGCCATGTCGCCCCGATTTTTCCGACGCTATTCACCGTAATCCAGGGAAAAAACTGGTCATGGTTCGAGACGGGAGAGGTCTGTACCGGCGCGGTCCACGTGGTACCGCCGTTTGATGAAGTTACGACCTCGACTTGTAATTGTTTGGCGGTCGAGTTGTAGTTGTACATGATGGCATAGATGTTCCCTTGATGCTGGCGAGCGGAGTTATCAACCGCGATCGCCGGTATGTTGGTCAGGGGTTCCTGAGTATTCGGCAGGCAGCCGTAGAAAGAGGTGCAGGTATCGGGGGCCAGATGTACCTTGGCCATCGCAACCGGCGCCGACCACGTATTACCCCCGTCGCTTGATTGCGAGATCAGCATGGTCGCCAGCGTCCCCCCGCAATTGCCACTCCGGTTCGTCTCGGGGCAGCGCATCCAACTCAGGTAGACCGTACCGTTGTTCTGGATAGTCAAGTCGCTGAACTGATCGACCGTCTTCTTTGCCACTTGCAGGGTGTCTACCTGAACATTCGTCCATGTCACACCCTTGTTGCAGGAATGGGCAACCGCGATCGTGCTGTCGTTGGATACATCGAACTGAGTGGTGGAGATGTAGATGCAGTTCGCGTAGGGACTGGCGCTCGTGGTATCAATCTGCATCCAATCGGCGTCCACTGTCCCGCCGGTGAACAGCGGCGTTACCGCGACTTCAGGCGCGCTCCAGGTACTTCCGGAGTTGCTCGATGTCTCGATGACGACTTCGGTCGAGCCGCCGGAGAGCGATTCAATGCCGCTGATATAGGCATTGCTCTTGAGATCGAAGCCAACTCCCGGACCACCATCGCCGGCCGTGGCTCCGGCCGCGATGCCCATGCAGGTGTGATTCCAGCTCGATCCCGTGTTAGTCGTAATGTAAAAACCCAGATCGGTGGAGCAGTTATAGTCGTTGGCACCCGAAAGAAAAACATTCAGACTACCCGGGCGCGCGACGATTGGAGTCGTGTTCACCGGATTAGCATCACCTGCAGGCGATGCCTGCGAGGTAGGCATGACGCAGGGTCCGGGTGTGCAATTCAGTATGTTTGACTGCACATCCAGCGCACTCGCCGATTGCGGCAGGATTCGACCCGCCCGAATAGCACGCGCTACCAGCATGCTCGAGGAGTAGGGCAGGGTTTCTAAGGGTGTTTGCGTGGTTTGAGCGTGCCCCAGTGTGACGAGCGACAGCGCAGCCAGCAGCATCTTGAACAAGCCGAGGGTACGGGTTCCTGTGTTCATAATTATCTCCGGTACAGTCTTTAGCTTAAAGTAATACGTCGTTGAGTGTTGAAATGCGGGTCGGGGGCTGCCCTTCCGTCCGCAGCGGAAACAAACCGGGGAGCACAACTCTAGGATCGTTACTGCGATTTGTCAACAAGCAGATTATTGCGCATTAGTAGAACAAACCTGCGGCGGCGCCAACCTCGTGACGAGCATCCGAAATGCGTATTCCGGTCTGGCCCCGGTGCGCGAAAACGGCCAGTAGCTCGAAAGGCGCCTCCGGCGGCATGCGAGCCGCCCGAGGCGCCGTCACCGGAGTCGAAGCTAAACTCAAGTCTTTCCACCCTTTGCCCAACCGGGCCTTCCTCATTCCCCGGTGAAACTCCGGTTGACGAACGTCCTTGTTGATGAGATAATCCCGCCGACTCGTTGACCGAACTTATTCGCAGGGTCAATAAACAGCTGCCTCCCCCCTTAGCGTAGCTGAATAGCTGCAAGTAAACGTCCCAAATAAAACTGGAAAGAGCTATGAAAAACTGCATGCGCGAAGTGTTGATGGGGTCTTTCGAAGAGCCTGCCCTGAATTTGTCGAGTCCATCCTGCGGCTCGGTTTCAGCGGGGCGAGGTCCAGGTTTCCTGCGCAAACTGTGCCCAGCCCTGGTGCTACTCGCCGCGAGTTTGCACCCCTTCTTGTCGAGCGGTCAAACTCCGGTCCTGGGCTATCATGCGGATGCTACGCGAAGCGGGCTGTACGACACCGAGACGCTTCTTACGCCGGCCAATGTCAATTCCACTCAGTTTGGGAAGCTGTTTTCTTATGCAGTTGACGGCCTGGTGGTTAGCCAGCCGCTCTACGTGCCCAACGTACCCATCGGCGGGAGCAATTACAACGTCGTCTACGTCACCACGCAGCACAACAGCGTCTACGCCTTCGATGCGGATAACAACCCGAACAGCCCAGTGCCTCTGTGGCATGTCAACCTCGGGACGTCGATACCCATCGCCCAACAAGGCTGCTACGAAGACGGCTTCCAGGAAGTCGGCATCATGGGCACGCCGGCGATCAATTTGACTACGGGTGCCAATGGAGCGGCGGGCACTTTGTACGTTGTCGCCAAGACCAATCCCGGTTACGTCTTCAACCTTCACGCACTTGACATTACCAGCGGCGCGGAACAGTTTGGCGGTCCGGCGCAGATTGTCCTTTCGAGCTACACTGCGCCCAATAACAACATCATTAGTTTTCCCGCGCAGAACCAGTACCAGCGCCCTGGACTGCTGCTGCAGAATAACGTCGTAT
>Ga0209380_10003173_pt1 | contig 10289 bp, 6 predicted proteins | sample HubBroMetageWFT6_FD_188347 | JGI IMG/M metagenome (GOLD analysis project Ga0209380, IMG submission 188347) | Warmed and freeze-thawed soil microbial communities from the Hubbard Brook experimental Forest, New Hampshire - Hubbard Brook CCASE Soil... | ecosystem: Environmental > Terrestrial > Soil...
GAGACTCTACTCAGCCGAGGCTCTAATCAACGACGAGGGTCAGAGGCAGTGAGTGCTGCATGTGACCTGAAGTTCCCGTGACCGTGATGGTGTAAGTTCCGGGTGCGGTTCCAGCATGTGGCGTTGACACGATACCGGTTCCGCCGCACCCGATCATAAAGACCAAAGCGCCAGATACGAGTAACGAAAGAACGAGCGCTCGCGCTTTCTTGCTCAGGCGCTTGGGCATGGCAAACAGTATTCCCAGTAGACCAATTGACTGCAGCTGAACCCACACCGCATAAACTGGGGCGCTTCGTGACTGGCGAATCGGCGGAGCCTCCGCGACAGATGCCGTCGTGGTAATCGACAACATAGAGGTGGCTGTGCTCCCGCCCGGAGTCACGGCATTGGGTGACAGGCTACAGGATGTTTGCGCCGGGAGCCCGCTGCAGCTCAATTCAACGGCGTTGGCAAACGATCCGCCAACTGGCGACACCGTCAGGTCATAGCTTGCCGCGGAACCAGCTTTGATTGTGTCGCTTCCCGAGGAGCTAGCCAGGATAAAATCCGATCCGTTCCCAGTGAGGTTGTCAGTTTGCGGGCTGTTCGCCGCGCTGTCGCTCACGGTCAAAGTTCCGCTGCGTGTGCCCGACGCCGTAGGGGTGAAAGTAATGTTGATCGCGCAACTGGAACCTGCCTCCAAGGGAGCTGAACAATTGTTGGTCTGGGCGAAGTCTCCCGTCACCTGAGCACCACTGACGCTTAACACTGTGTTTCCGACGTTGGTAAGGGTCACAATTTGCTCTGCGCCGGTGGTTCCGACCTGCTGACCGGAAAAGGTCAAGCTCCTGGGAGCGAGTGAGACGACCGGTCCAAAGCTGTCGCCGCTCAGGTCGATGAGGTGGGGTGATCCGGCACTATCATCCTGAATCACGATCGACCCGCTAAGGGACCCCGCGGCGGTGGGAACAAAAGTCACGGAAAATGCGCAGTTGCCGGCGGCAGGAACGCTGCTTCCACAGTCGTCCCCCTCCGCAAAGTTTACGCTGGGCGTGATCGATGAAATCAACAGCGGAGAATTGCCCATGTTTCGCAGCAGAACGGTCTGTGCCGGGCTGGTCGAACCGACGGCTTGCAGAGCGTACTGCAGCAGGCTTGGACTCAGAGCCGTCGCGGGGGCCGAGTTCGATCCGATCTTGAACACGAAGGCATTAGTGTTTCCCGCCAACACATTCTGCAAAGCCCCCTGCGTGACCGGAAGATCAACTGAATCCGTGGAGCCGGCAATGTAGATGTTGCCGGTCGAATCGAGAGCCATTCCAGCCGGATACTCGTTTGCGCTTCCACCCAGGAACGTTGCAAACAGCTGGTTACTCGCCAGCGGATCAATTTCCACCAGCAGAAGGTCGCTCTCGTTCGTGTAAGGCTCGATGCCGTCGACCATGCTGAACGAGCTGCTAATCGAAGAACTTAAGATATAAGCGTTGTCCTTAGTGTCGAGGGCAATCGCCTGTGGAGTGGCCTGATTGTTTGGGCCGAGAAACGTTGAGTATGCCAACGTCGAGCCTGTGGGATCGAATTTAGTAACAAAGGCGAAGTTGCATCCCCATCCCAAAACGCTCGGATCGCAGATGCTGGTGGAAGTGATGGGAAATGTGCCGTCGCTCAAAGCCTGGCCGGTGACATAGGCTGAGCCGGAACTATCCACGGCGATGGCGGTGAGGTTCGTATCGGCGCCGCTGGATTCGTAGAGGTATGTGGAGTAGTCAAGGTTCCCGGCGGTGCTGAATTTGCTCACGAATCCGACTGAGCTGTTTTGTGCGGTTACGTCCGTCTGAAGATAAGCGCCTTGCGTGGTTGGGAAGTTGTAAGTATTGGTGTTGCCCACGGCATAAGCGCTCCCATTGGAGTCCAACGCAATCCCAGTAATTGCACCGGAGGGTGAACCCCAGCAGGGAAAGGCAAAGCCACAGTTGTAAGGGACGGTGGAATTACCAGCTATGTAGGTCGAGTAAATCAAAAACGCGCCATCGGGACTGAACTTGGTAAGAAAGCCGTAGTTGCCCCACAAGCCCCCCTGATTGGGGCTTACTGTAGCCTGGTAGGCATTGACCACCGGAAAGTCCGTTGAGAATGTATACCCGGCAACGAGGACGCTCCCCACACTGTCGATCGCGATGGTGGATGGCACATCTGCACTGCTTCCGCCAAGATAGGTTGAGTACAGGAGAGTAGAACCGTCAGCAGATAGCTTCGACAAGAAACCATTGTACGCTCCGGTTAGGGAGCCCTGATACGGATTGACCACAGGAAAATCGCTCGAGGTGGTACCGCCGGTTACGTACACCTCGTTCGCATTGTCCAACACCAACGCGAATCCGTAATCTTGGCTGTTGCCGCCGATATAGTCTGCATACACCAAATTCGATCCGGAGGGATCTAGCTTGGCGACGAAGACGTGATCTGCACCCGGTGGCAGCGAGCCTAACGTAGCCAGGGGAAAGTCTACCGAATCCGTGTATCCGGCGATGTAAACGCTGCCGGTGTTATCGACGGCGATTCCGGTGGGCTGGTCGTCGCCACTTCCGCCCAGGTAAGTCGCATACACCAGCACTGGATCAATCACAAGCGCCTTATTGGAATCGTAGTGAGCAAGTTGGAAAGCAATGTGTGTCGAATCATTCATGACGTAGGCGCCCTGGACGGGCACCCGCTGCGCGGTAGACTCCTGGTAGACAGCAGGGCTCTGGAAATGGAGGTCGCCACCGGCCGTCTGCACGACCAGGTCGCCTTTCTCATCTACATGAATCTGTTTGGCGCCTTTGATTTCGAATTGGATTCGGCTGGGGTCGGCCCCAGCCGAGATCGCAAAGTCGTACTCTAGCTGCCGATGGTTGCCGTAGTAAACCAGATCAATTCCTGGATACACGTTCTTGTAGCGCACCCTCGCATACGACTGCACGTTCGTATGCCACTTCACGGGGTCATTTCCAATGAAGTAATTGACTTTGCCGGGCTGTGGATCTTCCCCCACCGCCTGCGGAGTCTGCGCTGCTCCCACTAATCTGAACTGCAACGTTGTGTTTTGGATCTGCTTGGCGTTCTTGGCGATCGGCGTCCCACCGATCCCCGGCGTAGTTGCAGAGCCGGTCGGCCGTAAAGATAGAACCAATTCTCCCGCGGTCAGGAATGCTGTGTATCCTTTGCCGTGGGAAAGAAACTCAACCTGGGGGTCAGTCTGACCATGGTTCGCTTCAAAGGTCAGCGGCATCTGAGCGTTCCAAGGCGGTCGTGTCCCTCGCGCCAGGCCGCTCTGCGGCACCACCGATGTCGGGGACTGCTGCGCCCAGGACCCTATTGCAGTTAGCGAAAGAACTACCCACACCAGGTTTTTGCATTGCATTTCCACCCCCCGAGTTCAGATGCCCCGCTGAGACGAGACCAGATATGACGTCTTCCGCTCGCGCCAAAAAAGGCTATTGCAGGCAACGCGTCTGTGCTTGTCGCGTCGAGCCGAGCAGGTGAGTGGCTATCTTCGAAAGAACTCAGGAAAGTCCACTGCACGATGAGTGCCGAATGTGGCCTTTGCCGGAAGAGAAACGAAATCCAACAAGCCCGCACTTCACGCGCCTGCGCTGGCTTGAAGGGAGCGTTGCGTGCGGGTGCGTTACAGCGTTTGGGACGCTCGTTCATTTTCGAGAATATCGTCTTGCTCCCGGACACGCTGCCGCCCGCGACTTCGCGTCCTCGGCAACCGCGCTAAACACCCACCCCGATCGCGACTCCAGGGCTGATCGCCTGTTCCACACGGTTTCGACCGTTGCGCTTGGCTTGATACAGCGCCGCGTCTGCAGTGCGCAACAGCGCCTCCGCATTGGTTGACGATTGGGCTATCGTGACTCCCATACTCACGGTGACGTTGGTTGCTCCGCTCGGCGTGGGGATTGGGTGTCCTGCAATCAGTTCCCTGATCTGATTGGCTCGTCGCATTGTCGTTGCCAGATCGCAGCCCGGTATCACCAGCAGGAACTCTTCTCCGCCCTGACGTCCGATACCGTCGTACTCGCGCAGACTGGAGGAAAAGTGTTTCGTAATCTCTTTGAGAACAAGGTCTCCTGTCTCGTGCCCGAATTGGTCATTTACCTTCTTGAAGTGATCCACGTCCACCAGAACAATCCCCACGGGCGTGGCGTCGCGGCGTGCGCGGGCGAGTTCGCGTTGCATAAATGTCAGAATTTCGCCGCGATTCCAAACGCCTGTAAGGAAATCATGGCTCGCCACAAACTGGAGTGCGGTATTTGCGGCAACAAGGCTCTGCTGCAGATCGACGATTCTCTGGCCCACTAAGAGGCGAGCTTTCAATTCGAGCGGATCGAACGGCTTCCCGAGGAAATCATCGGCCCCAGCGTCCATCGCCTCCAGCATTTCGTGCTTACGGGTCTTCGCCGTCAGCAAAATCGTGTAGGTGTAGGGTTCATCCGCCGAGCGGCTCCGAAGCAGACGGCAAATCTCGACGCCATCGATTTCAGGAAGTACCCAGTCGAGCAGCGCCAGCCTTGGTGCGTCTCGCTTCGTGAGCAGTTTCCAGGCTTCTTTGCCGTCTTTTGCGCACGCGAAATCGAAGCCCCAGTCCTTCAGGTGGGCCCCAATCAGGTGCCGGTAGATTGCGGAGTCCTCAGCAACTAGAATCGAACGAGCGCACTTTTCGGAGGGAGACGCTTCTTCTTTTTCAGCTTCCTTCGTTTTCTTCATCGTCTGTGGGCATCTCGGCTTTCTCCAACTTGGCCAATTCGACCGCTAACCAACCTTCCAGCAGGTTGCGATCCTCCTCAGGAACGAACGAAAAGCGCACTCCGGCCCGCCCTTTGCTGTCGGCGTTTACCACTCTGCCGGTTGCGTGAATCATGGCGGTGCCCGGAAGCAAGAATTGTGTCAGCACCTCTCGATCAGTTGGCAGCAGCTGGCCGCACTGCAACGCTAACCCGCCAATGCTGAGGTCGCTAATTCTGGCTCGTATTTCTCCTACGTCGGCGACTCTCGCCACTACTGCAATGTCGACAGGAACGCGAGCTGCGCGTCTGCGATTTTGCAACATGGTTCCGTAGGCAGCCCGCATACAACGCCTGGCATGGTCAACGTTTGCGGGTTTGTGAATCATAAAGTTGGCGCCAACCAGAAGGGCGTGCGTTTCTGCTTGTCCGCTGACCAGTGCCACAATCGTTGAGTTGCTATTCGGAGATGATTTGCGCGTAGCTCTCACAATGCGCGTGGGGTCAGCCACACCATCCCAGTCGACAATCACTGCGTCAAGCCTGCGGTGAGTGACCGCGTCCAAAGCGGGATTCACCTCGCGGCAAACTTCCGTTTTGATCGCAAAGCTCTCCAGAATCTGATTCATGACGGACAGAACTTGCACGTCACTAGTGAAGAGAAGGCCGTCGAGTTGAACATGCTCTTTCATGACACCTCATCGGGCATCAGCACGTTTCGAGCCAGATGCGATGGGGCAAGTAGCTTCTTAGAACCTTCCACTTACGTTGGGACACGGCCCTCTCGCCCGGCCCTGTCGTATGAGTTCTGGACTAGTGTTCAATATCCGGCCACTATATCTACGACGCATGACATGCAATTTGGCCTCCGCGTGGGAGCAGAAGGTCCCTCGTTACACTCTCGGAAGGAGCTTCTGTCTCCCAGGCGTAGAAAATGGTCTGAATCAATCTTCGCGCCCAGATGTACGACATAGTACAGATTCCAGACACCGGTCCTTTAGCTGCTGGTCCCAAGTGCTTTGTGTGGGCACGGCCTGATAGAAGAGACTCTGGGCATTAAAATGCACCAAGGCTAGCGCGACAGCCCCGAAGTCCGGAGGTCCGGTGGAAGGCAAGCGGGTTTCTTCGACTCACGATCGGAACTCGAACGTGGCGTGTCCCGGGGGCTCCGTGCACTACCGGTTCCGTACTTCTTGGCTGTCGTTAGTTCATAGTGGTGCAGTTGCAGCCCGCAAATGTGTAGAGCGAACACAAGTCTTGCCAACGGGCGTCGGTTCGCCCTTGGCCCGAGAAATCGAAGAATGACACCGGACATGGCTTTTGAGTCCTTACTGGTTTCCAGGGATCCCGGCGTCGTGTGCGTGATGAGCAGATTGCTGACCAACCTCTCCGTTTCCGTAAGCGTCTGTTTGAGTTCCTTAGAAGCCTTCGAACGGCTTTCGGAAGGCAGCACTGATCTCGTCATCATCGACTGGGAAGGCGACTCCGCAGAATTCCTAAGGCGAATTCGGAAATCTCACGGATGGCAGAAGCCGACCGTGGTTGCGGTATCTTCAGAGGACTCTCAGGTGTCTGGCTCAGACGTGTTCCTCCGCAAGCCCGTGACTGCCGAGTCGGGCGCCAAGGCTTTGAAGGCTGCTTATTCCCGGATGATCTATGACCATCGCCGACATGCACGGTATCCCCTGATGAGTGTGGTCAACGCTACGGATGACAAGAACCGGTCGTCGGACGTGACCATTACCAACATTGGCCATGGAGGAGTCGGCCTTAGTAGCAAGCAAGAGCTGCAGCTCGGCGATACATTGTCTTTCCATTTGCTGCTGCCCGGTGCCAATAGATCCGTTTACATTCAAGCTCGTGTTCGGTGGGCCCGACGGTACGGCGCTGTGGGCTGTGAGTTTCTCGGCATTCCGCCGGCTGACCTTAGCCGTCTGCATGATTGGCTCATAAGCAAGAACCAGATCAAGAAACCAGTGGTTGAGATATGACGAAGGGGGGGCGATTGGGAGCGATCGGCGCTTCGCCCTCCTGCTCGGAATATCTTCTTCCGCAAAAATAAGTTAGGAGACCCCGTGTACCACCAATCCCAACCTGGGAATGACGTCGAGACCACCTTACCCCGCGTGCGCGAAGTCGAGTGGCGTGAATGGTGGTTGTGGGGATTTGCCGTTGCAGTCACCTTAGTGTTGACCTTCGGAATCCTTTCGTTGACGTTCCCCGGGTTCCACATGGGCAACGACCGGGTTTATGTGCTAAGCCTGAAAGAATGGGTTCGCGGGCTTGCCGCTCTCGTTCTGTTGTTCGACATCTATACGGTGTATCAACACCTGCAACTCCAGCGCATGCGCCGCCGCCTGGCACAGCGTGATCGGCTTTTTCAGCTCATCAGTGAAAACGCCGCAGATATGATTGCCGTCGTCGATAAGAACGGAGCTCGTCTCTACAACAGCCCGGCGTATCAGAAGATCCTTGGCTATAGCCAGGATGACTTAACCAACTCGTCCCCCATGGAGCAGATCCATCCCGATGACCGCACTCGTGTGCTCGGAGCCGCCGAAAAAACCCGCATCACGGGCCGTGGAGAACAGCTCGAATATCGTATTCGCCACAAAGATGGTTCGTGGCGTGTTCTTGAGTCCACCGCCAGCGTCATTCGCGGAATGAAAGGTGAAACCGAGGGACTCGTAGTCGTGAACCGTGACATCACCCAACGCAAGCGCGCCGAGGAAATGTTAGCGCACAACTCTTTCCACGACGGTTTGACGAACCTTGCGAATCGCGCGCTTCTTCTCGATCGCCTGGGGCGCGCGCTGGCCACCTCCAAGCGTCACGCCGAGTTCAAGTTCGCGGTGCTTTTCATCGACATCGATGGATTCAAGGTTTTCAATGACAGCTTGGGACACACCGCGGGAGATGCCCTGCTCATCCAGATCGCCCGGCGTCTCTCGGCTTGTCTACGTCGCGTCGACACTATTTCGCGGCAGCGCCTGGGCGAAGGTGACGAACCCGTCCTCGAGGACAACACGTTGGCCCGGCCCGGAGGAGACGAATTTGCTGTGCTGGCCGAAGAGCTGCGCGACCCCAGCGATGCCATTCGCGTCGCCGAACGCATTCAGCAGAAACTGGCCCTGCCCTTCGATGTTGATGGTCACGAAATCGTAATCACCGCCAGCATCGGTATCGCCTTCAGCAATCCCAGCGCCGAAGCCGAGGACGTGCTCCGGGATGCCGAGATCGCCATGTATCGTGCCAAACATACCGGCAAAGCCCGCTGCGAAGTATTCGACAATGCCATGCACGCCGGGGCCCTCAAGCGTTTGCAGCTCGAAACCGACATGCGCAGGGGCGTCAGCCTCGGCGAGTTTCACGTCTACTACCAGCCTATCGTGTCCATGCAAAACGGACAGATCGTGGGATTCGAGGCGTTGACTCGCTGGCATAGTCCCAAGGGCTTGGTGATGCCGAATGATTTCATCCCGGTCGCCAACGAGACCGGCATCATCTTGGCCATCAATCGCCAATTGCTGATCGAGGCTTGCCGGCAGTTGCGCTCCTGGCAGCAACTCTTCCCTTCGGACCCGCCGCTCTCGCTCAGTGTCAACATAAGTCCGAAACAATTTGCGCAGGCTGATTTGGCCTCGCAGATTGGCCAACTTCTTCAGGAAAGCGGTATGGACCCTCGGTGCGTGGATCTGGAGATCACCGAGACTATCGCCATGGCCGACGCGGAAAGATCTGCCGGGGTGCTTGCGCAATTGAAGGCTCTCGGTGTTGGCCTGGACATCGACGACTTCGGCACCGGGTACTCTTCCCTCAGCCGCTTGCAACGCTTTCCCGTCGATGCTCTAAAAATCGATCGTGCTTTCGTTTCGCACATGGACAGCGATAAGGAGACCTACGAAATCGTCCGCATCATTGTCATGTTAGCCCACAATCTGGGACTAAGAGTGGTCGCTGAAGGAGTGGAAACGCAGGCCCAACTCGATCTTCTCCGGCAAGTCGGTTGCGAGCGGGCCCAAGGCTATTTGTTCTCCAAACCTGTCGATCACCAGACGATTCTGAAGCTCCTAGAAGCCAACCGCTCCGATTCTGTCGGTTTTCTGACCAAGGCCGCAGGATCCGCATCGGCCTAAAGCCGTGACGCTCGTAGTAGCCCATCGTCGCACTGGCGCGAGGGTGGGCAAATGCCCGTCGGCTCGAGATCCTGGTAGCAGTGAAAGCTCGCGCTGATAGCAAGTCTAGCTGGCTCAGGCCTCTAACGATGCATGCGCGATGCCCGAGCCCACCTTACATTTCGGTTCGCTCGCCGAGCCCTGGGGGACCTCTTTGCACTTGTGAGCTTCGTATTTTCTCCGAATGTCCTGCTTGGCTTTGGTTGGATTGAGAAGTTTCGACTCGACCCTGCCATTGCAGCGACCGCAAACCGTAAACGATGTTAATCCATGTTGGGTGATCGTGAGGTTCATAAGTGTGTCTCAGCCTACCAATGGATAAATGGGCTATGCGCCTCGGATTACAACCGGCGCCCGGCGACCGCGCAAGGCAATCTGCTACAGGTTCTATGGCCTCCGGCAGAACTTGCGTCGGCTCCCGCCGGTCGTCCAAGACCTTCTTCACATTTTGGAGCAGGAATTCTGCATTCTGGTCCAGTTCGAATTGTGCTTCTTCGATATAGGCGGTTGCTCCATTGAAGCCATGCACCCGACCTTTCGTCACAAATCGTGATCGTGTTCACGCTTATTCTCGGAGGCACCTAAAACGAACTGCGATCCACAAACGTTACTACCTAGGCGCCCTACGGAAGGGGCTCGCCACTTGACTCGACCTTACTGCCCGGTCACTTGTGTCGCACCCATTCAGCTCGGCGAATCAATTAGTTCGCGTACTCTTTTCGCCAAACCATCTCGTGTGAAAGGCTTCTCCAGCAGCCGGCATCCGGCTTCGAGTTCGCATTGCCCCACGATCGAGTTGTCCGTATATCCCGATGTGAAGAGCACTTTCATGGCAGGCCTCAACGCCCTTAGCGTCTTTGCTAGAGCCGGTCCATTGACCTCAGGCATTAGCACATCGGTGACCAGCAACGCGATCGACCCCTCGTGCTGCTGTGCGGTGCGAATCGCGTCGGACGGACGGCCCGAGTCCAGCACGGCATACCCAAGTTCTTCGAGCATCTCGCGTATCAGCTCACGCAGAGGCGCATCATCTTCCACCAACAGGATCGTCTCCGGTCCTCCATGGATTGGTAACTTCTCCTCCGGTTCGAGAATCGTCGCCTCCGCTTTGACGCACGGCAGATATACCTTGAACGTCGTTCCTTCGCCCGGTTCGCTGTCGACCCATATATAGCCGGCACTCTGCTTCACAATTCCGTACACCGTGGACAAGCCTAAACCTGTGCCTTTGCCGAGTTGTTTAGTGGTGAAGAATGGTTCAAACATGTGAGCTTGAGTTTCAATATCCATTCCGATCCCGGTATCCCTTAGGGCCACCATCACGTAAGACCCAGGCTTAACCTCGACGCTCGGGCAATCACTC
>Ga0209380_10003174_pt1 | contig 10287 bp, 12 predicted proteins | sample HubBroMetageWFT6_FD_188347 | JGI IMG/M metagenome (GOLD analysis project Ga0209380, IMG submission 188347) | Warmed and freeze-thawed soil microbial communities from the Hubbard Brook experimental Forest, New Hampshire - Hubbard Brook CCASE Soil... | ecosystem: Environmental > Terrestrial >...
TCTCGTTGGGGGCCGCCGCCGTGCTCTCCTGCTTTGGCGCCGGCTTAGCCTTCTCCGCGCTAGCGTTCTTTGACGCAGCCGGAGCAGTTGCCGGAGCCTGGGCCGCCGGAGGATTGGCGGAGGGAGCATTCGATGCCGGCGGTATTGTCGGCGCCTGCGCCCAGACCGGCGCCGCGACCGCGATCAGCGCGGCAAATGCCACGCCGCTAAAGAGACGCTTCATGTTCGACCTCCAGATGGGGTGGGCCGGTCAGCAATCGCGCTCCGTCCCCGTCCGATAACGGCTACCGGACGGATATCGTTCAACCACTGATTTGTTTATTGCCGGTTTATACCGCCTGGCGGCAGGTGGTCGTCGTGCCGCAAGCGCGGAGGCAGTAACGAGGATACGGGAAACAGGCTATGCTGCCCCGTCTGGAAGGCCAGAAATCGCGATCGGAGCGCGATCGACGATGCGGCGGAGCTGGCACAAATCTTTGGTGTGTTTATGGGCGGCCGCGTTGATGGCCGCGGCGATCGCGTGCGGCTCGAGCGCGGCGGCCGATGCCCCGATCGAGATCGGCCGCACGATCTTTGTTGTCAACGATGTCGAAGGAAAGATGGGCGACGCCGAGGCCAAGCGCGTCGTCCTCAATGAAAACGTCCTCTATGAAGAGGACATCATCACCGCCGATCAGGCCGAAACGATCATGGAGTTTCGCGACGGCTCGACCTTCGAGGTTGGCCCGGGAGCGGTGGTGCGCATCGACTCTTTTGTCTTCAATCCCGAAGAGAGCGTCAGCCGCAAGACGGTTTCGATCGGCCGCGGCGTTTTTCGCTACATCTCCGGCATCGCCGCCAACGAGCAGGACACCCGGATTTCGACCGCCAATGGCGTGCTCGCCATTCGCGGCTCGGTGGTCGCCGGGATCGTCGACCCCGAGGTGCCGACCTTTGTCTATGTCGGCGAAGGCGCCGCCGTCTTCACCAACGACGCGGGCAGCACCGACATGCAGCCAGGATCGGCGATCGCCGTGCCGTCGCGAACGACACCCCTCAAGCCTGCATCCGCGATGCCGCCGGCGATCGCCGCGCAGGCGCTGCAGGCGATCGAGCGTCGCCTGCCGCCGCGCGACGTGTTGCGCAACCGGCCCCCGGCCAGCGATGCGTGGTTGCGGCGCGCCGGCGCTGCCAACCTGTTGCCGATCGCCGAGCAGGCTCAGCGCCTAGGAACAGCGGCGGGGCGGCCTTTAACCTCGGTGTCGGGACCGTCGCCGATCGCCCGCGAGCTCGGGCTGCTGGTCGAAGGACATCGGCGCAATCTGTTCGACGGCGCGCAAGCCACCCGAACCCCGGAACAGGAGAACTTCATCAAGCAAACGGCGCGAGTCGTGCCCAATGCGCCAGCGCTGATTGCGCAATCGACGGCGAGGGCGGGCGCCTTGCATCAGTCCGCCCGGCTCGCGGGAACGGCGGTGGTGATTCGCGGCGTTGCCGCGGCCGCCCCCTCGCCGGAGGTGGTGAGCCGGGTAGCGAGCGCCGCGGTGCGTGCCGACCCCGCCGCCGCGCCGATCATCACCCAGAACGCGGTCGAGCGCTTCCAGGGCCCGGCGCGCGACCGGATAGGGGCACAGCTGAGCAAGGCGGCTGCCGAGGCAAGGGGATCGCAACCGCCCGCGCCGATCCCGGCATCCGCTCCATCGAGCCGGGTTGCCGCCAGACCGGCGGCAGAGCGCGCCCAGCCGTCGCGGTCTGCGGCAACGGAAGGCACCTCCGGGTCACGGCCGGGGAAACCGCCCGCGGCGATCCGTCCACCGCCTCGGCGGCAGGCGGCCGCGCGAACTCCACCGCCGCGCAGGCAGGCAGCGGCACGGCCGCCGCTAAAGCAAGCGCCTCGCAAACAGCCGGTGCGTGACCGGCGTGATGAGGCCCGCTGACAACCGCAGAGGACCGCCGCAATCGCAGGGTGACGCGGTGGGTGATGCGTTGGTATGATCACGCGAGCGGGAAGGGGATCGTGCGATGCGGCTCAGCGTGACCCGGGCGGCACTTGTCGGGCTTGGTCTGTCGTTGTCCGGCTGCGTCGGGGTCGATAATCAAGGCTTCAACAGCGTCGCGGTCCAGCTCGGCGTCGATCCACAGGATGCGGCCGGACGCGCCGTCGAGGGCGCGGTGCTCGGCGCGACCCTCGGTGCCGCCATGGGCTCGATTTTCGCAATCAACCCTGGCCTCGGCGCCATAATCGGCACGGAAGTCGGCGGCGGGCTCGGCGCGGCGGTCGGGATCGCGACGGCGGAGCCGCTGCCGAGCTACACCCCGATTCCGATTCCAACCGCGGCGGTGATACCCAGCTACTACGATGCCTGGCCACCGGGCTTTGTTCCGCCGCCAGTCGGCTTCATGGCGCCGCCGCCGCACCCGGGCTGAGGCCGCGCGCGGCGATCTGCGACATCGGGCAGCGCTTGGCGCGACGCCGAGCGACCCGTATAACAGCGCCGATGCCGTTGTTCGCGATCCCGTTCCCGGCGATCGATCCGATCGCGGTCGCGATCGGCCCGTTCGCCATCCGCTGGTACGCGCTCGCGTATATTGTCGGCCTCCTCACCGGCTGGCGCTATTGCGTATGGCTTGCCAGCAAGCCGCCGCGGTTGGTCGAGCGGCGCGATGTCGACGATTTTCTCGCCTGGGCGACACTCGGCGTCGTGCTCGGCGGCCGCATCGGCTACGTTCTCTTCTACAATCTCGGCTATTACAGCCAGCATCCGATCGAGGCACTTTACCTGTGGCACGGCGGCATGTCGTTCCACGGCGGGGCGATCGGGGTGACGATCGCGATCTTCCTGTTCACCCGCGCCCGCGCGATCCCGGTGCTGGCCTTCTCCGACATCATCTGCGCCGCGATCCCGATCGGACTGTTCTTCGGGCGCATCGCCAATTTCATCAATGGCGAGCTGTTCGGGCGCGAGACCAACGTGCCGTGGGCCATGGTGTTTCCGAATGGCGGCCCGCTGCCGCGCCATCCGAGCCAGCTTTACGAGGCGTTCTGCGAAGGAGTGTTGCTGTTCCTGGTCCTCTTTATCGCGTTGCAGCGCGGCGCGCGCTGGCGCCCGGGAATCCTGAGCGGGCTGTTTCTCGCGGGTTATGCCGTTGCGCGCATGTCGGGCGAATTGTTCCGGCAGCCGGACGCGCAGCTCGGCTTTCTGATTTTCGGCACGACGATGGGCCAGCTGCTGTCGATCCCGCTGCTGATCGCCGGGGTCGGCCTGATCTTGTGGGCGCTGCGGCACCCGGCGGCCCCGGTGGCGCGCCAGCGAGCCGTACCGGGGTGAGCGCACCCGGCCTCGCCGAAAAGATTGCGCAGCGCATCCGCAGAGAAGGGCCGCTCTCGCTCGCGGGCTTCATGGCGATGGCGCTGCACGACCCGGAGCACGGCTATTACGCGCGCCGCGACCCGATCGGCCGCACCGGCGATTTCATCACCGCGCCGGAGATCAGCCAGATCTTCGGCGAGCTGATCGGGCTCTGCTGCGCCGATTGGTGGCAGCGCAGCGGCCGGCCAGCTCCGGTGGTCCTGGCTGAGCTCGGTCCCGGGCGCGGCGTACTGATGCAGGACTTCCTCCGCGCCGCCGCAACCCTGCCCGGATTCCGCGATGCGTTGCGGCTCCATCTTGTTGAGGCCAGCCCGCTGCTGCGCGCCGAGCAGCGGGGTCGGCTCGCCGCCGCGGAGCCGCGATTCGCCCCAAGTTTCGACGAGTTGCCGTCCGGACCGCTGCTGCTGGTCGCCAACGAGTTTCTCGACGCACTGCCGATTCGCCAGCTGGTGCGCGGCCGCTCGGAATGGGCCGAGCGGGTGATCGGTCTCGATGGCGACGGCCGGCTCACCTTCGTCGAAACCCCGGAAAGCGTGGCTTTGACCGTGCTCGTGTCGCCGTCGCTGCGCTCATTGCCGCCCGGCAGCGTCGTCGAAATCTGCCCCGCGGCGGTCGCGTTGGCCGCGTGCCTCGGCGAGCGGTTGGCGCGGTCGCCCGGCCTCGCTCTCTTTATCGATTACGGGTATTTCCCAAGCGCTCCCGGCCCAACCCTCGCGGCGATTCGCGATCACCGGCGGGTCGACCTGTTCGACGATCCCGGCGGCGCCGATCTCAGCGCGCATGTCGATTTCGCCGCTTTTGCAGCAGCGGGCGAGGCACGCGGCGCGGTCGTGCATGGCCCGGCCCCACAGGGCCGATTCCTGCGCGCGCTGGGTGCCGAGGCTCGGCTTGCCGCCTTGTCGTCGCGCGCCGGCCCCGAGCAGCGCGCCATCCTCGAAGGCAGCTTCGAGCGCTTGATCGACCCAGCCGAAATGGGCAACTTGTTCAAGGTTCTGGCGCTGACCTCGCCGAGCCTGCCGGCGCCCGCCGGCTTTGACGCGCAGGCCGCCGGAAGCAGCGAGTGATGGGCCGCGGATGATCACGCTGATGGCGCTGGATGGCGAGCCGGCTGTTCGCCACGCCTTCTTCACCCGCCAGGGCGGGTCAAGCGGCGGCCTGTTTGCCTCGCTGAATTGCGGCTTCGGTTCCGGCGACAAGATCGAGCATGTCGAACGGAACCGCGGCGTCGCTGCGTCCCGGCTCGACGTTGCGCCCGAGCGGCTGGTGAGCTGCCATCAGGTGCACGGCACCAATGTCGTCACGGTCGAACAGCCGTGGCGGCGCGAGGTCAACCCGCGCGCGGACGGCATGGTGACCAGGGTGCCGGGGATCGCGCTCGGCGTTCTCGCCGCCGATTGCGCGCCGGTGCTGTTTGCCGACCCCGAGGCCGGAATCGTCGCCGCCGCGCATGGCGGCTGGCGCGGCGCCGTCGCCGGGGTGATGGAGGCAACGGTCGCGGCAATGACCGGGCTTGGTGCCCGCTCCGAGCGCATCCGCGCCGGGATCGGTCCTTGCATCGCGCAGCCCTCCTACGAGGTCGGCCCGGAATTTGAGGTGGCTTTCGCCAAAGGCGACCCGGAGAGCTCGGCCTTCTTCGTCCCGGCGGCGCGCCCGGGCCATTTCCTGTTCGACCTGCCCGGCTATATCGCGCATCGGCTCGGCCGGCTCGGCCTCGCCGCCGTCGAGCAGAGCGGGCACGATACGGCTGCTGAGGAAGACCTTTTCTTCAGCTATCGGCGCGCGTGCCTGCGCGGCGAAAAAGATTACGGCCGCGGCCTCGCGGCGATCGCGCTCGCCGGATAAGTAGACGCCGTGCCGTACCTTTTTCTTTTTGCTTTCTTCTGCCTCTTTGGTCTTCTCGTGACCTGCGCGCTCCTATGACTGCGACCTGCCGTCGGAGCAGCCGGGCGACCGCCTACGCCATTGCCATCCTGCTGACCGGCTGCCAGCCGCTGCCGCACCCCTTCGAGGACGACCGGCCATCCGCCGATCTGCTGCGGGTGCGCGATAGCGTCGGGATCTCGATCGCGCCAATCGACGGCGAGCCGCCCGTAACCACCGATAAACTCGGCACCGCGCTCGCGAACGCGCTGTTGAAGCGCGACATCCCTGCCAGCGACAGGACGACAAGCCTCGGCAGCTATCAGCTCCATGGCCAGATCGCGGTATCGCAACCGCGCGGCGGCAAACCAGCTGTCATCGCCGCCCATTGGCACCTCTTCGACGCGGCCGGCAAACTCGTTGGAGAGCCGAACGTCGAGCTCGACGCTCCGGCGAAAGACTGGGAGTCGGGCGACGACAAACTGGTCGAGCAGCTCGCGGCGGCGACCGCGGAAGCAATCGCCCCGCTGCTCGAAGACGAGGCGCCCGCGGAAACCGCGGCAGATAGCGGCGGGCGGACCCGCGTCGCCGTCAGCGAGGTCAAAGGCGCCCCGGGCGACGGTGGCGAATCGCTGGCGAAGGCGGTTGCCGCGGTGCTGAAAAACCAGGACGTCTCCATTGTCGACGACACCAAGAAGGCCGACCTGACGCTTCAGGGCGAGGTCAGCGTCACACCGCCGAAAGCCGACAAGCAGCATGTCAAGATCGTCTGGCGGCTGCTCCGCGCCGATGGGGCGGAGATCGGCACCGTTGGTCAGGAGAACGACATACCGCGCGGGATGCTCGATGGCGCCTGGGGCGATGTCGCCTACAGCGTCGCGCTCGCCGCCGGCGACGGGCTGATGGCGCTGGTCGCGCGCGGCGCGCCCGAACACAAATCCTGACGCGAGGCGCTACACAGCCTCGTCGTCTCGCGCCGCCTCCAGGGCCAGGTCTCTCGCCTTCTTCGCCAGCCGCAGCGCCCTTTGGAAGCGCTGCTGGCAGGCCCTTTCGTTCTCGCCGACCGAGAGGGCATCGGCCAGCACCTTGAAGATGTCCTTCACCTTCTCCTGATAGGCGGCTTGGATGACGGCCGCATCCTCATCGCGACCGAAACCGTGCTCATCCATGGCGGTGAATCGGGTCGATCCAGCGCACCTCTTCCGGCTTTTCGACCGGCTCGATCTCGAGGTTGACGACGACGGCCTCGTTGTCGCTGCGCACCAGCACGCATTCCAAGGTTTCCTCGGACGACGCGTTGATCTCCTGGTGCGGCACGTAGGGCGGCACAAAGATAAAGTCGCCTGGGCCCGCCTCGGCAACAAATTCGAGGCTGCTGCCCCAGCGCATCCGCGCCCGCCCCTTGAGGACGTAGATCACGCTTTCGAGCGCGCCGTGATGATGCGCGCCGGTCTTGGCGTTGGCGTGGATATGGACCGTGCCGGCCCAGATCTTCTGCGCTCCGACCCGCGCGAAATTGATTGCCGCCGCCCGGTTCATGCCCGGGGTCTGCGCCGTGTTGGTGTCGAGCTGGTCGCCCGGGATCACCTTGACGCCGTGGATCTTCCAGTCGACGGGTCCGTGCGCGCGCGTGTCGCTCATTTGCCTCGACCTTTCCAAAGCATGCCCAGCCTTAGCTGATTTTGGCGCGGATGCGTTACAAGGGGGCTTGACGAGAGCGGATTTCGATATATCTTAAATTTCGTTATATCGAAATCCTATCGAGGAACAATCACGATGAACGACAAACCTACCCACATCGACGGCTATCACGCCCACATCTACTACGATCCCGCCACCCGCCCAGCCGCCGAGCGACTGGCCGAAGCGATTGCCAGCCGGTTTACCGTTAAGCTTGGCGGCTTCTTCGACGAGCCGGTCGGGCCCCATCCGGTCGCCAATCTGCAGATCATTTTTGCGACCGCGGAGTTTGCAGATCTGGTGCCCTGGTTGATGCAGAACCGGAACGGACTCAATGTGCTGATCCATGCGCTGACCGAGGATTCCGCGCGGGACCACAACTCCGACGCGTTATGGCTCGGAACGCCGGTTCCGCTCCGGCTCCATGTGCTCCGGCCGACTTATCGGCCTGAGTTGCTGCCCTCCGCATAAAGAGAGGTCATGGGAAAATGTTTGGACATCGACACGGGGGCAACAACCGGCGTCACGCGCGCGGCATGTTCGGTTTTGGCGGTGGCCGCTTCGGCGGCCATCACCACGGCGGCGGTCGCGGCGGCCGGCTCGGGCGGTTCTTCGAGCACGGCGATCTGCGCTACGTGCTGCTCGGCCTGATCGCCGAGCAACCGCGGCACGGCTACGAGCTGATCAAGGCGATCGAGGAGCGGTTCGGCGGACTCTACAGTCCGAGCCCCGGGGTGGTCTATCCGACGCTGACCCTGCTCGAGGAGCTTGGCTACATTCGCCCAGAGGGCGCCGACGGCCCGCGCAAGCAGTTTGTCGTCACGCCGGAAGGGACTGCGTTCCTTGCGGCAAACCGGGCCGTCGTCGACCAGATCTTCGCCCGCATGGCGGAAGTCACCCGCGCTTATGGCGGCGGTCCGGCGCCGGAGATCCAGCGCGCGCTGCGCAACCTGGAGGCGGCGCTGGCGATCCGGCTCGGCCGCGGACCGCTCGGCGCCGACGAGGTGCGCGGTGTCACCGCAATCCTCGACCGCGCCGCGGGCGAGATTGAGCAAAGCTGACGGGGACCCGTCGTACTGCTGCCGCGTTCAGTCGGCAGCGATCAGGAGATCGTGACGCCGCTGTCGACCGGCAGCACCTGCCCGGTAACCATGCGCGCCTCGTCGCTGGCGAGGTAGAGCGCCATACTGGCGATATCATTAGGCTCGATCAGCCCGAGCAGATGCGAATCGGCGAGCTTCTGCAATGCCGTATTGCCGGCGACGAGCCGCTTCACCCGCTCGGTCATCGTCGCCGAGGGCGCGATCGCGTTGACCCGCACCTTCTGCGGCGCATAGGCCACCGCGAGTGAGCGGGTGATCGCGGCGATGCCGCCTTTGGCGGCGGTGTAGCAGTCGCGGCCGGGAACCCCCATCAGCGCCACATTCGAGCTCATGTTGATGACCGAGCCGCCTCCGGATTTGATGATCGCTGGAATGCCGAAGCGGCAGCCGAGAAAGGTGCCGTAGAGGTCGAGCTTGATCGCACGCCAGAACTCCTCGAGCGGCGCTTCGACCGCAGTGCTGTCCGCCGCGGTCGAGCCGCCGGCGTTATTGTGCAATACGTCGAGCCGGCCGAATTTATCCAGGGTCGCGCGGATCGCTCGTTCCAGGCTTTCCGGCTCGGTCACATCGGTGCGGATCGCGATCGCGCCGTTGCCGGCGAGATGCGCGGTCTCCTCGCCCGCCGCGGTGTCGATCTCGGCGACCGCCACCCGGGCGCCCTCGCGGGCGAACAGAACAGCGGCGGCACGGCCAATCCCGGTCCCCGCGCCGGTGATGAAGGCGACCTTGCCCGCGAGTCTCGGCATCGGCTGATCCTCCATAATTATTGGTGCGAATAGAGAGGCAGGCCGGGCACATCGAGCCGGGTCTGCAGGATCGTGCCGGTCTCGCTCTCGGTGATATAGAGCGTCTTGCCGTCGGGGCCGCCATAGGCGGCGTTGGTGGTGGCGTGCCCAGTGCAGGACTGGATCTCGCAGAGCGGTCGGCCGAGCGGGCTGAACAGCCATACCGAGCCCATCCCGACATGGCAGACGGCGAGGTTACCCTCGGCATCCATCGCCATGCCGTCCGGCCCGGTGCCGCCTGACATCTGGATAAAGATGCCGACCCGGCCGAGCGAGCCATCGGGGTTGAGCGGCACCCGCCACACCGAGTTGCCGCGCGTCACTGCGAGATAAAGGATCTGTTCGTCCGGGGTCAGCACCAGCCCGTTCGGGCTCGGCACGTTGTCGAGCAGCAGTTCGAGCGCGCCCAGTTGGCCGTCCTTGGGGGCGCGCAGCCGAAACAGCCGCCCGGTCGGATCGCGCAGATCGGCCTCGCCCTGGTCGGTAAAATAGAGGTCGCCGTTTTTCGCGAAGATCAGGTCGTTGAGGCCCTTGAACCGCTCACGCCGCGGCCGGTCCAGGAAGGTTTCGACCTTGCCGCTCGCTGGATCGAGCAGCATCAAACCTCGGCTGTGATCGGCGATGAATATTCTGCCGTCCTTGTGGATCTTGAGACCGTTGGGCTCGCCGTCCCAGGTCGCGACGAGCGTGAACTCACCACTGGGCGACACCCGGAACACTTGGCCATAGGGGATATTGACGACGTACAAATTACCCTCGCGGTCGAAGGACGGCCCTTCGAGAAACGAGTCGCGCGGCACCCCGCTCTGCTGATGCGGGTTCTGCCGTGCGCGCAGGGAATCGGGTATGCGCGCAAAGATCTCGGCCTTGATCACGGGCGGCGCGGCGAACATCGGCGAGGCCCCTCGATGATGGTAAGGATGATGGTAAACTCGCTGGGCGAACCTTAACGCGGCGAAAGGGATGCCATCCGCAGAGGTAGGTAGATCCGTCAGCCCGGGCCGCGGAGCTCGGCTGAGCAACAGGGAGAGGTTGAACCATGCGAAAGATCGCGCTTGTCGCCGCCATCGCGGCTTTCCTCGCCTTGCCGGCGCTGGCTCAGGCGCCGCCGGAAGGCACGCCGACGCGCATCCGCGGCACCGTCGAAAAGCTCGACGGGCAGAAGCTGATGATCAAATCGCGCGACGGCGCCCCGGTCGTCGTCGAACTGGCGCCAAATTTTGCCGTGTCCGCGCTGGTTAAGAAGAGTCTCGCCGACGTCAAGGAGGGCGATTATGTCGCATCCGCCGGGGTGAAGGGCACCGATGGCAAGATTCACGCGGTAGAGGTGCGCATCTTCCCCGAGGCGCTGCGGGGCGCCGGCGAAGGTCAGTATCCATGGGACCTGTCGCCCGACAGCGTGATGACCAACGCCACCGTCAGCGGGACCGCCGCCGCCTCGGACGGCAAGGTGCTGAAGGTGACCTACAAAGGCACCACATCGGAATATGAGGTCGGGCCCGAATGCCC
>Ga0209380_10003175_pt1 | contig 10279 bp, 11 predicted proteins | sample HubBroMetageWFT6_FD_188347 | JGI IMG/M metagenome (GOLD analysis project Ga0209380, IMG submission 188347) | Warmed and freeze-thawed soil microbial communities from the Hubbard Brook experimental Forest, New Hampshire - Hubbard Brook CCASE Soil... | ecosystem: Environmental > Terrestrial >...
CGCTTCTCGATGGAGCCTTTTTCCCGGATCGGCTCCTTATCCTCCTGCCATACCACCGGACCATAGCTCGGCGGCGCAACATTGATGCCCTTCATCGTCGCGTACCGGCCCGGGTACTTGCCGAGCAGCTGGTTCCAGATGTCGAGCCCCGTGGGGATGTACCAGACACTCTGCAACAACGGCAGCAGCCGATACTTTTCGGGAAGGTACGGCATCAGGTAAGCGGCGGCGCGCAGCCCCAGGATCGTGTGATCGTTGTTGATCAAGGTGATCTGGCCGGCCCGCACATTGATATGGCTCGGAACCTGGACGAACGGCGCCTCGGCGGCGGTGACGACGCTGAGCGCATCGCCAAACGAATGCCCGTCCCGCGTCATCCGAAAGAACAGGTCGGTGGTGCGCGGCTGATCGCGCTCAAGGATCGCCTCGGTCAGCATGTCGAAGTATTTATCTTCCCGAATCTCGTCTCGGTTCAGCAGCATCGCGGCGATCCCTCCTTACGGCAGCAAACCCAGTATCGCTGAACCTAGCGATCCCGCGGGTTGCTGATAAAGCAGCCCCGAGGCAACAAACCTGCAAGGGTGAATTCCCAATCTCGCTCCAGTCAGGCCAGACCGAGCAACGCCGTCTTGATGTCACCACAATTGTAATCACATATGGCCAAACCGGTCTTCGAGTGGTCAGCGATCAAACGGCTCGCAGTCCTGCAAGAGCGGGGTCTGGATTTCATCGACGGACAGTTACTGTTTGACGGTCGCCCGCTTTATACCGCTCCCTCCCGGCGCGGCGCCGAGATGCGGTGGCTGAGCATCGGTGAACTCAACGGGCGCCTGTGCGCGGTTGTGTGGACGGTACGGAACGATGCCATTCGGATCATCACGATGAGGAGAGCGCGCCATGGCGAAGAGGCGCGATATAGAACGCTATTCGGCTGACGACCTAGAAGCAAAGCGCCGTCGAGGCGAGAGCCGCACGGATTGGGCAAAGGTCGATGCCATGACAGAGAATGAATTGGAAGCGAGCATCGCGGCCGATCCCGACGACGTGCACGAGGAGCCGGATTGGGGCCAAGCGGTGAAGGGACTGCCGCCGCGCAAGGAACACATCAATATTCGGATCGATGCCGACGTGTTGGACTGGTTTCGAAACAAGGGCAGGGGTTACCAGACGCGCATCAACAATGTATTGCGCGCCTTCGTCGAGAGCCGCAGACGCACCGAGGGGTGAATCGGCTCCCTATCGCACTGGGCGTGGGACGTTGAAACCTGTGACGCACGCGCAGCTTTTTCCCCTCCTCACAACCGAACGGCTGGAACTTCGCGCCGTGCAATCCAGCGACGGCAGCTTTTACCATCAGCTGCTCTCGGTCGCGGAAGTCACCCGGTTTTCCGATCTTCCCGACAGGGCTACCAGGCCCCAGGCAGATCGCTTCGTCGACTGGATGTCAAAGTTGTTCAGCAGCGGTAGCGGCTGCGCCTGGGTGATCGAGAAGCGGAGCACGGGTACGCCGCTTGGAGCGATCCGTATCAATCGGATTCATAAACGGTGGCGATGGGGTGAGATCGGTTACGAGTCGCACCCGGAATTTTGGGGCCGCGGTCTGATGACCGAAGCGGTCCGCGCGGTTGTCGCTTGTGGACACGGTCATTTCAAACTGAACCGCATGGAAGCTTGGACCTTGCCGGGGAACGATGCCTCCGACAGGGTCCTCGTCAAGGCAGGTTTCCATTACGAGGGGACGCTGAAACAAAGGGCCTGGTTCAAAGGCGCCTTTCACGATTTCCGCACGTTTGGGCGTGTAGCAGCCAACCCGATCGACTAAGCGACCCCAGGGGTTATACGGGCTTCAGGCTAGCTGGCAGCGCGATATGAAAATCGGGTTCGGGGATGAAGAGCTCTTGCGGCTGCGCGACGCCGCGCAGCGCGTAGCGGCCGACTGAAACCAGCCGGCTTCGCATTTCCGGGCCTAGCGCGTCGGCAAAGCTCGACGACAGCAATAGATCCTGTTCGACCGACCGGCTCATCGCCAGGATGCGGCTGACCTCGTTGACGGCCGGGCCAATGACCGTAAAATCGAGACGATCCTTGCTGCCGACATTGCCGTAGAAGACGTCGCCGACATGCAACGCCAGATAGACGGCGGTGGTGGGCAGGCCGGCTTGGTTTCGGTTTTGATTGAGCTTGGCGGCTCCTTTGCGCACCTGCGCTGCCGCCGCGAGCGCCGCGAGGCACGCTTCCTGGCGGTTCTCAGTGGTGAAGATCGCGAGTATGCCGTCGCCGACCAGCTTCAGTACATCGCCGCCATGCCCGTGCACAGCAGAAATCACGACATCGGCATAGTCATTGAGTAGCGGGATGATCTGCTCCGGCGGGGCATTGTCCGAGATATGGGTGTAACCATGGAGATCGCTCTCCCACAGCACCGCGCCGATCTTCTCGGCGACGCCGCGGACGATGCGGCCACTCATCACCCGACGGCCCGGATCGCGGCCGAGATAGGTTTCGGCGAGCGTCCCGGCCATGCGAGCGAGCGCGGCCGATTTGATCGCCAGCTTCAGAAACGGAGCAAGCTGTTTCAGCGCGCCGACCGCGTTTTCACCGAAGCCGTCCGCCGCGTCGCTGGACCAGGCCGAATAGACGCAATCCATCTCGCCGATGACGCCCTCGGCGGCAAAGCGGTTGACGAGCACTAGAAAGTCCGTTGCCCCCTCGTCGCGGGCCTGCGCGATGGCTGGGAAATCGGCCGGATCACCGGCGGCCAAACAGCGCCGCATCGCCGTTTCGCCCGATTGCAGCAGATGAAAAAAGGGGCTGTTGCGCCAATTCTCCGCAGCCTCGCCTTCATTGGTCCGGCCATAGTCCACCGCCTCGGCCCACTCGGGCATATCCGAGCGCCAGCGGAAAACTCGGCCCTCATAGATCGGGTGAAGGGTGTCGAGGATAACAAGGCCGCGCGCCAACGGAACCCCGGCTTCGGCGAGGCGCCGGCAGAACCCGGCCATCAGCTCGCTTTCGCTGCGGCCGATGAGCCCGGCCTTGGTCACCCAGCCGGCGAGCTCGCTTAAGGCTGCTTCGTTCATATCGAATCCCTCCACGGGGCGGGGCCGCGCCGCAGCAGATGATGGTGGTCTGGGGCGTAAAGCCGGCTTTCGGGAGCGTCTCCGTCGCCAAGGGTCCGGCCGACCAGCACCAAAGCGGTACGAGTGATGCGGGCCTGTTTCACCTTGTCACGGATATCTGCGAGAGTGCCGCGGATCAAGCATTCGTCCGGCCAGCTGACCCGGTAGGCGACGACCACGGGGCAATCCGGCCCGTAACGCGGCGTCAGCGCTCGCACGACCCGCGCGAGATTGTTGATCGACAAATGGATTGCCAAGGTCGCGCCGCTCGCTCCCAGCCGTTCGAGGGCTTCGCGCTCGGGCATTGGCGAGGAGCGGGTCGCGGTGCGGGTCAGGATCACGGTCTGCGCGATCTCCGGCAAGGTCAGCTCGCGGCCGAGCGCGGCCGCCGCCGCGGCAAAAGCGGGCACCCCCGGCGTCACGTCGAACGGGATGCCGAGCGCCTCGAGCCGGCGCATCTGCTCGGCGATTGCGCCATAGAGCGACGGATCGCCGGAATGCAGCCGGGCAACATCGAGACCGCGGCGATCGGCATCGGCGAGATGGCCGACAATCGCGCCGAGGGTCAACGGCGCGGTGTCGATCACCAGCGCCCCCGGCGGAACCGAAGCCAGGATCTCGACTGGCACCAGCGAACCCGCGTAGAGGCAGACCGGGCAGCGCTCGATCAGCCGCAGCCCGCGGACCGTGATCAGATCGGGCGCGCCGGGACCGGCGCCGATGAAATGCACTGTCACGGGAAGCTGCGGTCGATATAGCCGCGGGGCGTGTAGAGGCGCGCGGGATCGCTGTCGATCCGGCGGGTCTGGCTGCTGCCGACCAGCACGACCGTAAGCATGTCGATATCGGCGCCGGCCAGTTCCGACAAACAGATGATGCGCCGCTCTTCCCCGTCACGCCCGAGATTGCGGCCGATGAAGACCGGTGCCTCGGGCGAGCGATGCCTCAGCAGAACATCCACCGCCTCGGCAAAGTGCACCTGCCGCCGCGCTGAGCGCGGGTTGTAGAGCGCGACGACAAAATCGCCCGCTGCCGCCGCCTCTAGGCGAGCCCGGATCGTTTCCCACGGCGTCATCAGATCCGACAGCGAAACCACGCAAAAATCATGGCCGAGCGGCGCGCCGGCCCGTGCGGCGGCGGCCTGAAGCGCAGAGATGCCAGGAATCACGATCACATCGATCGTGCGCCATTCCGGCTTCGCCTCCGTATCGAGAAGCTCGAAGACGAGCGGCGCCAGGCCGTAGATGCCGGCGTCCCCGGAGGAGACGAGCGCCACCGACCCTCCCGCCGCGGCGAGATCGAGCGCCAGGCGGACCCGCGCCTCCTCATCGCCGATCGCGCTCGGATGGCAACTCTTGCCCTCGATCGCGCGGCCGAGCAGGTCGAGATATAAATTGTAACCGACCACATCGCTCGCCTGCCTCAGCGCCGTGCTCGCCTCCGGGGTGCGCCAGCCCGGATCGCCCGGCCCGATGCCGATGACGGCGAGCCTGCCGCGCGGGCGGCCGATCGCCTCGGCAATGATCGGCTGCGCTGCACGCGCAATGGCGCAAGTCGCGCGCCGCGACTTGCGCTTTGGCACGACCAATACCCCATCCGGTCCGGCGGCGGCGAGCGCCGCACCTTCGGCGACGCCCCAACAGCCGGTCGCCCGAAAGGCAGCCGGCGATCGCTCCGAAAGACGCGGCGTCTCGACGAGGAGCCGCGCCGCGGGAAAAAACCGCGCCGGCACCCCGAGTTCCGCTGCGAGCGCATGGATCGCCGGCTCGGCGAGTTTCAACTCGACCGATGCGACCGCCGCGACCGCACCCGCCGCCAGCCCCGCCTCGGCGAGCGCCGAGCGCGCGACATGCGCGATTTCTTCAGGGGAACAGCCGCGCTCGCATCCGATACCGAGGGCCAGGACCGGCGGATGAAATACCAGGGCGTCGGTTTCGGCTTCTCCGACGCGCTCCGTCACGACGACCCGTCGATTGGCCTGTGCCGCCCAGCGGATTGCCCCGGCAAGCAGCCATCCGGCGCAGCCCGTCTCGTCGACCAAGGAAACCGGGTCGTCCCGAAGGAGCGCCGACACGATCGGCTTCACCTTGTCCGGATCGGCGATACGCCACCCGGGCGGCGGTTCATCTAGCGCGATGCCGAGGCGCACATCCCCGGCGGTGGTTATTGCCGCGATGGCGCCGGTAAGCTCGGCAATGGCGCGGGCCAACGCGTTGGCGCCGCGATGCCCGCCGATCAGCGGCACCGCTACCGAGCCGTCCTCGGCGACCGCGACGACCGCCGGCTCCTCCTGCTTTGCGGCGAGGAATGGGGCGACAGAGCGGATCAGGATGCCGCTGGCGCAGATACCGACGATCGGCTGACCCGCTTCGAACAGCATGCCGATATGGGCCGACACCCGATCGTAGCTTTCATCCCAGTCGCCGGGATGGGCACGCGGCCCGTGCAGCCGAGCGCCGGCCAGCGCCGCCCGCAATCGCCGGCCGAGCGCGGCGCCCCCCGGGCCGAGCACGACGACCGCAATGTTCTCGGGTAGTAACCCGATCATTATCCGAAAACTTCCGGTAAGCCGAATGTATCCATCGGGCCTCGCGAGTTAACCGCGATTGCTGCAATTTGTCGATTGTCTGCGAAAATTATCTGCTAAAGTTTCGGCAGGGGACGCTTGGGGGGTTACACCCATGCGATTGTTTATCCGCACCTGTTGCATCGCAATGGTTGCTGGGCTCGTCCCGGCGGTCGCGCAGGAATTGACGCAGGCCGAGGCGGTGCCGGCGGTCGAGGCGAGCGCTCCTTTGCCGTCCGACTGGTCAGCACCGGGCCGCGTCGGGCGGGTCAGCCTTGTTTCGGGAAATCTCGACCTCCGAGCCTCCAGCGGAAGCGCCTGGGTTGATGCGGAGTTGAACCAGCCGATCTTCGCCGGCGAGGCGGTTCGCACAGACCCGCGAGCCCGCGGCGAGATCCGGATCGGCGCGAATACGATGGACCTGTCCAACAGCAGCGAGATCGAAATCGCGAGCTTGCGCGACGGGGTCACCCAAATACTCCTTTCGCAGGGGCGAATCGGCCTTCATTTGCGCCAGGCCGGCGAAAATGAAACCGTCGAGATCGATGTTCCGCAGGGCGGCGTTTGGCTGCTGACTCCCGGCACGTACGACATCGAGGCCGGAGGCGGGGAGGCACTACTGCGCGTCGCGGTTTTCGACGGGAATGCGCAGTTCGCCGGGGCCGCTGGCGATAGACGTATCGAGGCAGGTAAAGTCGCGGTCCTGACCGAGTCGGGGGCGGCCGCCTCGATAGGACCGGCCACGGCGGACGACTTCGTCGCGTGGTGCCGCGACCACGACTACGACGAGACCCGTCTGACCACGCCCTATTACGTTTCACGATACATGACCGGCTATGCCGAGCTCGATTCCGCCGGCATTTGGAAGATCAACGAGCAATTCGGGCCCGCGTGGTTTCCGACCCAGCCGGAAGACTGGGCACCCTATCGTTTCGGGCATTGGAGCTGGATTGCGCCGTGGGGTTGGACTTGGCTCGACGATCAGCCCTGGGGTTTTGCCCCGTCGCATTATGGCCGGTGGGCGCTGATCGACGACCACTGGGCATGGGTTCCCGGGAATTATGTTGCGCGGCCGCTTTATGCTCCGGCGGTCGTGGCGTTCCTCGGCACGCCAGGTATCGGGCTGAGCTCGGAGGAAGGAGCCACGGTCGCGTGGTTCCCGCTCGCCCCAGGCGAGGCGTATTGGCCGACCTACACGCGAGATCTCGATTACGTTCGCAACCTGAATGTCGGCACTGTTCAAGATGTCGCGGCGATCGGGGTACGAGCGGACGGAGAGCTGCCTTTGGAAACGTTCAACGAGGATTTCGCCAACCGGCTGCTCGCGACCGTAGTCCCGCGCGTGGTGTTTACCAATGGACGCGCGGTCGCGTCCGCGCGCGTATCTTTACCCGAGAAGCGGTTGCAGAACGCGCCAGTGCTGATGGCTTCACCGCAGATAGCCCCGGCCTCAGCCCAGCGGGTCGCCCGCGCGGCGAATTCACCCTCCATCCATACGACTGCGCAGCTAATGCGCAAAGGCGGTGCCAAGCCGATCCACACCGCCTCGATACAGTTGCGGGGCCGGGCCCAGCCGGTTGTTCTGCGCGGCGCGCACCTCCACGCTCCAGCGTATGCCGGCCAGCCGCGCGGTCGGCAGATGGTCGTGCTCCGGGTGGCTCACTCCCGTGGCGGCCCCGGCAAAAAGGGATAAGGTTGCGGGCACGACCACAGAAGCGACCGCAATGATCGATTATCGCAGCGACAACACCGGCCGAGCCGCACCGCAAATCTTAGAGGCGCTGGTTCGGGCCAATCACGACACCGCCTTGGGGTACGGCGCCGACGAGTGGACTGCGAACCTGCAGCGGCGCTTTTCAGAGCTGTTCGAGACCGCCGTGCGGGTTTTTCCGGTCGCCACCGGGACCGCCGCCAATGCCATCGCCCTTGCCGCGCTCGGCCCGTCCTGGGGCATCATCTATTGCAGTGAAGTTGCGCATATCAACACTTCCGAGGCGAATGCTGCGGGGTTCTTCGGCGGCGGCCTCAAGCTGGCTGCGGTCGGCGGGCAACACGGCAAAATCGACGCCGTACTGCTGGCCGAGACGCTGGCCGGGATCTCGCCCGCGCAGCTTCACCGAGGCCAGCCGAGCGCGGTCAGCCTGACCCAGGCGACCGATCTCGGAGCGGTGTATAGCCTCGACGAGGTCCGGGCGATTGCCGAGGCCGCCAAGCGGCGCGGTCTCAGGCTCCACATGGATGGTGCCCGGTTTGCCAATGCCGTGGCGCGGCTCGGGTGCAGCCCAGCCGATGCGACTTGGCGATCCGGGATCGACATCATGTCGTTCGGGGCCACCAAGAATGGCGGGGCGTTGTGCGACGCGATCGTCGTCTTTGCGCCCGACCTCGCGGACGGCCTTGCGGTGCAGCTGCGCCGCGCCGGCCAGGTCTGGTCCAAAATGCGTTTCGCGTCGGCGCAGTTGATCGCCTATGTCGAGAACGATCTCTGGCTCGAGATGGCGCGGGCCTCGAACGGGATCGCGGCGCGCATCGGCGCCGTACTGCGCGAAATTCCCGCCGCCCGGCTGTTGGCCCCGATCGAGGCGAACGAAATCTTTCTCGAACTGCCGGACGGGACGATGGACGCGCTGGAACGCGACGCATTCCAGTTCTATCGCCGCAGCCGCACCCTCGCCCGTTTCGTGTGCCGTTTCGACACGACCGAAGCCGAGGCGGACGCGCTCGCCGCGGCGCTGCGCCGGCATCTCGGCACGGCTACCACGCCCCGCGCCGCTGAATAGCCTCAGGCGAATCACCACGTCACACTGCGAAGGGCGTCGACGTGCGAGTTGCGCCCGCCGCACGGACGCGCCAACCTAAGGGGGTGAGTTGCCGTGTCATCTCGGGGAGGCTCGAGGAGCACGGGCCGACCACCACACCGACAAGGATAGCCGTGCCCATACGCTACGTGAGAAAGGTATTGCAGCCTGGAGAGACGATCGTCTACTCCACAAAGCTGCATTGGATTATCTATCGGTGGGCGATTTTTCTGATTATCATTTGCATAATCTTAGCCGCTTTGGCGTGGTATACTGCCGATAACCAGAACCTCAGTCTGGCGCTGTTTATAGCAGCGATCATTTTTGCGTTATTGGCGCTATCTTCGGCCTTCGGTAAGTTTATCAAGCGGTGGACAACCGAACTGGCGGTGACTGATCGACGCGTCATCTATAAAGAACGTCTGATTGCCCGCCGTACGCTTGAGATGAATCGGAGCAGGGTCGAAAGCGTTGATGTTTACCAATCGGTCCTTGGACGTCTCCTGGGCTACGGGACGATCACTCTCCGCGGGACGGGCGGCAGCGGGGAGCCGATGCCGAACATCGACGACCCGCTGACCTTTCGCAGCTACATCACTGCCCGCTGATCGAGGATGGCGCTCAGGCGCGTACGGGGACGCCCTTCTGTTCGAAGAGCTGCTGCAATTCGCCGGTCTCGAACATTTCGCGGATGATGTCGCAGCCGCCGACAAACTCGCCCTTGACGTAGAGCTGCGGGATCGTCGGCCAGTTCGAGAATTCCTTGATCCCCTCGCGGATACCCGGGTCGGACAGCACGTCGACGCCTTTGAACTTGACCCCGATATGGCTGAGGATCTGCACCACCGCGGCGGAAAACCCGCATTGCGGAAAGACCGGCGATCCCTTCATGAACAGCACGACGGGGGTCTCGGAAATATTCTGGCGGATGCGTTGTTGAACCGTGTCGTCCATTTTCCTTGTCCTCGATTTTCGGGATGGATTTCCCGTCATTCCCGCGCAGGCGGCAATCCAGGGGACCGTGTTCTAAACGGTTGCCCTGGACCTCCGCTTTCGCGGGGGTGACGAACTTCAGTTAGGAAGGCCCAAAACATTCGGCTGCCTCAGTCCTCGGGGGCGCCGGTCTGCAACGCGAGCGCGTGCAGCTCGTTGCCCATCCGGCCGCGCAAGGCCTGGTACACCATCTGGTGTTGCTGGACCCGCGTCTTGCCGCGAAACGCGCCGGAGACGACATGCGCCGCGTAATGATCGCCGTCGCCGCGCAGGTCTTCGATCGAGACCTGGGCGTCGGGGAGGCTCTCTTTGATCAGCCGCTCGATCATCGCCGCGTCCATCGCCATCCCCGACACCCTCCGCTCAAGTCTGCGCCATATAGCCCGGCAGCCAAGCCTCGTTGGTGGCCTTCAGTGCGTAAACCGATATGGCACCGGCGCCGGGGAGTGTCAACGAAGCCCCGCCGACCACGCCGATGACGCGGGCCGGCACCTCCGCAACGCCCGCCGCCTCCAACACCGCCCGCGCATCCTCCGCTTCGATCAAGTAGCGCGCCTGGTCTTCGCCGAAAAGGTAAGCGTGAAACGGCAATTCGGTCGGGAGGGGATAGAGCGCCAAGCCGCGCATACCCGCCATTGCCATCTCGGCGAGCGAGACGAGAAGCCCGCCATCCGACAGATCGTGACAGGCGGCGACAAATCCGCCTTGGATCATGGCGCGGACGAAGTCGCCGTTGCGGCGTTCGGCGGCGAGGTCGACAGGCGGCGGCAGGCCCGCCTCGCGGCCTTCGATCTCGCGCAAAT
>Ga0209380_10003184_pt1 | contig 10269 bp, 10 predicted proteins | sample HubBroMetageWFT6_FD_188347 | JGI IMG/M metagenome (GOLD analysis project Ga0209380, IMG submission 188347) | Warmed and freeze-thawed soil microbial communities from the Hubbard Brook experimental Forest, New Hampshire - Hubbard Brook CCASE Soil... | ecosystem: Environmental > Terrestrial >...
CCACCGCCCGCCGCGTTTGACTTCCCAGTCCTCCTCTAGCTATTGTGGCCTCGCTATGAACGTCGTCAAAGCCACGCGCCAGTTTGAAGACTGGCTCAGCCACCACACCGAGATCGTCAAGCCCGACCTTCGCCTCAAGCACCAGAACATGAAAGCCGAAGTCTTTCCTTTCCTGCGGGCCACGTATTACCGTTGGGCGCAGGTGTGGCCCAAGGTTTGTCCGGAGCTGGCGAAAGGCCCGCGTGTGCTCGCCGTGGGCGACTTGCATGTCGAGAACTTCGGCACGTGGCGCGACATCGAGGGCCGCCTGATCTGGGGCGTCAACGATTTTGACGAAGCTCACCCCATGTCCTACGCCAATGACCTGGTTCGCCTGGCCGTGAGCGCGCACCTGGCGTCGTCCGCGGGACACTTGCCCATCAAAGAAAAAGACATTTGCGATTCCATTCTCGAAGGCTACCGCGAAGGCATGCGCGAAAAGGGACGACCATTCGTCCTCGGCGAAAACAACAAGTGGCTTCGCCAGATCGCGGAAAACGAACTGCGCGACCCAGTTCGCTTCTGGGTGAAAATGGACGGTCTGCCTACCTGGAAGGGCGAAATTCCCGTCTGCGCAGTCGAAGCCATCGAGCATCTCATGCCTGCCCGCGACATTTCCTCCTACCGCATGGTCCACCGCATTGCCGGACTCGGCAGCCTCGGACATCAGCGTTTCGTCGCGATTGCCGAATGGCACGGTGGCCGCATCGCTCGCGAAGCCAAAGCCCTGGTGTCCTCCGCCTGCTATTGGGCCAGCGATCATGCCGGACCCACGGAGATTCTCTACCAGGCGATCATCACTCATGCCGTGCGCTGCCCCGACCCCTTTGTGCAGCTGCGGGGCCGCTGGATCGTTCGCCGCCTCGGCCCTCATTGTTCCCGAATCGAAATCGTAACCATGGGTGACTCAGCGCCCGCACTTCGCCTTCTCCACGCCATGGGCTGGGAAACTGCCAACATCCATCTGGGCAGTCCGGCCCGCAAAGTGATTCTCGGCAATTTGGATCGGCAAAAGGCGAAGTGGCTGCACCAGGCCAGCGCCGACATGCTCAAAGCGGTCCGCTCCGACTGGGAGACGTGGAAGAAAGATGGCTACATCTAGAAGCAAAGGTGATAGCTTCTAGCCGGAAGGCGGCCGCAAGTCGCCGGGGTCACGGATTTCGGGTGGCGCAGCGCTTCACCGCTGTGATTTGCCGATGTCGGAATCGGGCATTAGCCTCTGAGGGCTTTTCCTCCCAACATTCACTCCCAATGGTCATGAGGCCAGATCAGTGCAGCATCATCCCCGTAGCCGCGACCACCATCCCGACCACGCCCATAACCATGCCCAGAAACCAGAACAGCCGCTTCCCTGAGAGCAGCGTGATCGATGTAATCACCAGTGCAATCTCTAAAAAGACTTCGGCCAGATCGAAACGGCCGGCGCGCTTCGTCTCCCTGGTCACCTCGTTCTCCATCTCGGTGGCCTTCTCTTCGATTTCCTTTTGGTCATTCTTGTAGCGCTCCGCTTCTGAGGAGTATTTCTCGCGCAGCTTGGCGATGGCCGCCGCATCGGTTGTAGTCATCACCGAAGCCAAATCCACGAACTCTTCATCCCCATGCCGGCGAATGCTTTTTGCTTGGTAAAAAGCCCACTGATCCGAAGCCTTGGCCTGCGTCAGCACTTCCTCAGTGTGGGAGCGATGCCCCAGCAGCGAAGCCACCGCCACTGCCACTGCCAGCACCGCCATGGTCAGCGACACCGGCGCCATCCCTGCATGCTTCCCATGTTCAGCATGTTCCTGCAATTCGCTAAGTTCGTCGGCACTCATCGGTTCCTCCTGGCCGCGTCGGCAAAAGATCAAATCGCAAGACGCGGATTCTGTTAGGCGTGGAGTTCGAGCACCTGATCTTACGAATTCACCACCCCAGAGACAAGCACCACGGTTGGTTCGCCACCGAAACCCAGGACCGATGCCCGAAGCCCACTTTTCACTCCCCCATCACCTTCACGATCAGACGCTTGTCCCGCTGCCCATCAAACTCCGCATAGAAAATCCGCTGCCACGGTCCCCAGGTCGAGTTTTCCTGTCGTGATCGGCACGATCACCACGTGGTGGATCAGGAGTGCTTTCAGATGCGAATCTCCATAGTCCTCGCTCGTTTCGTGGTGTTTGCTGAGCTTTATAAGCTCGACTTCATGAAACTGGCGACGTGGGCGGGCTGGACGAGCGAACCAGAGGGACATCCAGACCGAGCCAACTCAGCGACGCTTCTAGTGCGCCGTGTGCTGGAACTTGATGATTCTCAGCGAACGGAGATCTGAGATACATTGAAAACCTAATTCGCGACCGGCGCACCTAGGTTGCTACGCCAGTGGCACGGAACGGTGGGCGTCTCGATATCGCAAGAGCTCTGCACGTAAATGCCAAACGAATTAACGTCATTAACCTGTTGTATTTGAGCTACTTACAGCCGTGTTGCGATTGTAGCGATTATCCTTGACGTGCCTCTCATCGATGGCATCATAATCACTCAGTTGCGATTGTAGCGATTGTTGGTGATGTCGGCATTACGCGACGAGGGGACTCTATGGTAGGTGCAGCGCAGGCAATCCAGATCGCACCACACGATCAGCAGGAGATTGAGCAGGCATCCAGACTCTATCGCACTCTGCTGCTCGACGGGCCGGCGGCGCTGATCGGTCCAGACGGGATAAGAATCGATTTACCCGCGTCGATCCATGAAATCCTAATGCGAGTCGTCGAAAAAATGCAGGAGGGTAAGGCAATCGCCGTTTTGCCGCTAATGGAAGAACTCAGTACCCAAGCGGCAGCCGACCTTTTGGGTGTGTCGCGGCAGTTCTTTGTGCGCGAGTGTGAAGCCGACAAGCTTCCTTTTCACTACACAGGAACGCATCGCCGTGTGTTATTGAAAGACTTGCTCGACTACAAGAAGCGGCGAGAACAGGGTCGTCGCGAGTCGATTGTCCGTATCGCTCGCCAATCCGAGGAACTTGGCGATTACGACAAGTTCATCCCGCCCGAGGAATAAATGATTTCTGATTTCCCCGTGATCGTGGATGCGTGTGTACTGGTTCAGGCCGCCGTTCGAGACACCCTCTTAAGGCTGTTCGAACGGCGCCTGTTTTTGGCCAGGTGGACGGATGAGATCATTGAAGAAACTGTGCACACGCTTCAAGACAAGCTGGGCCGCACACCGGAACAAACGGATCATTTGGTCAATGAACTACGCACGTTTTTTCCCGACGCCTGGGTGGAGCAGGGTTACCGGGAACTGATTCCTGCAGGCAGAGTGAGGATAACGTTGTAGTCTTTGCGAAAGGGCGCCAAATGCTCCAGCCATTGGTCAACGTCCTCGATTAATCCGCTCTCGTTGTCATTGACGTAAATCCCGGCCGTGATGTGCATGGCCGAAACCAGCACCATGCCCTCCTTGACTTCGCTCTTACGGACAATCTCTTCCACCTGCGGCGTGAGGTGCACCTATGCGCGATGCGTCTTGGTATGAAACTTCAGATATTCGGCAAGTACCTTCATTTCGCGCTCCTCGGGGTGGCCTCTTAACTGAGGATGCTCTGCTGCCCACGGAAACCACTGACCATCAAACACGCTCCAGCTGAAATAGCACCTTGCGGCTGCGAGCCTTCATCGCGGGCGTACCATTGCTCGCAGCCTCGCGCAGAGTCTCAATAACTTCAGGTCGAATGCCAGGATGGTCGTGCGCCAAGTCCGTCAGTCCCTGAAGCGCGAAAGTCTTAACCATGGAACTCCGGTCTTCCAGATAGCTGTTCAGCGAACCTATCGCCACCTGTCGCTCCTTAGCGCTCAGAACCAGCCGCGGAATCATGACTGCCAGATGCCAGCGCAACTCCGGTTGCTGGGTCTCAGTCATCAGTCCTAACAGTTCCTTCTTGTAGGGATGAAGGAGTTCACGATGCCTGCGCGTAATCTTCTCGGTCGCGTCTGCAGCCCGCATTCGCACGAGCGGGTCGGCAGACCACAAGCCCGCCAGCAAGTCAGGAAAAAGGCCAAGATCGCTCGACACGATTGCGGCCACCTGATCGGAGCGGCCGATCGATCGCCGGTCGCCACCTTCCAGTGGAGTAAGGATATTTTTTCGCCGCATGGAATGAATGGCTGGCGCAGGTTACCGCATGGTCTCTTCAATTTCCGAAATCCAGCCGGGACGCTTCAGCACTTCGCGGGGCTTGGGGCCGTCCGCTGCGCCGACAATTCCGTCTTGCTCCATGAGATCGATGAGGTGTGCGGCGCGTCCATAGCCGATCCGCAGCCGCCGCTGCAGCAGGGAAGTGGATGCCTTGCCAAACTCCACCACGAGCCGCACGGCGTCTTGATAGAGCGGATCGTCCTCGGATTCGCCGTCCGCTGCTTCTCCGTCTGCGGTGACAATGGCAGGGTTCTGCTCTTCCTTCGGAACTTCCAGGAACTGTTGCTGATACTCGGCTGTGCCCTGCGCCTTCCAGAATTCGACCACCGCAGCGATTTCTTTTTCGGTGACGAACGGCGCATGCAGACGGTGTACGCGCGCCGAGCCCGACGGCAGATACAGCATGTCGCCTTTGCCCAACAGAGCTTCCGCGCCGTTGGCATCGAGAATGGTCCGCGAATCTACCTTCGTGGCCACTCGGAAAGATACGCGGGCAGGGAAGTTCGCCTTGATCAGTCCCGTGATTACGTCCACCGAAGGCCGCTGTGTCGCCAGCACCAGATGAATGCCCACGGCGCGCGCCATTTGCGCCAGCCGCGTGATCGATTCTTCCACATTGCTCGAATCGAGCATCATCAGATCGGCCAATTCATCAATGATGATTACGATGTAAGGGATGGGCTTCTCGTCCGAATCTTCCTCGAACAAACTCGGGGTATCGCCGTGGTCAAACAGCCGGTTGTATTGATCAATGTTGCGCACACCCCGCGCGGCCAGCAGCTTCAGCCGCCGCTCCATCTCGCGCACCGCGTTGCGCAAGGCGTTCGCCGCCAGTTTGGGCTCGGTGATAATCGGCGTGTAGAGATGCGGAACGCCTTCATAATTCCCCAGTTCCAGCCGCTTCGGGTCCACCAGAATTAACCGCACCTGATCGGGCGTCGCCTTATACAGAATCGACATGATCATGGCGTTGATGGCCACGCTTTTGCCTGCGCCCGTGGAACCGGCGATCAGCAAGTGAGGCATGCCAGCCAGGTCGGCAGTGACGATGCGCCCGTTAATGTCCTTGCCCATCGCAATCGTCATCTTCGACTTCGAGCCCATGAACTCCTGCGACTCGATGTTTTCCCGCAGCCAGATGATCTCGCGCTCGCGGTTCGGCACCTGGATGCCGACCGTGCTCTTGCCGGCCATACGCTCGATCAGAATGCTCTCGGCTTTCAGCGCCAGGCACAGATCGTCGCAAAGATTAGTGATGCGGCTGTATTTGATGCCAGCTTCCGGCTTGAATTCAAACGTGGTCACCACCGGACCTGGATTGATCTGCGTGATCTGGCCGTGAACTTCGAACTCCGCGTACTTCTCCGTCAGCACCTGGGCGAGCAGCTTGAGTTCGTCGGCGTCCACAGCCTGCTGCTCATCGGGACGCTGCAGCAAACTGCTCGACGGCAGCTTGTAGCCCCCCGCGATCCGCGGCATCGTAGTCTTGGCGTGGTGGCCACTGTCGCCACGCTCGGTGACTTCAGGATCTGCCAGCTCGGTGGTGGCGCCGTCAGCGGAAGCGCCCGGTGCGAAAGATTCAGCCAGAATTCCGCCGGTCGTCACAGTCGCCGAATCCGCCGCGTTTCCGCGCTCCTCGGCCATCACCCGCTCAATGCCGGTCCGTCGAGCTTCTGTGGTTGCATGATTTTGTGCCGCCGACAGCGGCCGAGCCGGAATAAGTTGGGTGGTCACAACCGTCTTCGAGATCCTGCGCTTGTCCAGTTCCTTCTGCTGGCGACGCCGGGCGCGTTCCCCCTGCCAATCCTGATAGCGGTTCCACAGGGCAATCACGAAGGCAAACCTCGTCGGAGCCCACGTCTTCAGCGACGAGAACGAGAACGCCGTCGATAGGTACAGCGCAACCGCCAGCAGAGTCGCGCAAAGAATGTAGGCGCCGACCAGGTTCACGTAGTGGATCATGAAGTCGCCCACCACGCGGCCCAGCAAGCCTTCCATCGGAATCACATGCAGCCAGCGCAGGTGTCCCGGCAGCAACGCCATAAACCCAGGCACGAATATGAGCATCCAAATTCCGCCGACGCCCTTCGCAAGAGGAGACTGAATCGGGCGGGAGTGGAACCACTTCGCTCCCAGCAGCGCCGGAAAAATCGGCAGCAGGAACGCTCCAATGCCGAAGAACTGCAGCAGCAGATCCGAGATCGATGCTCCCACTACTCCGATCCAGTTGCGAGCCGCGTGCGTTTCCGTAAGCACCGAAGCGCTGTTGAAGGAGGGGTCGAGCGGAGAATAGGAAACCAGCGCCAGGAAGAGGAGGAGCGCGAAGACACACAACAAGAACCCGGTCAGCTCGTTGAGCCGCCGGCTGTTGGTCGGAACGAAAATGCCTCTCAGGAACCCCATGTGGGCCGGATTCGCACACCAAAGCTGCAACTATCTTTGATGCACTTCCATCGGCCAGAGCCTTTCTATTATGCCAAGAACCGAGCCGGCGCACAATCGTGGAAATCGGCCGTAGTATCCACTTGGCTTCCCGCGCCCTGAGGCGCATCTGAGGCGGACTTTTTCACAGGAATGCGCTTGCGAATCACTTTCTCGAATCATTCTCTCGACTCATTGAAGATGCCAGACAAACGCCAGAGCAATTACCACCACGCCAACAATGATGCGGTAGACAATGAATATCCGCAGGCTGTTGGATTGAAGATAGCGGACCAGCCAAGCAATCGCGCCGTAGCCCACAAGCGCAGAAACGAGAATTCCCACGAGGAACGGCGCATGCATTCCCGCGGGCAATCCCTCTTTGCGGAGTTCATGGGCTTTCACCAGCGCGGCGCCAGCGATGATCGGCGTGGAGAGCAGAAAACTAAACCGCACGGCGGCTTCCCGCGTCATGTTACGAAACAAGCCAGCGGTGATGGTCGAGCCAGAGCGCGAAACGCCAGGAATCAGGGCAGCAGCTTGGGCAAGGCCCACGATTAGAGCATCCGCCAAAGAAATACGAGTCAGCGGTTTTTCCATGCTGCTGACCTTTTCCCCCAGCCACATAAAAAGCGCGACCACAATGAGCGCCGCCGCGATCAGCACGATGTGCTCGCGGAAATAATCTTCGGCCGAGTGCTCCAGCAATTTGCCCGCGATGGCTCCGGGAACAGTAGCTGCCGCGAGGAACCAGAGCAGCAGCCGTTCATCCTTTTGTTCTTCGGCGGTGAGGTCCACGTCAGAGCCGCCAGCTTCGGAGAAGCGAACCACTTTCCCTCCGAACGCGGCGCGCACAATCTGAAACCACGTGCGCCGGAAGTAGAAGAGCACAGAGAGCAGCGTCCCGAAATGCAGCGCAACATCGAAGGTGAGTTCGTGGGCCGCTGAAAGCTCGTTCCAGCCCAGCAATCGCCGCACGATGATCAAGTGGGCGGAACTGGAAACGGGAATGAACTCCGCGAAGCCCTGCACAATGGCAAGAACTATAGCTTGGTAGATTGGCAAATTTTACTCCGCCGTATTTCCGTAGGTTGGCACGCCCTGTTGAATGTAGAAGACGAGGCGCTGCGCGCGCAATGCCCAATCGCTCGCCCCGTAGTCGTTCACGATTTTCTGCGCCAGGGCAAGCGCGCGAGTCTTGGATTCTTCTGATTTCTTCAGGTTGGGCTCGGTCTTATAAATCTCAATCAGCGCGGCCCGCCGCAAGGCCGCGTCGTACAACGCCTCAGGCGCCGACGGCGATTGAGAATGCTCGCCGGCGTACTTCTCATACATCTCAGCTTCTTTATCTGGGCACTTGGACGCGCCTTCCCAGTCTCCGCACAATTTGTTTTCAAGCAAATGAAACGCAGCCAGGTCGGCCCACTTCGTCCCCGGAAATTTCTTGATGACCAGCTTCATCCATTGCTCATCGATTTGCCCACGCATGTAGGCTTCTCGCTGACGTGCGGAAGGACGGGTCATCACATCGGCGCGTTCCATCTGCCAGCGAATATCCGCCGAGCGGTACAGACCCTCGGCTGCGATAGGAGAATTCGGAAACAAGTCATAAACTCGATAGTAGAGGCGCATGGCATCCTGCGCGGCATTGCGGCGTCCGAGGCGGCGGCTGGCCTGGTCTTCGGAGTCTGCGGCCTCGCCGAAAATAATTTTGTCACCGTTTGGGTTCGACATCTCGACTAGGGCTTTGCTCTGTACCCAACCAGTAATAATCTTGCCCTCGGCTTCTTCTTCGGTATCGGCGTCCTTTTTGGGCTCGACCAGAATCGCCTCTACGTGTGTCCAGTCACGGCTGGTGTCGAGGATCACCAACTCATGGCCGCGCTCGGCTTGGCCGAGCTTGGCCGCGTCGTTGGCGGGCGCGACGCGAATGGTTTCGTCATGCACCAGAGTGCCGCGCGGGTTGCCAGCGAAAGCGACGTTCGGGAAGCCGAGCGCATTCACAACAACGAAAGTCGCGGCGAGAAGGATGCATCGCAGTTTCATACTTAGATTATTGGCCCTAAGAACTTAGGTTGCAACCTCTCACGCCGCCAAGGCCGCGGGATGCTGTGCTTTTCGGGATGCTGTGCTTTTATTGACGCACGACAAAGCTGTCACTGGCGAATTTCCTCCAGCATGCTGGGCTCGATGTTGCCGCCCGAGATGATTGCGACGTTCATTTTTGTCTTCGGCAACTCGGCGCGGTGAAAAACGAATCCGGCGACGGCAACCGCGCCGCTGGGCTCGGCGACGGTGGCCGGGTTGGCAGCGAGCAACTTCATGGCCTGGCGAATCTCGCCCTCGGTCACGGTGATGATATCGTCGACAAAGCGCTGGATGTGCTCGAAGTTGATCTGGCCAACGCTCTGGGTGCGCAGTCCGTCGGCGAGGGTGCGGGAAACCTGTTCGGCGGGGAACTGAACGATTTTTCCCGCGCGCAAGCTGGCTTGAGCGTCGGCGGCCAGTGCGGGTTCGACTCCGATCACTTTCACCGCGGGTTTGGTCAACTTGATCGCCGCCGCCACTCCGCTGATCATGCCTCCGCCGCCGACGGGGACCAGAACCGTTTCTACATCGGGCAGGTCTTCGAGAATCTCCGGTCCCATGGTGCCTTGGCCGGCGATGATGTGCTTGTCGTTGTAGGGAGGCACGATCACGTAGCCGTGCTCGGAGGCCAGTTCCTCGGCTTTGGTTTTGCGCTCATCGCTACCCGGGCCTACTAATACGATCTCCGCACCTAGGGACGCGGTTGCCAGCCGCTTGATTGCCGGAGCGTTGTTGGGCATGACGATGACGGCTTTCACTCCCAGCGCCCGCGCCGCGTAAGCCACGCCCTGCGCATGATTGCCGCTGGAGTAGGAGATGACGCCGCGCTTACGGTCTTCTTCCGACAAGGAGGCGATCTTGTTGTAGGCTCCGCGAAGTTTGAAAGCGCCGATGGGCTGCTGGTTTTCCGGCTTGAGGAAGAGGCGGCGCGGGTCGCCGTCTGAAAGCTTGTATTCGATCAGGCACGTGTGGACGGTAATGCCTTTGAGGCGGGTCTGGGCTGCGCGAATATCGGCGAGGGCGATCATTTGCGATGTGGATCGATCCTTCCGTCGGAGTGGAGCTGGATACTTCAGCTACACACTGGTTAAGTCCCGCCTTGCGCGAGGAGGAAGCGCGCCCCCGGGTAAAACTAGCCCAGGGCCGAAGCACTTGGCCAATCACTTGTCGGCTGGCGCGGGCCCGGGCAGGTTTTCGATGACGTAGCCGGCCGGTACCTGGAACATCGCCGGATCGGGTTCCGAGCGGGAGACATCCTGCACGTGAACCGTCTGCGTGCCTTCCCTCGGGTCCTGGCGCGTGATCGACAAATTTACTTGCAGGTCTGCGGAGTACCAGAACTCCCTCGTGGTAACCAGCGGCTGGCTGTTTCCAACCACGCCAGCGTTGATAGTAAGCGTCTCGCGAGTGCCGATGACGTTAAGACCATCCATAGAGTCAGACCCCAGATTCTCGCGGGTCAGGGAACGTTTTCCGTGGTCGAAATCGCCGACCGGCCCGGGGGTAAACGAAGTTGGTGCGTGGTAGCTGGTTACCGAGCAGCGATGTGTG
>Ga0209380_10003187_pt1 | contig 10266 bp, 5 predicted proteins | sample HubBroMetageWFT6_FD_188347 | JGI IMG/M metagenome (GOLD analysis project Ga0209380, IMG submission 188347) | Warmed and freeze-thawed soil microbial communities from the Hubbard Brook experimental Forest, New Hampshire - Hubbard Brook CCASE Soil... | ecosystem: Environmental > Terrestrial > Soil...
CCGGGACGGCGGCGCAGGCGCAGGCGGTGCGGAGGTTCTGGGCGCGCCTCGCGCTCGAGACCCGCGCGGCGGCCGCGGCGATCGAGCGGCATCGGTCGAACGTTGCTGCCCCGGCGATCCGCGCCGAGGTGGCGCCGGCAAAGATCAGATCGATACCGCCGGGGGCAACGCCGCTCGACCGCAGCATGCGCTCGAAGAAGATGCGGGTGATGTCCTTCGGGCCGCCGACCGAGACGATCTTGCCCTTGAGGTCCGCCATGGTGCGGATCGCAGGCCTCGCCAGCAGGGCATAAGGCGGCCTTTGCGTCTCGATGCGCACGAGCGCGACGGGCGCCCCGGTTCCTCGCTCCCCCGCGAGCATCCGCACGAGATCCCCGTGGAGACGGAGGTGTTGATCGAAAAGCACCCCGACAGGGTGGAGAGGGTGAGGATACCGCGGGCGCGCGCGCCCGATTTCCTCGTCCTCCCCGTGCTCAGCGAGCGGCCCGGGATACTGACGGGTCGACCGCCGGGCGCCCAGGCGCCCTATCACTACCAGCTGGTCATCAAGTACTGGAGGAAACACCGGGCAGAAGTGGAAGCCGACGTTTCTACCTGGTCAGAAACGGGTCGTGCACTTGCTTCATTGCGGCGAAACAGTGAGGCGCGCAAACTGCTGTCTTCGTGGCGCAGCCGTCGCGGCGTAAGCATGTACGTGGTCGCCAATTATGTGGGCTGTCTTTCGGCGGTCTGGCCAAGCGATTTGAAACAGATTGTTGCGAACTGCGGGGATGCCCTTCGCGACCTTCCCCATGACCACTGTGCTCGATACCTCGCTCATGTGAAGGCAGAGGCTTGCGCCCTGCTGGGGGACAAGCGCGGGCTGCGCGAGACCTGGGACCAATACCGCAACTACTTCGACTGCAAGGAGAATACCAATGAATGGTTCGAGCAACGGCGGCGGCCGCTGCTGACTGACATTCCAATGCTGGTGCGCTTTCTCGAGCAAAATCAGGTCGGTCTATATCGCAAGACGGTCTGGGGACTGCGATGGCGCCACATATCGAGGTTTCTCGGTGGGCGGAGCAGGCCCATCAAGTCCCTACCGATTCCATGGTGGGCCTGGGCCATACTGATTTGGACTATCATCCAACTATTTCGAAACTCCTTAGGTAACTAACCCGGAAACGCGTTCGCAGCGACCGCGGCTGGGCCCTGCAGCGCCTTGCGAGAAGCTGCCCAAAAACCCCTCCAAGGGCAGCTCTGTAGGTACTTGAATCTGCTAGTGGAGCCGACCTCTTTGCTCGGAAAAAAGCCGTTCTCCGAGTAGAACTCTAGCTAGTTCTTCCTGAGTTCTCCCTCCGAAGGTTTGCTCGTCTTCTTCCCAGAGCTTTAGGAGGCTCTTCCGGTCCAGCGTGTCCAAGCTGCTCGGCCGGTTTGGTGTGGGGTCCGGAAACTTTCCTTCGCGTCGGTAGGTGTCAATCTCCTCTAAGGTGAGGGCGACGCGGAAGCGTTGCCATACAAACCAGTCTAGAAACCGACACTGATTTTCCAGCTTCATGATCCGTGCCCTAATGGACGACCATGCCATCTATCCTCCTCCTTCTCCATGGTGGCCGGCCGGCTCGATTGCAGGTACGCAGTTCCCACGTTTGGTGACTATTTCAAGCGCTTCCAATCGGCGTTCTCAGTCGGCAACCTCGATCGCGCGGAATCGGCAGGTCAGCGGTTCAAGTCCGCTCTTCGGCTCCATTGCATCTTCATACCGCCTTCGGCCCGTTTTATCGACTTCCGGCAGGTCACTCGGTCAACCTCGCCAGCGCTCAAGCTCCTTCACCGCAAGATGGGCTTCGATAGAGTCGTATACACAGCTGCAACTGAATTACTTTTCAACCTCTCCACCTGTTTCTGTGAAACCAGTCTCGCCGCAAGAAACGGATTCTGCGCCTGCGCATGGTTGGTTCCTCAAACTGCAAGCCGATGCACACATCCTTATCCTGCGAACTGGCGGCGATTCATGTAAGTTGCCTAAACCACGAGGTTTAGCAGAGGTTGTTTCGGTGGCGGGGATGGAACGGCACGTGCCGTCTTGACAAACGTGAGTAAAGTCGATTAATACAATAGACTTTATCGCATAAGCCGGGACCATGAAAATCTCGCAATCAGTGACATTATGCACGCGATCTAGTTGCCCCCGGCACGCTTGCCGCCAGGAAAGGGGTCTGATTCCGGCAATCTGACCCTTGATGTTTCCCGGGTTTCCGCGACCTAGCATGCTCTCGAGTGAGAACCAAGGATAAGTTTTGTCACCAATATAAGTAAGTTAATTATGTTAGTCGAGTACATTGACAGGGAACAAAGACGGGGTTCACGGAAGCGCGGCGAAAAATTGAAGAGGGCGGACCAGGTTCCTTCGATTGCGAAGGGGTTTCTGTGGCGCTTCTGCGATTTGTTATTTGGCCAAAACTACAAAAGGAGAGGATTTGGATTTTATGAAATCGATCAAGCACCTGCTTATCTTGGTCCTGACGCTGGCGGCACTTTTAGCCGGCGCCTGGGCACAAACCTCGGAGTCAACCGCACCGCCTCCAAAGAAAAAGCATAAACCTGCAGCAACGCAACCAGCCCAGGCCGTGACCGCGGCGGACATCCAGGAGTTGAAGGACGCCCTGGCAGCGCAGCAGCAGCAGATCCGGGAGCTGCGCGAGGAACTGCATCGCAAGGATCAAGCGGTGCAGCAAGCAGAAACCGCGGCAGCAGACGCCTCGGGGAAGGCCGATGCTGCGCAGGCTCAGGCAGCGCAGCAGCAACAGGTGGTCACTCAGGCCGTGACGGCCGTGAGTGAGGTGAAGAGCGAGGTCGCCGACATCAAGACTACCGTCAACACCGGGGCGCTCGCTCTGCAGGAGACGCAGAAGACCATTGACGAGACATTTTCGAATCCGCTGTCGCTTCACTACAAGGGAATCAGCATTTCCACCACCGGCTTTGTAGCCGCCGAATTTATCCGGCGTTCGCGTGAGTTAGGCGCTGATATTACGACCCCGTTCAATTCGCTCACCCTGCCCGGCGCTTCGCAGAGCAATCTGCCGGAGTTCTTCGGCACCGCCCGCCAATCGCGGCCTACGCTCTTTGTCACGGGCCGTTTGAAGAATGTGGAGCTTTCCAGCTACATATCGACTGACTTCCTTTCTGCCGGCGTTACCTCCACGGCTACGCAGACCAACAGCTATACTCTCCGTCTCCGCCAGGCGTGGGCCCAGGCCAAGTTCGACAATGGCTGGAAGTTCCTGGGTGGCCAGATGTGGAGCCTGGTGACCGAGGGCAAGGCGGGAATCGCGCCCAGCGACGACATCGGCAGAGTGAACGATGCCCGGCCCATGACCATCGATCCGGGATACAACGTCGGGTTTACGTTTGCACGCCAGTACGGGATTCGCCTGACCAAGGACTTCGGCGATAAGGTGTCGGTCGCATTCGCCGTGGAGAACGCGCAAGGCACGCTCACCACGCACAATAACGCGGCTGATTTCCTGCTTGGCGAAGCAGGAGCCAGCAACTCGTATAACACTACCGCCAACTACACGGCCAATCCTTCGCCCGATCTCATCGCCAAGATCGCTTTCGATCCCGGCTTCGGGCACTACGAAGTCTACGGCTTAGTAGACCGGTTCGCCGACCGTGTCTTCCCTTGCTACGATTTCGATCGCCCGGGCTGCCCTAGCGGTCTGACCGCGCCCAGCGTGATCGGTGCCTATAACGTTTCGAAAGAAGGCGGCGGCGTCGGCGCCAACGCACGCTGGACCCTTGCTAACAAGCACATTGTTTTCGGCTTGCACGCCTTTGGCGGCAGTGGAGTGGGCCGTTATGGAGCGGCACAGCTTTCCGATCTTACGATTAATGGTAACGGAACGGTTCATCTGATCAAGGGCTCCCAGGGTCTGGCCACGCTCGAGTGGCACGGCAAGAAGCTCGATCTCTATGCCTATGCGGGTGGGGAGTACGCCGATCGGACGTATGGCGTAGATCCTTATTTCGTATCGCAGAATGCGACGACGGGAGTGTGGTCAGTAGCGTCATCGCCCGTGACCGTCGGCTACGGAGCGCCCACGTTCAACAACACTGGTTGCTACACCGAAACCGTCCCTACATCAAACTCCGGCTTTGCTCCCGGATCCCTCGGAAAATGCACCGGTGACACGCGGGCGATCGCGGAGGGTACGACCGGCTTCTGGTACACCTTCTACACCGGGCCCAAGGGCCGGTTCCGGTTCGGTACGCAGTACTCCTACGTGACGCGGGACACCTGGTCGGGGACGGGTGGGGAGCCGCACGGCCTGGACTCGATGGTATTCACCTCGTTCCGCTACTACCTGCCGTAAACCGAAAATGGTCCCGCGTCAGTGTTCGACGCGGGACCACGCAGGCTTCAACCATTCTCAACCTTCTGAGGGGCGCCTTCCCTTCAGAATCGCCGCCGGCCCGGTTTTGGCTACTCTCCTTTTCCGGGCCGGCGGTGTTCATATTATCGCCCCGTCTCGGAGCGGGCGTTCCTGGCGGCCCAAAGCGAAAGCCGCATCCTAATGGATGCGGCTTCGCTTTTTGCCGAGCAAGCTGACTAAGGCAGGTAATAGCGGAACGAGGTGAAGATCATGAAGTCCAGCCCGTGGGGCGAATTGCTGATGCCCGCCGGAGCTGTTCCTGACCACGCGTAGCGGCTGACGTAGGAGACTTGCGGTCCCCACTGGATGCGGCCACGGTTCACCTTGTCCCTCGACCCGTCGTAAGGCTTGAACCACAAACCGGCGGTGCCTTCGAGCAGGGCGCGGGTGTCCGCTGTGCAATTCGACAAGCTACCGGGGAGGAATCCGGCTCCGTTCGCGGGACCGGTCTCGGTGTAGCAACCGGCATTGCTGAAGAACGGCGACCCGTAACCCACATACTTGAGCGTAACCGGATCCAGAGTCGCCGCCCGGCTGGCATACTCCGCACCGCCGTTCAGATAAATATCCAGTTTCGGGCCGTGCCACTCCAACGTCGCCAGACCCTGGAGGCTCCTGATCAGATACAGCGATCCGTCGGCCTTAACGGATGCATCGGGAAGACCGCCGGTGCCGTAGCGGCCCTCTCCGCTGCCGCCGAAGCCATGCAATCCAAAGTCGAGGTGCTTGTCAGCGAACGACCAGCGGGCATTGGCTCCGAAGCCCCCGCCGTTCTTCGTGGAGTTGAAAGCGCCCAACGCATTGGGTGCCACTGCCGTCCCCGAGCCGCAGGCCGCCCCGGTGGGGAAGTCTTCGCAGGGAAACACGCGGTCACGGAAGCTGCTGAATACTCCGAAGACCTCGTAGTGTCCAAAGCCCGGCTCAAAGGCCAGCTTCGCAATGAAATCCGGGGAGGGGTTGAAGGAATAGCTGGCTGCTGGAGTACAGGTGGTGACGCCGCTGGAGCTCGTGCTGCAAGTGGTGATCCCACCGTTGTAGAGGCCGCCGCCGGCGCCGGCCGAGCCTACCAGGAAATTGGCGGCGTTGTTGTGCGAGGTGATCGTGGCCTGGGCATTTTCCATCGACATTCCGAACCATACCTTGTTGTTGAAGTTCTTCACCAGGCGCAGTCCGTACTGTCGCGCCCAACTGAAGCCGACGGTATACTGCGCGTCGATGGTCATGGGTAAAGCTTCGCTGCGGTTGTCCATGCCGTGTTTTGTCTCCGTCAACAGGCTCCACATCTGGCCGCCTGTGAGACTCCAGCCGTTGTCGAAGGCAACCTGACCCCACGCCTGCCGCTGCCGCAGAGAGTAGCTGTTGCTCTGGTTGTTGTTTGAGCTGATGGCGGCCGACAAAAAGTCAGCTTCGAAGTAGCCGGAAAGCTTGGCATCCCTGATCTTGCCCTCGGCCAGCATCGAAATTCGCGACTGCCGACCGGAGCCGAAGAACTCCGACGTGTTGCTTTGCGAAGCGCCGGGCATGGTCACGGAATTGAACGGGGTGTTGACGTCGGAGGCGAGCGCCCGCGACCGACGCACAAATTCAGCCGCCAGGAATCCGCCGGGAGTGATGGTGATCCCCTTATAGCGCAGTGCCAGAGGGCTGTCTTGCGCTGTATTCACGGTCTTCTGCGTTTCTTGAAGGCTGAGCGCGGTATTGGTGACGTTGGTCTTGAGATCGGCAACGTCGCTCTTCACTTCCACGAAAGCTTGTTGTTGCTGGGCTGCCTGCGCCTGGGCTGCGTCAGCTTTTCCGGAAGCATCGGCTGCCGCGGTCTGGGCCTGCTGCACTGCTTGATCCTTGCCGTGCAGTTCCTCCCGCAGTTCGCGGATCTGTTGCTCCTGCCGCGCCAGCGCGGCTTGCTGCGCGGCAATGGCGTCCTTCAACGCCTGCACATCTGCCGCGGTCACGGCGGCAGCCTTGGTTTTCTTGGGTTTGGACGTCGCATCAGTTTGCGCCATCAGCGACGTCGCCAGAAACAGAATCACGCATGACATGCACGCGAATTTCATCAGACTCTCCTTAATTTGTCGACTCGACTTGCATCGCCTAAATGCAGTTGCAGGATCCAGCTCGTTGCTTGCCTTCGTGTGGTACTTGTTTGAGGACCTCGTCCAGGTTCGGATGACGAACACAATTCCGCTTGACGCCGGCTCGATACCCGTTGGAATAGATGTTCTGGTTCTATCGGCGCCGTGTTACAGGACGGTTACAAACTGGTAAATTTCTGATGAACGGCCGGATAGGAGACAGGGACGATAATGCAGATATCGCTGCAGGTATGCCGCGTGGCCGATGCGGAGAGGATTCGACCTTTACTTCGATGAAGTTCGCCAAGCCGCCTAGGATTAGAAGTATTCGGAACCGCGGCCAATATCTGGTCCGCGCTTGCTATTGTCCGACGGAACCGTTCCTGTGGACGCGCCCGCCTTGAAAAAAGCGATGTTGGACCATGCTGTGGCCAAGCAGCAGGAACAGGACTGCTAAAAAGACCGCGAACAGTAACTTTCCAATTCCGAACGAAGGCTCAGGTCCCGCAGGGGGTGTCGTATTCGAATCAGTTGTCATCTGGGCTACCTCTTTCCCAAGTCAGGTCGCAGGTGTAGACCCACAATCGTATGATCCGCTATTCCCCCGGCGCTGTTCAACTTCACCAGGGCCATTTTTTTCTGATTGTCTCTGAGGGCATGGCCACTCCCCGCCGAATCACAAGTCTTCCGTGGCGAGCCTTCACATCTTCGCCGGGGCACCCTCGGTGTGCGGCCGCACCAGACCAGCCGACTTCCGAACGGGAGCGGATCGACAGTATAGGAACGAGGTTGGTTGGGTAGAAGGAAGTCGTGGCGATTTCGACCCCGCCGCGAGGTTTTGATGAACCACAACCCTTGTTGCGCTGTCGACTGAACCCGTCGCGGACGCCCGCCGCGGACGCCCGGCTCGGAAACGGTCAGAAGCTGAAACGACCACCGATTGTCGGAGCAAAGTTGTTGTTGGAGTTATAGGGCACGCCAGGGCCATGAGGAATGGCGATGGCCAGACCGCCGCTCACCCAGGAATACGCAATTCCGGCAAAACCGTCGAAACGCTTGGTGAAGTGATGATCCACATAAAGCGACCCCTCATTGAGGGTGCCCGCGCAGGAAGCACGGAAACCGTCTGCGACCGAGCAGGTCGGCGGAAGCCGGAAGTCGTTTTGCCGCTGTTGATACCAGGAGAATGTGAAGTCGGTTTTGCTGCGGTAGGCGTACTTCACGCCCGTCCACCAGATGTTCACCAACTTTTCAGTATCCAGATTGTTGTCTTCGACGCCGCTCATGCTATAACCACCCTGGTCCGAGGCGCCAACGCCCAATGGATTCTTCGGATTGTTCTGCCAGATGTATTCGTAGCCGGCAAAGAACTTGAACGGGTCCCATGCATACTTGGCAGCAACCATAATTCCGTAGTTGTCGGTCACGATGCCATATACGGTGTCGTTCGGGTCGATCAAATTAGTTCCGGTAATTTGGGTTGTATCGATGCTGTCAGTGGTCGACTGATATGGCGCCGCCAAACTCTGGGGCCCAAGCAAAGGGTTCAATACGCTGATCGCCTGGTTGTAATGTTGGGGAACAATGTCGGCGGAGAACTTGCCGACATTCGCGCCGAGATCGAATCCATAGGCGTTGTTATGCGCCGATTCCGGCGTACAAGTGGTGGCGCTCCATGTCGAGCCCGAAGCTGCTGCGGCCGAGTAGCAGCCCGCAGAACCGTCGGCGAATTTATACATCGCTCCGAAATGGACGGGGCCAACAGAAATGCGATACTTCACGGCGTCATCCCAACGGCTGTTTTCGGTGTCGCCGCCGCCGGCCATCGTCCCGTTGTACCCGATGTAGGAAAATGCATAGCTGCCGCCGGCCGGGTCGTAAAGGAGCATCGCATCGGTGCCGAGAGAGCGCTGACGACCGAAGGTCAGCGTGCCGAAATGCGTGGACGATATACCGGCATAGATTTCGTCATTGAAGGGTTGGCCCGCGCGCGCGCCGTCGATAGCGTAGGAATAGCTGCCCCTGGGAAGGCCGTTGTTAATGATGTCAGTCTTTGATGCGTTGGCGAGCAGTCCGGACTGCGGATTGATGCCCGTGGAAGCGTTGAATACAAGGGACCAGCCCGGCAGAATCTCTTCCTTGCCCCTGATGCCAAGACCCGTCTGCTGCAGGTTGTTCGGTGCGACGAGGAATCGATGTTGAAAGCCGTTTCGGTTCACCAGAGAGGCGCCTTCATAGTTATAGCCGTTTTCCGGTAACCCGTGGCTGACCCAGCCGACGCCGACGTCGTACGCTCCGTACAGCGTGATGCCGTGCCAGGTCAGCGCGCAATCGGTGGTGGCGAACTCGCGGCCGCTCGCGCAGGCGTCGGGGGCCTTCAGCTGCATTTTGATGTCGACCGTGGCGTCCTGGCCAACCGCCACGTTGATTCCCATGCGAGCTTCATCGGCGAACCCTGGGCTTGCGGCTCGAATCTCGAAGGTCCCCGGACGCAGGCCGGACGCCTGATAGTGCCCTCCGCGGTCGGTTTCGATCGTGCGCGTTGCACCGGTGTCGACGTTCCTGATTGTCACCGCGACATCGTGAAGGGCTGCGCCGCTTTGGTCCGTCACCACGCCGGAGACGCTCGCTCCCGTTTGCGCCCGCGCCGGGAACGCGGAAAGACAGAAAATGATCGCGGCCAGAAACAGAGCAACGTTGCGCAAGAGATCCTCCAGGAGCGGCGATTGAGTCCGAGAACCGAAAAGTGTACATCACATACGGTTGTGTTGTCTAAGGCGATACAGATATCAACAGTGAAGGGCAGTTTACGGCATCGGACCATGAACTCGGCAGATTGACCGCAGCTTAGGGTTGACTGTAGCATTTCGTTCCAATGCCGAGGGACGGCGAATCCGAGCGCAAGAATGACGAATTGCTGAAGCTCCGTGACGCGGCGTTACAGCTGGGCATCAGTTTCCCCACCATCAAACAGTGGATTTACAGGAAGAAGATTCGCAGCGTGCAGACTGTTGGGGGACATCACCGCATCCCCCAAAGTGAACTGGACCGGCTGCTTTTCAGGACGCGAGGCCGAACCGAAAAGGAACGCGAACAGGTAGTACGCCGTGTCAGCGGGCGGAATCAGCTGGTGGGACGAATCGATTCCGTTCGGATTAGCGGTCTGATGGCGGAAGTCAGGATTTCGATCGGCGGCCAGCAAATCACGTCGATTATTACTGCCCGTTCTGCGCGAGAAATGCATCTGAAACCGGGCCAGACTGCCGCCGCCCTGATTAAAGCCACCGAAGTGATGATTCTGCGCGTCTGATTGCCATCTGACCATCCGGGATATCGTCTGGCCCTCCGGAGATTAAGAGTGTAGGATACGCTGCAGCAGCACAGAAGCGGGTCCCCGCCCAGCTTGCAGGCTTGTTCACTTTCTCAACCGCCTTCTTTGGGGGCGCATGTCGATTTCGTCTCAGATTCGTCAGCAACCGAGCAGCCCCCGCAGGCGCAGAAGAAGTATTGACTTGGCTGTGAAGGCGCTCGCGTTGTTGGTACTGCTGGGCGGAGGCATTCTCTGCGGCAGTGGAGTTGCTCGGGCACAATCGGCAACACAACCAGCCCCGGCGGCAACACCCTCGGTGCCCCCCGCTGTTCAGCCGGCTGCGACTCAGCCCGTCACCCAAGCAAACGCGGCGGAGATGAACTCGCGCGACGAGCCCACCACTTTCAAGGTAAATGTCCGGCTGGTGCTGGTGCGCGTGGTGGCGCGTGACGCCAAGGGACAC
>Ga0209380_10003188_pt1 | contig 10266 bp, 11 predicted proteins | sample HubBroMetageWFT6_FD_188347 | JGI IMG/M metagenome (GOLD analysis project Ga0209380, IMG submission 188347) | Warmed and freeze-thawed soil microbial communities from the Hubbard Brook experimental Forest, New Hampshire - Hubbard Brook CCASE Soil... | ecosystem: Environmental > Terrestrial >...
TTCCAGGTGAAGCCACCGAAGAGAATGGTCACGCGGTTGCGTTCTTCTGCGGTAAAGGCTCGTTCGATCGGACGGTGAAAGTGTGTCGGCTGGTCAAGTCCGGCGATCTTCCGCAGGCGCATGCGTTCTGTTTCCAGGCGCTTCTTGATTTCTGAGTCATTCTCAATCTGGACGAAATTCGTCGCCATACCATCCTCCGGCAGTGTGTGGAATTTGAGCGGTGGTTCTAAAAGGGATTGTGTGCTGGTGGACTGATCGCCGCTTAGCCAGCGGCCGAGCGTTATCTACAGAAGACAGGACACAGCGGATCCGGGAATGCGAGGACACCCCGGTCACTACCGAGTTCCTACTGAACAGCATCCGAACTCCAAAGCTGGCTAGGAGGTTCGAAGTCTTACACCGGCGGAACTGCTGCGAGGCAGTCCCGTGGGCGCCGGAATTAGCAAAGGACCGCGATTGAGATGCCAGCCGTTCTGGAGCAGGTTCTTCTGGATCCCACCCGCGGAAAATATAAACTTGCGCTTGAAGACTATTTATCAAAATTAACCTCTGAAATCAAGCACGCATGTTAAGCGGTGAAGCCGACGGTACGGCAGCGTACAAGTCGCTCGAAACGATCTTCAAAAGCTTGCCGTGTTTTCAGTCGAAAGCGACCCCTCGAGAGTCACGGAACGATTGACAATGTAGTCGTGATGATCAATCGTCAGAACCTTCTTGCCATAAAGCCGAACGTCGACGAATGTCATATCTCTTTGCGGAAGCCAGAAGTTGTCGATCCTCTGGTATTGGCGCACAAAGTCTGCTCTTTGGATCCAGAAAGAAAGCTTTTTTGCCGGGTGGCCTTCGATCCGCACAACCGCGTAATCTTCCGCGTCAATCCATACCTTGCCTTCGAACAGGTACTTGTCGCTCCGTCGGGGAATCGCTTGCGCGACGAAGCAGTGGTAGGGTCCCACTTGTTGCTCCCCGAGCAGGTCCAGAGTGTAGTTTGTGGGCGAGATGGCGCTATCGTGATGTTGCTTACCCGCCGTGGTTTCGATTTCACTGGCGATTAACGCATTGAGCGCCAAACGCCGAACCAGGGCCGACCCTTTTTCGGACGTGACCACAAACTTCTTCTGGTCCGGCGCCCGATACTCCATCTGCCCCATCTCCTCGGCATGCACCTTCCCCTTCAGGTCCACCACCTGATAGGTCCTGAAGGCGGTATAGTTCACGAGCGTCGCGGCGCGAAGGGCGTTGTGGGCGAGCAACTCATCGAAGATTTGGCTCGCCATGACGCCGGGTCGCAACGGTTCGAGCGGGGTTGTAAGTTCGGTTTGGCGCTGTGGAGTCAGCTGCGCGTGTGCCGTGACGGCGAACGTTGTCATCGCAAGAAATGCGGCGTCAACAAAAAACAGTCTGATCTTCGTATTCGGCGTTGTCGTGTTTCTTCCTCGCACGATGGCCTCCGCTTCTAGTCCTCGAAACTGCGCACGCCGCCCTGGAATTTGTTTTTTGCGTTGGCCCAAAGCCACTTGATCACCCGGGAGTCGTTGTAGCAGTACGCCAGGTTATGGTTCAGGGTTGAGAAACAGTGCTGCTGGCAGGTGGACTTCATTGCGGACAATTGGGCCTGGTCGAACTTGGGTTGGTCGATGTTTCCCCAGTCGAAGGTTGCCCCATACATGGGAAAGCAGGGAGCGACTGTTCCGTCGGTGCGGATGATGACGTTGTTCTGACCGGCGCGACAGTTCCACTCGGCAAAGTGCAGCTCGCCGTTCGGTTCCTCAACGATCCCCGGCATCGAGGCAAGCAGCTCTGCCTGGTGTCCGTTGCCCTTGGTGCCATCACCATTCCAACCATATTCCTGCAGATCGAGCCCGGAAGACATGCGCACAAAAGCCTTGATCTCTTGCAGGCGCTGCACCGAGTTCACCATCTGATAGCCCGCTCGGTTTTTCTCGATTAGCCAATCGACCAGAGAATCGATCTCCCGCCAATCTTCCGGGCGGATGTAGGTAGGGTTGTCATACAAATGCTTGAAGTGGTCGTCCTGTTCGAGCATCGGAGTTTCGTTGATGTGGTAGTCGGTCGCGATACGATGGTCGTGAGCGTATTCGGTGAGCTTTCTGACATCCTCCAGGTTGTTGCGGCAGATGTTGATGTTGAAAAAGACCAGGTAGCCGTCTACGTACTGCTTCCGCAAAATGTGCTCGAGATTTTTCTCCGCGGGAACGAAGGCTTTGGGCAGGCTCGGCTGCAGATCCCACGAGTCCAGCGCGAAGTTGAAGACCGCGACGCCGGCATCGCCCAGGCGGTCTGCAACGTCGGGCTTCAGCAACCGACCATTGGTGGCGATATAAACCCAGAAGCCTTTCTTCGCCGCGTAGTAGACGACTTTATGAATGAATTCTGGCCGCAGCAAAGGCTCGCCACCCATCAGCGCCAGGACCCGGCAACCGTTGTCGTGCAGCCAGTCGATCGAACGCCGAGCGACGTCCTCGGTCATGCCCTTGACTTTGTTGTTGTACGACCAGCAATACCAGCAATCGAGGTTGCACTTGTATTCGACGAATAAATAAGCGGTGATGGGGTGGAACTCGCCCGGCAAAACTCGGGATCGGACATAGGGACCGAGCCATCCGCGCGAGTACCGGTAGACATCCTTTGCACCCCACTTCCGCTTTTCCGGCGGAGTCTCGGGGCCCGGGTCGTCCACTCGTTCCGGAAATTGGGGGAATACCGGTTCGGGAAGGGTGAGGCCTTTCGCTTGGGCCGGCGCAGGCGAACGCTGGCTGGAATTCATCAGGAGGTCGTGAATTGCAACGTCAATGCGGAACTTGGCAGCGGTGGCCATTGAAAATCACCTCGGACCAGGTTTGCAACGGGCGGTTCCCTATCTGGCGAGGACCGTCGCCACTGGCGCTGGGCTCATTGCAATGAAGATGCCAAACTCAATAGCGGCTGGATCTTGTACAACTGACGTCATACATTCAGCCAGTCTGAAGCGACTCCATTAGAGAGTCGACGACAGTTGCTGAAGCGAAATCGTGTGTGTCTGCCAAGTGCGGATGGCGCTCTACCATCCGATTTGAGAATCGAATTAGCTCAGCCTGGGAAGACTCGGGGTCTGCTGACTCTGTCCCTGAACTTGCCGAAATTCTTGGGTTTGCTGAGATTCTGTCACTCGCTTTGACACTTGTGTCGCAGTTCCGACATTTGACGAAGTTCCGACACTCGGTGAAGTTCCGACAATGAGGTCGAATTTCTCCCTTGATCGCATTTGCGAGGAAGCATCTTTAAACTGCCCCGCTCAATAATATTGACCTCTCCAGCCCACGCTCAACCTTCTCCGCTGAGCCGGTGGCTTTTAGACCTGCCGACTGTCGAAACTGTCGAAGATGTTTTCGACAGTCATCGACCTGCCCTCCCTGATGACCCTCTCTTGTTGCAGTGGAGTCAGCGATTTGTTCAGGACACTCCTAGCGCATGCTTTGGCATGTCAGATGCTTTGGCTTCCATAGGAAGGAAGGCCGCGTTGAAAAAGATTTCAGTGTTGAAGAAGATTTCAATGGTCGCCAGGAGAGCGTGGCTTTTTTTTGCTCTTTTGCTATGTCTTTGTGGTTCGAAGAATTCCGTGGCTCAGGAACAATTGCTTCTGACATCTGACGCGCCCAAGCCGCAGCCGGGAGTCATCGTCGGTACCGTAGTCGACCCGAATGACGATGCCATTCCGGGCGCCACCGTCATTCTTGAGAGCCCCACGCTCAAGAGTCGTCGTATGATCGCGTCGAATGACAAAGGATTTTTTCAGTTCAACGATGTCGAGCCTGAGAGTTATCAGGTCAAGATCCGCGCTGAGGGATTTGCAGACTGGACTTCACCCGAGGTAGCGCTCAAGCCTGGCCAATACGTAATCCTGACGGTTCCCAGGCTCCAGATCGCAATCGCATTTTCCTCGGTAACTGTAGGTTATTCCGCAGAGGAAGTCGCGACCGAGGAAGTCAAGCTCGCGGAGAAACAGCGCATCTTCGGCATTATCCCCAATTTCTACGTAAGCTACGATCAAAATGCCGCGCCGCTGACGGCCAAGTTAAAGTTCCAGCTCGCCGCCAAAGTTTCCTACGATCCGATAACCTTCGTTGGAGTAGGTGTAGCCGCTGCCGCCGAACAGGCCGGTAATCACCCCAACTACCCCCAGGGTTGGAAGGGCTTCGGAGAGCGCTATGGCGCCGCTTACACCAACGGCTTTACCGACATCATGATCGGTGGCGCTATTCTCCCGTCGCTTCTGCACCAGGATCCGCGCTACTTCTACCAGGGCACGGGGACCACGAGGTCTCGCACTCTCCACGCCGTCTCGAGCGCGTTCGTGTGTCGAGGAGACAATGGAAAGCCGCAGCCGAACTATTCGACCATCGGCGGCGATCTGGCCTCGGCTGCCATCTCCAATGCCTACTATCCAGCATCCAATCGCGGTGTCGGACTGTTGTTGGGAAATTTCCTGATCGGCACAGGACAGCGAGCGGCCGCGAATCTCGCCCAGGAATTTATCCTTCGCCGGCTGACGCACAAACCCGCCCGCTAAGCGTCCCCGTTCAACTCCCGGAATTCTGGCACGCCATCCATTTCCCGCTGAAACTGATCGTGTTGCTTCGCGCTGTCAACCATTCGGAAGAAGCCGGCCCCGCTTCGCAGGACGATATTTCCGTCACTGCGGAAAGCCAGAGGCGATGGAATACTGTTCCCTGAGTCGTAGAGTGCGTTGAAGGCGACTAGCGGCAGAAGCGTTGTTTTTGGGGAGGTGGGGGAGTGGGGATGTCGCCGAATTCGCCGTTCCATCCGGTGCACCCGTGGGCTGCGACGGAGCGCGTAACCGAATCCTCCAGATTGCGCGCTTTCGCTTTTGCCTGATCGATCTGATCGGGGGACAAGAAGGGATTGAGATAGCTCAGGTCGCTGGTGGCGGGATAGCCGGCATCGAGAGCGACGAGAAACCAAACGTAAGCCTGGAAGCGATCTTGGGCTACGCCGCGCCCCTCCGCGAGGGCTTTCGCGTAGAGATATTGCGCCTGTGTTAAGCCCTGCTCTGCCGCGATGCGGAGCCACCGGGGAGCCTTGGTGTAGTCGCGGGTGAGCATCAGTCGTCCGAGCAGATAGGCTGCAAACGGATTGTCTTGGCTGGCCGAGGGCGTAAGCCATTTCTCAGCGGCGAAATCGTCTTGCGGGAGCGCCCCATTCAAATACAGACGGCCGAGCAACCATGAGGCAAGAGAATCACCCCCATCTGCGGCTTTGCGATACCAACTCGCGGCGTCATGTGGGCTGGCGGGAACAGTTGTCGCCGTATCGTAGAGAAAACCGAGCACAACCTGCGCGGGCGCATAGCCCTGATCGGCGGAGCGGCGGAAGTATTCCCTGGCCACAGCATTGTCGCGGGTATTGGCCTCCCCCGTGAATGCGTTCATTCCGGCGTCGAACAGTTGCTCCGGGGTCGCGTTGAGAGGCGGACCCTGCGCTAGCACCACAGTGACTGCGCAAGACAGGGAAAAGAGCGCAAGAAGCAGCTTTCGCATATGGATATTACGGGCGCAAATGCAGGCTCCGTCAAATAACCAAAGGACCGCGTCATCTCAACTAGACATTGTCAATCGCAGCAAAGTTCCCTCCACCGGCGATCGGACACTTCCCCATTTGGGCGCTCAGAACCCCGGATTGGTGAACGAAGGATGCCGATAGCTGGAACTCCTGCATCAGGGAGTGTTGCACAGGGCAGGGAGTTGAGAGATGTGCGCTGGCTGCTATCGAGGTAACTTTCTAAAGTGGCACCCGCGCGCTACATCGAGCGCGCAAACGCTCGGCCGCAAATCACGACATAATCTGTCGAATACATACGCGCCCCTGAAACCGTACGGCGTGCGCTGAGTCGCATTCGCGTCGGTATCCTGCTGCGTCTTATCAGCCTCATCCTTTTTGGGTTTGTTACCGACCATCGGATCGAGAATGAAAATGCCTTTTTCGCCACGCCGGACGAAGCGGCCAAGCGAAGTCCAAGTGCAGTATCCTTGTGCGCCTAAATGCCTGCCTAACGAAGGCGCAAAATGCCGTCAGACTATAAGCATAACTTATAATATAATTACCATTATTACGTTGACTTATGAGGCCTGCGTTCCTATATTAACGCCCGTGGGATGGCGCTCCAATCTGAGCTTTGGGAAGAGAGCCTGAAATGTTAAGCAATCCGTCAGTAAAATATCGGCCGGCAACCCGTTTTGAACTAGCTAACCGGCAATGGCCGTCCAAAACTTTGCAAACTGCACCTGCATGGTGCAGCGTCGACCTCCGTGATGGCAATCAGGCCCTCATTGAGCCCATGAGCATCCGGAGTAAGAAGGCCATGTTTGACCTCCTCGTCTCCATTGGCTTCAAAGAGATTGAGATTGGATTTCCCTCTGGTTCCCAGATCGACTTTGATTTTTGCCGTCAACTTATCGAAAATAAATTGATCCCTGAAGACGTTACCGTACAGGTTCTAGTACAAGCAAGAGAACACCTGATCCAGCGCACCTTTGAAGCACTTCGAGGAGTCCATCGCGCGATCGTCCATGTCTACAACTCCACGTCGACTATTCAGCGCAAGATTGTGTTTAGGTTAGGGAAAGATGGGGTCAAAGCGATTGCGGTAAATGGCGCAACGATAGTCAAACGAATTGCGAATCAATATCCGGAAACAGATTGGATATTCCAATATTCGCCCGAGAGCTTTACTGGGACCGAAATGGACTATGCCCTTGAGGTTTGTGAGGCTGTCATAGACGTTTGGCAACCAACCTCCGATAAGAAGGTAATCATCAACTTGCCCGCTACTGTGGAATTGAGCACACCGAATGTATATGCCGATCAAATTGAGTGGATACATCGAACTATCAAATACCGCGAGGCTTTGATATTGAGCGTACACCCCCACAATGATCGTGGGACCGCAGTTGCAGCAGCAGAACTCGGACTTATGGCGGGTGCACAGCGAATCGAAGGTACATTATTTGGCAATGGCGAGAGAACAGGTAATGTTGATCTGGTTTGTGTGGCGCTGAACCTTTATAGCCAGGGTATTCATCCCGGTCTGGAGTTGTCTAATCTTGCTGCAATTGTAGATCGCGTCGAAGAGTCTACCCAACTTGAGATGCACCCGCGGCATCCTTATGCCGGTGATTTTGTGTTCACTGCGTTCTCTGGTTCGCATCAGGATGCGATTCGGAAGGGGCTATTAGCTCAAAGCGTCGGCGGGCCGTGGGAAGTTCCATATCTGCCAATTGACCCGAAAGACATCGGACGTAGCTACGAACCGATTATTCGCGTCAACAGTCAGTCCGGGAAGGGAGGGATCGCCTTTCTTATGGAGAGTGACTATGGGGTTCAGCTTCCCCGGAATCTCTTGATCGAATTCAGTCAAATTGTTCAGCAGCTGAGCGATTCCAGCGGAAAAGAAGTTAGCTCCCCCATGCTTTGGGAAACTTTTCGTGCCGAATACTTAGAGTCTCGGACGGAGGTCGCCTGCGGGCTGCTCAATTGGATAATGGGAAACTTGCAGGATGTCTCCCATACGACGGGTGCGGACCAGATCGAGATGTTGGTGCAAATGCTTGGCAAATGTATTGGAACTGGCCTTCGGATCGTTACGCAAGAACCGTGTCAAACGGTGTCGAAGAACAAGAAAGAGAATATTGTGTTTTTGGAGATGTGCGTGGAAGAGGCTGACCACGTTTTCGGAGTTGGCATGCACGAGGATCCAATCAGGGCGGGTTTTAATTCCGTAGTCAGCGCAATCGATCGTGCGGCGCGAACCCAACTTCTCCCATCGTTGAGAGTGTCCCTGGATCACGGCGTTACACTGTTGTGGGACAAGGTAGTAGAGATTCCAGGTTAAGATCCACACGTTCAAGCTGAATCAGACGCTCTGCCAACATTATCGTTGTTCGAGGCGATAGCTCAAGTGTCTTAACACGCACTCTCGGCTTGCTTCCAAACTACATCCATGCACATGAAATCGGGCACGTGTTTGGACTGCCTCACATTGTGGATCCGGAAAATTTGATGTGCGGCGCTCCCAGTGGATCCGGTTATTTGACTAACTTCATTACGGAATTCATGTGCACATCTTGGAATGCATTTGATTTGAACGATGATCAGCTCAACACTGCAAAAGCCGGAGCTGCACAACTGGTGGAGAAATAAGAATGTTTACAAAAAGTCTGCTTTATGCTGGGAGCGTCTTATTAGCTCTGCTTTGGGCCCTGATTCTGGACGGACTTCTGGTGTTTGGTGGTCGCAGCTATGCAGTGCCATATCCTGCGAGGCATTTGTGCTCTAGCCTGTCTCCGGGCATGAAAGTCGATGATGCGAAGGCAAAGATCACCTCGTTTGGCAGGCCGGACTGGCTTGAACGTCGCAATGAACAGTTGATAATCGCAAGTCATGATTCGGGATGCTTTGTGAACATTGATCCGAGTACGAATCTGATTTCCAAGGTCGTTGCAACCAATGCAGCGATCCAGTTTTAGAGGACGTTTTGATGAACAATACTCCACGTACCATTCTTAATAGCGTCGTTGTTGCTTTGCTTGCAGGAACAATTCTTGGTCTTGTTCCGTCCCTCTACGATGCTACTTCCTTCCTCTCGCGGTCGCGGGTTTTTGAACAAATCACCATTGGTATGCCTGAGGAGACTGCGGCTCAGATATTGTCAAGAGAAAACATAGCCTGCGGGTTGTCCGTTCGTCAGGAGCACACTTGTTGGTTCTCTGATTTTTGGAGGGACTATGAAATAGTTGCCGATTCCAAAACGGGCACAGTCAGTAGACTTTCGTATGTCCGGCAAAGACGGCGACCAATATTGCGAAGAATCTTTTGATAGTGGAATCGGAAGCCGCGGCCTTCGGAATCGTTGGGGGCCACTACCTGACGTGCCGAAATTTCGAGGTGGTGTAGCCTCGGGTCTCGCCGGTTTTAGACGTCATGGGGGGGACGGTGTTCAACTTGTAGAGCTAGGCCGTTCACACGCAGGAGGCAGAGTGAGACTTGAGCCCCTGACATCAGCTTCTGCCGCGAAAACCGTTAATGGCCCCGTTCAAGGAGATTCTGTGCGTGGCAGCTTTCATATTCTGTTATTGTTCCTTCTCGTCACGGGACTGGCGTTCGCGGAGGCGAGCGACAGTCCGAAACTGAGCCCTGAAGAACGCACGTTCACGGCGTCGAAAGTCTATTCGCTTGTGCGGGGATATTTCTTCTCAGCAAATGGTCTGCAGACACCAGGGTTGGATGCCTCTTACAAGACCTATCTGAGAACGGCCCTTACGTCCGACGACCGCCGCCAATTCGACCTAGCGACGATAGAATTCGTTTCTCAGCTGCACGACGGGCACACCTTCTTTTGGGATACCTGCTCCTGCGCTCAAGAGCAAACCCAGAATGAATCCTAACGCCGCGGCCGCACTCCTGGACCTCCGATATTAACCATGGCTTGACGAATCGTTGAGCCTAGCGCCATGCGGATGCCGATCTCTCGCGTCTTCTGCGCCACGATATTTGCTACCAGTGCGAAGACTCCGACCGCACTCAGCAGCAAAGCCAGAGCCGCCATCGCGCTCAGGAGCGCTACTTCAACACGCTGCGCTGGATCAGCGTCCTGCCCGCTTGGCTGCCGCTGCCGTCCCTGGTGTGACGCCGCCCAAGGTCCTGCATGTCGTCGGCACGATGGACCGCTGGTCCGTCGAGACCTGGCTGCTGCAGCTGATGGCGCACGCCAAAGCCCGCGGCGAAGTTGGGTAGCTGTCGATCAGCCGGAAATAATGCCAAGGGCATCGTCTGCTCGATTTTCTCATCAAAGATTTCGATCGTTCGGCACCAACTTTCGCGCTGACTGTCGTTGATCTCTCCAAGGTAAAGCACCTGCCGTTGGACTACCTTGCCACGCCCGCAACGCCGATTCTCCACCACACTCCAGTAACGATGGTCTTTGCCGTCTTTGATCCGCGCGTGAAATCTCAAGAACATTACGGCCACCGATTTTACACTGAATTGTCCTGACGTGAAGAGACTTGGTCTGCACTACAGGTACTTTGGAACGCCTCTTCCTTTATTGAAGCGCCCTCGCGGGCGATTCACCCCGAAAAATAGCGCATTTTGGCGGCGAGTTGAGAAAGTAGGGTTAGTTTCATGCGGCCGGCATGCACAATGGTGCAGCCGTGGACTTCTCACCGTGAGCTGGCCGAAGATGGTGCGTAC
>Ga0209380_10003189_pt1 | contig 10265 bp, 9 predicted proteins | sample HubBroMetageWFT6_FD_188347 | JGI IMG/M metagenome (GOLD analysis project Ga0209380, IMG submission 188347) | Warmed and freeze-thawed soil microbial communities from the Hubbard Brook experimental Forest, New Hampshire - Hubbard Brook CCASE Soil... | ecosystem: Environmental > Terrestrial > Soil...
GGAGAGATTGCGAAAGTTCTGGAATGCTCGGAGAGCGCGTTGAAATCGCTTTTGTTTCGCGCTTACGAGACCCTGCGAATCGAACTGGCTCCGCTGATGACGCAGCAGCCGGTAGGGAATCGCGCGGGGGAAGGAAGGCTGTGATGAAGTGCGAAGACGTTTCAAAAGAGCTGATTGCGTATCTGGACCGCCGGGCGAATTCGGCTGAGCGGATGGAGGTGGAAGATCACCTGGCGAGTTGCGCTGCATGCCGGACGCGCGCTGAGGAATTCCGCAAAGTGTGGAACGTGCTCGATGAGATGCCGATCGAGGAGCCGTCGCTGGGATTCGATGCGCGCATCCGGCAGCGGATTGCGGATGAGCCGCGTCCGGGATGGTTCCGATGGTTTGTTCCGCAGCCGCGGCTGGCGCTTTCGATGGCGTTGCTGGTTGCCCTGTGCGTGTGGGTGTCGCGGTTGCCGCGAGATTATCCGACGACGGCGACGATGCCGGCTCCGGTTACGGAGCAGCAGCAGTATCAGGTGATCGAGAATCTGGGCGTGCTCGAGAATTACGACGTGCTGTCGAAGTTTGACGCGCTGTCGGAGTTGCCGGTACCGGCTGCGACGGATAAGTCGAAGGGCGATTTGAAGCAGGATGACACTGGAGGCATGTAGGTGCGTCGTTTCGCGCTACTGATTGTGCTGGCTTGCTGCCTGATTGGCATGGCGGCGCAGCCTGCCTCGGCGCAGCAAGGCCAGTGGGCTGCGGCGCGGCAGCAGAGGCGCGCGATGATGCGAGCGCGGAGGCAAGCGGCGGCGCGCGCATACGGTGCGCAGGGTCATTCGCAAGCAAATCCGCAGGCAAATCCGCCGGCTCAGCACGCAAATGGACAGGCAGGCGCAGCGGCGCATCCACCTGCGACCGCGGCGAGTGCCAATTCGGGCGGAACTCGTCCGAACGAACCGCGTCCGAATGAAGCGCGCCCGAACGCGGCGGGTGCGGCTGAGAATTCGCGGGGTGAAAGTGCCGGTGCGGCGGCGAACGCGCAAGCTAACAGCGGCGCGAATGGTGGCGGAGGCAATGGTCGCGGTATGGCGGGGTTGCCGCCGAAGTGGGTGGAGAATCTTCGCGACAAGCCGCCTGCGGAGCAAGAGCGCTTCATGCAGAACAATGAGCGATTCCAGAACCTTCCGCCGGGGCGGCAGCAGCAGATTCGCCAGAACCTGCAAAAATGGAACAATCTGACGCCCGATCAGAAGAATGCTTTGAGGGAACGGGCGAACAGATGGCAGCAACTTTCGCCTGAAGACCGCGACAAGGTGAGAAACGAACTGCTGCCGAAGTGGCAGGGAATGACGCCCGAGCGGCGTCAGGCAGTAAACGGGAAGCTGCATACGCTGCAAGGAATGAGCCCAGCCGACCGGGAAAAAGCGCTGAATGACCCGAAGTTTATGCAGGGGCTAAACCCTGACGAACAGTCCATGGTAAAGAGCCTGAGCACGCTGCGCAGTGCCCCCGCGGCACAGTAAATCGATCCTCGAAGAAAATTTTTATTAACTCTTACAATACATTTTCAGATTTTCCCATCAATCGAACAACTAGGCGTGCGATGAAGCGACTTTTCTCACCACAAGTAATTGTGGTTTTGAGCTAGCGCACGCACTAGAAAACGCCGCGCGCAGTTCGTTTTTTTCCACAAAGAAAATTGATTTTCTCGAAGAATTTAACTTGACACGCGGAAGAACCTATCTACAATCGGGGCACAAAGTGGGAAGAAGTGGCGCAGAGTGGTAGAAGGTGTTAGGCAGTGGGCGCAATCGGGTGGCTCTAGAAGTGGCGCAAAGCAGGGGTGGCAAGGCGAGTGATTCCCAGGGCGTACACGCCGGGCGACGAAGGTTTTCATGCTGCGGGGCAACTATTCGGCAACTGTGGACGAAAAGGGACGGGTGAAGATCCCCGCCGATTTTCTGGCCGAATTGCGCAAGTCGGGCAAGAAATTCTACGTCACGAGTTCCAGCGGCGAGTACGCGAGGATCTATCCCATGAAGGCGTGGGAAGAGATCGAGAAGAAACTCGCGAAGCAATCCTCTTACAACCGGGCGAAGCAAAAGTTTTTAGCACGGGCCAATTACTACGGTCAGCTGGTCGAGGTGGATGGGCAGGGGCGCATTCTAATTCCACCGGTACTGAGGGAATCGGCGCAGATGAAGGGCGAGGTCGATATTCAAGGCCAGCTCACTTATCTGGAAGTATGGAACCACGCGCGATTCCTCGAACAACTGAATCGTAATCCCATCACGGCGGAAGACGAAAAGGTACTGGAAGATCTGGGCATCTAGCTTTTGAGCGTTCTGCATATACCGGTCCTGCTGAAGGAAGTTGTGGACTGGCTGCAGATTCGGCCCGAGGGCACGTATCTGGATGCCACCGTTGGCACAGGCGGGCATGCCATTGCGATCGCCGAGCGGCTGACGACGGGGCGTTTGGTGGGGATGGATCGCGATCCGCAGGCACTGGAAATTGCGCGGGAGCGATTGAAGGCGCACGAGCGGCGGGTGAGTCTGGTGCACGCAGAGTTTTCGAAGATCGGCGAAGTGGCGGCGAATCTGAACCTGCCTCCGTTGGACGGAGTGATTGCCGATCTGGGGATTTCGAGTTTGGAGCTGGACAGCCCTGAGCGCGGATTTTCATTCCGCTGGGCGGCGCCGTTGAACATGCGCATGAATCCCGACGATGCGCTGACGGCAGACGAAATTGTGAATTACTGGCCGGAGAAAGAGCTGGCCGATCTCCTCTATCAGAAGGCGGAGGAGAGAGATTCACGAAGAATCGCCAGAGCAATCGTTCGAGCGCGGCCGATCCGCGACACCGAACATCTGGCAACGATTGTGGCAGGGGTTCGAAAAGCAAGGGGAAGGCAGAGACTGCAACCCGCGACAAAAACGTTTCTGGCGCTGCGGATAGCGGTGAATCGAGAGTCGGAGGAACTCGGGCAGTTTCTTTCGCGGACCCCTGCCACTTTGAATTCTGGAGGACGGTGGATCGTCCTCAGTTATCACTCACTCGAAGATCGTCTCGTCAAACACGCCTTTCAGGACCTGGCCCGCGAAGGCAGTTTTCAGGTGCTCACCAAAAAAGTGATTCAGCCTGGCGACGAAGAGATTCGAACGAATCCGCGAGCGCGCAGCGCAAAAATGCGCGTGGCGGAGAAATTGTCGCCGGCGGAGATTCTGACGGCTGGGAGCGGGTCATGACGCATTCTCATACGACGCAATATCACACAGTGAAACGCATTGATAATTCGAGGCTGGCACGGCCGACGCCCAAGGCGAGGCTGAACGATTGCTGGCGGACGGTGGCGATAGGCGCGGCGATGGCGGCGTGTTTGCTCAGCTACGCCTGGCAGCACTTCGAGTGCATTCAGATTCATTATCAGCTTGAACAGTTGCAGACGGCGCGGTCGCAGGCGCTTGAGCTGAATCAGCAGTTGCACGTGGAAGATGCGACGTTACGTGCGCCGGGGCGCATTGATAATTATGCGCGGCAACGTCTGGGTTTGACGGTAGCGGCGCCGGGGCAGCAGAGCTCGGCGGATGCGAGCGATGCGGTGGTAGCGCAGGCGCGGGCTGGCGGGCAAGTTGTGCGGCCTTAGCGGACAAGCGACTCGCTGCTGAGATTCCATTTCGAGATTTGTGAGAGGCAACACCGACGGGTTCGCGCGGAACTTCGGTGACGCAACTGCGAAGGCCGCGGCAAAGCTTCAGACAGGGTAGAACGGATTCCATGGAGCAACGCAGGCCGCGTCTCCGCTGGTTAGTCGTTTGGGTTTTCGCAGTGGTTTGGATGGCGGTGGTTGTCGGGCGCCTCAGTTATCTTCAGTTGTTCTGCTACGGCGAGTACTTCACCAAGGCCCAGCACCAACAGCAGCGAGTTTTCGAAATCAGCCCGAAGCGCGGCGTGATTTACGACCGCAAAGGCCGGGAGCTGGCGATCAGCCTGCCGATGGATTCCGTTTTTGGCGACCCGGCGGAAATCACCGATGCGGAAATGGTGGCGCGGCTGCTGGCTCCTGCGCTGGCCATGCCGGCCGACGACCTGGAAACAAAAATTCGCGAAGCGCACACGCCGGTGCGGCTGGCGAAGAAGCTCTCGCCTGAAACCGTGCAGCGAATTCAAGACATGAATCTGCGCGGCGTTTTCTTTCAGAAAGAAAACCGGCGGGTGTATCCGCAGCACGAGCTTGCCGCACACGTTCTGGGCTATGTGGACGTGGATGAGAAGGGCAACGGCGGGATCGAGTACGCGCTCGACAAGCAGATTCGCGGGCGTCCCGGGAAAATGATGGTGATGGCGGACGGGCGGCGGCGCTGGTACGACCGGACGGAATCCGCGGCTGATCCCGGCGCGAGCGTGGTGCTTACAATCGATCAGACGATTCAGTACATCGCCGAGAAGGAGCTGGAACGGGCTATCGAAGAGACGCACGCGAACAATGGCACGGTGGTGGTGCAGGACCCCAATACCGGGCAACTCCTTGCTGTCGCGGTGCGACCGACATTCGATCCTAACAATCCAGGGAGCTTTCCGGACGAAATGCGGATGGACCGCGCGGTGTCTGCTGCTTACGAACCTGGTTCGACATTCAAAGTGGTAACGATGACGGGCGCGATTGAAAATGGAGCGGCGCGGCCGTCCGACCTGGTGGATTGCCAGATGGGTTCGATACTTGTGGCCGGCCGGTTGATTCACGACTGGCATCCGTTTGGGGTGCTTAGCGTCCAGGAAGTTTTGGCGCATTCGAGCGACGTGGGTTCAATCAAGGTTGCGCTGAGGCTGGGCGCGCCGAAATTCTACGAAACGATGCGAGCCTTCGGGATCGGCCAGCTTACAGGAATCGAATTGCCCGGCGAAAATCGCGGGCTGCTGCGCCCGCTGGAGAATTGGACGGCGAGTTCGATTGGATCGCTCGCGATTGGACAGGAAGTAAGCGTTACCCCGGTACAGATCGTGTCGGCAATTTCGGCGATTGCGAACGGCGGCGCATTGTATCGGTCGCGCATCGTAAAGGAAGTGCGCGGCGGAACGGCCGCTTACACGCGCGCAGCTGTTGAGCCGGAGCAAGTGACCGACGCGAAAACTGCAGCGACTGTGCGCGAGATGATGGAGACGGTGATTCTGGAAGGCACCGGCAAACCGGCGCAGCTTGATGGTTATACGGCGGCGGGGAAGTCCGGAACGGCGCAAAAGATTGATCCGGCGACGGGGCGATATTCGCCGAACCAATACAATTCGTCGTTTGTGGGATTTGCGCCGGTGAACGAGCCGGCGGTGACGATTCTTGTGGTGCTCGATTCGCCGGTTGGTGCGCACCACGGCGGCGAAGTTGGCGGGCCCGTTTTCAAGCGCGTCGCCGAGCAGGTGCTTACTTATCTTGACGTGCCGCGCGATGTGCCTTCTACGTCGGACGTGCAGACCGCAAAGAACAGCGAGCAGGCGCGGCCGCAGCCGGTGGAGATTGGCGCTGAGGCGAGTGATCGCGATGATGACAACGGAGCGGGCAACGAGGCGGTCGCTGATAAGGTCGAGAAAGTCGACAAGAACGTTGCGACGAAGCCGGGAGCTCCGACGATCGCGTTTGGAAATCAGGAAGCGGTGGTGGTTCCGAACCTTGCGGGGCAGACGGTGCGAAGTGTGACCGAGGCGTGTTCGCGGATCGGGCTTGTGCCAGCGCTGATTGGCAGCGGAGTTGCGTTGGAACAGTCTGTAGAAGCCGGAACGCAGGTGATGCGAGGCACACGATTGACGGTGCGATTCGGCAAGGCAGGGCGGCTGGTGCCGGCATCGGTGAAGGGAGCGGGGAATTGAGTTTCGTTATGGAACGGGACCGACCCAAAGCGGGCAAAAACGGTGGAGCGAAGAACAGCGGGAATGGGCCGACGGAAATACAGATGGAGCTTGCGGAAATATTGGAGGGGATTGCGGGCGTTCGCGTGAGCGGGCCGCGCGATCCTTCTGTGCATTCAATTGCATACGACAGTCGCAAGGTCGAGGCGGGTGCGATGTTCTTCGCGCTGCCTGGCGAGAAGGTAGATGGCAATCAATTCGTGGGCGCTGCGATTGGGCGCGGTGCGAAGGTGATCGCAAGTTCGAGTGCGCGACCAGCAGACGTGAGCGTTGAGACTACTTGGATTGAAATTCCGGCGGCCAAGGAACGGCGGGCGCTCGCGCAGGCGGCAGCGAATTTTTACGGGCATCCGGCCGACGCGCTGAAGCTGGTGGGAATCACCGGAACGAATGGAAAGACGACGACTGCGTTTCTGGTGGATTCGATTGTGCAGGCTGCTGGATTCACGAGCGGACTGGTGGGTACGACCGGATACCGGACGCCGCAAGGTAGCCGGAAGGCGACGAACACGACGCCCGAATCGCTCGATTTGCAGCAGATGTTCGCGGAAGTGCGCGACGCGGGCGGTTCTCACGCGGTGTTGGAGGTGAGTTCGCACTCGCTGGCGTTCGAGCGCGTGTGGGGTTGCCATTTTGCGGCGGCGATTTTTACCAATTTGACGCGCGACCATCTGAATTTTCACAAGACGTTTGAGGATTATTTTGCGGCGAAGCGCCGTTTGTTTGAAGGAACCGGCGCGGGGGCACCGGACGTTGCGGTGATTAATGCGGATGACTCGTACGCGACACGGCTCGAAGGGCTCGCGAAACGAACGCTAACTTATGGGCTAAAAGGTGAGCCCGATCTGACGACAAAGAAATTTACGCTAAGTTTTAAAGGGCTCGAGTTCACCGCGCAAACTCCCGCGGGGAAGATAGAGGTGCGGTCGTCGCTTGTGGGGCGAATTAATGTCTACAACATTCTGGCCGCGATTGGCGCTGCGATCGCCCTCGAAATTCCGACTGCGAAAATCGAAGAGGGAATTGCGAATCTGGCGCTGGTGCCGGGACGGTTTCAGCAGATTGACGAAGGGCAGCCATTCTACGTGGTGGTGGACTACGCTCATGCGGACGACGCGATGCGCAATCTGATTACAACGGCGCGGGAATTGAATCCATCGGGACGAATCATCACGCTTTTTGGCGCGGGAGGAGAGCGGGACCGTTCGACCCGTCCGCTGATGGGGGAGGCGGCAGGGTCGTTGAGCGACCTGGTGATCCTGACGAGTGACAATCCGCGCACGGAAGATCCATTGCGTATCATCAACGACGTGGTCGTGGGATTGCAGAAGGTAAACGGGAGCTACCGGATCGAGCAGGATCGCGAGGCGGCGCTGGGAATGGCGTTTGACGAAGCGCGCGCGGGAGACATCGTGCTGCTCGCGGGCAAGGGCCACGAGAACACGCAGATTTTGCGCGATCGCACGTTTGAGTTTGACGATCGCGAGAAGGCGCGAGAGATTTTGCGCAGTAAAGGGTTTTCCAAGCAACCTGCGAAGAAATAGAAGCAATTTCGTATCCTGAGAGCTTGCGCTTGAAATTGAAGCAGAGCCCGTTGGAGACCGAATGCGGTGGCGAGTGGCGGAAGTGGCTGAAGCGCTGGGTGTCCCGGTGCCCGCGGGTCTTGACCCCGTGGCCGGGGTGGCCGGCGTGTCGATTGATTCACGCACTGTTCGGCCCGGAGAACTGTTTATCGCCATACGCGGTCCGCGTCACGATGGACACGGTTTTGTTGCCGGGGCTTTGGCTGGTGGAGCGGCGGCCGGGGTGGTGGCGAGCGAACGGGCATCGGAATACGCGCCGGAAATTCGCGGAAAACTCTTTGTTGTCGACGATACGCTCGACGGACTGCACCGCCTGGCCGCGCAGGCTTGCGATCGGTGGCGGAAGGCGAAAGCGGGACGAAAGATCGGGGGCGTGGCGGGGTCGATCGGCAAGACCACCACAAAAGAAATTCTGGCGGCGCTCGTGGGCGCGCGGTTCCGCGTTCTGAAGACGCAGGGAAATTTGAACAATGAATACGGACTGCCGCTGACGCTGCTGGGGCTGAGCGATGAATACGATGCGGCGATTATCGAGATGGGGATGTCGCATCGCGGAGAGCTGGCGCGGCTGGCGCAGATTGCGCCGCCCGATGTGGGCGTGATTACGCGTGTGGCGGTGGAGCATCTGGAATTTTTCGCTTCGATTGACGAGATTGCGCTCGCTGAGCGCGAGCTGATTGAAAATCTGGCATGGCCCGGCGCAACTGGTGTTTTGAATGCGGACGATGAGCGCGTGGCGCGCTTTTCGGAAGTGGCGCGCGGGCCGGTGATTTGGTTCGGTGCTTCGCCGCGTGCTGAATTTCGCGCGGAGAAAATCGAAGAGCGAGGTGTCGAAGGATCGGCATTTGACTTCGTATCGCCGGCGGGACGCGCGCGGCTTGAATTGCCGTTGATCGGGCGGCACAACGTGATGAATGCGGTGGCGGCGCTGGCTGCGGCGAGCGTTTGGGGAATTGGCGCAGAAGATGCGCGGCGCGTGTTTCCATCGCTTGTGCCGGCTGATAAGCGCGGCGAGGTGGTGCGATTCGAAGACGGATTTACGGTCATCAACGATTCTTACAATTCGAGCCCCACCGCGCTTGATGCGCTGGCTGAACTGCTGGCGGCCACGCCCGGTTATCGCCGGCGAATTCTGGCTGCGGGCGAGATGCTGGAGCTGGGGGCGTCCGCGCCGGAATTGCATCGCGACTGCGGACGGCAGGCCGCTGCGCTCGAGAAAATCGATTGGATCATCGGCGTGCAAGGCAATGCCGCGGAATTGGTACGAGCAGCCGATGAAGCAGGGCATCCCACTGAGCACGCGCGCTTTTTTGAAAACTCGGGCGAGGCGGCGAAATTTATCAGCGGGTTCATCGGGGCCGGCGACTTGCTTTTGCTGAAGGGCTCGCGCGGTGTGCGCATGGAGAAAATCCTCGAGGCGATCGAAGCGGGACATAAGCGCGGCGCTTCGAAATCGAGCGGGGAGAAGGTGGAAGCGGGACAAAAGGTGAAGGGCTAGGATGCTCTACTACCTTTTCTTTTATGTGCTGCGACCATATTTCAGCCCGCTGAACGTTTTTCGCTACATCACGGTTCGCACGGCGGTCGCGAGCCTTACGGCGCTTCTGATTTCGCTTTTGCTCGGGCCGTGGGTGATTGACCGGCTGCGCGATTTGCAGGTGAAACAATTTATTCGCGAAGAGGGTCCGAAGGCACACCAGAAAAAAGCCGGCACGCCTACGATGGGCGGCGTGCTGATTGTTGCGGCGATCGTGATTCCCACGCTGCTGTGGGCCGATCTCCGGAATTTGTACGTTTTGCTTGCGGTCGGCGCGACCCTTTCGTTTGGAACGATTGGGTTCATCGACGATTACAACAAAGTGGTGAAGCGGCGGAATATGGGGTTGCGGCCGAGCGCGAAGTTTTTGTATCAGGTGCTGACGTGCGCGGGTGTTGGCGCGGTGCTGCTCACGTTGCAGGCGCATGGAGCATATTCGACGCAATTGAGCGTGCCCTTCGACAAGCGGCTGCATCCTGATCTGGTGATCGACTCGCTGCTCACGCACCAATACATCTGGCCGCTGGCTTTTGTGCCGTTCATTTTATTTCTTGTGCTGGTGATTGTGGGTTGTTCGAATGCGGTAAATCTCACGGACGGACTCGACGGCCTCGCGATTGGCTGCGTCCTGGTTTCGTCCGCGGCTCTGACGGTGCTGACTTACATTTCGAGCCACGCGCGTTTTGCGGAGTATCTGGAAATTCAGAAGATTCCTGACGCGGGCGATCTGGTGATTTTTTGCGGGTCGGTGGTGGGCGCGTCGCTCGGATTCCTTTGGTACAACGCGCATCCGGCGGAGATGTTCATGGGCGATGTGGGTTCGCTGGCGCTGGGAGGAGCGATTGGAACGGTGGCGGTGATCATCAAGCAGGAAATTCTACTGCTGTCGATTGGTGGAGTTTTTGTGCTGGAAGCGCTTTCGGTGATCATTCAAGTGGGGTCATTCAAGCTGACCGGAAAGCGCGTGTTCCGGATGGCTCCGCTGCATCATCACTTTGAGCTGATCGGCTGGAGCGAATCGAAAATTATTGTGCGGTTTTGGATTGCGGCGCTGGTGTTCGCGCTGTTTTCGCTGACGACTTTGAAATTGAGGTAGGCGACTAGTGAGACCGGGGTTTGATCTCGAAGGAAAGCTCGTGCTGGTTGTGGGGCTTGCGCGTACAGGTGTGGCGGCGGCGCTTTTCTGCGCAGGATATGGCGCGATTGTGGCGGCAACGGATATCAAGCCCGAGGATGAGTTGCGCGAAGTGCCTGCAAAG
>Ga0209380_10003192_pt1 | contig 10256 bp, 10 predicted proteins | sample HubBroMetageWFT6_FD_188347 | JGI IMG/M metagenome (GOLD analysis project Ga0209380, IMG submission 188347) | Warmed and freeze-thawed soil microbial communities from the Hubbard Brook experimental Forest, New Hampshire - Hubbard Brook CCASE Soil... | ecosystem: Environmental > Terrestrial >...
AGAACTGCCTAAGAATAGGGGTAGTTTTAAGGCAACTCCGGTAGAGAATCCCTTGACGCTCTGAGGTTCTGAATGTCATAAAGCTTGCACGGGTCGCACCTCGAAATATCGGCAGCGCAGCAGGGGTGCTCTTGACGGTGGTGGGTTTGGGCGTGAGTTCGGGCGCCGGGGTGACGTTCCTCGTGAATGAATCGCGTGAAGTGATGAATGTGAGACAGGCGTCGCAGTATCTGGGGATCTCCCCGGATACCCTGTACCGTTACATCACGGAGGGCGAAATTCCCGCATTCAAACTTGGTAATCGATGGAAACTGCGTAAGACGATTCTAGACCGCTGGATGGAACGTAAGATGAGCCAGGCGCATGCGAGGCGTCGATAGGTTGCCGAGAGTGAAGGCGAAAGAGGCCGAGACATGTTGGGAATGGGCAAGAAATCAAGGCAGCTGGTAGGGCTGGACATCGGCTCAAGCTCGATCAAGGCCGTGGAGCTGAAGGCCACGAAAGCGGGCTACGAACTCGTGAGCTTTGGAATGGAACCCCTGGCGCAGGACACCGTCGTGGATGGCGCAATCATGGACGCGCCGCAAGTGGCCAACGCGATCAGCAAGATATTCGATGCGCAAAGGGTTAAGACCAAGAACGTGGCGACGTCGGTTTCGGGGCACTCGGTGATCGTGAAGAGAGTGCCGCTTCCGTTGATGACCGAAGAGGAGTTGTACGATCGGATTCCGTCAGAAGCCAGCCAGCACATTCCGTTCGATATCACCGACGTGAATCTGAGCTACCAATTGTTGGAATCGATGGACGCACAGATGGATGTTCTGCTGGTGGCCGTGAAGAAGGACAAGATTCTGAACCACACGAACGTACTGGCACAGGCAGGCAAAACGCCGGTGGTTGTGGACATCGATGCATTCGGCCTGCAGAACTGCTTTGAAATGAACTACGAGCCGGACGCTGGGCAAACGGTAGCGCTGCTGAATATCGGCGCGAGCGTAATGAACATTAATATCGTGCGTGGCGGAGTACCGCTGTTCACCCGCGACGTCAGCGTGGGCGGCAACCAGTACACCGACGCGCTGCAGAAAGAATTGGACCTGAGCTTTGAGGATGCTGAGCGACTGAAGAAGGGCGACACACTTCCCAGCGTGACGGATGAACAGAAACAGCAAATCCTGCGCAGCGTCTCGGACATTCTGACGCTGGAAATTCAAAAGACCTTTGACTTCTTCCGAGCGACAGCCAGCGGAGAGAATATTCAGCGCATCGTCGTGGCGGGTGGAACGGCGCGCGTTCCGGGGCTGGTGGACTTGCTCAGGGAAGAGTTTGCAATGCCGGTGGAAGAACTGAATCCTTTCCGGAAAGTGCTCGTCAATCCCAGCCGGCACAGCGATGACCAAATCCGCGAGATGTCCCCGCGGCTGGCCATTGCCGTGGGTCTGGCACTGAGGAGCTTTGACTAACCATGATCCGCATAAACCTTCTCGGACAAATTAGGCCCAAGGCGTCGCGCCGGCCGGTCGACACCGGGGCAGCGCTTCCGGTGTTGTTTATTGGCGCAGGCTTGTTGCTTGGCGTTCTGGTTCTTGGTTTTCTGTTTTATTCCTGGCAACAGCAGCTCAATACCGAGAACAGCAAGATCAAGACGTTGCAAGCGCAGAAGACCGATCTCGAAAGCATCAAACAGCAGGTGGAAGCGTTTGATAAACAGAAGCAGGTGCTTCAGCAGCGGGTGTCCACGATCGAGCAATTGCAGCGTGACCGCACGGGCGGGCAAGACCTGCTAGACATGGTGGCCAACACGGTTTCGCGGACAGAGAATCTTTGGCTGACGACCATGACTCGAAAGGGGAGCAACCTTTCGATCGAGGGTTCTTCGGCTTCCGTCAATGCGGTCGCCAATTTCATCACGGCTTTGAAGCGCTCGGGCTATTTCCAGAAGGTGGAAATCAAGGAAACGAAGCAGGACACTGCGAACAGTGCCGTGCAGACCTTTAGTTTCCAGTTGTCCGCTGAAATCACTCCCCCGCAGACAGGCCCAACAGCACCAGCGCAGCCCAAGGCGGCCAATACGCCGACCAAAGCCGCGCCAGCCGCGACTCCGGCCAAGAAAGGGTAAGGGACCACCATGGCCAATCCGTTTCGTGACATGTCGGTGTTCATGCAGGGTCTGGTGGCAGTAGCCATCGCGGTCGTTGTGCTTCTTCTGGGAGTTTACATTCCGCTTTCCCCCGTGGCTCAGGAGCGCGATGCGGTGGAGAAGGCCGTCCAGCAGCGTTCGACCCTGAATACCGAAGTGCAACAACTGCAAGTTTACAGGCAGCGTTATGGCGAATTGAAGCAGCAGATGGATGCGCTCTCGAAACAACTGGACACGCTCAAGACCATCGTCCCGGAAGAAAAAGAGACGGATGAATTCATCCGACTGCTCCAGGGGGCGGCGAGCTCGTCCAACGTACAAATTCGGCGGCTGACCGCACTGGCGATCGTGCCGCGCGAGTTTCACTATGAAATGCCCTTCGAGGTGCAAGCGGACGGACCGTACTTTAATCTGATGGATTTTTTCGGCCGGTTGGGCCGGCTGTCGAGAATCATTAACGTAGGCGATTTGGATTTTGCTGATCCGGACAAGCCCAAGGGCGCCAAGTATGCGGTGCGGCCGGGGACGACGGTTTCTGCAATATTTACGGCGACGACTTTCTTTACCAAGCCAGCTGACGTGGCACCGAGCTCTGCAACGGGAGCGAAGTCCGCAGTCAAGCCGGTTGGGAAACCCTGAGCGGGAATGAGCGATCTATGCGTTCAGCAATAACTCTCGTACTAGGGATTTTGCTCGCGGCAGCCGCACCTGGGCTGCTTGCGCAAGCCAATCCTGCGGCTCCTGCTGGCGCGAAGCCTGCGCCACCGCCCGCTGGGAAGGCTGCGCCGCAGTCAGCGAAACCAGCAACACCGGCGGCGAAGCGCGCGGCAAAACCCGCAGCAGACAAAGTGGCGAAGGTTCCCAGGCCAGCCAAGCCTGTCGAGTCCGCGGTGAACCTGGAAGCGCCGAAGGAAGGCGAAGAGAAGGGCGCGCGGCGCGACCCGTTTGAGTCTTTGGTCGCTCGCCAGCAGGCGCAAAAGAATGCGACAGCGGCACTGCCTCCCGGCAAGGCCGGCCTGCAAGTAAGCACACTGAGGCTCGACGGCATTGTGAAGGCGCCCAACGGCATGATTGCGGTGGTAACGAATCCGCAGGCGCGCACCTATTTTCTCCGTGAAGGCGATCAGTTGTACGACGGACGCGTGGAAAAGATTGCGATGGACGGCGTTTCGTTCCATGAGATCGGCAAAGATGCGTTTGGCAAGCCCGTGGAACGCCAAGTAAACAAGAGAATTTACTCCAGTGCAGGAGAACAGCAATGAAGACGAATTGGCCCGCCTATCGGTGCGGCTTCCTGATCCTCTCGAGCGCAGCCCTGGGTGCAAGCCCGGTGCTTGCGCAGGGGCCGGAGCCTGCTGGCGCGACCGCGACCTCCGCGGTGATCTCAAGCGTGGCGATAACGCAAGCGCCCCAACGCGCCACTGTGCGTGTCGAAGGTGAAGGGCGGCTCACCGTCCATGCCTCCCGGATGCAGAATCCGGAGCGATTGGTGCTGGATTTTTCCGGGGCGCGTCTGGCGGTCGATAGGACCGTGATTCCCGGCTCGTCGGAACCCGTTCGCGACGTGCGGCTCGGTCAGTACCGGCCGGATGTGGCGCGCGTGGTGGTCGACCTGACGGGCGTGGCTCCTTACCAGATTTCGCATGATGGAGCGGCGGTGGTGGTGCTGTTTGATGCCCCGCCGGAAGCACCCAGCGCTGCCCCGGCGGATCCCCAGACGGTGACTTCAGAACAAAATACGAAGAAGCCCGCCGGATTTGAATACAGCGCCGCCATCCCTCGTTCCACCGCGCGGCCCCTCAGTTCGTTCGAGATTCCTGCTCCTCGCTTCGCTTTGCCCGGCGAACTGACCCAGCCCTCAGTCGTCCTTGCCTCGTTTGGCCGGACCAATGAGCCAGCGCGTCCGGCAGCAGCGCAAAATCCGGCGCAACAAGCTGCCCAGGCGTCAAATGCTGCCGCCAACAAACTGGCGGCCTCATCGGCACAGTCCCAGCAGGTACCGATGTCGACGGCGCCTGCGGCTCCTGGAAAGTACACGGGAGAGCCGATCTCGGTGAACCTCAAGGACGTTGATCTACGCGATTTTTTCCGGTTGATCCACGAGATCAGCGGGTTGAACGTGGTGTTAGATCCCGCTGTCAAGGGGACGCTGACGATCGTTCTCGATGAGGTGCCGTGGGATCAGGCGCTGGACATCGTTCTGCAGAACAACGGTCTCGACAAGCAGCTCAACGGGAACGTGTTGCGCATAGCGACACGCGCCACGCTCAAGACGGAAGCGGAGACGCAGCGCGACCTCGAAAAGGCGCAATCAGAAGCGATTGCTCCGGCGACCACGACGCGCGTATTGAACTATGCTAAGGCGTCTATTTTGGCGGCGACCCTGAAGAAGTTTCTCAGCTCGCGCGGCGATATCATAGCGGATGACCGTTCGAATCAGCTCATCATTCGCGACATCCCCTCGGTCTTCCCGGTCATCGACAATCTTATCCGGCAACTTGACCGCAAGTCCCAGCAAGTGGAGATCGAAGCGCGCGTGATCTCCGCATCGCGTGCTTTCGCCTCCGACCTCGGTACCGAGCTAGGTTTTGCAGGTGCGAGCACCACGGCACACAATCAGAACCTGTTTTCAGGTGCACCGCAAGTCGGCGTAAGCCCTGGCCCCGTCAACACGACGCCCGTCCCCCCGCTCATCGGCACACCGACGAACTCTTCCGGAGGCGGGCCCTCGACCGGAATTCCGCTGGCCACTAGCTTTGGCGCAGCCGGACCGACGGCCGGCTTTGGCTACTCGTTTAGGTCGGCCAACTTCGCTCTGGACTTCTTCATCACCGCGGCCGAATCCAAGGGCGTCGGCAAGCTTCTTTCCAAGCCGCGTATCGTGACGCAGAACAACGAAAAGGCAATCATCAAACAGGGCGTGAAGTTGCCCATTCAGACGACCATCAACAACACCATTTCCGTGCAATTCATCGACGCCGTGTTGCAATTGGAAGTGACACCCCAGATTACCGGGGAAGGCACCATCTACATGGACGTGCTCGTGGAAAATACGCAGATCGATCAAGGTATTCCCCGCGTGCAAGGCATTCCGGCGCTGGACACCCAGTCCGCGCAGACCAAAGTACTGGTCCAGGATGGCGGGACGGTTGTCATTGGCGGAATCATCGTTTCCACCCAGAACACAAACATCCAGGAGGTTCCCATCGTCGGCAGCTTGCCGCTGATTGGAAATCTCTTCAAACGGACGACTATCTCCATCCAATCACAGGAGTTGCTGTTCTTCCTGACACCCCGGATTATCCCTGGGTAGTTCGGACGCAGAATATTAAACTTAGAACGGAAACGAGGAGACTCTGGTCTCCTCGTTTTATTTATGAGTTCAACCTTCAAAATTCGGCGAAAAGCACTTAGGGGCCTGATTTCTGCGGCGAAGCTAGATGCTTTGGTCATCACTCATCCGGCGAACTGGTATTACCTGACGGGCTTTACGGGGGAAGCGGGTGTGCTCATTGTCAGCCAGGGCGCGGCAGCCCTCGTTACCGACGGAAGGTTCACCACGCAAGTGCGCAAAGAGACCGCCTCCGTCCGATTGATCGGGCAGAAGGGCTCGCTTCTGGACTCCACAGGGCGGTTTCTGCGACAGAAAGGCTTTCGGCGAGCTGGATTCGACCCCTCGCAAACCTCGGTGGCGCAGCTGGGCCTGCTGAGAAAAGCAGCTGGGGCGCGTACCAAGTGGATCGCCGCTCCGGGACTGGTGGGAACCCTGCGAGCGCGGAAAGAGCCCTCTGAACTGGCGCGCATGCGCCAAGCGGCCATCCTGGCAGGGAACGTTCTCACCAGCGCTATAAACCTGCTCAAGCCGGGCGTCATGGAAAATGAGGTCGCGGCAGAGATTGAATACCAGATGCGGAGGGGCGGTGCATCTGGTCCGGCGTTCGAGACTATCGTTGCCTTTGGTGATCGGTCCGCCTTGCCGCATGCGCGCCCGACCGCCAAGCGATTGAGGAAAAATGAGTTGGTGGTACTAGACCTGGGTGCTATACTCGCGCACTATTGCAGCGACATCACGCGCACTGTGTACGTTGGCAGGGCTCCGGCGCGTGTGAAAGAATGGTATCGAGCGGTCCTGGATGCGCAGACTGCGGCGATAGCAGCAGTAAGAGCGGGAGTCATCTGCGGGGATGTGGATGCTGCCGCGAGGCAAGTTCTGGCCGGTTACAAACTCGACCGGCTTTTCACGCATAGCACGGGGCACGGATTGGGCCTGGAAGTACACGAGGATCCGCGCGTGGCACGTGGACAAAATGCACGCCTGGAACCGGGATGCGTGGTCACGATTGAGCCCGGGGTTTACATGGCAGGCGTCGGGGGGATTCGCATCGAAGATGACGTCGCCGTGCACGCAGGGAATACCGAAATACTGACCCGCATACCGCGGGATCTCATCGAGCTCTGACACAGGCATGAAACGAAAACAGCCCTCGAAAGCCGCAGAAGGTTCCTCCATCGCTAGTCCAGAAGTCCAGCAAATCGAGCATCTCCTCCGTTTTATGAGCGAGCACAACCTGGAGGAATTAGAGTATTCGCGGGGCGACTTGCGGATCCGCCTAAAGAAGCCGTCCACTGGACTCCCCATGTACGCGCGTTCCATGGGAGTGCCTGAGATTATCGTTCCAGGCATGACGGAACGGCAGGCGTCGGCTTCCCAGAGCGGTCCACCGGCGTCGCCCGAGCCACGGGCGACCGAGGACCTGCATCTGGTCAAGTCTCCGATTGTGGGAACGTACTACGAGGCTCCGAGCCCTGGTGCGGAAGCCTTTGTTAAAATCGGCGCACATGTCGAATCCGGGCAAACCCTCTGCATCGTGGAAGCCATGAAGCTTATGAATGAAATCGAGTCGGACGAAAGCGGCGAACTGATTCGTATCTTTGTCGAAAACGGGCAGCCCGTCGAATACGGCCAGCCGCTGTTCGGCATCCGTCCCAGCCGGAAGAGGTAGCCGGCGCCCGAGGCCATGTTCCAGAAAATCCTAGTAGCCAATCGCGGGGAAATCGCGCTGCGGGTCATCTGTGCCTGCAAAGAGCTAGGCATTTCCACGGTCGCGGTGTATTCGGAAGCGGATCGCAATTCGCTGCACGTGCGGTTCGCGGACGAGGCGGTGTGTATCGGGCCGCCGCGAAGCAGCGAAAGTTACCTCAACATCCCTCAAGTCATCAGCGCAGCGGAAATCACCAACGTGGATGCCATCCATCCCGGATACGGTTTCCTCTCCGAAAACGCCAACTTTGCCAAGGTCTGCGAAGCCTCCGAAATCACGTTTATCGGCCCAACTCCGGAAGTCATCGAAATGATGGGCGAAAAAGACCGCGCGCGCCGAGAGATGAAGGCGCTGGGCTTGGCCACCGTTCCTGGAAGCGAGGGCGTTGTCGAAGGGGAAGAACAACTCGCCAAAGAAGCCAAGAGAATTGGTTTTCCGCTGATCATCAAGGCTTCCGCGGGAGGCGGCGGGCGCGGCATGCGGGTCGTTCACAAGCGGGAAGAGCTTCTGAACGCTTACGAAACCGCGCGCAGCGAAGCGCAACAGGCGTTCGGTACGCCCGACGTGTACGCGGAAAAATTTCTAGAGCATCCGCGGCACATCGAATTTCAAGTGTTGGGCGACCAACACGGCAAAGTAATCCATCTGGGGGAACGCGAGTGTAGCATTCAGCGGCGGCACCAGAAGCTCCTGGAAGAGTCGCCCTCACCGGTGATGGACGCGAAGAAGCGGAAAGACCTGGGCGCGAAGGTTGTCCGGGCGCTCGAAAAGGTCGGGTACACGAATGCGGGAACGGTCGAGTTCCTTATGGATGAAGACGGTTCGATCTACTTTATCGAAATGAATGCCCGCATCCAGGTCGAGCATCCGGTGACCGAACTGGTGACGGGCGTGGACCTGATCAAAGCGCAGATTCGCATCGCGGCAGGCGAAGGACTGGAGGACGCCGTCGGCGAAATGAACTTCTCTGGCCACGCCATCGAGTGCCGCATCAATGCCGAAGATCCGGAAACGTTCGTGCCCTCGGCGGGACGAATCACAACATTCCAGGCGCCAGGCGGGACGGGTGTTCGCGTGGATTCGGCGGCTTATGCCGACGCCGTGATTCCGCCCTACTACGATTCCATGATCGCGAAGCTGATCGTCAAAGGCCGCGACCGCGCCGAAGCCATCGGAAGAATGAAGCGCGCGCTGGAAATGTTCGTCATCGAAGGAATTAAGACTTCCATTCCGTTGCACCGGCGGATTCTTGCCGATAGGGACTTTGCCGCTGGCCGTTTTGACACGCACTTTATCGAGAGACTGCTAGGTATAAGCGGAAAATAGGTTTCTATGCGCCTTGTCCTCCCTAGGCTGTATGTGATACTAGACGCAGCGTTGATTAGTTCTCCGGAAAGAGATTGCGCCGCGAGCTTGGCCGAAGCTGGGGTTCGTCTTCTCCAGTATCGGAATAAGTCTGCCCCGGCGCGACAGTATCTCGAGTCCTCCCGTGCACTAGCCGAAACGCTCGTCCCCCGTGGCGTGTCGTTTTTTGTGAATGACCGTCCCGATGTGGCGTTTCTCGCCGGGGCCAGCGGCGTGCACGTCGGGCAGGAAGATTTGGACGTGGAGCAGACCCGGCGGGTGATCGGGCGGGACAGGCTGGTCGGAGTCTCGACGCACAATTTGGAGCAGTTCGACCGGGCGGCGACCAGTTCGGCCGACTACATCGCGGTAGGCCCCATATTCGGCACATCCTCTAAGGCAAATCCAGATCCGGTCGTGGGCTTGGCTTTCCTTCGAAGGGTACGAGGGCTAACCGAGAAGCCCATTGTGGCGATCGGCGGAATCACCTTGGAGCGGGCGGCGGGGGCCATTGAGGCCGGAGCCGATTCTGTAGCGGTCATTAGCGGAATTCTGAGCGCGGCCGATCCCGCCCAGCGCGCGCGGCAATATATTACGACACTGGAAGCCGCGAAGCATGCGGCGGCGTTCTGAGGCATCCTCCGAATGGCCGACACCGCGCATCCTCTCCCACAGAACGCAACAAGAAGCGACCCAGGATTTGTGCGCGCCATCGGCCTGTTCGACGGCACGATGATCGTAGTCGGGTCAATGATCGGCTCCGGCATCTTCATCGTCGCGGCGGACATTTCGCGGCAAACGGGTTCGCCGGGCGGCTTACTGCTGACGTGGGTGCTAACCGGATTGCTGACGGTCTCTGCGGCGCTGTCGTACGGAGAGCTTGCCGCGATGTTTCCGCACGCGGGAGGTCAGTACATCTATTTGCGCGAAGCGTATTCGCCTCTGTGGGGCTTCTTGTACGGCTGGACCCTCTTTCTGGTTATCCAGACCGGAACCATTGCAGCCGTCGCAGTTGGTTTCGCGCGATACCTGGGGGTGCTGTTTCCCGCCATCTCGCCGACAACGTGGGTGGTCGAGCCAATCGCACTGGGCGCAAAGCTCGCCATAAGCCTCTCGGTCCAGCAACTCGTCGGGGTTCTGATGATCGTATTGATCACATTTTTGAACACCCTGGGTGTACGGCTCGGCAAATGGATTCAGAACGTCTTTACCAGCGCGAAGACTTTATCTCTGGTCGGATTGATCATTCTCGGAATCTTTGTGGGCAAAAACGCCGGAGCGATGGCGGAGAATTTCTCGCATTTCTGGTCCATTCGCGGCGCGGTGCCAATTGAACCGGGTGCGAATTTCCTCCGAGGAGTCATACCGACCGTCACGGCGGCCAGCGGCTTCTTAGGTTTGATTGTCGCTTACGGGGTGGCGCAGGTCGGCTCTCTTTTTTCCGCCGACGCCTGGAACAACATCGGTTTCACCGCCGCCGAAGTAAAGAATCCGAAGCGCGACGTCGCGCTTGCCATGGCCTTCGGCACGTGCATCGTCATTACGCTCTACTGCCTCGCAAACCTCGCATACCTGTTTGTCTTGCCGCTGGTTCAAATCCAGACGGCGCCCGACGATCGAGTAGCCACAGCAGCTCTGAACGCAGTATTTGGTGCTCCGGGCGCAGTGATCATGGCGGTAGCCATCATTATTTCAACCTTCGGCTGCAACAACGGGCTGATCCTTGCCGG
>Ga0209380_10003193_pt1 | contig 10256 bp, 10 predicted proteins | sample HubBroMetageWFT6_FD_188347 | JGI IMG/M metagenome (GOLD analysis project Ga0209380, IMG submission 188347) | Warmed and freeze-thawed soil microbial communities from the Hubbard Brook experimental Forest, New Hampshire - Hubbard Brook CCASE Soil... | ecosystem: Environmental > Terrestrial >...
ATATGGCCACCTTTCCGGCTTTGCGGTCACGTCCGGGCAGCAAGTTCATCGCGGCGACACGATCGGCTACGTTGGCTCCAGTGGACGTTCTACTGGACCGCATCTTCACTACGAAGTCCGCATCAACGACACTCCGGTGAATCCTTATAAGTACCTCCGCATGACGGTCGCCCAGAGTGGCGGCTTCGAGACCGGTAGCTAGTCACACCTCAGTTGTCACTTCCCTGTTTCCCGCCCCCAAATTCCCCACCCCTTGCGCTTTTTCACCTCGCTGGGCTACGTTCATCAGGACGCAAGTTTTCGATTCCCGTTCTCGTAAGCCGCAGGATTTTACTGAGAACTGAGAACTGAGAGCTGAGAACTGCCCTATGTTCTTCCGCTCAGCCCGCGAGGACGTTGCCGCAGTCTTCGAGGCGGACCCTGCCGCCCGCTCGTACTTTGAAGTCGTCTTCCTGTATCCCGGCCTGCATGCAGTATGGGCACACCACTTGAGCCACTGGCTCTGGGGGCACGGCACGCGCTTTCTAGCAAGATTCGTGTCGCAGGTGGCACGTTTGTTTACCGGCATTGAGATTCATCCGGGCGCGGAGATTGGACGGCGTCTGTTCATCGACCACGGCATGGGCACGGTGATCGGCGAGACGGCGATCGTCGGTGACGACGTCACGCTTTACCAGGGTGTGACTCTGGGTGGAACCGGCAAGGAGAAAGGCAAGCGGCATCCCACGGTCGGCAACAATGTATCGATCGGATCCGGAGCCAAGCTGCTAGGGAATATCATCATTGGAGACAACTGCCGCGTCGGTGCCGGCTCAGTCGTGCTGCGGAGCGTGCCCGCCAATTCCACCATTGTGGGCGTGCCCGGGCACATTGTGCTGCGCGACGGCAAACGCGTGGTGATTACCGATCCCAAGGACATCCGGGACCCGCTGTCGGACGTGATTATCAAGCTGGCTGCGGAGCTGCATGAGTTGCGCGAGCAGTTTCAGCGGCACTCCCACGAAGCGCTGGGCGCAGAACCTGACGTAACCATCGATGAGGGGACAACGTCGACGCCGAATATCTCTGCCCAGGAATTGTTTCAGGATGACTACCAGATATGAAGAGCAGTGGCCAGCGATTAGTGGTCAGTGGCCAGTAACGGCGAGTCCGCCGCCTACCTGGTTTCTACTGGACACTGATCACTGGCCACTGACCACTGGCTTACTGTCTCAACCCCATCCAGCTTTCCGAAACCACCAGTGAGTTGCCCGGGTTGTGCGGGTCGTACTTCACGGACGTCGGCAGGCCCAAGCGACAGGAGTGCAGGTTGATCCACTGGCGCAGGTAGGTTACGTCCTGCGAGCACTCGTAGGAAACGCCCGCAACGTCGTATTTATAGATGAGCAGCACAGCGGCATGATGGCCGTTGCCGACCGGCAATTCCTGCACATCGATGACTGTCCCGTCAGTGATCCGCCCGATGCCGTCGAGCCAGGTGCGGCGTTCCCGCTCAAGCTCTGCCGGCCCCTTTGGCTTTCGTCGCAAGAGCGCGTAAGCACCCAGGGCGGCAGCGCTTCCGGCAGCTATCAGCGAATAGAGATGAAATGAATCCATCGCGAAGGAGTCCCGCAACGGCGTGCTGCCAACTGCGGTTTCGTTAACAGCATATGACGGAAGCAGCGTCTGCGAAAGTGGGTGGGAGAGTTACCGAGGTGCCTGTCTGTGGAAATCCTAAAGGCAGTGGCCGGTGATCAGTGGTCAGTGGTCAGCAAAGACAAATTCGGCAGACTTTGCTCTTACTGGCCACTGATCACTGGCCACTGCTTTCACTTCTGCTTACAAACAAAGTCTTTGGCGATCTCGCCGAAGTCGCCTTCTGAAGTCTGCCCGAATTGATCGTCGCGGTGGGCCTTTTTGCTGACGACAAGTTTGCCGCCATGGTCCCGCGAGTAGAACCATTCCGAGTTCGCGACCACACTCGGCGTCGTACTGCCGCTGGCGCAGTTGAAGCGCACGCGCGCCCGCAGTTCCACGAATGGACCTCCTTGCGGCAGTTTGATGGGTTCCTTGTATTCGACGCGGATCCAGGCGGTGCGGAGGCCGTCCTTCTGGGTGGTGACCGAACTGACCAGCACCTGGTCGCCGCCGGGAGTTGCGCCGATCTGCCGCCAGTCCCCCGCGGCAAGAGCGACCAGTCCCACGAGCAAGACCGGGGCCAGCACTACGGCAAAGATGATGAACAGGCCCTTCTTCATGGGAGATGGGGGTAGGGGCATTAGCACGCCGCACACACTTTGGGCCAAAAAGCGGTTTCTGTCAACTGCGGCGGGGTTGGAGGGCTGCCGGACAAAAGCCGGGTGCGACCGAGCCGATCGTCTGCTATCGTGGTTTGCTGCGGAGGTTTGTTGTCGGAGGATCAGGTCTGATGGAAACGCTTTACTGCGCCAATATGAACTCGGTGATTGGCCCTTTGTTTCTGGCCGCTTCCGGCGATGGGCTGCTTGCGCTGGAATTCGACGCCCGGTTTCCGGGACAGCAATCGATTCGTCCCAACCCGCGGCATCTTCGCGAAGAGAAAAATGGCCTTCAGTTCGCGGATTCCGCCCACCGGATGCAGGTTTACGTCAGTGAACTCGAAGAGTATTTCGACGGTAAGCGGCGTGGGTTCACCTTCCCGCTCGACCTTCGCGGGACCGACTTCCAGTTGGCATGCTGGCGGGCGCTGCTGGCGATTCCATATGGAGAGACGCGCAGTTATGCCGACATCGCCCGCGCGGTAGGCAAGCCAAACGCTTTTCGCGCCGTGGGCATGGCGAACAATCGTAATCCGGTTGCGATCGTGGTGCCCTGCCATCGCGTGATCGCTTCCGACGGCACGCTCTGCGGCTACGGCGGCGGCCTCGACGTGAAGCGAAAGCTGCTCGAACTCGAAGGCGCGCTGACCGGAGTGCTCGCGGCGTAGAAATTGTTGATTTCTGATTGTTGATTGCTGATTGAAACCCTTCGTCCTCTGGTTTCCAATCAACAATCAGAAATCAATAATCAGCAATCCCTTCTTTGACAACTCAACCCAAATCCTCCGCGCTGCAGAAGGCCGGGCTCTTCTATCTCGTCTTCGTGATGTTTTCCTACACGACCGGCGGCCCTTTCGGACTCGAGGACATGGTCACCACCTCCGGTCCGGGGATGACGCTGATCTATCTGCTGGTGCTGCCGTTTTTCTGGTGCATTCCGGTTTCGCTGGTCACGGCGGAGCTGACAACAGCCATGCCGGTTGAGGGCGGATTCTACCGCTGGACCCGTGCGGCTTTCGGAGACTTCTGGGGATTTCAAGTGGGATGGTGGAACTGGTCGGCTTCGTTCTTGTTGGGCGGAGTGTACGCCGTACTTTTCGCCGACTACCTCTTTCCCAACACGACGGCCGGCATGCGCTACCTCGTCTCGGTGGCGCTGATTGCTTTGATCACGTGGATCAACGTGCGCGGCATCCAGATGGTAGGACGGGTTGCGACCATGCTTGAGATCGTTATTTTTATCCCCGTCGGGACGATGGTTGTGCTGGGGCTTACGCACTGGCGGCATAATCCGTTTGTCCCGTGGATTCCGCCGCATCAGCCACCCTTCAAGATCTTTGGTGTGGGACTCGCTCTCGGCTTGTGGCTGTATTCGGGATACGAACAGCTCTCGACTGTGGCCGAGGAAGTGGAGAATCCGCAACGGACTTATCCGCGGGCGCTGGCGCTGGTGGTGCCGCTTTCGATTGCGGCGTATTTTCTTCCCACGCTGGCTGGTCTGGCGTCGGCAGGAGACTGGCAGGACTGGCACACCGGATACTTCACGGAAGCGGCGAAGCGGATTGGCGAGGCGTCGCTGGGAAGCCCGCGGCTGGGCACGTGGATGACCCTGGCAGCGATCGTCGCCAACGTCGCGCTGCTCAACAGCACAGTCCTCACCACCACGCGCATGCCATTTGCCATGGCTGAAGATGGCTACCTTCCTGCTGCGCTTACACGCAAGCACTCGCGTTATGGAACGCCTTGGCTGGCGATCGTAACGTCTGCGGTAATCTATGCGCTGCTGGCGTGGCAGAGCCTTGGGCAGCTTATCTCGGTATACATTTGGCTCCGCTCGGCAACGACAGTGCTGACTGTGCTCTCAGCGTGGAAGTTGCGGCGGACACGGCCTGACATGCCGCGTGCGTTTCGAATTCCCGGCGGACGTTTGGGATTGGCTTACGTGGTCGCTGCGCCAGTGGTGATGAGTCTGGTCGCGCTGCTCGGAAGCGACCGCTATGCGTCGATCGGCGGCGCGATCGCGCTGGTGCTTGGGCCGGTGGTGTATGCGGCGGTTCGGCGGAAAGACTTTGGCGGCGCGGTTTGACCGGGCTCGTGGCGACCGCTGACAGAGATGCCCCGTCCGGCGATTTCAAGGGGCCGTCCCGGGCTGACGCGGATCCGGCTGCGCTGGTGTGTGTCAGCCGTTTGGAGTCCTCTTACAGGCGAGATAAACCGGTTTATCTTGGCGAATTAAGTGCAGCGTTTTCATCGAGATACAGCCCTTGTTTTGCACAGACAACGACCCCCACAAATGCTTGCGAATGATTGGGTTGGGGCGATTAGCCTCATTACTCGTGCAGACAAAGACTGCTCGCCCGGTGCTTGCTCGGAGGAGGTCTTAGATATACAATGACAATGTATATCCAAGGAGGGTCCATGCAGGTTTCGAAGTGGGGCAACAGCCTAGCCATTCGTCTGCCTGCGGCAGTCGTCAAGGCGCTTGAGCTGAAAGAAGGCGACGATATCGAGGTTCGGGTCGCTGGCGAGAAAGCCTTCGAAGTAAGCCGCGATGAGAGTCGCCGGCGCGCTTTGGAGACTCTGCGCAAGCTCCGGCGTCCCTTCCCTCCCGGATTCGTTTTCGACCGCGAAGAAGCACATGAACGAGGAGGCAAGGATGATGAGTGAAGAGCGATGAGCGACAAGGCGTTCTTCGACACGAACGTCTTTGTGTACGCTATCATCCAAGATGATCCCCGCTCCGACCACGCTGAAGAATTGGTTGCCCAAGGCGGAACCGTCAGCGTGCAGGTCTTGAGCGAGTTCGCCGCAGTGGCGCGGAGGAAGACCAAGATGCCCTGGGTCGAGATTCGTCGGGCCTTAGATGGCATCAAGATCCTCTGTCCCGATCCGCTCCCCCTCACGCTTGATACTCACCAAGAGGCGTTAGCGATCGCAGAAAGATACGGCTACAAAATCTATGACGCTCTCATCGTCGCCTCTGCCCTGGAGGCGAGATGTACGGTTCTTTACTCCGAGGACATGCAGGATGGGCAGGTGATTGGGCGGTTGACCATTCGAAACCCCTTCCGATCGCTGGCCTAGTTCGAGTCCTCTTGATCCCAGGTGTGGAAGGTTCCGAACACGGTGTCGCTCGTCTGACGAGCGGCAGTCTCGCGCATTGTTATCAGCTCTTCGGGATAGTCTTGCTCGCTCATTCTGGCTTCCAGCAACTGCACGTGTGCAAGCTCGACCAGAATGCAGTCCATTCCTTCTGAGTGCCGCTTTACACGCTCTTCAAAAGCTGCCTGAGATTCAACACACGCCACAACGTTTACGTACGCGTCCTTCCCTTCGCCGAACCGGCGAAAGCCCTTGACCGCAGGGTTTGCTTTTAGACACGCGAGACCTGTCCAGAGGTCCATTGGTGGCTCCGCTCAATATCCTCAGCTCACCCAATCCAAGAACTTGTACCACATGCCCGCGAAGGGCAGGAACCATGGCTTGCCGTTGTACAGGCCTAGCGGCGCGCCGGGGAATTTGATGCCTACGAAGGGATTATCTGGCTTATCTCCAGCGATCAACTGCGCCATCTTCTGGCCTTGATACGTGGCCATGGCCACGCCGTGTCCGGCATAGCCTACGGCGTAGTACATGCCGTCGAGCTGGCCGGCGTGGGGCATGATGTCGAAGGCGAAATCGAGTGTACCTCCCCAGACGTAGTCGATTTTTGCGTCGCGGAGCTGGGGATAGACGTCGATCATGCCGCGGCGCAGGATTTCGGCGCTGCGGCGGATGGTCTGGTCGGTCTCGGGGAAGAATGCGGCGCGGCCGCCGAACAGCATGCGGCGGTCGGGCGTGAGTCGGTAGTAGTAAAGATAATTCTTCGAGTCGTAGATCATGCGGTTGCGGGGACTGAGTTCCTGCACCAGTTTTTCGGGCAGCACTTCGGTTGTGATGATGAACGAACCGATGGGGATGAGTTTTTTTTGTAGCGCAGGAGTCACTCTACTCGTGTAGCCGCTCGTTGCGGCGAAGACTTCGCGCGCCCACAGCGGGCCTCTCGAGGTTGTGATCTTCCAGCCTGATTCGCCCTCGCGGGATTCGTGCTGCAAGCCTTCAACCCGGGTGCGTTCGAAGATTTCCGCACCTGCTTTGGTCGCGGCGCGGCCGAGGCCGGCTACATAACGCGCAGGATTTAGCCCCGCGCTGACTTCATCGACCATGCCGCCGTAGTAAATGTTCGAGCCGATTTCTGCGCTCAACTCATCTCTCTGCACTACGCGCAGCTGATGGTTGAACTCGCGCGCAATCACCTCCACTTGCCGCGCGTAGTCGTCGAAATGCTTCTGCTTGCAGGCCACTTCGAGATGGCCGCAGCGGGAAAAATCACAGTCGATCGCTTCCTCGCGAACGAGCTGCTCGACACAATCGACGGTGGCAAGCGATGCGGCGTACATGCGGCGGGTGAGGTCGCGTCCGTACATCGAGATGAGCTGGTTGACGCCCAGCTTCATCCCGGTGAGCACCATTCCGCCGTTGCGGGAACTGGCTCCCCAGCCGACGGTTTCGCTTTCGAGCACGGCGACTTTGGCGCCGCGCTGTGCGAGGGTGCGGGCGGCGGAGAGCCCGGTGAACCCGGCGCCGATTATGGCGACATCCACGCGGTCGGGTAGTGGACGGGCTTCTATCTTCGGGAAGTCTGCGGTGGTGAGCCAGTAGTTATGTTCTTGCAGTGCCATGTTTCCTTTAGAGAACGGCAGTTTCGTGGATCAGGCGGCCTTCGGCGAAGCGCGTCAGACTTAGCAGCGAGGCGTCGATCAGATCGGTTTTTCCGGTGAGAATTAAGTCGCTGAGAATCTTTCCGGTGGCGGGGGCGTGCATCACGCCGTGTCCGCTGAAACCGTTGGCGAGGAAGAATCCGGGCACACTTGGGGCCTCGCCCAGAATTGGGTGGTGATCCGGCGTCATCTCATACAGGCCGGCCCACGCCCGCTTGGGGTTCACCGGGAGATTGGCGAAGCAGGGCACGCGGTCTGCGGCCCGGGTCAGGATTTTCTCGACAAAGGCGGGGTCGAAATCCGTCTTGAAACCGGGCGTTTCTTCGGGGTCGTTCCAGGCCAGAAGAAATCCCCGGGCTTCGGGACGAAAGTGAAATCCATTCGACATGTCGACGATCATGGGTGCGGTGCGGGGAAATTCGTCAAAGGGCTCGCTGGGGACCAGCATCCGGCGCAGTGGCTCGACGGGCAAGTCCACCCCCGCAAGCTTGGCCACGCTCGCCGCCCACGCGCCGGCACAGTTCACTACTTTGCGTGTGGAGACAGAACCTCGCGTGGTCTCAACCGATGCAATCCCGGCTGCGTCCTGCGTGAGACCGGTAACGACGGCGTTCTTCCACAATGTGGCGCCGTGATCGGCTGCCGAGGCCATGAACCCATTCATCGCGCTGTAGGGATCGACGAAGCCGTCGGTGGAGCAGAAACTTCCTCCGACAATGTCGTCGGCGCGCAGTTGCGGGAACAGGCTGCGGATCTCATCGGCGGGAATCAGACGGACGGTCTTCAATCCCATCTTCACTTGCTCGGTGTAGTTGGTGCTCAGATACGCCATCTGCTTATCGTTGGTGGCGCAGAAAAGATAGCCTTGCGGCCGATGGTCGCACGGGTTGCCCAGGCGCTCCTCGAAGCTGGCGTAGAACGGGATCGAGTAGAGCGACATCTGGATGCTGACTGGAGTGGAAAATTGCGCGCGCACTCCGCCCATGCTCTTTCCAGTAGATCCCTTGCCCTGCGCGGATTCGCGCTCGATTACCAGAACGTTGCGGCATCCGCTCGCCGTAAGGTGATAGGCGATGCTGGAACCGACAATCCCCCCTCCGACAATGACAGCATCCGCAGTCTGCATAAAACTTGGCGATCGGGAACGACCCAGCATTCTAGCGCACCGACGTTCAACCATCCCGAGTCCCGGAATGCGGCAGAACTGAACACAGCTGCTCCGCATTCCGAAAGGACATGTACTACTGGGGTCTTTGATTATTCTCGAGGTGCGAACTCCTTCGACCTCGGTAACTTGCTGCGGTTACTCGGCTTGCCTAGTCTGGACTAGTATGGCCTTGCGCTGCCTCCTGTTTTCGTCCAATGAAGAGATGGTCCAGCCGATCTGGCAGGTGCTCGCCGACCTCGGGATCGAGGGAGAGTACTGCAACAGCGCTGTGGATGCGGTAGAGAAGGTCACCACGCAGGTGTTCCAAATCGTAATAACCGATTGGGACGACCAGCCCGAGGCGGGATTCCTGCTGAAGACGGCGCGGGAATTGAAAGCGGCGCAGCGCCCATTAACTCTGGCGATTGTGAGCGATGATGCCCGGCTGCCAGAGGCGTTGCAGGCCGGGGCCAATTCAGTTCTGGTGAAACCGATTCGCGTGGAACAGGTGCGCGACACGATGAGCACAGCCTGCGAGTTGCTTCGGGCGAAGCAGCAACCGGGACCGCTGCAGGCTGCACCGGTGCCCCAACAGGAAGCGCCAGAAACCGTGGCCTTAGCGGCCGCGGCGGCGGCTTCTGCGCCTTCCACCATGACTCAAGCACCAGAGAAGACTTTTCGAGCGGGAGAATTTCTGCAGTCGCCCGGTTCCGCACCGGGTGGGCAGTTCGACACGGAAAATGAAATTCATAAGTCAATGGAGCAGTCTGCCGCTGCGGAGGTTGACGCGCTCACGGAGCTGGAGCCGATGGCTTCAGCCGTGGAAGCTCCTTCGGCACCGGAACCCGAACCTCAGGAGCCGCTTACGGGATGGGCAGCGTTGCAGGCACGTCTGACGAAGACGGCGCCGCCACCACCGGAGGAGGCTGCTCCGGAGAAAACTGAAATCGTGTCGTACGGGGAAACACCCTCCTTCGCGAAGCCTGCAGCTCCCGCGCAAGAAGAAATCAGGAAGCCCGCGAAAATGCAGTCGCACCAGGAATCAGCGCCGGAAGCGGCGCTTTTTGCGTACATATCGGGAGAGAAGAAAAAAGAAGAGAGCGAACCGCCAGCGCGAGAGCCGCGACCGATACTCGGCAAAATCCTGGTGGTAGGGATAGTGGCAGCATGCGTAACACTAGCGGCTGTGCCCCGAAACCGCCAGACTTTGGGGATCACATACCGGAATGCGGTAAAGGCGGGAGTGAGTTGGCTGAACCCACCGCCCGCACCGGTAGCGCAGGCTGCGCCACAGCATGACAGCTTCGGGCAGGCGGGTGACGAGTACAAACTTCCGAGTGTGCCGAACATACCCGATGCGACAACGGATCCTTCCCAGATTCACGTGCTGCCGGTGATTGATCCAACGGCGAAGGCGCAGAAAGGTGCGGACGCGAACGGAGCGCAAGCGACGGCGACGACTGGCGACAACGGCGCCGCTGATCCTAACCAAACTAATTCAAACCAGACCGGGCAAAACCAGACCAACCCAAACCCGACGGATCAGGCATCCGGACAAAACGCCAGCGGGCAGGCGCAGGTTGGCGGAAGTCAGGTCAAGGATCCGGCTCCGGCGACTATCAGTGTGCTGCCGGGGAACACGGCGGAAGCGTCGCCTGGTCCGTCGTCATCTAGTTCGATACCGGCCGCAGCTTCGGCCACTTCCTCGTCGCAACCGAATGCGCCAGTTGCCGCACCAGTCGTGGCGCCACGGCCGGCTGCCGCGCCGGCTCAAAGCTCTGCCCCGCCGCAGACAGTTCCGGCGGGAAACGGGGGAGGCATTCCCTCGAGCTTGAAATCGCAGATCGCTTCCTCGACCCCGGACGCCAGCGGCGCCATGCCGGTCGAGGCCGCGATGTCATCGATTGAGCCAGTGAGCCTGCCGGAGTCTGCGGCTTGGGGGCTGTTGGCTCAACTGGTTGAGCCGGTCTATCCCGATGCGGCGAAAGCCAGCGGCCAGAAGGGCAACGTGGTTCTGCAAGTGCTTATCGGGAGAGACGGCGCAGTGCAGGATGCCAAGTTTCTGCAGGGGTC
>Ga0209380_10003194_pt1 | contig 10254 bp, 4 predicted proteins | sample HubBroMetageWFT6_FD_188347 | JGI IMG/M metagenome (GOLD analysis project Ga0209380, IMG submission 188347) | Warmed and freeze-thawed soil microbial communities from the Hubbard Brook experimental Forest, New Hampshire - Hubbard Brook CCASE Soil... | ecosystem: Environmental > Terrestrial > Soil...
CTTAGGGGTGTTCCGGTATACGTAAACGTTCCTGTTGTCGGATCGTATAGCTCCGCAGTGGCACTGCTTCCACCAGCAATCAGTACCTTACCGTTATTCAGTAAAGTAGAAGTGTGGCCAGAACGCGCGACGTTGAGATTGCCGGTGTAGGAGAATTTTCCAGTCGAGGGATCGTAAAGCTCCACGCTGGCTAGAGCGGCGGCGTTCGAATCGAGCCCCCCTGTTATGAGGATCTTCCCGTTCGTCAAGAGTGTCGCCGCTGCGGAGCTACGGGCCGTGTTTAGATTTCCATTTGTGTAGGAAAAGGTAGACGTTGCAGCGTTATATAGCTCGGCAGTTGAAGTGGCCGACCAACGCAGCGGCCCCACAACACCGCCAGCGACGAGAACCTGCCCGCTACTCAGTAACGTGGCCGTGGCGGACTCTCGTGCCGTCCTCAGGCTTCCGGTGTATGCGAAGGTTCCCGTCGCTGGACTGTACAGTTCGGCAGAAGAATCGATCCCGGATATCGATGTGTTGCCACCAGCAACCAGTACCTGCCCATTGCTGAGGAGCGTCGCTGTGTGAAAGATGCGAGCTCTGTTCGGGTTTCCGGTGACCGTGAAACTTCCGGTCTGAGCGTTCGCAATTGGGGCTAATGCCGTCCCAATCCAAAGCGTGAAGACAAACATCCACATCCGCAGGCGCATGATAGAACCTCCGCAGCAATGCAATCAGATTTCTCGGAAGACCCCACGCGAGTTTTGGGCAATCCAAGATCTTCAGAGCTTCTATAAGGTAATTATAGATAAGTCAACTAAATAACAATGGGTTTCCACAGATATTTAATTACCTATCTCTCTTTGATATTTTACATATATCAATAAAGAATTACTTATTGTACTAATGGAAGGTTCTGAGGAAATCGATATGATGGTCTCGACGCAGGCAAAAAAAGCGGCGGCCTCCCGTTGGGAAGCCGCCGCTTTGAATTTGTAATTGAAATTTAGAACGAAAGACTCAGCGACATCTGAATCTGCCGCGAGCTGCCGATTGTCTTTGTGACTTGGCCGAGGCCCGTGGGGCACTGGTAGAAATAACTTGATCCCACGAAATTTCCGTTCGCAGAACAAGTGGCTGGCGTGGGGACCGGATTGGTCCCCTCTATAGGAACCTGGCTGAAGAATAAGTTTTGTGAGACGTTGTCAATGGGGATGTCGAAACTCGGATGGTTAGTCAAGTTGAACACATCGAAGGAGTACCTCAGCGAGAGCCGTTCCTTCAGTTGGGTAACCTTCACAATGGAAATGTCGGCGCGCTTTTGCCAGGATTGGCGGAAAATGTTGCGCTGGCCGGATGTGAAGTTGGTTTCAAATGTGTCTCCAGAGGGGTTATTGGATGAAGGTCCGGGGATGCCGCCATTTAAATCGCCAGGGTTTAGCAGCGGCACGGTGAAGCAAGACGCCTTCAACGCGGGCTGACCGGGGGTTGCGCCGTTCGCCCCTGTAAGTGCGTTCTGAGGGTTGCAACCTGCGGCGAAATTCAGCGGCACGATCGGATTCGTGATTCCGTCATAGATGCTATAGAAAGCGCTTCCCACGGCCCCAGAATAGTCGACCACACTATAAGGCTGGCCGCTTTGGATGATTACCAAACCCTGGACGGCCCAGCCGTCCACCACCTTGCTCTGCCACGAATTCCCCGACACGAACTTCGGCAATTCGTAGTGATAATCGATATTGATCACGTGTGTGCGATCGAAGTCCGATGGTCCATATCCGTCACGGACGTCGAGCGGGTTGTTACCATTATAGAAGAGGCCCAGTGCGCTCTGCTCGTCCAAGGAGCGGGAGTACGTGTAGGAAACGCCCGCCTGCAAGCCATGGCTCAGTCGCTTTTCGACGTGCGCTTGCAAGGCGTTGTAGGCAGAAATACCCTCCGCCACATACAACTCCGACTCCGCACCGTATCCCAGGTAGGGCACGCGCAGATCGACGTTGCCGCCTTCGGAATTTGCCAGCATCGGTTGTCCATTAGGCAGATTGGCCGGGCAGGGATTGAAACCCGTCCCGGGACAGGTAACCTTCGTCCCCGGCGCCGCCACCTGAACCGTGTATCCGTAGGTATAGGACTGAGCAAATGGCGAACCGGATGGGTTCGCGCATTTGGTTGCCGTGCCGCACAATGGGTTTCCTGGCGACGCATTCCTCGCCTGGTTAAATGGGATGGGGATAACCTCATGACGGCCAAGGCCGTTCACCACTCCAATATCAATGGCCAAATCGTTACGCGGCTGCCACTGGATATCGAGCGTGCTGTTCATCGTGTAGGGAAGCTTGTTATTCCGAGCATAAGCGCCCAAATAGAAGGGCGGAAGCCCGCATGCCATATAGGCGCCGATATTCTGCGGATTCGTTATGCCGCACGCTAGCCCAGACGCAGGAGGTATGACGGTTGTAGGATTCCCCGTAGGGGCTGTACCCGGCGGCGTACCCCAAGGGTATGCAAGCTGGTTTCCGTTTGGAACTTGCTTGGAGTCACAGAAATTAAATGGGCCTGGGAATCCCGTCGGACAGAATTGTGTGTTTACGAAAGGTTGCTGCTGGTTGATTCCGAAAGGCCCGCCGTTTGTGATGTTCTGAGTGAGACCAGGAGACAGATAGGCATAGAGTTCGCCGCGGTCATAGTACATTCCCCAGCCTGCCCGAACCACGAATTTGCTATTGAACCTTTTCGGGGCCCAAGCGACACCTAGCCGGGGAGCAATTCCCCATTGCCGTCCAGTCAACGTCGTGCTGCTCACTCCTTTCGAGCCGAATTTCGAGTTGTTGCCGGCGATTATTAGGCCATTCGAGCTAAGGATGTCGGTAGTCGGGTCGTAGGAGTAAAGCGAGGGATCGAAATTTAGGAGGTCTCCATTCTTCTCTTTCAATCCGCCGTTCCAGTCGAAACGTACGCCGGCCGTTATGGCAAGATTAGAACGGAACTGAAACTTATCCTGCAAATACTCGCCTGTCTCGTTTGCGCGCCAGTAGCGGTTGGCGTTTCCGTTAATCGTCGCAGTAATATTGTATAGGTAATCGTCGATCAGCCCCCCCTGCATGAATTGCGTGAAGTCTTCGGACGCAATCATCCCCATTTGATCCCGCAGGTCCCGCGTATTCATTTGGGTATAGGCAAAGCTGCCCCCGAACGTGATCGTGTGCCTTCCCACAGTCCAAATGGCATTGGCGGAGGGATTGAAACGATTTTGGAACACGCCGGTAAACGAACCCTGGCCGGCCGCGCCGGACCCGATCATTGTGCTGTACGGATAGGAAGGGAGGACGGGAAACGGTCCCACTGCTCCTGCGTAAACGATGCTGATACCGGGAAAGAGATTTGATCCGCTCAAATTATGAATCAACAAATCGGCGGGCGTCAGCGGTCCGCCGGGGGCCATTTGACTGGCCACTTCGGGAAGGGACGACGCGAACGAAGCAAGTTGTTGCGGCGAAAACGGTTGATCGATCGTGCTGTAAGCTTTTTCCCGGATGAAGCCAAAAATTTCGGTAACGCTAAGGTTGGATTTTACAATCTGCGTGTGACTGAGAGACAGCACCTGGCTCCCGGCATCCAAATGCTGGGCAAAGCCCGCAACCATTGAATATGCGTAGGGTGCGATCGTCGGATCGTGCTGGTAATAATATTTAGCCGAAAAGGAATGAGACGAATTCGGATTCCAATCCAAATCGGCGACTGCCTGATGGGCCCGGAACAATGCCGTGCCCGGAACCTCCGCATCTTCAGGGAATGCTTCGACAAGAGCGGACTGCACAGTTGGGTCCGAACTGTAGAGGCCCGGATTCACAACGACGGCATTGGGGTTCGCTGATGGAATCAAATATTGCCCGTTCGGCATCTTGTAATTGAACAGGGCGTACGCAATCGGATTGAGCTGGCCGGGCCCGACACCGACGGAAGCAGGCGACGTTTTGGCAACCGGATCGGGAAGAAAAAAGCTCGGCGCCATGGAATCTGTGTTGGCAAGATTTGCCAGGGCCAATGCCGACCGATCATTGGTAAGGCCGGGCGGCACGAAGGCCCGCGAAATGCCGATCTCCTGGTCCGACGCATGCGTGTACTGGTAGCTGCCGTAAAAGAAGAGCTTGTCCTTCTTTATGGGTAAGCCAATCGCCCCTCCTGCGGTGTACCGGTGCAGTTCCGGATTCTTTTCATTTGCCGGAATATTCGGATCGGCATTAAAGAAATACGGATCGGCGTTCAACCAATCCGTTCCGCGGTGCAAGTAAGCGGTGCCATGAATGTTGTTCGTGCCGGAAGCGGTGCTCATGTCGATGTGCGCGCCGCTGGTGGAACCTTGCTGCGCGTCATACATGGAAGTATTCACGCGCACTTCCGAAATCGATTCAGGGGCAGGAGAAGGGATGGATTCACCAATAGCGAGGTACACAGAAGCGCTGCTCTGCACAGGAACGGAACTGATGGCCGAGGTGGTGCCGATACCCGTGTTATTCACAACGCGTGCTGAATTCACCTCGCTGGTGCTCTTGCCATTGAACAGGCTGTAAGCGCTGACGCCGTTCATCATGAAGGTGTTGCTGGTGTCGCGCTGGCCGTTCGCCCACATCGGCGCATTGCCCAGACCCGCGTTAGCGCCGGTCCCGGAGGAAAGTTCCGCATTCACGCCGGGAGAAAGAATTGCCAAACCCGTGAAAGAGCCTGTGGGAAGTGGAACAGCTTCGATCTCCAGTTTGTCCATCACGTAGCCGTTGGTCGTGTCCACCATATTGATCAGCGGCGTTTCTTCGACCGTGATCGATTCACTCACATTGCCGATTTTCAATTCGGCGTTCACGGTTGCGGTGCGGTTCGCCTGGACTGGGATGGAAGGGATGTTCTGCGACTGGAATCCCTGCTGCGTGAAAGAAAGCGTGTAGGTGCCAATAGGCAGGTTCACAAAAAGATAGGATCCGGCGGAGCTGGTGGTCTGTGTGCGGTTCAGCTTTGTCTGATCGCCGATCAAGGTGACCGTCGCGCCCGAGATTACGGCGCCGGATGAATCCGTGACGGTGCCCGTGATACCTCCGAGTGTTTGTTGGGCGTAAGCATTTGGAATCAGAAGAGACGCTATCGCGAGGAATGAAGCGATATACCATGCAGAACGACCTCTGCGCATTTTCATACTTAATCCCCTCTCTTAAGTCGAAAATCGATAATCCTGAAGCACGTATTGAGGGCTCGTTTATATGAGGCTGCACCCCCCTATCGTCACCACTCAAAACCTTCAATATTTTGAAGGAACTTACGCCATTCCCGACCGGATGGAAAGCACAATCTTTTAATGGTCGCCATCAAACATTTGTATCTGTTTCTGTCTGCACCGAGCTGGCCCGGAAATAGGGGTTGATAGCAGCATTCCCAAAATGGGAGCAGACAGGAAAGTGTATTTCGAACGGTTCCTCTGGATCTTTTTCCCGAAACCGCTGTTCGAACGGTACGACCTGCCGCTGCGTATCAAGCCTTGTTTTCTTTTCTTCCTTGCCAGAAAAACCACAACAGACCCGCGCTCAAATAAGCGAGGTAGATGTACGGCAGCCTGCCGTAGGGTCCCTCGGGTACAGGGTAAAGATTTCCGACGAGCGCGGAAAGCATGGCGAGAAAGGCCAACCAGGGAATGACTTGCGCGCCCGGACGGAAAGCGCCATGATCGCGCAAATATCGCGGCAGCGCGGCGCAAACCAATGCATACGTCACGATGAATCCGTACGTGGCCAGAGAGCCCATCCAGCCATAGACGTCAAGTCCGCTGGACCCGCCATAGGCCAGCACGGCAACGGGCAGAACCGCGGCAAGCGCCGTGGCGAGGATGGCGAAGGTGGGTGTCTCGTTGCGCGCGTGCGTCGTCCGAAATGCGCCGTGGACAAGGTCGTTGTGCGCCATGAGCAGCAAGACCCGCGCCGCGGCCGTAATGCAGCCCAGCGTTCCGGCAAACAGACTGACCGCGGCGCCGACATCAATCAGTATTCCGAGCGCCGGCACACGAGCGACGCCGGCTAGAACGTGCATGGGCGCCTGGCTTGTGCCCAGATCTTGCCCAGCCACGTGGAAGCCCAGCACTTCCGAGTAAGCCGAGACGATAAAAAATAACCCTGCGATCACAGCGCTCTCAATCACGACGCGAGGAATAGTCTTCAATGGATTGCGCGCCTCCGCCCCCAGAGTGGTCGCGCTCTCGAAGCCGACGAAACTGAATAACGCCAGGACCAGTCCGAGCCGCAGGCCGCCGCCGGTCATGGCGGTTAAATGCAATTGGCCGGGATCCACATGAAGGCCGTGCCCCACCAGCACGAGCGCCACGACCACAACGATCACGAGCAAAGAGATCGCCTCGATCCACAACATCAAACGAGCGGAAATTTTTATGTCGCGCCAGGCAATCCAGGCGGACACTCCGGTGACGATCAGGGCGAGAACGGACCCCGAAAAACCGTGTCCCACAACATCGACGAACAAGAAATTGGCGTAGTGATAGAAGCCGCCGATGACGCTCGATCCCGTGGCGACATAGGCAAGCAAGAGGCTCCACGCGGCGACCGCGCCGAGCCACGGCGGGAGAATCATGGCCGCGTAGGTATAGAGCGAACCGGGCGAAGCGGAGTATTTCGCAAATCGGCTGATGCACCACGCCACCAGCAGAATCGCAACCATCGCCAGAAGGTATGCCAGCCACGTGCCGTTTCCGGCGAGCGCGGCCACCAGCGGAATGGTGGCCGCCGGTGTGGAAGTGGGTGCAATAGTGGAGACCGATTGCGCTAGCGTTTCCATTGGGGAGAGCGCCTCGCCGCGCAATCCATACTCCCCAACTTTTATCTGGACTGCTCCTCGTTGTTCAGTGGACGTTGTGTCACTCATCTTGTTAGGTGGCTCAGCGCGGCTGAGCATGCCGTACCATACCCGCCCGGTGGGATCGGCGCAAGTTTTGGCGGCGGACAAGCGCATTTGAAAAACAAATGGGAACATCACACATCTACAATCCGACAATCGCCGCGGAAAAAGATACCCCGTCCGTGTGACGTTCACCGTTGACGGAGCGGGCTGCTCCGGCCTATAGTGGCGCACTTTTCATAGAGGCGCGCTTTGCTGGAGCGAATTTTTCATCTCAAGGAAAATCAAACCACGGTTCGCCGCGAACTTCTCGGCGGACTGACGACGTTCATGGCCATGGCCTACGTCGTGATTGTGAACCCGCGCATCCTGGGTGAAGCGGGCATGCCGGTGGAAGGTGTGCTCTTCGCGACGTGCATTTCGGCGGCGCTGGCGACGCTGGTGATGGGCCTGTGGGCGAATTATCCGATTGCCCTCGCTCCGGGAATGTCCTTGAACGCGTACTTCACGTACTCGATTGTTCTTGGGCGGGGCGTGCCCTGGCAGACGGCGCTCGGCGTGGTGTTCTTGTCCGGCACACTCTTCCTGATTCTGACGCTCACCAACATCCGCGAGCACATCGTCAACGACATACCGGATTGCCTGAAGCACGGCACCGCTGCAGGCATCGGCTTCTTCATCGCCTTTGTCGGCCTTCGCAATGCCAAGATCATCGTGGCTAGTACGGCGACGTTCGTCGGACTGGGAAAATCTTCCGACCCCCAGGTTCGCCTTGCCGCTTTCGGACTGATTCTGATCGCCATACTGATGTCGCGACGAGTAGGCGGCGCGATTCTGATCGGCATTGTGGTCATTGCAGTGGCGGGGATCCCTCTGGGTCTCACGAGTGTGCCCTCGCACGTATTTTCATGGCCTCATCCGGGAGGCACGTTCCTGAAACTTGATTTTCGCTCAGCCGTGAAACTTGGCCTTCTCGAATTGATCTTTGTCTTCTTCTTTGTGGATCTTTTTGACAACGTGGGAACGCTGGTCGGCGTTTGCGAACAGGGCGGATTTCTGCGCGACGGAAAATTCCCGCGGGCCAGCCGGGCCCTCCTGGCCGACGCCTTCGGCACCATGGCAGGGGCGCTGACCGGAACGTCCACGGTCACGAGTTACATCGAGAGCGCCGCCGGGGTAGCTGCGGGGGCGCGAACAGGACTGGGCAACATCCTCATTGCCGGACTTTTTGTTGCGGCGATTTTCTGCGCCCCGCTCGTCGCCGCCGTTCCAACTTACGCAACCGCTCCGGCGCTGATTCTGGTGGGCGCGCTCATGTGCGCCTCACTCGCCAAAGTGCACTGGCACGATTTTACTGAGGCGTTCCCGGCATTTATCACGCTGGTGGCAACGCCGCTCACCTTCAGTATCGCTACCGGATTGAGCCTGGGCTTACTTTCCTTCACGTTCATCAAGATCGGCACCGGAAAGATTCGGCAAATCAGCCCACTCATCTGGGTGCTCTCCGCGCTCTTTTTGCTGCGCTTCGCGTTCTTGGGCGCGGAGTAGCAATCCCCCGCCGGAGTTCTCCGGCCGCGAATCGCGCGGTGGAGCACACCCGGTTTTTGCGGGTCGCACACCAAAGATGTTCAGGCGAACAGCAGGCAACTAAAGATATACTATGCTCCATCTACTTTTCATCGGGCGCATTTCCGGACGAGGTCCGGCGGGAAACTTATTTTAGAAACTGAATTCCAGCGCGCGCCCGGGAACGCGGAAGTCGAGGAAAACTTGCTGAAAAGAAACGCCACACATGCCGCTTTTTGCGGGCTCTTGTTTGTCCTGGCGATCGGTTCTAGCCGATTGATGGCGCAAGCGCCGCCGGGACCGCTTCCCGTCCCGCCACAGACAAATGTTCCCAGACCCCGTCCAGTGGCCAAGCCCAAACCGCCGGAAGTTCCGCCGAGGACGAGTCTCGACGGGCCGTGGAAATTCAACCGCGATGAAAGCGATGACACCCGCAGGAAGATTCAAGACTCGCGAGGCACCAGCGCCAATTCTGGTGGGGGCCGCAATGGGGGAGGCTACCCGGGTGGCGGCTACCCCGGTGGTGGCTACCCCCCTGGAGTAGGCTTTCCTGGGGGTGGTTATCCTAGAGGGGGCAGGCCCGATGGAGGAAGCGGGCGGGACACCGAGACGGACGAAAGGTTGGAGGACTTGATTCGCCCTCCCAACTCGTTGAGTTTCACCATTAAAAACCCAGAAATAGATCTGACGGATGATCATTACCACAAACTGGCTTTCTTTACCGACGGGAGGCAGCTGCAGAAGCCTAAAGACAATAGCTATCAGGAAATCGCGGCGCACTGGGATGGAAAGCTGCTGGTCACTGATGAAAAGACTCCTCAAGGTGCGAAAATGAGCCGGACGTTTGAATTGTCTTCAAATGGCCGGCAATTTTTCGAAACTGTGCACGTCGATCGCGGCAAGTCCAAGGGGCAATTGGTCATACGTTACGTTTACGACGTCGTTGGCTCCAGTTCAGAGGCTGATCACGAATCCGATCCAGACCAACCAGTGCTGAAAAGACATCCTGACAGCGGCAATAGCACCTCAAGTCCGCAGGGCGCGCCGAGCGGCCAGGGATCCGATCCAGATCAGCCAACAATGCGAAAGCGGCCCGACGACAGCAGCAATCCTCCGCAATAACTTAGCAAGCCCCCGCCGAAATTCCTGGGGTTTGCAATATCAAAAATGGTGTACCGCGACGAATCCCAAATCGACTGAAGAAATGTTCCGACCCAATTGTCCGCTCTCCGTTCCATCTCATGGAGCACAATTTCGTTTTGACAAGAGCAGACTTTGACCTAAAATGCGCATCCCGAGAGGAGTAATCGAATGCCCGCATCGTTCAGAGCGGATCACATCGGCAGTTTTCTCCGGCCCAAGGACCTGCTCGAAGCCAGGAGCAGCGCCAGTCCGGATCAGTTGCGGAAGCTCGAGGACCAGCACATTTTGCGCGTTCTCTCCAAACAGAAAGAACTCGGATATGAGGCCGTCACGGATGGCGAGCTGCGGCGGCGAAATTTCATGAGCGATTTCACGGACGCGGTCGAGGGATTTGATTTATCGGCCGGGCTCGGCCGGACCTGGAATGCGGGGGAGGCCACCGCCCCCGCCGCGACCCGCGTGACGGGAATCGTCACCTCCAAGCTTCGCCAGGTGCGGCCGCTCACAGGCCACGAATTGCCCTTCTTGAAAGCAAATAGCTCGTTGCCAATCAAAATGACGTTGCCAAGCGCAACGCAATTTCCCGCCATCTCTTTTCAGACGGGCGTCACCGACAAAGTCTACAAAGACCATTCGGCGCTGCTGTGGGAAATCGTGGAGATCATGAAGAGCGACCTC
>Ga0209380_10003200_pt1 | contig 10242 bp, 8 predicted proteins | sample HubBroMetageWFT6_FD_188347 | JGI IMG/M metagenome (GOLD analysis project Ga0209380, IMG submission 188347) | Warmed and freeze-thawed soil microbial communities from the Hubbard Brook experimental Forest, New Hampshire - Hubbard Brook CCASE Soil... | ecosystem: Environmental > Terrestrial > Soil...
TTGGACGTTGTGGCCCACGTGGACTAAGTTGTCGATTTTTGTGCCGCGGCGGATGCGGGTTTCGTCTAGTGCGCCTCGGTCGATGGTCGAGTTGGCTCCGATCTCTACGTCATCTTCGATTACCAGGCGGCCGATCTGGGGGAATTGTTCGTAGCGTCCGGTCGTGGAATCGCGCACGTAGCCGAAGCCTTCGCTGCCTAACACCGCACCCGCCTGCACGACGACACGGTCGCCTAGAGTTGCGCAGGGGTAGATAGTGACGTTGGCGTCGATGCGGCAGTGGGTGCCGATGGTTGCGTGGTCGCCGACTACGGAACCGGCGCCGATGGTCGTTTCGTCTCCGATACTGACGTGCTCACCGAGAATTGCGCGCGGGCCTATGGCTACGTTCGTGCCTATCCTTGCGGATGCGGAAACGATGGCCTCAGGATGGGTTGCGCGATTGTTGTCGGAATCGCTCAGCAGCAGTGCGGCTCGGGCGAAGGTTAGGCGAGGCTGGGTGGAGATTAGAATGGGCTTCCGCGCTGCGTCGATGGCGGAGGCGAATTGTCCGGCGATTACGGCGGCTGCGGATGATTTTAGCGCGGCGTCTAGATGCTTGGTGTCTTCTACGAAGACTAGACTCTCGCCGGTTGCCGATTGCAGGCTGGAGACGCTGCTGACAGTGACGGAACCGTCTCCGAGGAGACGGCAGCCGAGGTTTTCGGCTAAATCGCGCAGGATTTGTTTCATGGGTGTCTATTGTCGCTTTCCTGTCAGGTATGCACAACGTCCGAGAAGCGGGCGAGGGCGCCGCTCCACACAACCACAGCCACACAAGCTAATACAGAGGCGGTTCGCCGGGTGGGCGGGTTTTCCAGCGGCGATGGACCCAGAGCCACTGGTCGGGATATTGGCGGATGATTTCTTCTATCGCATTCGTGAATTTCGCGGTGTTGGCTACGATGTCGGCCTCGTTGTCGGCGGTGCGAATTAATTCTACGGCCGGCTCGAAGCGCAGAATGTATTTTCGCTGCTTCGCATCCCACACCGTGAAGCCGGGGACTACGGCGGCGTCGGTGCGGAGGGCAATGCGGGCGAGGCCGCTGGCGGTGCAGGCGGGGACGCCGAAGAAATCGACGAAGACGCCTTGCGGCGGGGTCATGTTCGTATCCATGAGAATGCCTACAGTTTCTCCGGCGCGCATCGCGCCAAGCAGGCCGCGCACGAAATCATCTTTATCGACGGTGCGGTTGCCATGCATGGTGCGGTAGCTTTGGAGAAGCCGGTCGATGTAGGGATTATCGAGCGAGCGCATGACAATCGACAGCGGATGCCCGTTGAGCGAATGAGCGAAGGCGGAGAGTTCCCAGGCTCCAATGTGCCCGGTGAGGAAGAGGACGCCTTGGCCGCGGGCGTAGGCGCGCTCAAAATTTTCGAATCCGTCGTAGACGATGGTGCGGGAGACATTTTCGCGGGTGTAGCGCGGAAAGAGGCAGACTTCGGCGAGTTGGCGTCCGAGCGAGATGAATTCGCCGCGCAGCAGGCGGCGGCGTTCGGAGTCGGCCATTTCGGGGAAGGCTAGAGCTAGGTTGCGCAGACCGACGCGGCGCAGTCGACCGTGAAGCGCGTAGACGGTTAGGCCGAGCGTGATTCCGATGGCACGCGCCACGGGACGGGGCAGCAGGCCGATGCCCTTGATAAAGGGCCAGACTAGCGCGTACTCGAGGCGTTCTCGCAAGGCGGTCGTCAGTTCTCAGTTGTCAGTTCTCAGTAAAAAAATCGTCGCCCTCTGACTGAGTACCGAGAACCGGGAACTGAGAACTTTACTACTTTGCGGCTTCCTGGGCCCATTTGGCTAGGCTGCTCAGGAACGGGTAGGCGTCTTTGGGAGCGTCGATTTCTCCCTTAAGAGACGTTTTGAAGGGGACCATGCGGCCGTAGAAATCGCGGGTGCTGTCTTTGTCCTGCTTGATGACGGCGCCGGAGAGTTCGAGGCCGGCAAACAGGCCGCGCGAGCGCGAGTAGGTGAGAACCTCGGCGCGCATCTTCCAATCGGTGTCGGCAGAGGCGTGGCGTCCGACGGGGCCGGCGGCCGCGCTGGCGTCTCCCCCGAGCTTGAACTGGCTGGAGAGCAGGTCATCCATACCGTGCTTGTTCATGATCAGCATGACGACGTCGGTCGCCTGGCCGCCGATCTGCAATCCGAAACTGCCGCCGCCGATCATGAAGAAAGCGGGCGCGCTCCAGCCCTTGGGAGTGCGGCAACTGGCGACGCCTTTGCCGTAGCGGCCGCCGAAGACGAAGCCACCGTTGAGCAGGGAGGGGACCACCGCCACGCATTCGGCGGAGCCCAGGACTTCTTGAGGGATGCCTTTATCCGGAGCGCCCTGGATTTCGTCGAGCACCGTGCCGGCGGCCTGGATGCGGCCGGCAGCCTTGGTGTCGGCCGCGTCATCGGCGGATAGGATCGGGGCCACGAAACACAGGAGGAGCAGCAAAACGAGGGACCTTCGCATCATGCCTCACTTGGGAGATAGGAGTATGGATTCTGTTGTCTATGATTCTATTCGATGCGGGGGGTGGGGCGGGGGATAGCCGGGAGTGGCAAGGGTGAGTCAGGTGGTGGCCGGTTTGTCGCGGTCCCACAGAGAAGCTTGAACCACGGGGAGCATGGAGCACAGGGGAAATCTAAATGCGAGCGTTAGCTTGGGCGGATCAGGCGGTTGGGAGTGTGCGGGCAAAAAAATGCGGGGCTGAAATCGGCGACCCTAATCTCCGTCTCCAACCCCGTCTCCCAGGTTCTGTGGTAGGTGAGGCGAGTATGGGGCAGGTGGGAAAAAGGGACAAGATTACGAGGGTCACTACACTTTGGTAATCGGCGGACTCGCCGATCAACTTCCGGCTTGCAGTCATCAAGTGTCCAGCGGAAGCGGTCGATCGAGGTCTCTACCCGATGAAGCGCCGCGGCAATGGCGCCGCGACAGCGCCGTCAGATTCTGCCCCGGGCCAGGGTTGTTGCGGGAATTATGTTTCGATCACCCATGTTCCCTTTTCTCGGCCGCCGAATCGAGGAGGATGGTTTGTCCGACCGCCAGTCGACCGATGCGAGTGACCGCGCCGTAAATTCCCGCGAAGTTCTGGTTCGCACGAACGACCGCCTTCAGCGTTTCTGGCGTCGGGGTCGCCGTGTCGGGATCAAGGTTCACCATCGAGCAGCGTTCGTCGCGCATCGTGACGGCGATGGCTGGCGCGTCGTCCCCCTCGCCGAATGACAGCACGCCGCCCACCCAGTCGTCCTCCTGAAAGGGAACGGGTCGAAGTAAACGAACCACGACATTCGGGCGAAATCGTCGCACGTCCGCGCTCAGCCCTGCGAGTCGTGAGATCTCACCCACTGTATCGGAGGCGATCACCGAGATGCTAGCGTCATCGAAGATGCCATGCTTCATCTGCATCATCTCCACCGGGGCCCCGTACCGGCGTCCCACCTCCGCGGCCAACTCCTCCCCGAAGACAGACATCTCTTCGCCGCCAGGGGTGCGAATATGGGTGGGAAGGTGAAGGTCGGTTTGGGAGCTTCCTTCACGGCGCTGCGGAGCAAACCGGAGCAGGTCGGGAAGCTTGCTTGCCGTTAGCCACGGGAACCCGCTGCGGTCATTGAGCCGCCGAAATGCCAGGCGTCTATCACCATCGAGGCCGTGCCATCCCAGATTGGCGGCCTCGAGTCCTTCGCCGGCCATGGACTTAACGGGATACCGGAAGATCCCCGCCACATGGCCGATTTCTGTGAGCATGCTCGATCCGAGTCCGCCCAAAAGCGTATCACCGAAACAAACGGGGTGACGGCAGGGCAGGATCGATGCACCACCTGAAGAGCGAGAGCGGATTTTCCTGCAGCCGGTTGGAACTACTTCGCCGTCACCAGCGAGTGCGTGATTGCATGCACGGAGAGCGCGATGCGGTTTTGCACTCCGACTTTGCGCATCAACTTGGCGACGTGCGCTTTCACCGTGCGTTCTTCTATGCCGAGGGCGGAGCCGATTTCTTTGTTCGAGCGGCCGGCTACCAGCATCTCAAGCACTTCTTTTTCGCGATCGGTGAAGGTAATTCGGCCGGCGGGGAAGATGCGGCCGGGAGAGGCGCTTACTCGTTCGATGAAGGTGGAGAGAACGCGGCGCGGAGCCCAGACGGAACCCTGATTCACGATGCGGAGAGCTTGAATGAATTCGGCGGGCGAGGCGGCTTCGTCGACGTAGCCTTTGGCGCCGGCGGCAATGGCTTTGAGTACGCTTTCATCGTCCATGCCGGAGCCGGTTACGATGATGCGCAGGTCGGGACGCACGGCCTTCATGCTGGCCATGATGTCGTAGAGGTTCTGGCCGCCGCGATTGCCAAGGAGAACGAGATCGATGTTGGGCAACTGGCTAAGATCGGCCAGCGAGGCGGAGACCAGTTCGAGATCAGGTTCGGTGTCAAAGAGGGCCCGGAATCCCACAAAGCGCAGTGGATCGCTCTCCACTACGGCGACACGTATCAGCGGCTTTCTGGCGACGGCAGCTTTCATCAAGGTTTCCCTGTTAGGATTGCATCCTGTTCAAGATTGCCTGAAGCGGCGCGGAATTGAAATGATTGCTAAGCCAGACAAATTACGGGGGTAACCCCCGAAGTTTGGCTTCATTTGGCTTCAGAGGAGGGTTTGGCCGTGAGCGGAATGCGGATGCAGCGATATTGGGCGGGGATTCTGGCAGTGGGCATGATGGGAGCCGGGCTGGCTAAGGTGGAGGCTCAGAGCTCAGCGCCGCCAACCGAGCAGCCGTCGGCGCCGGCCGCGTCCACATATCAACCGAAGTTTCCCGGCGATCCGGCGCGCTCGGATTCGGAGGCGCAGGCGCTCGGCTACATGCGGGTGGTGCTGCGGGCGCAAAATATCTATAAGAAGCGGCATGGTAAGTACGCGCCTTCGCTGGAGGCTTTAGCGGGGACGGGGTCGTTCACGAAGAGGATGGCGCACACGACGGACCGGGGGGATTATACGGCCAGCTTTCTGTCGCGCCACGAAGCTCCAGATCGCGAACAGTTTGTGCTGACGATGACGCCCAAGCATATGGACAGTGAGCGCCGGTCTTTCTATGCGGAAGAGGACGGGGTGATTCATGCGGATGATCAGAAGCCCGCGGATATGAGTTCGCCGAAGATCAGGTGAGCGGACTCAAGGCAGGAAAACCCAAGACTCGAAAATCTAGAGCGGGAAAAACCAGAAGCAGGAAGGTCTACGGCGGGAAAATCCAGAGCCGGAAAATCTGAAGCGGAAAGCAAAATCGTTGTGTTTCCGCAGACTCCAATCATCGCTGACTGTGAAGCGGGCAATCCGGTTAGCCTTTCGTGCGCTTCCCAGAACCCGCGCGTTATTTGGGAGAATTAGCTTCTGGGTTGGAACTCGCTTCGTCGCCATGCTTAACGTCTCCGTCGTTACGCGAGGGCTCGGACTGAACGGTGTGAACCTGGTCGGCGATGCGGCGGGCGGGCATGGGGCCGGCGTCGGCATTGCGCCGCAGGTCCCTGACAATGTCTTCATGGCCGGCTGCACTATAGTCGTTTTCGAGGCGCGTCAGGGCCTCGGCGAGAATGTCGTGGTGGTGGAGGTTTTCGAGGCCCGGCTCGCGCGTGATATTCAGCCATAGGCGGTGCAGCAGAACGACGTCCTCATTCTTCATGGTGGGCGTGTGCGGGCCGATGCGGAAGGTATCGACTTTGCCGTTGGGGTGAACGATCTGCAGTAGAAACTGCTGTTTGGGTTCAGCTATGGCTTCCCAGGCGGTGCCGAGGTTGAAGGCCTGCTCGGCGGTAGTCATTTTGCTGGAAACACCAGCGACCACGGAGGAAGAGTCGAGATTGTGCGCCGTCTGGGAAATTGCCGACCAGGCGTCGCGCGCCGGTACCACGAGTAGTGAGATTTTCTTGCCGAAACCTTCGGCAATCGAGACGGCGCGTGTGAACAGAGTCTGCTCATAGTCGTCGAAAATCTGCTCGGTGGAAAGGCCGTAAGCGGCACTCCCGAACTGGCTGATGCGAGCGCTCATTACGACAACTTCCTGTTCTTTGGTGTCGGTGTGCTCAAGCGCCCAGCGCAGGTGATTCATGGTGTTGTAATCGCGAATCGGCACGAGGACGCTACCGGCGCGGATACCGAGCAAGTCGCGGCCGACGGTGTCGCTCTGCAGCAATTGAAAATGATCCTTCATTTGCTGCTTGGCGAGCGCGAATTTTTTCCGGTTGGTGTGCTCTGAAACGGTAAAGATCACGAAGAAGACAACCGAGAAAGAGACTCCGGCGACGGTAGCAACGGACTTGGTGGCCAGATTCACCAGCGCGGTCGCGAGCAGAACGAGAAAGACGGAGAGCAGTCCGATGGGGATCTCGGTTCCGGCGATGGTGACATTCGGCGGAACCTTCCAGCCGCGGACTCCCTTGTATTTGAAACGGAGAACCAGCATGGAAAGACTATTGAACGTGAAACTCCAAATCACCCCGAAGGCATAGGCTTCGCCGAGCACATAGACATCGCCGCGGCTGGCCAGAATGGTCAGGATCTGCAGCAGAACTACGAGATTGATAATGCGGGAGCTCGTGCCGTACTTGCGGTGCGGAAGGCGAAACCAATCGGCGAGGACGCCGTCTTCGGAGACACGATTGAGGACGCCGTTGGAGCCGATGATGGCGGTGTTCACGGCACCGGACAGAATCAGGAAGCCGACCACGACGACAAATGCGCGGAAGAACAGGCGCAGCAGCAGCGGACCCCACATGTACATGGCGAGGCCCGAAATGAGATTGTCTTTGTAAACCGGAACCCGGACCGCATCCGGAATCAGCATGACCGACAACAGCGCGGAGAGGCCGGTAAAAACGAAGCTGTAGATGGCAATAACGACGGCGGCGCGTTTCAGATTTTTTAGCTTGGGATGAGCCAGTTCGCGATTGACTTGAGCGAGTGATTCTTCGCCGCTCATGGCCAGCACGGAGTGGCCGAAGGCGATCAGGATGCCCAGCAGTCCGAACATCTTGGCCAGACTCTGTTCGGGAAAGCTGTGGCGAAGAAAACCGAGCGACTCTCTCGAAAAATGAAGGTTCGCTGGAGTGGGTAGAGGGACTGGGTTGTATCCCGATTTGAATAAGGTGAGCGCCGACCAGCCTAGCAGGATGACCACCATGACGGTGGTGACCTGCATGACACGAAGAGCCTTTTCGCTGGACTCCTGGATGCCCTTGGTGTTCTCCCACCAGTAGTAGGTGGTGACGGCGAGCGCAAAGACCACCGAAGTCAGATTGACGTTGAGATGAGGCGTGCCGTTGTAGAGATTGTGGACGGCACGGGGAATCCAGCCATGTGTGTCGGCGGTGACAAAAGTCTCATTGAGCAGGCCGACGATGTACTGGCCCGCCGATACGCCGGAGATGGGGCCGGTGAGGATGTAATCGAACATCAGGGCGGACACGCTCAACTTGGCCAGGGTGCCGCCGAGCGCTTCTTTGACAACCTTGTATACGCCGCCGCGGACAAACATGGAGCAGCTTTCCACGTAGACGGCGCGCACGGCGAAGGAAAAGAGCATGACCGCAACGATGAACCAGGGCGCGGATTTTCCCACGGCTTGTTCGGCGATTCCGCAGGCATAAAAGGCGGAGGAAGCGAGGTCGTTCAGCACGATGGCGGCAGCGCGCCAGTAGGAGATGAAGGTGAGCATCACCGAGGTGGCGACGACGATGCGAACCCGATTCGACGGAGATGTCGGTGGGAACGAGGACATACGACTAGGAGTGGTTCTGTTCCTCCCGGCCAAGCAGCATCTTCAGGTCTTCAATGCCGGTAAGCACGATGACGACAGCGGAACCAATCGCCCCGATGACGAACATGCCTTCGAGAATCCGCACCAGCACGGTGACAATCAGCAGACCCATAAGTTGACTATGGTATTTGAAACCGGGCTGGTTGACCAATTATTGATATTGGCGGAAGCAAGGGCCAAGCAGAAGGCGACTCAAGGCGACTATCCTCAGTCTGCGAAAGAAACCCACTTTGTTATGCTGGCTTGTGCGACGAATCTCTTCCAGCGCCTGGCTTTTGGTCATACTGTCGGCAGCCCTGCAGGTCGCGATTTTTCCGCTGCCCAATTTCTACTGGTTCTCGTGGATCGCGGTTGCGCCGCTGCTGGTCGCGATCCTGCGCGCGCGCAGGCCGGAGTCTCAAGCTCTGCGATTGCAACTCGATGGTCAGGAGCATTTGCTGCCCGCGTCGCCCTTGCAGGGATTTATTCTCGGATATCTTTGCGGCATTCTCTGGTTTGCGGGCACTTGCTATTGGATCTTCGACACCATGCATCGCTATGGCGAAATGCCAATTCCGGCGGCCGCGCTGGCGCTGCTTTTGTTTTGCATGTATGTCGGGCTCTATCACGGAATGTTCGGCTTGTTGCTGGCTTTGGTCGCCGGATCGAAAGGCGGCGCGGCGGAGAGTGGTTCACCGGTCGCGTCGATTCGGCGCGCCCTCGCGGCCGCTCCGTTTCTTTGGGTCGCGGTGGAACTCGCGCGCACGCGGATCACGGCGTTTCCCTGGGAGCTTCTGGGATATTCGCAGACGGCGAACTTCTCTTTGACGCGAATTGCTACGGTCGTCGGCGTCTACGGTCTCTCGCTTGAGATCATGCTCGTCAACAGCGTCTTTGCCTCTGCCTTTCTGGCGGGGAAGGAACAGCGCAAACGGCTGCTGCTGGCGGCTTTCGTGGCGGCGGTGATTTTGCAGGCAGGACAGTTGCTGGCTCCCGCTGCGCTCCCGACCGATCGTAGCGCGCTGCTGGTGCAGCCGAATATTCCAATTCTCGAAGGAGCCGCGTGGACGAGAGACTATTTTCAAAACACGCTGCGAGACTTAACCGCGCTGAGTTTGCATCCGCCAGGAGAGATGAAAGACTCCCTCCGGCATGATTTGATCGTCTGGCCCGAATCGCCTTCGCCGTTCTACACCAACGATCCGCTGTTTCGAGATGCAGTGAGTGCGCTGGCGCGGCACTCGGGAGATTGGGTGGTCGCTGGGTCGATTGGGATCGATCCCGCAATGCACAGTGGCGGAGCGAACTCGCAGATTTTCAACTCGGCTGCGCTGGTCAGTCCTCAGGGCGAATGGGTTGGACGCTACGACAAGGTTCATCTGGTTCCCTTTGGAGAATATTTGCCGTTCCCTAGTTTGTTCGCGTTTGCCGGAGGGCTGACGAGAGAGGTAGGCGAGTTTCAGCGCGGCGTTTCGCGCGCGCCGCTGGATGCGGGCGGGGAGCGGCTGGCGATATTTATTTGCTATGAATCGATTTTTCCCGATGAAGTGCGGCAGGGACCGTTGCAGGGTGCGGAGGTGTTGGTAAATATCTCGAATGACGGATGGTACGGCGACAGCGGCGCGTGGAAGCAGCATCTGCAACAGACGGAAATGCGGGCCATCGAGAACGACCGCTGGCTGCTAACGGCGACGAATACGGGGATGACGGCGTCAATCGATCCTTATGGAAGAATTGTGGCGGCGACTCCGCGCAAGGTGCGCACCACGCTGGCGGCGCCGTATTCGCTGAGGTCGGGAACCACGTTTTATACGCGCCATGGCGATTGGTTCGCATTTCTGTGTGCGATAATTTCAGTGGGCGCGCTGGTGATCAGTCGTTGGTCGTCAGTCGTTAGTCGTTAGTCGTTAGCAAGACCACGCGAACGACCGGCCGCGAACGACTAGCGACTACCAACCACAGCGGGCGGAAAAAAGCTATGCTAGACGAACTCGAACAGCAATACACTTCCCTGAAGACCAAGGTTCACTCCCTGCGGGAGTATCTTTGACGCGGGTAAACTGCGCCAGCAGTTTGCGGAAATAGAAAAGCAGGCATCGGACCCGAATCTGTGGTCGAATCCTGAAAAATCTCAGCAGGTAATGCGCGAGCGAAAACGTCTGGAAAGCCTCTTGTCGCTTGAGGGCGATCTGGCGCGCCGGACCGACGACATCGCCACCTATTTCGATTTGGCCGGCGAAGGCGAGAATGTCGCCGCTGACTTGCAACGCGACCTCGACTCGTTGCGCGAACTCGTCGATCGCGTCGAAACCGAGACGCTGCTTTCCGGCGAGACTGACGCTCTGAATGCGATTGTGACCATTCATCCGGGCGCGGGCGGAACCGAATCGCAGGACTGGGCCGAGATGCTGCTGCGGATGTATCTGCGCTGGGC
>Ga0209380_10003201_pt1 | contig 10238 bp, 10 predicted proteins | sample HubBroMetageWFT6_FD_188347 | JGI IMG/M metagenome (GOLD analysis project Ga0209380, IMG submission 188347) | Warmed and freeze-thawed soil microbial communities from the Hubbard Brook experimental Forest, New Hampshire - Hubbard Brook CCASE Soil... | ecosystem: Environmental > Terrestrial >...
GGCGAAATCTCCCCGCATCGCGTGTCCGGCGTCTGTGAACTACACAACCAGACCATGACCGTTACGACGATTGCCGAGGCGACCGGCAACGCTCGTGCATAAGCTTCTCGCCAGACAACTTGCCAAGGCGGCAAAAGCCTCGGGCGAGGTGGACCTGCAGGCCCTTCTCGCACTCGTCTCGGGGGCCTACGAGCAATCCGACGTTGACCGCCAGCGCACCGATCGTTCGATCGCGCTGATGATCGGCGAGCTCGAACAGCTCAATCACGGACTCGATCAGCTGGTGCAGGAGCGGACCGCCGAATTGCGCGAACGGGAGTTCGAATTGCAGGCGCAGAACCTGCGGTTTGACGCTGCGCTGGAGAATATGCCGCAAGGGCTGTGCATGTTCGACCGCAACGAGCGGCTGATCGTCTGCAACGAACGCTATGGCGAGATGTACGGCCTGTCTCCCGAGCAAACCAAACCGGGCGTGACGCTGCGCACGATTCTCGAAGCCCGCGTCGAGCGCGGCTACCATCCCGAGGAACCGGACCTGTACGTCGAGAAGATCCTGGCGAAAGTACGCAACAGCCAACCGTACTATACCGAATATCCGATGAGCGATGGACGCATCTTCGCTATCTTTCACCGGCCGATGGCCGGCGGCGGATGGGTTGCCATCCACCAGGACATCACCGCGCAAAAACAGGCGGAAACGCAGATCGCGTTCATGGCTCGCCACGACGGCCTGACCGGCTTGGCCAATCGCTCGGTGCTGCTGGAGAAAATGGAAGAAGCACTGGCACGGCTGCGCCGCCACGGCAGCCCGTTCACGGTGTTCATGCTCGACCTCGATTTGTTCAAGATCGTCAACGATTCACTCGGTCATCCCATGGGCGATGAGCTGCTCAAAGTCGTGGCCGCCCGGCTGTTGGCGTGCACACGCGAAACCGACACCGTGGCGCGGCTCGGCGGCGACGAGTTCGCCATTCTGGCGACGGCGGACGAAAATCAGCAAGGCGCCGCGATCGCCACCGCTAATCGGCTGTTGGCGGCGATATCGACGCCTTTCGATCTCGACGGCAATGTCATCAATATCGGCACCAGCATCGGCATCGTGCTGGCGCCGACGCACGCAGCAAATGTCGAACAACTGCTCAAGAACGCCGACCTCGCGCTCTACAAGGCCAAGGGTGAAGGCCGCGATTCCTATCGGTTTTTCGAACCGTCCATGGGGCTCGAGGCCATCACGCGACGCGCCCACCAAAGCGAACTTCGCAGCGCGCTTACCAACGACGAATTCATTCTGCACTATCACCCCATCGTCGACGTCCATACGCGGGAACCCGCCAGCGTTGAGGCTCTGATCCGCTGGAAGCATCCGCAACGTGGCATGATTTCGCCGCTCGAATTTATCCCGTTGGCGGAGGAAACCGGCCTGATCAACCCGATCGGCGAATGGGTGTTGCGCAAGGCTTGCGCCGACGCCGCGCAATGGCCGGCAAACGTCAAGATCAGCGTCAATCTGTCGGCAGTACAGTTTCGTCGCTTGTGTCCGATCGACAACGTCCGCAACGTGCTCGACGACACCGGATTGCCGCCCGAGCGGCTCGAACTCGAGATCACGGAAACAGTGTTGCTGCAGGGAAACGAAGAAAACGTCGAGACGCTGCATCAACTGCGCGCCATGGGCATTTCCATCGTGCTCGACGATTTCGGCACCGGATATTCATCGCTCAGCTATTTGCGCATGTTTCCGTTCGACAAGATCAAAATCGACCGCTCATTCGTCCAAGAGCTGGCGAAGAATGAGCACAGTGCGTCGATCGTATCGGCGGTGGCGGGCCTGGGTCGCAGTTTGCGCATCGGCACCGTCGCCGAGGGCGTGGAAACCGAGGACCAGCTGGTGCTCATCCGCGCCGCCGGCTGTACGCACGCGCAAGGTTTTCTGTTCGGTAAACCGTGTGCGGTCGAGGAGCTTAAGTTTGGGCGTCTGGGTCAGCGAAAGCTGAAAAGCAAAGTCGCTTGACGCGACGGCAGTGGCCCGAAGCGGCTTCCTTCCTAGGCGAACCGCGCCCTTGCCCGCTCCCGCGCCTTCACCGCTTCGACTTCGCGGTTTCGCGCCGGACTTGCTGTCTCAAGCGATGCCAATAACCGGCGCGCCGTCGCGGAAACTTCATCGACTGCACGCGCGAAGGCCGCCTCATTGGCGTGCGACGGCTTCCCAAACCCGCTGAGCTTGCGGACAAATTGCAGCGCGGACGCGCGAATTTCGTCCTCGGTTGCCGGCGGCTCGAAATTAAACAGCGTACGGATGTTGCGGCACATCGTGGCCTCCTTCACTAGTCGTCCGATTGTAACATTCGCATCACGTCTCGGCACACCCTCACGCGAATGTTAGGATCAAAGGCGCCAATATGCCGGATCAATCTACCAAACTCGCTGCAACCCCGGTCAGCATTACCGACGAGCGTAGTGTCCGGGTCTCGGGCCTACTGCAAGCACCGTCCAGCTCGCGCGCGTGCTACGTCTTTGCCCATGGCGCCGGCGCCGGCATGAAGCATCCCTTCATGGCCGCAATTGCCGAAGGCCTTGCAACGCGTGGCATTGCCACGCTGCGCTACCAATTTCCCTATATGGAGCGCGGCGCGAGGCGGCCGGATCCACCGCAGCTTGCGCACGCAACCGTCCGTGCCGCCATCGCGGCGGCGGCCGGCGCCTTCCCCGGTCTGCCGCTTGTCGCCGGCGGTAAATCTTTTGGCGGGCGCATGACCTCGCAAGCTCAGGCTATCGCGCCGCTCCCCGGGGTCCGCGGGCTTGCATTCCTCGGTTTTCCGCTGCATCCGGCCGGCAAACCATCGAGCGAGCGCGCCACTCATCTCTCTGCCGTGCATATCCCGATGCTGTTTCTGCAAGGAACCCGCGACCCGCTCGCGGCACTCGAACTCCTCGAGCCGCTCTGCCGCGCGCTAGGCGAGCGTGCAAGCTTGGAGCTCTTTGCCGAAGCCGATCATTCGTTCCACGTACCGGCGCGCAGCGGCCGCACCGACGTCGATGTGCGTGAGGTCTTGCTGGATGCGCTTTCGGCTTGGATCGCAACCGCGATCAGCGTCCCATTGCCAGAGCAATGAGTCCGAGCAGGCCGACCACCACGCGCCACCACACGAACAGCGAAAATCCGTGGCGCGAGACGTAGCCGAGAAAGGTCTTCACCACGAACCAGGCGCAAGCAAAAGATACGACGAAACCCACGGCGATGATCGCGATGTTGGAGTGGGTCAATTGCCCATGTTCTTTGTAGAGATCGTAAGCGAACGCACCAGCCATGGTCGGCATGGCGAGCCAGAACGAGAACTCCGCGGCCGCCCGGCGGTCGGCGCCCAGCAGCATGGCGGCGACAATGGTTGCGCCGGAGCGTGAAACTCCCGGGATCATCGAAACGCACTGCGCCAGCCCGATGTAGAAATACATCGGTAGCGTAAACCTCGTCGCCTCGTGAAAGCGGGGTTTCAGGTCGAGCTGATCAACCCAGAGCAGCACGGCGCCGCCGGCAATGAGCGAAAAGCAGACAATCCATGGATTGAACAGCACGTCCTTGATGAGTTTGTAAGCCAACGCGCCGATTACCGCCGCCGGCAGAAAGGCAATCAACACCCCGATCACAAAGCGTCTCGCCTGCGGATCGGTGAAAAAACCGGTCGCCAAATGCAAAAGCCGCCCCGCATAGATCGACAGCAGCGCCAGGATCGCGCCGAACTGGATGAGAACCGCGAAGCTTTTGCCGAAATCCTCGTCGCTGAAGCCGAAAAACCGCTGCATCAGCAGGAGATGCCCGGTCGAAGAGACCGGAACGAACTCGGTCAAGCCTTCCACCACGCCGAGGATGATCGCTTTGATGAAATCGAACGTCATGGCTTTAACGTCATGGGCGGACTCCGCGACCGGATGCGTCGGACGACGCTTGGTGAAAGAGGACTGGAAGTATCGTTTGGCTCGACTTGTGACCGAGGGCGGCGATTGTGGCAACCGTTACGGCAGCAGGCAAATCGCGCTGTGCAAACCGCCCGCTCTTTGTTGCCTGGGGATTCGCTTCCCGTATAAGGGAACTAGTGGTCCGATTCTAACATTCGTCTCCCGGTTCGGTAACTATCATGCGAATGTTAGAATCAAAGGACCACTAGCAAATATAAGTGCTAGTGGAGCTTTGGATTTGACATTCGCTTGGCGAGTTCGCGGCCCGGTGGGTAGCGAATGTCAAATCCACTCCACTGGGAGGAGCGACCCGCTTCTTCGCGTTTTGTGCAATCACAGCTCTATGCGCCAGGCATGTTGACGCTGTTCCACTATCCGCTTTGCCCGCATTCACGCTTCGTGCGCCTGGCGCTCGAGGAGCTTGGCGCGTCGCCGCGACTGGTGGAGGAAAGGGCGTGGGAGCGGCGGGAAGAATTTCTCCGCCTTAATCCGGCCGGCACGACCCCAGTCCTGATCGAAGAAGGCGTGCCGCCGGTCCCCGGCGCGGCCGTCATCATCGAGTATCTCGAAGAGACGCGCGGCGATGCGGCTCCGGCTCATCTCATGCCGCGGCCGCCGGTGGATCGCGTCGAGGTCCGCCGTCTCATGAGCTGGTTCAACGACAAATTCTTCGCCGAGGCGAGCGGCGCGCTGGTGAACGAGCGGGTCTATAAACGCTTCATCCCGGGCGACAGCGGCGGGGGGGCGCCTGATACCGAGGTCATGCGGGCGGCGCGGAGCAACATTAAATACCATCTGCGCTATATCGGCTGGCTCGTCCGCAAGCGCGACTGGCTTGCCGGAACGAGCCTGACCTACGCTGACCTGGCCGCGGCGGCGCATTTATCCGCGGTCGATTATCTGGGCGATGTGCCGTGGGACGAAGACGACAGCTGCAAAGCCTGGTACGCGAGAATAAAGTCGCGCCCGTCGTTCCGCCCGCTGTTGCGCGAGACGCTTCCCGGCCTCGCGCCGGCGCCAAATTACGCCAACCTCGACTTTTGATCGGTAGCGGCGACGCCATAAAGACGGCGCTTGCCGCCGCGGCGCGGGCGGAGGGATTTGACGCGTTCGGCGTTACCCGGCCGGACGCCATCCCGCAAGCCGCCGCACGGCTGCGTGGCTTCCTCGCCGACGGTGCTCATGGCGACATGGACTGGATGGAGCGCAACGCCGATCGCCGCGGCGATCCGCGTCAGATTTGGCGCGACGGGCGGTCAATCGTCATGCTTGGCGTCAATTACGGGCCGGACGAAAATCCGCTCGCGGTGCTCGAACAGCGGATGCAGGGTGCCGTCTCGGTCTACGCGCGCGGCGACGATTATCACGACGTGATCAAGCCGCGGCTCAAGAAACTTGGGCGCTGGCTCATCGACAACGCCGGTGGCGAGATCAAAGTCTTTGTCGACACGGCGCCCGTTATGGAAAAGCCGCTCGCCGAAGCCGCTGGCCTCGGCTGGCAGGGTAAACATACCAATCTCGTATCGCGCGAGCTCGGTTCGTGGCTGTTCCTGGGCGCGATTTTCACAAGCCTGGACTTACCCGTGGACCCCGCCGAGCATGACCATTGCGGCACCTGCCGCGCCTGCCTCGACGTCTGCCCCACGGCGGCGTTTCCGGCGCCTTACCAGCTCGACGCTCGGCGCTGCATTTCGTACCTCACCATCGAGCATAAGGGGCCGATCTCGCGCGAACTGCGCCCGCTGATCGGGAATCGGATTTACGGCTGCGACGATTGCCTCGCGGTATGTCCGTGGAACAAGTTCGCGCAGTCAGGCCGCGAAGCTAAGCTCGCCGCCCGCGCCGCTTTACAAGCCCCGCAGCTCGCCGATCTCGCGCGGCTCGACGATGCCGGCTTTCGCGCCTTGTTCGCCAAAAGTCCGGTCAAGCGCGTTGGGCGAGCCCGCTTCTTGCGCAACGTGCTTATCGCCATCGGCAATTCGGGCAGCGCCAAGCTCGCGGACGAGGCGGAACGGCTCCTGGAAGATTCCTCGGCACTCATTCGCGGCGCGGCGGTCTGGGCGCTCGGGCGGCTCGATCGCGGCCGGCTTGCGCGCTGCGCCCGGACGCGGCGAAGCGCTGAGGATGATCCGCAAGTGATCGACGAATGGGCGGCCGCGCTTGAGTGAGACGCCATGCCGACACTGATGTGCTTCGGACTTGGCTATGCCGCCGAACATTTCATCGCCGCCTTCGGCGATGGCTTCGACCGGATCACCGGAACCGTGCGCGGCATCGAGCGCGCCGCCGATCTCAATTCGCGATTTGCCGGGCAGGTGAAAGTTCTTGCGTTCGACGGCAAGTCGGCAAGTGCCGAAGCCAAAGAGGCCGCGGCGAATGCTGATGCGGCGCTCGTCTCGATCCCGCAGACCGAAACCGGCGACCCGGTGCTTGCGGCCTTCGGTGAAGAAGTGGCGCAGGCGCGCCGCATCCGCACCATCGTCTATCTTTCAACGGTCGGCGTATATGGCGACCACGCCGGCGCCTGGGTGGACGAGACGACAGTGCCCCGCGCCGACTCAATCCGCGGGCAGAATAGGCTCGCCGCCGAGAACGCCTGGCGCGAATTCGGCCGGCACTCCGGAGCCGCGGTCGCCGTTCTCCGGCTCGCGGGCATTTACGGGCCTGGCCGCAATGCGCTCGTCCAGCTCGCCCGCGGCGAAGCGCGCCGCATCGTCAAACCAGGCCAGGTTTTCAATCGCATCCACGTCGCCGACATCGCGCAGACGATCGATGCAGCGTTTGCAAACGCCGCGCGCGGGATTTTCAACGTCACGGACGATGAGCCGGCATCGCCGGGCGATCCAATTGTGTTTGCCGCTCAACTTCTCGGCCGCGAGCCGCCGCCGGAGATTTCGTTTGCGGAGGCGGCGCCGTCGCTGTCGCCGATGGCACTGAGTTTCTGGCAGGGCTGCCGGCGCGTGAAAAACGCCAAGCTCAAACGCGAACTCGGCGTCAAATTACAGTTTCCGACTTATCGCGAGGGGCTCCGCGCGCTTTTTGCCACGGATCAACACGCCGCCTAACTGCGGCGCGGCCACAGCCTTGCCGGCTAGTGCAGACTTGGGCCCTTGAGAAAGCGATCTCGCTCGCCCGATTTAACGCGCAGCTCTGAGGTCTCGCCGTCGCGATAGATTGTGATCGGCACCTCGACGCCCGCCGGGCCTTGAGCCCAGACACCGCGGAACAGACCGGCGAGATCGCTGACCTCTTTTCCAGCCACCGCGAGTACAATATCGCCGACGCGCAAGTCGGCGCGCTTGGCCGGACCGCGATCGGCAAGCCCGACCACTACCAGGCGATCTTCCACTTCGGTCGCGTAAAAGCCGAGCCACGGTCTAGGCGGCGCATTGCGCCTTCCGAACTTCATCAGGTCGTCGAAAATCGGCGGCAAAAGATCGATCGGCACCATCATGTTGATGTTCTGTGCCGGCTCGTTGTCAACGGCCTGCTGTAGCTGCAACGAGCCGATGCCGAGAAGATCACCCGCCGGACCGATCAAAGCGGTGCCGCCCCAATTGGGATGCGCCGGTGCGGTAAAAATGGCTTCATCGAGCACGTATTCCCAATAGCCGGCGAATTCCTGCTTGGCGACAATGCGTGCAGCGACCGAGCGCGGCCGGCCGCCGGCGCCACCGACAACGACGCGCTCACCGAGTGAAGCCGACGCCGAGCGGCCGATCTCGAGCGCCGGCATGTCGAGCTTGGCGAGCGCCTGTATCAGACCGAAGCCGGTTTCCTGGTCATAGCCAAGCAAGTGGCCCGGCACCGAACGGCCGTCGTTCAGGGTAAGCCAGATTGTGTCCGCCTCGGTCACCAAATAACCGATGGTGAGGATCAACCCGTTGCTGCGAATAATGACGCCATTGCCGGCGCGCTCGGTTCCGAGCGTTTCCGCCGTGAACGCATCGGCGGGCACCGTTGCGCGCAGCGCAACGATCGAAGCCAGCGCCAAGTCGAGATCGTAGGAATAGTCGTCGGGTTTCGGCTGCGCCGAGTTCGGCACTTTCCAGTCGCTCACCGATGCCATCGAACTTAATCCTTAGCTGCCCGACGATTGCAGCCTAGCACAAACTGTTCCACGTCATCGCCGGATGTTCACATTTATCATTTAGATCATCGGCGCCGTCACGGGCACGCCTTCAAGACCCAACGCGACCAGGCGTCCAAGCTCCTGCCTTGTTCCCGCCCAATCCTTTCCGCAAAACGTGTCGCTTGCTTCGTCGCGGGATCGGGGAACTCGGTGCGTCTCTTTTTCAGCTTGGCTGTTCTTTCTCTTGCGGCTGCGGGCATGTGCGCGAGCGCCGCCGCACAGCAGCCTTATCCCCCGCCGCCACCCGGTTACTATCCGCCGCCGCCCGGTTATTACCCGCCACCACCGGGCTACTCCTCGCCAGCGCCCTATACCCCGGCACCGCCGCAGCCCTATAGCGACGAGCCGTTGCCGCCGGGTGATGTTCCCGCGGCTGGCGGACCTCCCGGTTATGACCGCGACATCACCGGCGGACCGGTCCAGCCATATGAGCCTTATCGCCAAGGTGCTGGCAATCCGCCGCCGGGTTATTATCCGCCGCCGGGCGCGCCGCAGCGTAGTACGGCGATCGAAGGCCTGCCGCCGGACGACCAGCCCGAACGAGGGCCGCGCAAGGAATTGCCGCAGCAGCTTCAACGCCAGCTCGTCGACTACGTGACATCCGAGCCCGCGGGCACGGTCATCATCGATACGCCGCACACGTTTCTTTATTTGGTGCGGGGCGGCGGCAAGGCAGTTCGCTACGGAATCGGCGTCGGCCGCGAAGGGTTCACCTGGACCGGAACCGAACGCGTCAGCCGCATGACCGAATGGCCCGACTGGCATCCGCCCAAAGAGATGATCGAACGGCAACCATACCTGCCGCGCTTTATGGCTGGCGGCGAAGGCAATCCGCTGGGCGCCCGCGCGCTTTATCTCGGCAACACGCTCTATCGCATTCACGGGACCAATCAGCCATCGACCATCGGTCACTTCGTATCATCGGGCTGCATTCGTTTGACCAACGAAGACATCGAAGATCTCTACAGCCGGGTGAATTTGGGCACGCGGGTCGTGGTGTTGCCGGGCGCGGATGCAGCTTCGCCGCAGCGGGCGGTTGCGCGCTAGGGGAGGTGGCGGAAACCTTGTCGCATTAGGCTCGGCAGGTTGTTTCGCCATTCGGCTTAGCGATTTGTGATGTTGGATCGTCGCCGACTCATTTAGTGTCGCGCGTTGACGATTTACCCTGTGGACACCTGCGTGATGATTTGCCGAAACAGTCGCGGCTTATGCGAGAATAATCTCGCACCATAGCCGCCGCGGAGCGGTTGGGCATTTTCGCAAGTCTTGTTCGAAGGTCTTGCCGGGCGCTCGAGAGGTCGCATGTTCCCCAATGTCCGCCTGATGACCGCTTCGACCATCGTTTCGGTGATGGCGCTGTTTTTCGCATTCGGTGTCTATGCGTCGTTGCGGGTCAGCCACGCGCCGCTGGCGCGATCATCGCGGGCTGCTCCGCTACAGCTTGTCGGCTTTAACGTCGCCATGTTGCCGGTCACCGTGCTTGAGCCGTTCGCGGACAAGCATCTTGCCCCGACCGTCGCCGATAATAGTGCGGCCTTGGCGTATTCCGCCCCGCAAGCAGCGCCACCGCAGGCAGCCCCTCCGCCAATAGCGCCGCCTTCCGCTGTCGCCCCCGATGCGCACGCAGACAATGCGCCAGCCGACGAGCCAGCGGAAAATAGCGAAGTCACACAAATGCAGATTACCGGCGCGCTCGAGGCCGCGCGCGAGCCAAAGGCGCCCGAGGCGCCACCACAGGACAGCACGGCGTCGACCCCGAACATGGAGCAAAGCACGGTCGATGCTGCGCCGCCGCCGGCCTTGCCCTCCGTCGTTTCGCCTCCCACTGCGGCTTCGCCGCAAATTCCGCCGGCCGAACGAACGGCCGCGATCGAGACGATGCCGGCGGCTGTCGCAGAGCCCGCTGCGGCTACAGACGACAGTGAGGACGACGCCGACATCGTTCCGAAAAAGAAGAAGAAGAAAAAACACATCGCCCGACGCCATTACTACCGGACGCCGCTTCGCACTGTCGCCCAGACCTCGGCGCCGCAGCAGCAATCGTCAGTCTGGCCGGTCGCGATCGGCGGCCCACTCGTCGCGGCGCCCAAACGCTAGTGTGCGGACTTCTGGACCGCGGGCACTAAGCGGCCCCGGGCTTGACCTGACCGGC
>Ga0209380_10003202_pt1 | contig 10237 bp, 7 predicted proteins | sample HubBroMetageWFT6_FD_188347 | JGI IMG/M metagenome (GOLD analysis project Ga0209380, IMG submission 188347) | Warmed and freeze-thawed soil microbial communities from the Hubbard Brook experimental Forest, New Hampshire - Hubbard Brook CCASE Soil... | ecosystem: Environmental > Terrestrial > Soil...
CCAACACTGTTGTCATCCGGCGAGTAGGTTACGGAGCTTTAGGTCGGCTCGATCGAGTTCGGGGAGTCCGCTTCTTGAGGTTGACCTGCCGCGCCCCTGACGGGCCGGCACAGCCGGAGATGACCCGGAGCGGCCATGGGCAGGCCGTCGAATTCGGCAAAAACGTACACCTCGACCTTAGTAACGGGTAGTCTCGTCGGTAGTCCTGTCTCGATGGCGGCTATGCGACTTGCGAAGATTGCAACCCGCGCAGGTTGATTTGGGGAACATGGCCAAACGTGTTTCAAAGAAAAAACCGAATGCGGTGCCGGCCGGTCCTACCTTGCCGAAACGCAGCGAACGGATTCTTGGACTTGCCGTCAATACACTAGGCCGTTGCATCGTCTGGAGCCTTGCCCAGCGCACGGTGCAGCACGGCGTCTTGCCCGGCGCCTATCCTGTAATCGCCTGGCTCATGCATTTCCAGGAAGCTACCCAGACCGAGTTGTCGCGGCTGATCGGGATCGAGCAGCCGACCATGGCAATCACGCTGCGCCGCATGGAACGCGACGGCATCATCGAGCGCTCGCCGGATCCGGAGCATGGCCGAAAGAGCCTGGTCAAGCTGACCGCCCACGGCCGCCGGCTGAGTGACGTGATTGCTGCAGCCGCCCATGACGTCCAGAAAGTGGCCTCCAAAGGCCTCACCACCGCCGAACTCGACGAGTTCTATCGTCTGGTCGACCTGATGACCGAAAACCTCAGCGCCGAACGGCACGGCTAATTTTTGCCCGTGCATCTTGTTTACGTTGATGAACATCATAGCTAGCTATGATGTTCATCAACGAGCAAGAGGAAGAACGATGTCGGTGCTCGATCGGCTCGAGTTCTACCTGATGCACTTCATGCCGTACCCGGATGTCGTGCCTGGCCGCCCGCAGGGCCAGTGGGTCGATATTCCCAACACGCACTTCGATCCCGAGAAGGGGCACAAGCTCTACAAAGAGTACCTCGACGAACTCGTGCTGGGCGACGAGCTCGGTTACGACGCACTGGTCGTCAACGAGCATCACTCGACATTCTATAGCCTGATGCCGTCATGCTCGGTGATTGCTGGCGCGCTGATCGCCCGCACCCGCCAGGCCCGCATCTGCGTATTCGGTACGCCGATCACGCTCACCTATCCGCATCGTCTGGCCGAGGAATACGCCATGCTCGACGTGATGTCGGGCGGGCGGCTGGAATGCGCGTTCCCGCTCGGAACGGGCATGGAATACTGGGTCAATCCGCTCAATCCAACCAACGCCCGTGAGCGATTTCGCGAGAGCATGGACGTCCTGATGCAGGCCTGGACCCAGCCCGGCCCAACGCGCTTCGACGGCGAGTTCTACCACTACAAATATCTCAATCCGTTTCCGCTGCCGTACCAGAAGCCGCATCCGAAGATCTACGTCGTGGGTTCCGGAGGGGAAGATACCGTGCAGTACGCGGCCGAGAAGGGTTATGGCTATTCTCAGGTCTTCACGCCGATTGCCGCCCAACTCAAGTCGTTCGAGAGCTATCGCAGCACGGCGGTGAAGCACGGCCATACGCCGGACTCCGAGTCAATCATCATTTCGGCGATTCCCTATGTGGCCGAAACGGAGGCCAAAGCGATCGAAGAGGCGCGCGATCACATCCTCTTCTATTTCAAGAACCTGCTGCGCACGAACGACCAGATGAACACGCCGCCGGGCTACATGCCAGTCGACCGGCTGCGCAGGCGGCTGGAGGCCGGTGTCTTCCAGAGCTCGGAGATCACCTGGGAGGCGCTGACCTCGATCTATCGCACGGTGCTCGGCACGCCCGATCAGGTCGCTGAACACATCGCCTTCTGGTGCGAACAAGCCCAGAGCAGCCGCATCATCGTGCACCTACACACTGGCGACATGCCGCACTGGAAGGCGGTCAAGAACATCACCCTATTCGCTGAGGAAGTGATCCCCCGCCTGAGGCGAAAGATGTCCCCTGAGCTCAAGGCCGCGGAATAGAGGGCGCCAATGACCCACTTCCAGAAGAGTGACCAGGTGGTCGACGGCGTGCGGGTGCAGGTTCTCGAAACGGGCAAGGGCAAGCCGTTGGTCTATTTCCATGGTGCAGGTGCTAGCGGGGGCTTCGACGAACTTCTGCCGCTTGCCGAGAAACATCGCCTGATCGTACCGATCCATCCCGGCTTCGGCGGCTCGGACGACGATCTGGCGATTAATTCGGTGCTCGACTATGTGGTCCACTACGCGGCGCTGTTCGATGCGCTGAAACTCCACGAGCCGGTCGACCTGGTCGGCCATTCGCTGGGCGGCTGGATCGCGAGTCTCTTTGCGATATTCCAGGGCCATCGCGTGCACCGGCTGGCGCTCGCGTGCCCGGCAGGTCTGCGAGTTCCGGAACACCCGGGCGCGGATCTGTTCATGATCCCGCTCGAGAAGCTGCCGTCCACCCTTGCGGCCTCGCCGACGGTGCTGGCGAAAATGACCCAGGGCGAAGTCACGGTTGACATCAAGGTGGCGCGCTATCGCGAAATGACCTCGCTCGCCCGAGTCATCTGGGAGCGCAGCTACGATCCCAAGCTTGACCGCTGGCTGAAACGCGTCTCCGTGCCGACGCTCATCCTGTGGGGTCAGCAGGACAAGGTCCTTCCGGTACAGCAGGCGCGGCGGTGGGCAGATCGGCTCGCGTCTGGAGCGGAAATCTCCACCTTCGACGGTGTGGGCCATCTCGTCTTTCTCGAGGCGCCGGGTGCCGTCAAGCGCGTTGCATCTTTTCTGAACGGCGCAGGCTCATAGCCCGTCGAAGACCCGAACGACGTGAGCGGAGCAAACGACGCGGAAAAGCATCTGTATGGTCTGGCAATCTTGGCGATCGTCCTCCTATTACGACCTCTGCAGACGATCTGGCCGCTGTCATCACGTTCCTCGGCATCAGCAGCGCCGTTCTTGCCCGCATGTCTCAGGGTGGCTTCCTGGCGGTGCGATGCGCCTGGTTCATCCGGTACGTGTGCGTGCTCTGATCCTGATCGCCGCAGAGACTGCCACAGATGATCCCCACAACGCTGCAAGGCTACAACAAGATGCTTGATCAATCATGATGAACACGCGCAGCTACGACTATGTGATTGTCGGTGGCGGTTCGGCTGGATGTGTGTTGGCGGCAAGACTCACGGAGGAGCCCAACGTGAGCGTAGCGCTCCTAGAGGCGGGTGATGCCGACAAAACCCAAGAGATCAGCACCCCCATTGCTTGGCCTGGATTGGCCAAAACGAAGTTCGATTGGGATTTTGCGAGCGAACCAGAACCGATGCTCAATGGACGGCGCATTTATATCGCCCGGGGAAAAACACTCGGTGGAAGCTCCGCCGTCAATGCCATGATTTATATGCGTGGTAATCCCATTGATTACGACGGTTGGGCGAAGGAGGGTGCTCCCGGGTGGTCTTACCAGGAGATCTTACCCTACTTCATCAAATCGGAGAGCAACCAGCGTGGGGATGCGCGGTTCCACGGGCGCTCAGGGCCGCTCAGCGTGCAGGACGGTCGTTACAAGCATCCACTCGTCGATCGATTTGTCGAAGCCGGCATACAAGCAGGCCAGGAGCACAACGATGATTTCAATGGCGCCAGCCAGCTCGGCGTCGGACGGCTTCAATTTACCATGCGCGACGGTTCGCGCTGTAGTGCGGCGGACGCCTATCTTCATCCGGCGCGGCAACGGCCCAATCTGGATGTCTTGACCGGCGTACTCGTGACGCGTGTGCTGCTTGAAGGGTCACGCGCTGTCGGCGTCACCGTATCCCGATACGGCAACGAAGAAGAAACCTTGGAGGCAGAACGCGAAGTGATCGTTTCGGCGGGCGCGTATAACTCACCGCAGCTTCTAATGCTCTCCGGCATCGGGCCCGCTTCCGACCTCAAACGTTTTGGAATAGCGCCCATTGTCGATTTGCCGGTCGGTGAGAATCTCCAGGATCACCCTTTCGTTTTGCCGCTTTATTTTACGAATGAGTCGACATTCTTCCGTGCCGGGTCAGCAGAGGATGTAAGGCTCTATCAGCGTGAGCGTCGAGGTCCGCTAGCTTCCGGCATGGTCGAGGCCGGCGGATTCCTTACGATTCGTCCCGGGGAGCGCGTGCCCGACATTGAACTTCAGATGGCACCGGTGATGTACTCCGATGAAGGGCTGTCCGTTCCAACGGATGACGCATTCGGGATCTCGGCCGACCTGCTCAAGCCCACCAGCCGAGGAAAAGTCACCCTCCGGTCGACACGACCCGACGCGAAGCCCCGAATCTTCTTGAACGTGCTAACTACTGCCGAAGACCGAAGCACCATCATCGCCGGGGTCAGGCAAATTCTTCACATCGTGAAGCAACCTGCGCTAGATGCCGTGCGGCGATCGGACCTGTCGGTGCCCAGGTCTGATAGCGACGCCAATATCTGGGAATTCGTGCAGCAACAAGCCATTACCGACCGCCATCCGAGTTGCACCTGTGCGATGGGGCGTGTCGTCGATTCCGAATTGAAAGTCCTCGGTATTGAAGGATTGCGCGTCGTCGACGCCTCGGTCATGCCGAGTATAACGCGAGGCAACCTCAATGCTACCGTGATCGCCATCGCTGAAAAAGCAGCAGACCTCCTCTTACGTCCATCGCTGAGCCCCAGGCAAGTGGCGCAACCCCCTACAACTTAGCCACTAACTTCGATGGTATTTCCGGCATCAACCGCGGTGCGGCCAGCTACTATAAACGACATCGAGCGGGACGCACGCTCTCGACAAGAAAGATGAAACGTGAAAACATCGACGCTCAAAAGCCGCGATGGAGCCGCCGTGGACAAGGTGACCATCGAGGCGTTCAGACGTGGCTTCTGCGGGCAGGTGTTGCTGCCTGAAGATACCGGCTACGATTCAGCTCGGCGTATTTGGAATGCGAGCATCGATAAACATCCAGGCTTGATCGCCCGCTGTTCGGAAGCGGCCGACGTCGTTCGCGCCGTGAAGTTTTCGCGTGCAAACAACCTTCTTGTCGCGGTCAAAAGCGGCGGCCACAACGTCGCCGGCCGGGCCCTGTGCGATGACGGCATTGTCATCGACCTCTCGGCGACGAACCGGGTTTCCGTTGACGCTGAGCTGCGTGCGGTGCGCGTGCAGGCGGGAGCGCTGCTTGGCGATGTGGATCGCGAAACAAATGCGCATGGCTTGGTGGTCCCGACCGGCGTTGTCTCCAAGACGGGGATTGCAGGCCTGACGCTCGGTGGTGGCACCGGGTGGCTGGCACGCAAATATGGGCTGACCTGCGACAATGTCGTCTCCTGTGAAGTCGTCACTGCCGAGGGAGACCTCGTCACCGCCAATAATGAGATCAATGCGGATCTGTTCTGGGGTCTGCGCGGCGGTGGCGGGAATTTCGGCATTGTGACGTCATTCCTTTACCGGGCCCACCCGGTTTCGACTGTGCTTGGCGGCGTCATCGCTTATACACGTGATCAGGCCGCGGCCCTGCTCCGCTATTATCGTGATTTCATGCCGGCGGCGCCGGATGAACTGACGGCCTACGCCGGCCTGATATCGATGCCCGATGGCACGCCTGCCGTGGGCGTAATGGCCTGCTATTGCGACGATCTTACTGAGGGCGAGCGAGTCCTCAAGCCGTTGCGTGCATTCGGTTCGCCAGTGTTCGACGCGATTCAGCCCACATCGTTTCCGACGATGCAGAAGCTCGTTGATGAGATGTCCCCGGACAGCACGCACAATTATTGGAGGTCGACCTTCATCAGGGATTTTAGCGACGAGGTCATCGATCTGATTATCGAGCATGGCAACCGGATGGAGTCCCGGCTGTCCCGCATCGTCATACAGTTCTTCGGCGGCGCCGCGGGCAGAGTCGCCCCTGCCGATACGGCGTTTGCTCAGCGACAAGCAGAGTATAATGTCGGAATCGAGACTCAATGGACCGATGCAGCCGAGAGCGAAAAGCACATCGGCTGGACGCGCACTCTGTCGGATGCCCTGAGGCCTTACTCAAGCAACGGCTACCTGCTGAATTTCATCGGCAATGAAGAACCAGACACGATACGGGCAGCGTTCGGAAGCAATTATGCACGGCTGGTTGAACTCAAGACCAAGTACGATCCAACCAATTTCTTCAGCCTCAACCAGAATGTACCGCCTATGCGCTGACCCCCCGTCCGGTTTTTGCAGAGCGGTTCCTATGTACCCACGCGGTCGGCAAATTGAAGGCCCGGCACGGACTGCCCCGTGCGTTCCCGGCAGGGAAGCCGAGCAGGTCAGCCGTCTGCGATATCTCGCGGCGGTCAGCAAACTCGACCCGGACTTTGCCGAGGAGTTCCTGACCTTTGTCGTTCGTGAAGTCATTCGACGTCACGAGTCGGTTCGGCGCAACCACCTAACGTGTATTTCGGGATGAGCCTCGCTAGACGCCAGCAACCCTCTATGAGCTCATCGTTGCGGCATTGGTCATCGGCCCGGCGATGGACAGGCTCGGTCCGTACCGATCATTTGCGACCGTCTATTTTGCGGGGTGGTGTTCGTCGCGCTCTTGAGTCTGGCTGTTTCCGCTCCGCCGTGGGTGTTGCTGATCGCAGCTTTTTGTGCCGGGTTCTGCATTAGCGGCGGCCAGAAGAGCGTCATTGCGCTGGCCGCCATTTTTTACCCAGCGCCAATCCGCTCCACTGGCGTGGGCTGGGCCTTGGGTATCGGCAGGTTAGGCAGCATCGGAGGCCCGTTCCTGATCGGCGTGCTACTGGCCTACCAACTCAGCGCGGCAAGTCTGTTTTATGGGCGGCCGTCCTGATGCTGCTGGCCGGCATTTTGGTCATGCTGCTGGGCATCAAATACAAGACGCCGCGAGCGAGCAGCTGCGGCCGTGCAGTTTTTTGAAGCGGTCAGCAGTGACCTGCATCGGGGCGCAATGGGCGGCATCATCCCAAGCAACCTCCGCACCGCGAGCCTGATCTGCTCGTGGTCGTCACCGCGGGCGGCCGCCCAATCGGCGCCATACCTAGCCCAATTCCGGACAACCAGCTATTTGCCGTTCGAATGGATGCTGCCGAAGAAAGTTCCTCCAAGGGCTACCGCCGCGAATTGAAGCTGCACGAGCGAGAAAGGAAGGCTGTGATGGTATCCGCCGAGCGAGCATCATCTAGCGGCCGCTCACCACCATGCCGACGCCCATCATCAGGTCAAACCCCACCACGCGCTCGGCCGAGCACAAAGAATCCAAACCACATCATCCGAGCCGTCGCCTTTGTCGCCCGCTGCTCGGGCGCAGCGACGTTCGCCTATCTGTTGGCGATCTGGGTTGGACTGCCGAATTCCCTCTGGGCGGCGATATCAGCCCTCGTCGTTTCCCAGGAGCAGTTGAGCGAGACTCAATCTTCCCTCGCCGCCCGCATTTTGGGAACCCTCATCGGAATTTGCGTTGCCGTCGCCGTCGGGAGCGAAGTTATCCTGGGCGCCCTCCTTGGAGGTGCGTTTCACTTCGCCGCTGAAGTGGCGTTAAGTGCACTTACACATGCTTCTGGCGAGCCCCCGCTCACTGATAAGACCGCGCGGCAGAACGGCAATAGCATTTCGACCTGTAGCTCGGAGCCATCGCGACCGCAACACCGCAGAATCGAGTAGAGCGGCCCAACTCCCATCGTGAAACGAGATGTCGCTTGTTGGCACCAAGCGTAACTGCCGTGGCGCACGGATATTTCCGGAGCTGGGGGTAGACCGGCTGCAGCATTAGCCGGTCGGCACAGCCGCCCCTGTTCGCTCAGTCCATGTAAACGCTGGTGAAATCCTGGAACCAGCTCTGCGCCGGGCGAAAGCCTTTTACCTTGGCCGACATCGCTCGCGGGTTCAGGTCGTGGACGATCCACACCCAGGGCGCCTCGTCGACGATCAGCTCATGCGCCGAGGCGAGGACGTTGTCCCGCTCGGTCGGGACGAACGTCTCCTGCGCCTTCGCCAACAATTCGTCGATCTTGGGATTGCTGAAATGACCCCAATTCCAGTTGGCTGGCGAGAAGCTGGCGGTGTGGTGGTATCGATAGAGCGATGACGGGTCGATGTAGCTGAGGCTGCAATTGATCGCATCGACGCCCTTGCCGGCCGGCGCATCCGGCAGGCTACGGATCGCGACCAGCATCGAGCCCCACTCGACGACCTCGAAATCGATGTCGAACCCCGCATCACGCATGCTCTGCTGCAGGTATTCGTTCATCGGCAACGGCAGCATCTGCCCAGAGCCGCTGGTCGAGATCATGACCTTGGCCTTGACTGGCCCAGTGTAGCCGGCCTCTTTCAGCAATGCCTGCGATTTCGCCGGATCGAACGCGTAATGATTGGCCGGCTTGCCGAACACCGGGTGGTTTTCGGGGTAGAGGCCGGTCGCTGGCTCCGCGGTGCCGTTCAATAATTTGACGATGCCGTCGCGGTCGATTGCGTAATTGGCGGCTTGGCGCACCCGCTTGTCACGAAACGGCGAGTTGCCGGTCGTGTTGAGGACGTAGGGCCAGGTATGCGGGTAAGGCCACAGACTTATCTGGAAACCGGCCGATTTGAGGCTATCGATCGCATCGGCCGGCGGCACCTCAATCCAGTCCACTTGACCGGCGCGCAGCGCAGCTACGCGAGTGTTGGCCTCCGGCATCGGCATCACGAGCATGCGGTCGAGCTTCGGGATGCGGTCCTTGTCCCAGTAGTCCGGGTTGCGTGCCATCTCCACGCTGACCCGCGGCGTCACCTTGGTGATCTTGAAAGGGCCGGTGCCGGCCGGCCCTTTCGCGAATTCGGTCCAGTTGCGGCCGGCCTTCTCCCATGCCGTCGGGCTGACGATCAGGATGCGCGGTACCAGATACGGGAAATGGCTGAACGGCACCGTCGTGTTGATCGCGATCGTGTAGTCGTCGAGCTTTTCCCAGCTCTTCAGCATGCTGACGATCGAGCGCACGATTGGCGAGGCCTGGGCGTCAAATTGTGGTGACTTGTCGTCGTAGATCCGGCCGAGCGTGAATGCGACTGCGTCGGCGTTGAAATCGGTGCCGTCGTGGAATTTGACGCCCTTTCGCAAGTGGAAGATCCAGCGTGTGCGATCCACCTCGTCGACCTCCCAGCTGGTGGCGAGACCGGGGGTCACGTCGGCCGTCTGATCGGTGTGCTTGAAGTCCCAATTGACCAGCGCGTCGTAAGCCGGATAGCCGAGGAAGCGGAACCCCTCGCCGCCGTTGTTCGGAATGCCGCCGGTGGTCGGAATATCGGACGCGGTCATGCCGACGCGCATGACCTTGTCGGCGTGTCCGATACGGAGCGGCGCGACGCTCAGGCACGCGACCGCGATGAACAGACCGATGCGAGCGCGGGGGTGAAGCAGAACGTGTCCGACCATGGCGATCCTCCCGAATTTGCCGGCGTGATTTTCAGGCAACGATGCCAGAAACACGGGGGTATCCTCAAGCCGCAACCTTGATCCGCTCCTCGGCGCGCCAGCAGCGCGCGACATGGCCGTCGCCGCAGATAACGGGCGCCGGCATCGTTTCGCCACATTGCTGCATGGCGTAGGCGCAGCGCGGGGCAAAGCTGCAGCCAGACGGCAACGCTGCGAGGTTCGGCGGTGCGCCGGGGATCGTCATCAGCCGGCTGCCCGGCTCGACCCCGTGCAGGTTCGCGGCAAGCAAGCCCTCCGTATAGGGGTGCGCGCGTTTCCTGAGCACGTCGCGCGCCGCCCCAGTTTCGACAAAGCGGCCGGCATACATTACCGCAAGCCGGTCGCTGACCTCGACTGCGGCGCCAACATCGTGGGTGACGAATACGACAGCCATGCCCAGCTCGCGCTGCAATTCGCGCAAGAGCAGTAGGATCTGGATCTGAACGGTGACGTCGAGCGCAGTGGTCGGCTCGTCGGCCAGCAATACCGTCGGGTTGCACGACAAGGCCAATGCGATCATCGCTCGCTGACGCATGCCGCCTGACATTTCATGCGGATAGGAATCAAGCCGCCGCCGAGCGGACGGGATCTGCACGCGCTCAAGCCATTCTAGGGCGCGGCGACGGGCCTCACCGCGGGGCATGCCCTGATGTCGCACCAGCGTCTCGGTGATCTGCTGGCCAATCGTGAAGACCGGATCAAGCGCGGTGGCCGGCTCCTGGAAGATCATCGCGATGCGGTTGCCGCGCAATGCCTCGAGCCGGCTCTCCGAGGCGGCAGTTACGTCTTCCCCGT
>Ga0209380_10003205_pt1 | contig 10226 bp, 14 predicted proteins | sample HubBroMetageWFT6_FD_188347 | JGI IMG/M metagenome (GOLD analysis project Ga0209380, IMG submission 188347) | Warmed and freeze-thawed soil microbial communities from the Hubbard Brook experimental Forest, New Hampshire - Hubbard Brook CCASE Soil... | ecosystem: Environmental > Terrestrial >...
CCGCTGCCCGCCGGAGTCAAGTACTCCGTGCACGGCAACGTGGTCACCGTTGAAGGCCCGAAGGGCAAGGTGGAGCAGTCGATTCCTGCGGGCATCCGGCTCGAAACCGAGAATGGCCACGTCCACGCCGTCCGCGATACCGATTCGCAGGCAGCAATTCACGGCCTCACCCGCGCGCTCATCTCCAACGCGGTCGAGGGCGTCACCAAAGGCTGGTCGAAGGATCTCGATATCGTCGGCATCGGCTATCGCGCCGAACTCAAGGGCAAGAACACTGTGGTGTTCACGCTCGGCTACTCGCACCAAATTGAGTTCCCGCTGCCCACCGGCATCACCGTGGCCATCGATCCGAAGCAAACCCGCGTCACCGTCAGCGGCATCGACCGCCAGAAGGTCGGCCAGGTTGCGGCCGACATGCGTTCGCTCCGCAAGCCCGATCCGTACAAGAACAAGGGCGTCCGCTACTCCGATGAGCGCCTGAAGAAGAAGGTCGGCAAGACCGGCGCCAAATAGCTGTTAGCCATTAGCGGCTAGCCGTTAGCCACAAAATCCAGGGCCGAAATGTCACAGCTAAGAGCTAAGGGCTAACAGCTAAGAGCTGCAGTTGAATACCGAACGGACTCGCAGGGCGGGCCCGCTATTAGGAAGGGAAACGAAAATGATTCCTCTCAGGAAGAGAAACGCGATTCGGCAGCGCGTGCACACGCGCATCCGCCGCCGCCTGGCCGGCACCGCCGAGCGTCCGCGCCTCAATGTTTACCGGTCGCTGAACCACATTTACGTCCAGGTCATCGACGACGCCAACGGAGTCACGCTGGTTTCCGCGTCCACCGTCGCGGCGAAGGCCAAAACCGGCGGTAACGTCGCGGCAGCCAAAGAAATCGGCAAGCAGATTGCCGAACGCGCGAAGGAGAAGGGCATCAGCAAGGTGGTCTTCGATCGCGGCGGCTATCTCTATCACGGACGCATTAAGGCGCTGGCGGATGCGGCGCGCGAAGCAGGATTGGAGTTCTAAGCACATGGCAATTCTCAGAAAGAAACTGGATTCCGGGCAGTTCAACCTGAAGGACCAGGTCGTGGCGATCAACCGCGTCACCAAAGTCGTCAAGGGCGGCAAGAACATGTCCTTCGCGGCGCTGGTCGTCGTCGGCGATCCCGGCGCGGGCGTCGTGGGCTACGGCTCCGGCAAGGCGCGCGAAGTGCCCCAGGCGATCCGCAAGGGCATTGAGGCGGCCAAGAAAAACCTCGTCCGCGTCAACCTCACGCAGACCTCCATTCCGCACCAGGTTCTCGGACGCTTCGGCTCCGGGCATGTGCTGCTCAAGCCGGCGCCCGAAGGCACCGGCGTCATCGCCGGCGGCGCAGTTCGCGCGGTCATGACCTCCGCGGGCGTGCAGAACGTGCTGACCAAGAGCCTCGGCTCGGCCAACCCGCACAACGTCATCAAGGCGACCTTTGACGCGCTCGTGCAGCTCCGCGACCGCAACGAAGTCGCGGCCATGCGCGGCAAGACGGCGCAGGAGATCTAACCATGGCGCAGAAAAAGACAGAAGCGAAGGCCGCCGAGAAGGCGACCATTCAGATTCAGTACTTCCGGTCGATGATCCAGGCGCCCGTGAAGCACAAGAGGGTCATCAAGGGCCTGGGTTTCACGCGCCTCAACCAGATCGTCGAGCGCGAAGATACGCCCTCGATCCGGGGGATGGTCAAAACGGTTCCGCACCTGGTGCGGATCGTCAGCTAAGGCAGGGTGTAGGGTTTTAGGGTACAGCGGGTCTGATTTTCTACCTCCTACACCCTATTCCCTAAACCCTCAAAAATTATGCGAGTCTCCCGGTGGAATTCCGGGCGGCGTTGAGCGAGGACACAATGAAGAATCTCTCCAATCTGCGGGCGCCCAAAAAGGCCAACCGCAACAAGAAGCGCATCGGCCGCGGTATGGGCTCCGGCACCGGCAAGACCTCCGGTCGCGGACACAAAGGTCAGGGATCGCGCTCCGGCTCCAGCCTGATGCGCGGTTTTGAAGGCGGTCAGATGCCGCTGCACCGCCGCCTCCCCAAGCGCGGGTTCACGAACATCTTTCGCACGGAATACACCGTCGTGAATCTCGACCGCCTCGCTGAGCTGGGAGAGACCGAGCTCACCCTCGAAAAGGCCACCGAACTCGGCCTCGTAAAGCGCCGCGGCGGGCTGCTCAAGGTGCTCGGCAACGGTGAGATCAGCGTCGCCGTTACGGTGCATGCGCATAAGTTTTCCAAGACTGCGCAGGAAAAAATCGAAAAGGCCGGCGGCAAGGCGATTGTGATCGGCTAACGCGAGCTTACGGTCTCGACCGGTAGTGACCGAGGTCATCGGCTTCCGTCCACCGGCTCCAGACTCCCAGCTTCGCCAGCGTATGATGAGAGCACCGACCCATGCTTGAGAAGTTTGCGAATATCTTCCGCATCCCCGACCTGCGCAGGCGTGTCCTGTTCACCCTGGCCATCCTGGCTGTCTACCGTCTCGGCGCCCACATCACCACCCCCGGCGTGAACGTTCAGGCCCTCGAAGCCTTCTTCAACAATCAGGCCGGCTCCTCGCTCGGCCTCGTCGACCTCTTCAGCGGCGGCAACCTGCGCCGTCTGACGGTCTTCGCGCTCGGCATCATGCCGTACATCACGGCGTCGATCATCTTTCAGCTGCTGACCGTGGTCTATGAACCGCTGGCCAAGCTGCAGAAAGAAGGCGAACTCGGCCGCCGCAAAATCACGCAGTGGACGCGCTACGTGACCGTGCTGCTCGGCATAGTCCAGTCTGCGGCCATTGCCATCGCGCTGCAAAGCTCCTCCAGCAACCTGGTGCTTCACCCCGGCCTGCCCTTCATCCTCATGACCGTGCTCACCCTCACCACGGGCACCACATTCATCATGTGGCTGGGCGAGCAAATCACCGAACGCGGCATCGGCAACGGGATGAGTCTGCTCATCTTTGCCGGCATCGTGGTGGGTCTGCCGCGAGGCATCGCCGATCTCTACGCTACGGCGAAGTCCCAGCGCTTCGGAGCCCTGACCATCCCCGCGCTCATCCTGCTGGTGGTCGGCATGATCGCCGTCGTCGCGTTCATCGTCTACGTCGAGCGCAGCGAGCGCCGCATACCCGTGCAGTACGCCAAGCGTATCGTCGGACGCCGCCTCATGGGCGGACAGTCTACGCACCTGCCGCTCAAGGTCAACTCCGGCGGTGTCATGCCCGTCATCTTCGCGGCCTCGGTGCTCTCTGCGCCCATGCTCTTTTCGCAGGCAAAGTTCGTGCAGGACAGTCCCTGGCTCTCGCACACCTTTGATGCGCTGCGCGTCGGCGAGCCGTGGTATGAGCTCATCTACATCATCGCCATCGTTTTCTTCGCGTACTTCTACATCTCCATCGTCTTCCGTCCCGACGACATCGCGGACAACATGCGCAAATACGGAGGCTTCATTCCCGGCATCCGCCCCGGCCGCCGCACCTCCGATTACGTCAATGAGATCCTGACACGCATCACCCTCGTTGGCGCCATTTACCTCATTGTGATTTCGCTGATACCGCAGATTCTCATCAGCGGTATTCACCTCAATCACCTCCCGCTGATCGGGAGCTTCTTCGAGCGCCTGCCGCTGTGGGTAACCAACGGCATGGGCTTCAACTTTTACTTTGGCGGTACTTCACTGCTGATCGTGGTCGGTGTGGCCATGGACACGGTGAATCAGATCGAATCCCACCTCATCATGCGGCACTATGAAGGCTTCTCGCCGAGGAGCGGGCGGATTCGAGGAAGGCGGGCCTGGTAATGGCAGTGGCAGCATCCGCAGACGCAGGGGTACAAAAGATCGAAACCTTAAAGGGAAATCCGGGACCGATTCTCCTCCTCGGAGCTCCCGGAGTCGGCAAAGGAACCCAGGCGAAAGAGCTGGTCGCGAAATGGGGCATTCCCCAAATCTCAACCGGCGATCTGCTTCGCTACCACCGGGATCACCGCACCCCCCTCGGGCTCCAGGCCAAAGAAGTCATGGACCAGGGCCGCCTGGTTCCCGATGATCTGGTCAACCAGATGGTCGCTGAGCGCCTCCAGCAACCGGATACGAAATCCGGCTACGTCCTCGACGGCTACCCCCGTACCCTCGGCCAGGCTTCCTGGCTCGATCAGCACATCGCCGCCAACCCCAAAGCCCTTCCCGTGATTGCGGTTAGCATCCAGGTCAGTTATAATCAACTACTGCGCCGTATTACCGGACGGCGCACCTGCCCAGTCTGCGGAACGATTTATAACATCTATCTGCAGCCGCCGAAGGTCGATGAGAAATGCGATCTGGACGGCACACCTCTGGTGCGGCGAACCGACGATACCGAGGAAGTTTTCCGCGAGCGTATGCGGACCTACGAGTCGCAAACCGCTCCGGTTGTCGGACACTATCGTGCTCTGGGCCGATTCGAGGAAGTGGACGGCGAGCAGCCGGTGGAAACAGTCGCGGCCAAAGTGATGGCCGCGGTGGCGCGCCTGAGGAGCTAAGCAGGGTGGCCATTACGATCAGAACGCCGCAGGAGATTGAAAAGCTGCGGCGCAGCGGGCAGGTGGTCCGGCAGGTTCTCGACCTCGTCCGCCACGCAGTCAAACCGGGGGCGACGACACTCGATCTGGAGACGGCGGCCGCGGCAAAAATCAAAGAGCTGGGGGCGACCCCGGCCTTTAAGGGATACCGCGGGTATCCCTGTGTGCTGTGCACCTCGATTAACGAAGAGGTGGTGCACGGCATCCCATCGGCGGAACGAAAGCTGCGCGACGGCGACATCGTTTCGATCGATACGGGCGTGGTGATGGATGGGTACTACGGCGATTCGGCAATTACGGTCGCTGTCGGGCAGAAAGTGGCGGCGAAGACCAAAAAGCTGCTGGCTGTGACGGAGGCATCGCTTGCGAATGCCATCCGCGAAGTGAAAGCCGGAGCGACGCTGGGCGATGTAGGCGCAGCGGTGCAGGAGACGGTCGAGGCCGAAGGTTTTAGCGTGGTTCGCGATTTTGTCGGTCACGGAATCGGTACGAAGCTGCACGAAGATCCGCAGGTTCCGAATTATGGAACGCGGGGGCACGGGCAGAAGCTCAAAGCCGGCATGGTGCTGGCCATTGAGCCGATGGTGAATGTGGGACGTCCGGGCGTGCAGGTGCTGAAAGACGGCTGGACGGCGGTTACGGCAGACAGAAGTCTCAGCGCGCACTTCGAACACACGGTTGTCGTCACCGAAGAAGGCGCTTTGGTCTTAACGCAGTAGGGAAGTCCGTATCAGGGTTCGACGTTTCCGCTGCAGGGAAGCTGGAGCGCAAGATTTTATACCCGGGCATGACGTCAGTCGTGCCGTAAAGCGCCCTGATGAACCGGGTTTTAGCTCCTGATGGACGCAACAGTAAGTTTGATTTGAGGCTGAGGTAGCGATTGTCGAAGGAAGACGCGATTGAAGTCATGGCAACGGTTCTCGAGACGTTGCCGAATGCGATGTTCAAAGTGAAGCTCGAGACCAGCGGCCACGAAGTGCTGGCCCATGTGTCCGGGCGTATGCGGAAGAATTTTATCCGCATTCTTCCCGGCGACCGCGTTGCGGTGGAACTGAGTCCGTACGATCTCAACCGCGGGCGCATTGTGTATCGGTACAAGTAGCTACTAGCTTTTAGCTATTAGCTTTTAGCCGGGGTGGCCAATCGCCCCGGTCATAACAAAACGAGCTAACGGCTAACTGCTAATGGCTAAGAGCTGAGGTTTTATGAAGGTTCGGGCATCGGTAAAGAAGATTTGTGACAAGTGCAAGGTCATCCACCGCCGCGGTGTGGTGCGCGTGATCTGCGAGATCGCGAAGCATAAGCAGCGCCAGGGCTGAGAAGCCAGGGCTCAGAGCACAGGGCACGGGGCTCAGAAAGGCGCTTTGACTGGGAGTTATGCTTCTCTCCCGCAGGGAAGAAGCAGGGGCGAGTTAACCGAAGTCAGGTTTGCGATGAACCCCGAAGTTCGCTTCAGGCTCTCGATCCTCCGGTTTCGATGTCGATCCGGACTAACCGCAAACGGCAATCCACCGCCGCACGCAAAGTGAAGGACACCGTATGGCACGTATCGCAGGCGTCGATCTCCCGCGCAATAAGCAGGCGAGAATCGCGCTGACGTACATCTACGGCATCGGCGACCCGCGCGCGCTCAAGATTCTCGCCGCGGCCGGCGTCGATCCGTTCAAGAAAATTCAGGACCTTAGTGAAGAAGAGGTCAATCACATCCGTCAGGTCATCGAGGAGCAGGGCGATGTGGAAGGCGATCTCCGCAAAGATGTGAACATGCACATCAAGCGGCTGGTCGACATCCAGTCATATCGCGGCCTGCGCCACCGCCGCGGCCTGCCCACGCGCGGTCAGCGCACCCACACCAACGCCCGCACCCGCAAGGGACCGCGTAAGGGCACGGTGGCCAACAAGAAGAAAGCGAGCGCGAAGACCTAATGGCTAAAGAACAGCAGAAGCCCGCAGGCGGAAAAGCCGCGCGCAACAAAAAATTCAAGAAGCGCGAGCGCAAGAGTGTGCCGTTCGGTATCGTGCACATCCAGGCCTCGTTCAACAACACCATCGTCACCATCACCGACCAGCAGGGCAATACGCTCTCCTGGAAGAGCTCAGGCTCGCTCGGCTTCCGCGGATCCCGCAAGGGCACTCCGTTTGCCGCGCAGCAGGCCGCAATGAACGCCGCCAACATGGCGCGCGATCACGGCGTCCGCTCGGTCGATGTTCGTGTCGCCGGTCCGGGTTCGGGCCGCGAATCCGCTGTCCGCGCGCTGGCTGCTGCCGGCATCGAGGTGCGCTCTATCCGCGACGTCACCCCGATTCCGCACAACGGCTGCCGCCCGCCCAAGCGCCGCAGAGTCTAGCCTTTAGCCGATAACTCTTAGCTTTTAGCTGGAGGATCGGTGAGGTAAAATAAACAGGCGAGCCGAGATATCGGCTCGCCCTGAACAAATCGAGCGAACGGCTGATAGCTAAAGGCTAAAAGCTGTTTCTGGACCGGGACGAAGGATGCTATCCGTAAACCGGTCGGCCTCTGAACTAAGGAGAATGCATTGGCACGTTATACCGGACCTGTTTGCCGCCTTTGCCGCCGCGAAGGCATGAAGCTGTTCCTGAAGGGCACCAAGTGCACCACCGACAAGTGCCCCATTGAGAAGCGCAATTTTGCCCCCGGCCAGCACGGCCGTGACCGCAAAGCCAAGATCGTCGGATACGGTCTTCAGCTGCGCGAAAAGCAGAAGGCGCGCCGCATCTACTTTGCCCTCGAAGGGCAGTTCCGCGCCTACTATGAGAAGGCTGCGCGCACGCCCGGCGTCACCGGCGAACTGCTCCTCCAGCAGCTCGAGCGTCGTCTGGACAACGTGACCTTCCGCCTCGGCTTCGCCACCTCGCGCCGTCAGGCGCGTCAGATCGTGCGCCACGGCCACATTGAGGTCAACGGCCGCAAGGTCAACATCCCTTCGTTCCAGGTGGGCGTCGGCGACGAGATCAAGATCCGTCCCAACAGCGCCAAACTGACGGTTGTCGAATACGCGCGCGAGATCGCGAGCCACAACCCTGCTCCGGCGTGGCTGTCGATCGATCCGAACGCGCTGAGCGGCAAAGTGCTCGCGCTGCCGAAGCGCGATGACATCAACCTGCCCGTCAACGAGCAGCTGATCGTCGAACTGTACTCGAAGTAATCGGCAGGGGAGGGCTTCAGCCCTCCCTACATGAACGTCTTCAGTCGTACCACCGCAAGTCATCGCGGACAACTCAATCATCCTGTGAGGGAGTAACGGCACAGGCACTGCAAAATGCTTCGCAGCGCTGTGCGAAAGGTGATTCAACATGCTTTGGAGAGGATTCCAAAAACCCAAGCGTCTTGCCCACGATGCGGAGACGCTCACCGAGAAATACGGCAAGTTCAGCGCCCAGCCGTTCGAGCGCGGATTCGGCACCACCATCGGCAATGCCCTGCGGCGGACTCTGTTGTCTTCGATTGAAGGCGCAGCCGTCACCGCCGTTCGCATCGAGGGGGTTCTGCACGAATTCCAGTCGATCACCGGCGTCGTCGAAGATGCGACCGACATCGTGCTCAACCTGAAGCAGGTTCCGTTCAAGCTGAATGGCGATGGCCCCAAGGCCCTCTACCTGAACGCTGAAAAGCCGGGAGTCGTCACCGCCGGCATGATTGAAACCGATGGCGACGTGGAAATTCTCGACAAGGACGTGTACATCGCCACCGTCAGCGAAGGCGGACGCCTGAGCATGGAAATGCGTCTCAAGCGCGGACGCGGCTACGTTTCCGCCGACAAGAACTTCGATTCCGACCTCGGCATCGGGTTCATCCCCATCGACTCGGTCCACTCCCCGGTGCGCAAAGTCAACTTCACCGTCGACGCCGCGCGCCTCGGCCAGATCACCGACTACGACAAGCTGACGCTGGAAGTCTGGACCAACGGCTCGGTCCTGCCGGCGGACTCCATCGGCCTCGCTGCCAAGCTGCTCAAGGACCACATGAGCATCTTCATCAACTTCGAGGAAGAGATCGAACCGGAAGGCCGCGCTGAAGAAGGCCGCATCCAGCTCAAGAACGAGAACCTCAACCGTTCGGTTGAAGAGCTCGAGCTCAGCGTGCGCAGCTACAACTGCCTGAAGAACGCAAACATTCAGACCATCGGCGAGTTGGTTCAGAAGACCGAAGCCGAGATGCTGAAGACCAAGAACTTCGGCCGCAAGTCGCTCAACGAAATCAAGGAAATCCTCGCGCAGATGGGTCTGTCGCTGGGCATGCGCATCGACGATCAGGGCAACGCGGTCCCCGGACCGACCTCCGTCCTGCCCGCCGCGCAGCTTGCCGCCAGCTACAGCCGCTACGAGGACGACGAAGACGAAGGACTGGATTCGGATCTCACCATCGCGCCCGAAACCGAGAACTTCTAAACCAGAGCTCAGGGCTCAGAGCACAGGGCGCAGCAATCCCGGTGCTCTGAAGTCCCGAAAGCGAGTTGTACGGAAATATCTATTGGAATCGTGGCGCGAGTCCACTGAGCTCTGTGCTCTGTGCTCTGTGCCCTGGAGATCGACATGCGTCATCGCAATGCTGGATTCAAACTCGGCCGGAACACGAGCCATCGCCGCGCGCTGCTGCGCAATCTCGTCACGTCCATTCTTCTGGAAGATCGCGTCGTCACCACCGTCGCGAAGGCCAAAGCCGCGCGGCCCCACGTGGAGAAGCTCATCACCCTGGGCAAGAAGGGCGATCTTCATTCCCGGCGCCAGGCGCACTCCTATTTGCAGACCGACGAAGCGGTGACGCGCCTCTTTGACACCGTGGCGCCTCGTTACGGCGATCGCAACGGCGGCTATCTCCGCATCGCGCGCGCCGGCTTCCGCCAGGGCGATGGTGGCGAAAAGGCCATCATTGAGCTGGTCGACGCCGAGCAGGTTCTCGACGAGAAGCGCCAGAAGCGCGCCGAAGCCCGCGCCAAGCGCCGCGAGGAAATGCAGAAGGCCATGGCCGAGCAGGGACCCGCTGCCGGCGAAGGCGGCGAAGAGAAAGCATCCTAGGGCATCTCTCCTGACGGTGTAGAGGAAATCGATCCGCCCCATGGGTCTGCTCCCTCGAAGAACGGACCCATGGAGCAGGCTCGGCGCCTCACAGGATCAGGAGCGACGCTTGAATCCGCTCCACTGGCAATTCCCCAAAGCGCATCCCGTTCGCGGGATGCGCTTTTTTCATGCGCAGCTCTTCTCAAGCCAGCATCGCCTGGACGAAGTCCACATAATCGAAGGCTCCGCCGGTTTTTCCAGACACGAAATCCTCGCTCAATTCTGCAAATCTTGGTAGGCTGACTCCGTGATCCCCATCCGCATGGAAGTCAAACGGAGCCTGATCGGCCCGTCCGGTCTGAACTTCTTCGGCCGGGCTGCGCGCCATGCGGAGACGAAACAAGCGCGCGAACTGCAGGCCAGGTTCCTCCCCAGCGACATCCCCCAGGTCGACGGCTACGGCATTGCCTGTGCCTGGCACCCCTCCGACGAAGTCAGCGGAGACTACTTCGATGTGTTTCCGCTCGACGACAAACGCATGGCCTTGTGCGTTGCCGACGTCTCCGGCAAAGGCCTCAGCGCCGCCACTCTCATGGGCGACCTGCATGCCGCTGTCCGCGCTCATGCGTGCGAAGCCGAAACC
>Ga0209380_10003206_pt1 | contig 10226 bp, 7 predicted proteins | sample HubBroMetageWFT6_FD_188347 | JGI IMG/M metagenome (GOLD analysis project Ga0209380, IMG submission 188347) | Warmed and freeze-thawed soil microbial communities from the Hubbard Brook experimental Forest, New Hampshire - Hubbard Brook CCASE Soil... | ecosystem: Environmental > Terrestrial > Soil...
GCCCTGGCGCTTTCTACCGTACACCTCGAGTGCAGCGCGGAACCTTGGCTGGTGGGGGCGGGCGGCACACTCGCCAATCTGATCTTCGGAGCGCTGTTCTGGGTCGTCGCGCGCGCTGTCAGGCAGTCAGCATCTGGGCGCTACTTCTTCTGGCTGCTTATGACCTTCAATTTGTTCGAGGCAGGAGGATATTTCCGTTCTCCGGTATCGGCGACATCGTCGACTGGGCTGCGGTCGTGGCGAGATGGCAGCCCGCGTGGGCATGGCGCGTCGCCTTGATTGCTCCAGGAACGGCTGCCTATTTCTTTTTGTGGGTACCTCTGTGCGCATGGAATACTCGCGCTTCCGACCAAAAATCCCAGCGGAGCTCAACTCAGCCGGAGCGAACAAACTGCCCATGCGGCCCCAACCGCGGCCAGAAACGAACGGCGATTCCCACCCAATCTTCAGATTCATGAGCGCCTTTTCAACATCCTTCGCGAATTATCGATCGGCAGTTCGAGTGGGCGGATTGACGACCATCGCACTGCCGACGATTTCAATTAACGAATCGCCAGGAATCCATTCGACAGCCATGCATGCACGGGACGGAGCTTTGCCCGAAGAGAAATAGGTTCCGTAAATTTTATTCAACGCATCGTACTGCGCCTTATGCGCATCGAAACGCGCCCGGCCGCTCGGCGTGGAAATGCTGTCTGCAAGAGGTAAACAGAGAAAGACCTGGAGATGGATGATGCTGTCCATAGTGCAGCCGGCAAGCTCGACCGACTTCTTGAGCGCGTCCATTGTGCGAGTGACGTGTTTTTCGAAAGCATCAGTTACGAGGACGTGATCGTCCTTGGGATAGCCGTCATTGGCACCGGTACCCGAAAAGTAGTAGATCCCGCTATGTGTATGGTTGTCGCCGCTGGGGCGACGAGGAGTATCTTTGCCGGGTGCGCCGGGGATAGTACCAGGAGTGGGTGTTACAGCAGCGGGAGCCTGTTGAGCGAAGAGTTTCGGCGCGCCGGTTACAAAAGCTGTCATCGCCGCGATCTTGCCAAAGAAATTGCGCCGAGTGTCGATTCCCATAGAATCTCTCCTTCTGACCGTGTAGTTGATGAAAGGCAGACCTGACTGAGAAGTTTAGTCCTTCGGAGCACCCACCTTGCCCCGCAGCACCGTAATCGAAGCTTTTGGCAGAGTGAAAATGGTTCCCGCGTCTCCCCTCACCGTGGTCGCGACCGGCGGATTGTCGGGATCAGCATGACTCTGGGGCCCGTCGTTGATCCACACATATTGGTCGCTGCCGAAGGTCACAAAGGTGATCGGCCCAGAAAAAGATGCTTCCCGCTTGGTCTTGGCATCCTCGAACACAACCCGCACAGCGTGCGCGTTGGTCTCGTCTCGATTGACCAACATCAGCGACCAGTTGCCATCGGGACGGTGTACCGCATAGGACGTCAACAGAAGATTGCCGTCACTGTCTCTGATGTTGACGGAAGCGGGGAACATCGAATGCACGCCGGCTCTGTGCTGCACCCATTCCAGATTGATCATGTGCGCGGCGAAGTAGGTCGAGGTGTATCCCTTGATTTCGAGTGTATCGTCTTCCGATACAAAGTTCGACCAGGAGGACCAACCCAAACAAGTGTTCTGGATGCCCTGGGGCTGGATGGGAGAGTGGGTGAACAGAGCGCCTCCACCTTCGAAGAACGACCCTACATTGTCGGCAAGCCACAAGGCCGCGAAGATCGTTGTCATCGGTCCGGTGAGGTTGGCGGCGAGGTGATCTTCGGTGATCATCAAAGGCACTTCCTTAGGAACGCCGTCGTCTCGCCAGACTTGAAGAATGTGCTTCACCAGTGTCGGTTCTCTATAGACACTCTTCCATGTGATGTCGCACGGTTCGAACGGATAATGCTCAAACGATACGAAAGCCAGGTCGGCGAGCCGACCGTGTGCCTTCAGATAGTCCACGAATCGAGCCATCCACGATGTTCTGCCTTGGGCATCGGGCCACACTCGGATATCTTCATTCACGCCCTCGAAAACGGGCCCCCCCAACTTCAATTTGGGATCAACCTTGTGAATGGTGGTGGCCCACTGAAGGTAGAGCGCGCCGTAGTCTTCCGGCATGGCGTGTTTGCCGTCGGGTTCCTCGCCCATCTCTATATATGAGATGGGATAGCCGCGCTTCTCAATGTATGCGATCTGGGCAGCCGCATCGTCTGGTGTACCGTAAAGCATGGTCACTGGAATCATCGCGGGCAAGTTGTTGGTGAGTCCGCTGCTGAAGAAGAGATCGAAACCGCTGTGTTGGTAGCCTCCAGTAGCGTTGACATCCGCCGCCGAGTGCCACGGGTCAATGGATGACGAGCAATAGGTAGTTGGTCGCTCACCAATGTTCTTCTGGATCTCAATGAAAGCGCCGCTACTGTCCACGCCTCCGACTCGAATTTCTCGAATCGCGTATCCAACACAGTTCCGAATGTCGTCCGACCCGTGCTCATCGCAGGTGTTCGAGGATTCCGTCATCAAGACGCGCACATACTGGGTTGACACCGGTGTCTCTGCGAGCTTCAGAGAAACGGTACCGCCTTCGGAGGACTTCACCACGCCTGAGGGGAACGTTTTCCATTCGCCCGCTGGTCCCGCGTCAAAGTCGAGCGCGCGTTTTCCCACCCAATATTCCACCTGATAGGTTGTGGCATAAGGACTCGCCCACAGGATGCGAATCGCACTGACCGGCTTTTCAGCCTTGAGATCGACGATGACCCATTGCGGGTGTAGTGAGTCTTTTTCCCCCGTGAACTTGCGAGTCAGATATGGATTGCTCTTCCAGTAGCTGAGGTTCGGCCCCATGATAGGGCGGTCACCGCTGGTCGAGAACCCGCGGTGCGGCAGCGCATAAGAGAGAATGTAGCGCCCCGGTTCCTTGAGCTCGCTGCTGCCGGTAAAGTAACCACTCTTGTGGGCCGGGTCACTCCAGGTCCCGTTCTCGGTCCAGTGCCATGCGGCCATGCGGAGCTCGCTGTTGTTGCGATAGGAGATGGGCCCCCATCCCGCCGACAAGGATTCCTGGATGATATGCGGAGTGTAGACCCTGTCGATGCCGTCGTGGGACAGAACGTCGATCGAGCTGCCCAATGCACTGTCCGGATCGAACGAATTGATGGCATGGCCCGGCGTCGCATCTACGTGAACTATGGCTGGAGGCGCTGCGGCACTGGCAGTTGCGGATTGGGCAAAAGCGGATCCGTTATGCGCCAGTGAAAACAAGATGGCGCTTACAATCGCGGCCGATTTCAGTAACCAAGCGACTCTCCAGTTCACATCTCTCGCCTCGGCCGCCATCCCGCCTCCGTGCGTTGTAATCTTGTTGCGCGCTCAATCTAAACAATGGACGGAGCACAACGCAACTGGCGTTTTCAGGAGGCGAAAACGTTGCTCCTTGGACACTTCGGGGTTTCGCCCGCAGAGAGGGAAAGAATCTTTTGTCCCGATAGCGTCCCTTGGCAATGACCTCCGCCGCATTAACCGGCTTTGATAGCGTCTGTTCGCGACTGTCCCAAAGAAGGTCGGCCGTTCTAAGAAACAAAGCTCCGTCGTCGGGAGAACAGCTCTGCGCCGCTTTTACCTGCAGGTTCTAAAACAAGGTTGGAGCGTTGCCGAGACGCCATACCCGAAGAAGGTGCTGCACCTGCCGCAGGTCCTCAGTCCGGAAGTAGTCGCACGTCTGATCGATGCAGCCGAGTCTGCCTTTCATCCCATTCTGCCTGATGATGCTCTACGCCACCGGCGCACGTCCTGCAGAAGTGGCACATCTGAAGATCAGCGATATCGACAGCCAAAGGATGGTCATTCCTATCCGGAGCGGCAGGGGACGCAAGGACCGGGATGTCATGCTCAGTCCGAAGCTGCTTGAGGCACTGCGTGTCTACTGGCGCGGGCTGAGGCGCAAGCCCACCGACTGGCCGTTTCCCGGGAAACGGTGGCATACGGCAAGTTATCCGGTTACAGCAAGGTCCTCTGGACGGCCTGCCAGCAGGCCGCCGAACGCGCCAGTCTTGATGACAAGCACGTCCACCCCAGACTCTGGCCAGCAACATTTTTTGATGCTGCCAGTGATCCGCTTGCGGCTGCGTTCAAGAAAAGACTGCCCCGCACAACGAACGATGTCTGCCACTTCCAGAGGAGGCCGGCTCATGCGCTCTGCGTCTGCTCTTCCTGTCCTCTGATCGCCAGTGGATCCAGAGGGCTGTCGACGACGCTGAGATGTCGGATCACTTCCGAGCCCAGGGAAAGTACTTCTCTGCCGAATCGCGATAAAGCCCAAACTGCCGCGAGCCCGTCGCGAAATTCAGTTCTACTGTCGGCGGACGTCCCCCGGGGAACATCGGCTGCGCCTGGGATTTTGAAGACGGCGTGACGCGCTGAAAACTCGACTTTTCATTGTGCCCCTAGAGGTCCATAATGAATCGTTTCATTACGGGTATAATTCCGCTTTCCGGGTCCAGCACAGGCTACGGGATTCGCGACTTGGCTGCATCAGGAATTATCGGATTTATCAGTTCCATCAGATCAAGGAGGCTACCGTGAATCTCTCCGCACTGAAAGTTCGGCACTATTGCGAGCGCGTATGGCAAGCTCTCACCATCGCCGGGATGATCGTCCTACTGCCGGCAGCGCTGTTCAGCCAAGGCTACTTCGGCACGGTAAGCGGGAATTTGACCGACCCATCGGCGGCCGTAATCCAAGGGGCAAAGGTCACCCTTCTCGACGAGGAGAAGGGATATCTGGTATCGACTATGTCTGACAGTAATGGCCATTACCTGTTCCCCTCAATTCCGCCAGGGGTGTACTCAGTGACAGCGGAGATAAGAGGGTTTCAAAAGACCGTCCGCACCCAGATCAAATTGAACGTCAGTGAGAACGCGACCGCGAACCTGACTATGAAGATTGCGAGCGAGACCCAGAGTGTTGAGGTTCACGCCCAAACGCAAACCATCGCTACCGAGGATGCGGTGACGGGCCAGGTCGTCGACCGCCGGCTCATCAATGATCTGCCTTTGGTTAGCCGTGATGTGACTGAGTTGACCTTTCTCGCGCCCGGCGTCACCGACATGGACGACCAGTGCCACAATTGCGGCTCGACGAACTTCGTTTCCAACGGCAGCCGCGGGGCCAGCGCCGACATTTTGATGGACGGCGCTTCGGCCACCAACTTCGAACCCAACGGCGGTGTGACGCAAGCCGTGTACATTCCCTCGCCGGAAGCGGTGGAAGAGTTCAAGGTACAGCAGACGAATTTCAGTGCGGAGTACGGCTTTTCCGGGGCTTCCATTCTCAACATGGTCACGCGCTCGGGGACCAACGGCTTCCATGGCAGCGCCTATGACTTTATTCGTAACACCATCACCGACGCGAACGACTGGTTCGCCGATCGTCAAGGTCTTCCCCTTCCCCCGGTGCACCGGCACGATTTCGGCGTCACCTTGGGCGGACCCATTATCAAGAAGAAGACCTTCTTCTTCTTCGATTATGAAGGGCTGCGCGCGAGCAACATGAGCACCTACCAGGCGGGTGTGCCCAGCGCCGCCATGCGCACCGGAGATTTTGGTGAACTGTGCACATCGCAGGGCGGATCCTTTGACTCGACGGGGATGTGCATGATGAACGGTACACCGCTCAATTCCGGACAGCTTTGGGATCCCTATTCGGGCACCTACAGCTCCACCGATGGCGGCGCCGTGCGCAACGCCTTCATTCCTAACAACCGCATGGATGTGTACGCGAGCCCGGGGAATCCCAATCTGCCGAGTAACCTTCAGCCCCCGCCAGGGGTTCCGGGCAATCTGATCGACCCCGTGGCCCAGAAAGTTCTGAATCTATTTCCGGCCGCCAACATTCCCGGTGGCAGCTTGTACGATAACTGGATCGCTTCCGGCGCAACTCCCAACTCGAACGACCAATTCGATGTGAAGATTGATCATCGCTTGAGCGAAAAGAACCAGGTGAGCGCCAAGTACTCCCAGCAAAGGGGTTCCGTGGTTCCCTTCGACTGCTTCAAGACCCTCATTGATCCCTGTGGAAGCGGATCCAATAAGAGCACTGCCCATGTTTTCGCGATCAACGATACCCACACCTTCAACCCCACGCTGCTGCTGACCACAACCTTTGGCATCACGCGCGGCGCTATGCTGATCTTTGCTTATAATTCCAGCCTGAATTCCGATCCCCTGAGCACGTTGGGCTTTCCCTCGTATCTGAAGTCGAATGGCTTCAACGGCGTTCCCGCTATGTTCATCAACGATTACCTCAACGCCGGCTTTCCCAATGCAGGGAACGATCCTTACGGCAACTACAAGCAGGGACAACTTACCGGTCAACTGGGTGCGATTGTGAGCAAGATACACGGCTCTCATGAATTGAAGTTCGGATTCGAGGGCCGATTGCACCAACAGAATTACATTCAGACCAACGCCCCGCTGGGCTATTTCAATTTCGATAATCGGGGCAGCTCAGTTTGCCCGTCTGTCGAAGGTACCTCGCAATGCGCGGATGGAACGACCGCCGGCGGAGACAGCATGGCGAGCTTCCTCATGGGCCAGGTCCAAAGCGGGTTCTACGAAACCCAGTTCCAGCCCGCAACCGAGAATTACCAATACGCCACTTTTGCCCTGGACAATTGGAAGGTCACGCGCAAATTGACGTTGAACCTGGGCCTGCGCTACGACGTTTCTCTGCCTCGCACCGACCGCTTCAACCGGCAAAACTGGTTTGATCCGACTGCGGTGAGCCCGCTGAACAACGGGAGCATCTCGTACACCGACCCGATCAGCGGCAGCGACGTCACTCGTCCACTACTCGGCGGCGAAGTGTTTGCCAGCTCAAAAGTGCGAACCAACTATGTGACCGATTGGAGTGACATCCAGCCGCGTTTTGGTTTTGCTTACCAGTTTGCGCCGAAAATGGTGGTGCGTGGAGGTTACGGCATCTATTACGGCCAGTCGCGTTCCGGCGCCAGCGGAGTCGTGCCCTACGGCGGCCAGGGCTTCGACCAATACACCAACATGATCACTACTTATAACAATGATGGAGCCACACCCTACCTCCATCTGAGTAATCCCTTCCCGAACGGATTGATTCAGCCGCCGGGAAGCGCGCTGGGTCTGTTGAATGACGTCGGTTACAACGCGAACGGTCCGCTCCGCACACGGGCCGCTGACCAAACCCCCTATGAGCAGAGCTGGAGTATTGGAATCGAACGCCAGATGCCGTGGAATGTGGTGGTCGACGCAGAATATCTGGGAAAGAAAGGAACGCATCTCCCCTTCAGTGGCGCGAACCAACTGAACATCCTGGGGCCGTGGGTGGAGCGTTACGCTGGGAATACGCCTCAGATGAACGCCCTCAATACTCTGTACACGAACCCGCCCAACTGCGCACCCACCTGCAACCCCTTCTTCGGGATCATCACCGATCCCAACAGCACTATGTCGAGTTCGGTGCCGGGCTATCAGCTGGAATTACCCGATCCGCAATTCACCGGGGTGAGCACCGACGTGCAGATGATCGCGAACTCGATTTATCACGGATTGCAGCTCAGCGCGAAAAAAGCCTTCAGCAATGGCCTGGAGTTTATCGTCAACTACACCTGGTCGAAATCCATTGACGATGCCTCGATTGGCGACGACAACGTGACCTGGCTGGGCAGTTTCACTAGTATCCAGGATCCCAACAAGCCGGGGCTGGAGCGGAGCTTGTCCACCTTCGACACACCCTCCGTGCTGAAATTCAGCTACGTTTACAATCTACCGTTCGGGCACGGTAAGGCCCTGCTCGGCAACATGCCGCGAGTGCTCGAAGCCGTGATCGGAGGCTGGAAGACCGCCGGTATCTGGCAGGTCGCCGACGGCCGGCCGCTTGCCATCACCGTCTCGAACGGCGGAACACCGATACCTACCTACGGCAGCCAGCGGCCCAATATCGTCGGCACGCCGCGGCGCAACTATGGTCCCGACTGGGTGGACAACTTTTTCGCCAATCCTCAGGTCTTCCAACAGCCGGATCCGTTTACTCTGGGCGATGCCCCACGGACCATCGCATCCGTTCGATCACCGCTCAGCTTTACCAGCGATTTGTCATTGATCAAACAGTTCCTGCTAGCCAAAGCGCATGAAGGCGTCAACCTGGAGGTGCGCCTGGAGGCGCAAAACGCGTTTAACCACCCTCTGTTTAGTCTGGGAACCCCCGGCCCTTATGGCGACGGTACACTCAATGTTGGCGATCCCAACTTCGGGATAATCCAGCGGATGGCGCCCACTGGGCCGCGGCAAGTTCAGCTGGCCTTGAAAGTCAGCTTCTAGGGAGACGGCACGAATCGTCCGGTGCTCCGAATCTGGCAGCTTTTACGGTTCTCCGATGGAGCCGCGGAGCACCGTGATGGAGGCCATGGCAACGGTATAGCGTATTTGCGCCGCCGCTGATCTTCCGACTTGGAGGGCGGTCAGTCGGGATCGGCGTGGCTCAATACGCCTTCCGGGTGCCGTTTGTATTCGGCCGATCCGAACGTGAAGCGAGCCACCGAACCGGAGAAATGCCGGTCGCGTCCGGTCCCTGGATCGTTTGAAAACCACCTTTACCGCGTGATCGTTGGACTGGTCGGGGCTGACCAACATCGCAGCCCACTGTCGGTCCGGGCGCTCGACGGCACAGGCCGTGACCAGGTTGTCAGCGGCGGAAGGACAAAAGTTGCATCCCCGCTTCCCGACCAGACTTTGACCGCTTGTGGTCATGGTGACAATGTGAGGCATTCTGGTTCAGGTCGAAACGAAGAGCCAGCCCTTCATGGAGCCGGAAGAATATCAAATTCTATTTTGACTTCGTCTTTAACCTTGACGGTTCCACCCGCGATCCGTATGGGGCTTATGCCGAAAGCGCTCAACTTGAAAGATGCCGACCCGCGATAGTGTCCGCTCTCGAAAGAAACCGCTGCCACAACTGGTTGAGTCTTTCCACGCAAGGTCAGATTTCCGCGCACCTCCCAGTGATTATCCCCAGATTTGGTTATGGCGGTGGAATGATAAGAAATTTCTGGAAAATGCTCGGCATCGAGAACCGCTGGTCCTAACATCGTATGTTGGATCTTTGCCCGGTCGTCCTCCGAGACGTCCGGGTCCAGTACCCCCATCTTGCCCGAGTTCACGCGCAGTTGCACGCTGGGATAGGCAGAAGAATCGATCTCCCCTTCGCGAATCCCGGCTCGTATTTCGTGGTCGTGGGCAAACGCTGAGAACACGCCGGACTTAAACACTCTGATCGTTAAGCTGGATTTGTTCAGATCGATCGGTTTGCTTTGCGCGCGAAGCGTATTTGGAACGACCGTCACCGAGGCCGCTAGTATTCCCAAAGCCAGCTTCCCAAGTCTCACTTGATACCCTCCATTCCGACGTTTTCGTTGGTCGAGTCCGCCCCGGAGTCACCGCTGTGCCGTTAACCGGAGCTGGTGGCCCTGGCAGACCGGTGCTCAGAATATTGACAGCTGTTCCAAACAGAGCCGGAGAAACGGGGAAAAGACCAACAGGCAGGCTGAAGATCGTGCCACAGGTGCCGCCGCAGGCACGGCATTTCCGTCCCACGAATGCTAGTTCCGTAAAGGATTCCGTTCGTGTGCTGCACTAGCGCCCTCGGATCTGGGCCCCAGCCGGTCTATGGAAGCTGTGCGGCATCGTTAGCGACCGACGGCAGCGGGATCGCAAGCGTGTCGTGGTGACTTCCCCCAGTTTGACACCAGTTAAGTCGATGCAATTGTTGCTTGTGTCATGGAGTTGTAAGCAGTTTGTCATTATTAATGCTTGGGTATCAGAACTGTATCGCGGCGAATAGGCGGCCTTGGCGCCGCAAACCCCGGCAAAACGTACTGAACCGATTTGAATCGCCACAATCGTGATGGAGCGAGGCTGCAATTTCGCTCGAGAGTTAGCTTTGGGACCAGCCGGGGTTCGGAATTGATTTTGCACTAGCAGGGAAGCGGTGCTTAGGCCGAGCGACTTTGTCGGCTTCGATGTCGGTTCACTCTTCTTTCCAGAATTGTTATGCTTCCTCACGGTCGATCTCCTTAGCCGTTTTGATTGCACCTTAGTCCGTTATATCCCTCGAAACGGGAATTTCGTTCTCGTTTTGGAGGGGGGATATCAAGGGCGAAGCCCTGGCTAGTTAGAGTGCGCTGATCATTGGTAGCT
>Ga0209380_10003211_pt1 | contig 10209 bp, 10 predicted proteins | sample HubBroMetageWFT6_FD_188347 | JGI IMG/M metagenome (GOLD analysis project Ga0209380, IMG submission 188347) | Warmed and freeze-thawed soil microbial communities from the Hubbard Brook experimental Forest, New Hampshire - Hubbard Brook CCASE Soil... | ecosystem: Environmental > Terrestrial >...
CGGATCGCCAGCAGTACAGAATGTTCGTTTAGGCGCGCCCTAGATGGTGATGCTGGCCAACCACCAGCGCGCGCATAGGCGGCAATGCGCGCGGGTCAGGAGCAGGGTTAATCACGAAACGTGACGGTGATACTTGACGACTGGCGTCATGTGGCGAGGCCACTGTTAACGGGCCTTTGCTGGCATCGTCATGCGGGAGACGGCTGCCGCGCGGCTGCTCACCTGGAGTTTGCGGTAGATGTGCTCGAGGTGCTTCGCGATGGTCCGGGGGCTCACTTCCAGTGCATGGGCGATGGAGGCGTTGGTGTGGCCCTCGGCGACCAGTCGCAGGATCTGGATCTCGCGGTCGGTGAGGTCAGTGAGCCCGCTGCAGGCCATGGCGGTGAGCATCCCTGCGGCCTGCTGGCGTCTGCGAGCGCGGAGCAGGGCGGCGATCAGCGGGGTCCGGAGCACGCTGAGCACGGCGCGGTCGTTGTCGTCAAAGTCGCGGCGGGCCCGGCTCAGCGCGACGCCGATGACTTCCCGATCGGGACCCGGGAGGCTGACTGCCATCTGGTGTTCGACGGGTATAGCGCGGAAGAACTCGGCGTACAGGCCTAGGCGGTGGAATCGCTGTTGGGTGAGAAAGTCGCTGATCATCACCGGCTCCCCGCTGCCGGTGACCCTGTAGTGCTTGATCAGCGGGTGTTCGTGCACGTGCGCCGCGAATACTGGCTGGGTCGCCGGGTCGAGCGCGCCGGCCGGGTAGTCTGCGTAGCGCGTCTGGCCGGGGGCTGGCCCGATCTCGTTGTAGGTCAGCACATCGCAGCCGACCAGCGCGGCCAGGCCGGGCAGCACGATGTCGGCGAAGCCGGCGGGGTCGTCGAGTTCGGCGAGGCTGTCCACCAGCCCGACCGCCCGCCGCAGGGTTTCCAGCGAGACGTACATGGCCGCACCCCCCGCCGCCGCGCCCAGTGCGCAATATGCGTATAGACGCTTCCGTGATCAGCCGGTTTAGTCAAGCTCACACATTGGTGACGACGGAGCCGGAGGGCAATCCGCTGGACCGGTTGCGCTGCCCCGGTATCGACCAGGATCGGCACCCGGCCTTGTTGTGCGGGGAGGCCGGTGCGGTGCTGGGCGCCCGGGCCGGCGCCGATCGGCGCCGGCCCGGGACGGCAGACCGTCGGGTCCTTCAGAGAGGGACTGAAGAGCGGGAGACTGGCGATGGGAAACACAACCGTCGAGCGGCCGACAGCCGAGATTAGTGTTGAGCCGCTGCGTGAGAGGGTGCGGGGCCGTGTGCTCACCGCTGGCGACGAAGGCTACGACCAGGCGCGCGCCGTTCACAACGGCATGTTTGATAAGCGCCCTCTGGCGGTGCTTCGCGCCGAGCAGGTCGCTGACGTCATCGCGGGCGTTAACTTCGCCCGTGATAGCGGGCTCGGCCTTTCCATCCGCGACGGGGGGCACAGCGCACCCGGATTCGGTACCAACGATGGCGGCCTGGTCATTGATATGTCACCGATGCATACCGTGCATGTGGATCCGGGGAGCAAGACGGCCCGCGCTGATGCCGGCGCCACGTGGGGGGACTTCAACCATGCCACCCACGCTTTCGGCCTGGCGACGACGGGTGGCATCATCTCGACCACCGGCGTCACGGGCCTGACCCTGGGGGGTGGCATCGGCTACCTTGCGCGGGGGTGCGGGCTCTCGGTCGACAACCTCATCTCCGCCGGCGTGGTCACCGCGGAGGGCAAGTTCGTGACCGCCAGCGCGGATGAGAACGCGGACCTGTTCTGGGGCCTGCGCGGGGGCGGCGGCAATTTCGGTGTGGTGACGTCGCTGGAGTTCCGGCTCCACGAGGTGGACCAGGTATTCGCCGGGCCCATCTTCTACAACCTGCAGGACGCCGGCGCGCTGCTGGCCATGTTCGACGAGTTCATCCAGGACGCGCCGGAGCAGTTCGGCGGATTCCCGGCGTTCCAGATCGCGCCGCCCCTGCCCTTCATCCCAGAAAACCGGCATGGCGAGACCCTCGCCCTGGCCGTGGTGCATTGGGCGGGCCCGCCCGAGCAGGCCCAGAAGGTCCTCCAGCCCTTCTGGGATGTGGCCCCGATTGTCGCCAACGGGGCCGGTCCGCTGCCTTATCCGGCGCTGAACGCGGCGTTCGACGGCCTGTACCCCAAAGGCATCCGGGCCTACTGGAAGGGCGCCTTCCTCAAAGAGCTGCCCGTCGAGGCCATCGCCGCGCACCTCGAACACGGATCGCGGGTTCCCGAGGTGAGCGCCACCATGCACATGTATCCGATCAACGGCGCGTGCCACCGCGTCGGACCCACCGACACCGCCTTTGCCTACCGTGACGCCAAATACGGCATGGTCTTCCTCGCCTCCTGGACCGACCCCGCCAAGGACGCCGAACGGATCCAATGGGTGCGTGACTATTACCAGGCGCTCGCGCCGTACTCAGAGCCGGGCGGCTACATCAACTTCATGCAGGACGACGATTACCACAAGATCCGGGACAACTACCGCCAAAACTACGACCGGCTGGTCCAGGTCAAGCGGACGTACGACCCCCACAACCTCTTTCACATCAACCAGAACATCACGCCCTAAGCAGCCTGCTCGGCGCGGCGCTGCCGAACACTGATGGCCCGAGCCGTGACTGGGCCGCACCGGCTAGCCGACGCGCAAGCCGCGAGCCCAGAATTGCCTGTTCTGGGCACCTGAGATCGCCCATGGCATACATGTCCGCGTCACGCAAAACGGCGGCGATCGCTGCCGGCAGTCACGCTGTGCACCGGGGTGCGGGGAGCGTGGCCACGACCGGCGGCCATGCTCCCCGTCGGATCTATCGGGCTGCCCCGGCGACGTAGGTAGCGACGATGTAAGTGGCATGCCGGTCCAGGCTGGTCCGTGCACGGTCATATCGCATGGTGGTGCGCGGATCCGCATGGGATGCGGCTTCCTGCACATCACGGAGCGGAACCCCGGCATCAAAACTGGTAGTGATGAAGGCGTACCGCAGCGTGTGTGGGCTGACGTTTTTGGCGATCCCCGCCCGGCGAGTGATCCTCCGGACGATGCGAGCGGCGCCGTGCCGGTCCAGCCGCCTCCCGTCCGCGGTGAGGAACAGCGGCCCGTCGGTGCGCTCGCCGACCGCCAGGTCGATTGCGCGGGCGGTGCGCGGAGCGAGCGGGATGGTGACCACCTTGCCGCCCTTGCGGGTGATGACCAGGGTGCGGTGGCCGCGTTCCAGGCCCAGGTGCTCGATGTCAGCGGCGGTAGCCTCCGACACCCGCAGCCCATTCAGGGCGAGCAGGGAAATCAGCGCGTGTTCAGCCGATGCTCCAAGACCGGCGGCGACGAGGAGCGCGCCGAGCTCGTTGCGATCAAGGGCGGTGGCGTGCGACTCATAGTCCAGCCGCGGACGGCGGACATGGGCTGCGGGCGAGTGGTCCAGGAGTTCTTCCTCGACGGCGTACTTGTAGAACCCGGCGATGGTGCACAGCCGCCGGGTCACGGTGGCACGCGCCCGGCCATTGGCCTCCAGTTCGCGGGCGAAGGTCTCGATGTCGGCGCGGCGGACGGAGAACAGAGGCAGGGAACGGGCGCGGCACCAGCCGGTGAACTGGCGGAGGTCGAGGGTATAGGCCTCGCGGGTCAGGCCGCGGTACCCGGCCAGGAACCCGGCGAGCGCGAGCCGCTCGGACTCGGCAAAGGCCGGCTGGACGGGAACGAGGGCGGTGGACGGGGTCGTGGCGGTCATCAGGCACCTCCAGGGACAGCTGGGAGCTGGAGGGGCTGGGCCGCCGCAGGTCCCAGCGATGAATGGTGCCCGCAACGTATGCCGCAGACGGAAAACGAGCTACGCCACGATCCGTAGCCGACGTCCGGCACCGACAACGATCAGGGCGAACTCCATACCGCCGACCATGCGCTTGAGGATTGTCAGATGCTGGTATCGCGGCCGAACCACATATCAGCCTGTTCTGGCGCGTCGCCAGGTTACCGAGTTCGAGGACTACGGGCTCTGCTGGCCGGGTGACCAACTGAAGGCCGAGGGCCTTGTCAGTGCTGTCCGGCGCTACGCCAACGTGAAGCACTCGTTTACGCGCGTGCAGCAGGCCGGTGAAGACCATCGGCTGAAGGAAGCCCGCGAGAAGCGAAAGGCTGCCGAGACGGAGCAGAAGCGAGGCGATGACCGCGCCGCGCTCAGGACAAGGCTCAAAGTGTCACCCAGCCTCGGCGCGATGACCGATCTTCAGCAGCGTGGCTTGGCCCTGGAGGGAGTCCTCGATGATCTCTTCAAGATCGACGGCCTGAGCATCCCTGGCGCTTTCGCGAAAGAGATCTCCCGGCATCTGGTGCGGGTGTATGGCCGCGCGGGCGCGCTCGGATTGTTCGTGTCGCCCTCGCCTTCACCGAGCCGGCAGTTCAGGAATGCGAGAACGCGCTCAGCCAGCCGATCATCGTGCTGGCCGAGGTAAACGAGATCTTCATGCTGCTCGAAGGGACAGATGCGATCCTTAGCCACTGGCTCCGAGCGAAGATCATGGCAGCGAGCGTGGCGCGGAAGCCGCTGTTCTACCCCGCTCTGCGAACACGCTCTGCGTGACAGCTGGGCGCCAGCGCGTATCGTGATCCGGACTACACAGGACCGCGCCGCAGATGCCCGCTGGCATGGCGAACACCGTGATCACCTGGGCCGCGACTTGGGCGATGACTTCCGTGCAGCCCGCCCCCGGGCACCTGTTCAAGCTACTGAGCTTCGGACCGGGTCCATGACCGGCTGATCGCGCGGAGCAGCTCCATTGGACGGTGCCGGGAAACCATGTAACTATCCATTAGGGCCGCTTGGCGTCCTGGGAAAGCATGTTGCCAGGGGTAATGGATGAAGCCTTTTAGGATTGTGACGGCAGGCCTGGGGGGCGGTGTGGCGATGTTGCTCTTTGCGGCCACTCCGGCGGCTCAGGCCTCTGCCACGGTGAGCGTGCCCTGCTCAGGCCCGGCAGGCGGGCCAGCCGGGCTGATCGCAGCAATCAGCGCCGCGAACGCCGCCGGCGGCGCGACGATCAACCTGGCCGCAGGCTGCACCTACCAGCTGACCGCAGCCGACAACGCCAGCCCCATGCTTGGCTCCAACGGGTTGCCCGTGGTCGCCAGCCCGATCACCCTGAACGGCTCCGGTACCACGATCGCCGGAAACGACAGCACCTTCCGCATCCTTGAGGTCGGTCGCACCGGGAACCTGACGGTGCAGGGCCTGACCATCACCGGGGGAAACATCGCAGGCATGGGCGGCGGCATCCTCAACCTGGAGGGCACGCTCACCCTGAACCGCAGCCGGGTCACCGGCAACACTGCCCAGGGCGGGCGGATGAGCGCCGGCGGCGGCGGCATCGCCTCTGGCACCCTGGGCACCGGGCCGCTCGGCACGACCACCCTCAATGCCAGCCAGGTCAACGGCAACACCACATCCGGCAGCGCGGGCGGCATCCTCAACCACGGCGGCACGCTGACCCTGAACGCCAGCCAGGTCACCGGCAATATCGCGGCCGACGGCGGCGGCGGCATCGCCAGCGGCACCGGCGGCATGGGCACTAACAGCGCCAGCAGCCTCGTGCTCAATTCCAGCCAGGTCACCGGCAACACCGCGAACGGCGGGCCGACGGCGGGCGCTGGCGGCATCGCTAACGGCGGCACGGCGACCATCAACACCAGCCAGATCACCGGCAACACCGCCCCCGGCGGCTTCGGCGGCGGCATCCTCAACCACGGCCAGATGACCATCCGCGCCAGCATCGTGGCGAACAACACCACCGTCAGTTCCGGCGACCAGGGCGGCGGCGGCGGCATCGCCAACCTCAACGTCACCCCCCTCACCGGCGCTCCCGACAGCGGAGTACTGGCCATCAGCCTCAGTCAGGTAACCGGCAACTCGGCGTCCGGAATCGGCGGCGGCATCCTCGAGGACGGCGTCAACCCAGACGACAGCCTGGGCCCGCCAGGCGGCCCGCTGAGCCTCCAGCTGACCCAGGTGACAGGCAATTCGGCCTCCGACGGCGGCGGCATCTTCGCCAGCGGCGGCAGCGCGGTAACGCTCAGCCTCAGCCCGGTCCTGGGCAACGTGCCCGACAACTGCTCCCCGCCGGGCACCATCTCCGGGTGCAGCAACTGACTGCCCATCCCCCACCGGAATCGGCCACACCGTTCAGCCTCAAGCAGATGCTGACTGGCAGGACCACCAGCCGGGCCTCGGCGCTGCCGGCCCGCTTCTTGAACGGCACCCGCCAAAGAACTTGACCAGCTGGATACAGAACGCGCACTGGTTCGCCGGCGCGACAGAGTGACCATTCGTGCGGGGCTGGTCTACTGAGCGACTTGACCTTGAGCCAGTTGCCGTGGCTCACGCTGCCGAACTCGCGCCGCTGCTGGACGATCCCGCCTTGCATGAGTTCACCGGCGGAGCGCGCCGCGCGGCCTCGTGGCCCTGCTGCACGAGGCTGGATGGACCGTCGTAGCCCATATCGATCCTCGCCACCTGGCCTCCCAGCGGGTAGCCCGCCGCGCCGGGCTGTCGCTCACCGCCGCCGTCCGTGACGGCGAGATACGCTGGGTCAGCCCGCCGACTGCGGCATGATTACCCAAGGCCTGGGCTCCGTATCGCCGTCCGCATCCGCGCACAGAGCGTCCGCACTAAACGGGAGAGGTGTGCCAGCTAGCGGGGCGCCGGTGCCGATGGGTGCTTGCTGACTGGCTTGCGGGCGAGGATGTCGAAGGTGTGCCAGTGCTTCGGGCCGCTGAAGGCGTGCCCGTCTTGTTCGGTCTCCTCCAGGCGGAGGATGTCCAGGCCGTGGAGCAGCGTCTCGGCCTGGTGCCGGGTGTGGAAGGTCAGGTCAGGGTCATCGGCCCACGTGTCACGGGTGCCGAACAGCTGGCCGGCGAAGACCCCGCCGGGGGCAAGCGCCCGGCGGATCCGCGCCCACAGGGCCGGGAACTCCTGCGGAGGACAGAACGGCAGGCTGAACCCGGCATGGATCAGGTACGCGCACGGCAGCTCCGCCTCAGCGAACGACGCGCGCAGAGCGCGGATCCGTCCGGCAGCAGCGGGCGGGATGCGGGCCCGGAGCAACGCGAGCCCGGCTGGCTCAGCGTCGACCGCCAGGACCAGCCAGCCGCGAGCCAGCAACTCCAGCGCATCGGTGCCCTCGCCGCAGCCCAGGTCGATCGCCAGGCGGTCCTGGCCGGCCCCGAGCTCCTGGCACGCGGCAAGCAGCAGCGGCCGCGGCTCACGGCCGGCTGACCATGCGTAGTATCCAGCCCAGTCCGCGCCGCCATCATCGGCCACTCCGCCATCATGCCCGCCCACGCGGCGCGAGATAACGGCTTTGCCGTGCCCGACCCGGCGGCCGCCAAGCCAGAGCTCGTGGCGTTCGGGACCACAGCGCGCCGGGCCGTCACCGCCAGGTCCTCAAAGACGTCTCGCCTTGCCGATTAGCGCGTGTCGAGACATCTAACCGATTCCGGCGTGGTGCAAGTCATAATCCTCGCGACCTTAGACGCTCTTGCAAGACATTCAACAGTTAACCGTGGCCCCGGCCCGGTGCCGATCAGGAACCGGATCCGGTCAGCGAGTTCGGTGTCGTAGGCCATGTCGGCCAGCCTAGCCAGCGGGTGCCGGCGGAGGCGCCCAGACGGACACCGCATCCGCGATGTGTGGGTTTCCCGCCGCGGTTCCCGGGGCGCCGTCCCGGACCGTCGCCTGACCACTCCGCATTCGCGGATCTTCGGCATCGGGGCGGGCGATGTCGCCCCTGCGTGGCCAGAGGGCCTATCTCATCTCCGGGAGGCGCCCGAACCCCGGGCGCAGGGCGCTGTTGCGCCGGCGCTCATGCAGGCCCGGCGACGCCGATCAGGTTGCCCTCGGGGTCGGTGAAGTGGCCGACCACCAGGCCTGTCGGTGCCCGGTCGGGTCCCATCTGGCGGTTGCCGCCTAGGCGCTCGGCTTCGGCCAAGGCGGCCTCGACATCGGGCACGCCGACGTAGAAGATGACGTGGCCGGGGTAGGCGGCACCTCCGCCGATGCCGCCCGGGATGCCGGTCCCGTCAGGGGCCGTGATGCGGTCAACGAAGCCGTAGTTCGCCGGCTCGGACACCGCTTCCGCGACCGGGGAGCTGGTGTCGAACTGCCAGCCGAACAACTCGCCGAAATAGGCCCGGAGCTTCTCCGGGTCCTTGCCGATGATCTCGAAGTGCACAACCGGATGTGCCACGAGTACTCCTTTCCGCGCAGTCTGACGTTGCTGGCTATGGTCCGCTGTAATGACTGCCGCAGCACGCGAAACTCATCGACGGCGGACTGCGGGCGGCCAGCAATTTGAAGAACTGCTGCAGGGCACGGTACTGGTTGCTGGCGTAGGCGTTGCTGTACCGGTCCAGCAGCCAGCACATCCACCGCTGGATGTGCTGCCTGCCCGCCTGCCCCAGCTGGGCCGGCCGGGCAGGTGCGCGGCGGCGAACCGCTGCACCGCCTCGGTGTAGGTCTGGATCGTCTTGGCGGCCTTGCCCTCGGTGGGCAGCCGCAGAGCGAACGAGTTGATCTCGGCCTGGAATCCCGGCGTCCAGCTGCTTGGGCTGCGGGGAACGCGGTCGCGGAGCGGTCATGGTCGTGGCTCTCTTCCTGTGGCCCACCATCGAAAGCCCAGCGTTTCCGCAGGCCAGAGACTTCAAAGCCTCACGCACCACGCCTGTTGGATCAGATGATCTCGATTTTGGCTCTGCTTATCAGCATGGGGAAGGCGAAGGGTAGGCGTCAGGGGAGCTCGGCCACGGGGTCGCGTGGCAACCGGGAAGCTGGCTGGCTTGGTGCTGCAAGTCGTCGTCCCTGGCCATTGGCTCTCGGAGCCGGCCGGTGATCCGGACAGCGAGAGGGTCGCAGCCGACAACTGACCGGCCTGCCCTACCCGGTGCGCCTGGCAGGCTACGGGATCCGCGCCCCCAGAACCCGGGTTGGGGGCCGCGAGGTCGCCGGACGAGTCGAGGCGACCGGCCCAGCCGTCACGACGCTGCATGTCGGCGACGAGGTGTTCGGCATCGCCGACGGCTCCTTCGCCCCGTACGCCAGCGCCCGGCCGGACAAGCTAGTGCCCAAGCCCGCGAACCTCACCTTCACGCAGGCCGCGGCCGCCCCCGTCTCGGCGCTGACCGCACTGCAGGCGATCCGCGACCGCGGGCACGTGCAGGCCGGAAACCGGGTACTGGTCATCGGCGCGTCCGGCGGCGTGGGTACGTTCGCCGTACAGATCGCCAAGGCGGCGCCGAGGTCACCGGCATGTGCCGCACGGCCAAGGTGGACACGGTGCGGTCCCTGGGCGCGGACCACGTCATCGACTACACCCGAGAGGACATCAGGGCCGCAGGGCGCCGCTACGACGTAATCCTCGATACCGGCCAGACGTTGACCACGCTTATCTGCTCGGAGAACACGCCGGACCTGCTCGCGCTCACCAAGCTCACCGAGTCCGGCCAGGTCAGGCCGGTCATCGACCGGACCTACCCGCTGAGCCAGACCCCCGCGGCCATCCAGTACATGCGGGACGGCCACGCCCAGGGCAAAGTCGTCATGAGCCTCTGAACCACGGCGGGAGCGTGCGGAACCGAGCGGTACCGCGGCCGCTCCGTTTCGCTTCCTGCGCCGGCGGCAAGTTCCAGCCAACGAGCCGCACTCAGGGTCGCCTGGTTGAGGGGACTCCAGAACGGCGAGGCGGGCTGGGCAGGCCGGCATAGCCGGTACGGCAAAGTGCGCCCGGCTCGGTGGTGATGTTCAGCCTCGGGTGCACCAAGCAGCTCCGGGAGGGCCGCCGGTCATGACGAGCCGGTCTGGCGCCACCTGTGGGACCGCGACGCGGGCCGGAAGGCACGCGGATATCAGGAATGATTTTCATTATCAGATTGTTGTGCAGAGCATGAGTCGCAGCACACTTCGCCCCATCATCAAGCTGAGGTCGACCGCTGGGACTGGCTACACATACGTAACCAGGAAGAGCCGGAGAAACGATCCTGACCGCCTCGTCGTCCGCAAGTACGACCCGGTGATCGGCCGCCACGTTGAGTTCCGGGAGGAGCGGTAACCATGAAGCAGAAAATCCACCCGGACTATCATCCGGTCGTCTTCCGCGACCGCGCGGCGAACTTCGCCTTCCTCACCAGGTCGACCGC
>Ga0209380_10003214_pt1 | contig 10205 bp, 5 predicted proteins | sample HubBroMetageWFT6_FD_188347 | JGI IMG/M metagenome (GOLD analysis project Ga0209380, IMG submission 188347) | Warmed and freeze-thawed soil microbial communities from the Hubbard Brook experimental Forest, New Hampshire - Hubbard Brook CCASE Soil... | ecosystem: Environmental > Terrestrial > Soil...
ATTCGCACGTTCCGCGCTGCAGTAAGCGGCAGCTTCTTCACTCGTCTTGGAATCGGCGGAGTGCCATTTCTCCTGCCGCTCCTCTATCAGGTAGGCCTGGGTTTCACCCCGATCCAATCCGGGCTGCTCGTCATGCCCCAGGCAATCGCCTCCATGGGCATGAAAGCGATCATGCCACGACTTCTGAGCCGTATCGGGTATCGTGGCGTCCTCATCTCCAACACTTTAATTCTCGGGGTCCTTCTGATGGTGTTTGCAACGATCGGTCTGCGAACGCCTGTTTGGGCCATCGTGCTGGAGGCTTTTCTTTACGGAGCATTCACGTCGCTGCAATACACGAGCATGAATACGCTGGTATTCGCTGACATAGCGGACAAAGACGCCAGCAGCGCCAGTTCCATCGCAAGCACCGCGCAGCAGATGTCGATCAGCTTTGGCGTAGCGGCGGCGGGGCTAGCCACAGCCTTTTTCGTGCCCAGCACGCACTCCGATCCCGCCGAAATGATTCATGGAATCCATAAGGCTGTCATTGCTCTCGGGATATTGACCATCTTATCGACGATTGTCTTCCGCAGTTTGAAGAGAGGCGATGGCGACGATGTGAGCCTGCATAAGGTTGTTCACCTGGGAGGATGACTCGAGTGATTGACATGCATCGAGTCAGCTTTGAGCAATACCGATCGCGCGCGCCTGAGGTTCCGGATCGGCGCTGAAGGCCGACTAACTCGAAATGGTTTCGGACAGAGTCAGCTTGGAGGAAAGGCGACGCTACGGAGCGCTGCTGGTAGTCGTTATTTGCTATCCAACGACATTCGTGATAGACTAAGTCAAGTAGACTTAGTCTATTAGAAAATCATGAAAACAGTGAATATTCACGAGGCGAAAACTCAGCTCTCGAAGCTGATAGAAGAGGCGTCCAAAGGTGAGTCGTTCGTCATTGCCAAGGCCGGCAAACCCTTGGTAAGAGTCACTGCCCTGAGCGCTCCGACGGGTGCTCAAGTACGGCGGCTCGGCTTCATGGTGGGTCAGATTTCTGTCCCGGACGACTTTGACCAAATGTGCAAGGAAGAGATCGAGCAAATGTTCGGCGGGCGCGCATGAAGCTTCTGCTGGATACACATCTCCTCCTGTGGGCTGCCGGTGAACCGCGCCGGCTCTCAAAACAAGCTCGAAACCTGATCGACAATCCGGAAAACGAGCTTCTCTTTAGTGCGGCCAGCTTATGGGAAGTGGCAATGAAACGAGGGCTGGGCCGAGATGATTTTAAGGTAGACGCGCGGCTGCTGCGCCGGGGTCTTTTGGACAACGGATACAGCGAGTTGCCGATCATCAGCGATCACGTCGTTGCCATCGATAGCTTGCCACCGATTCACAAGGATCCCTTCGATAGGATCTTGGTGGCACAAGCGACTGTCGAGGGGGTTACGCTGCTGACCATCGACTCCGTGGTGTCGCAGTACCCCGGTCCAATCAGAGCAGTGTAGCGATTCCAGATTGCGGTCCCGTTCCACCGCGGGATGCTGCCGGGGTGCGGCGGTTCGGCGAGGTCAAATGGAAGTTCATGCTGCCGGCCTGGTTATCTCATCGCCGGCAGTGGTTGGCGACTTGGTTTTTGTGGGCAGCACAGACGGGAACTTTTATGCCGTCGACCGAGAATCCGGCACATTGAAATGGAAATTCGAAGCGAAGAGCCGGATCACGTCGTCCCCGGCGGTGTCAGGGGGGCTGGCTTAGTCCGGCGCCTACGATGGCAATTTCTACGCCTTGGATAGAGCGAGCGGCCCATTGAAATGGAAGTTCCAGACCGCCTGAGAGCGGCGCTACGCGGGCAAACATCTGCACGGGTGGTTCGCCCGGAAAAAGCACACTCACGACTTCGATTCAACTTGACTCTTCCCGCCGTAGAAACCCAGCATGACATGCGTTACCTGAACCCCGTCGACCCAGTCGCGGCCACCGACGCTACGTCAGATTAATGAAAAGGCCAATCATTTCTGATTGGCCTTGCGGAAGCGTAAGCCCGGACCCTCGGGCGTCCTTAGTAAATCACTTTCAATCCGAAGTAAACGCAGCGTGCGCCCGCCGGGCAGGAGAGGTTAGCGTCTGATTGCACGGTGGGGTTTGCAAACGCGACGCCCGGACCCGCCCCGCCGGCATCTTCAAGGAAGGTGGAAATGCCCGGGATGGTGTTGCCGTAGTTGGGATGGTTGAAAACGTTATTCATGGTCATGTGCCACTGCAAGGTCGCACGCTCCCAGAACTTGAAGTTCTTGAACAACGTGAAGTTGCCGAGATCGGTATGGTAGTCACGAACGCTGTTGCGCCGTACGTTGCCGAATGGAACTCCGAAGATCGATTCGGCTTCCCCGCCATTCGCAATGAAATGCACCTGGCTGTTGGTAACCGGCGTGATCGCGCCGTTGTTTATGCCGTTCATGCTGATTAGCGTGGCCGCGGGCAGGCTGCAGCCTGGCCCGTTTCCGGGGGCAGTCGAAAACGCAGCACAGGCATCACTCGCGTAGATGCCCACTTGAGTTACCGGGGCACTTGGGCTTCCCAAGAACGGCCGCACTACATCGGGGGCGCCGTTATTGAAAGCCTGGTTGAAGGCGACGTCTTCGACCGGCGAGCTGGCCGCGTTCACGAAAATCTGCTGGGGCGAATAGTTCTGGCCAGACTGGAGAATATAGGTTCCGGACAACGCCCAGCCCCCGGCGATATGCCCGAGGAGGCCGTGTTGGGAACGCATGAGCGGAATATCTTCGATGAAAGATAGAGTCCAGGTCTGCGGGAAATCGATTCCCGAGAGGGAGTATTCGCCTCCCTTCACGTTGAGCGGGTTCTGTGCGTAGGTCTCACTGTTGCCGCCGGCGAAGGTGTTGAAAATTTCGCTGACGTTGTCCATCGTCTTACTCCACGTATAACTGGTGCGCAGAGTCAGCTGGCGGAAAATGTTACTGGTGCGGAATTCTGTCTGCAATCCATTGTAGTTGGAGTAGCCACTATTGGCGACCTCCAGCTGGATCCCGGTGTTGCAGTTGACCCGTCCCACCGCGGCCGGTACCACCGCGCTGGCTGTCGGGCAGGGTGTATCGCCTGCCGGAATATAACTTGGGAAAACCGATGCCAGACCGGCAATCGATGGATTCACGTTGATACTTTGGAACAGGTTCTCGCCGTGATTGCCCACGTACCGCACCTCGAACGCAGCATCCTTGGTCAGGTTGCGCTGGATGCCCAACGACCACTCGTGGACCTTATCCGGGCTGAGGTGTGGATCAAGTGTGACTTCGGGAGAATTCCGCGGGTCGAGCTTGCCCACAGGGAGCAGACTGGCGTACGCGGCGCGAACCGAAGGCCCTAATGGAGATGCGGGGACACCCGGAATTCCTGCTCCCGTGAAAGTATCCCCCAACACCACGGGTGCGGTAGTGGCGTCGTTCAGGAAAATGTTGTAGAAGGCGGGGTCGTAAGTGAGTCGATAGCCACCGCGCACAACCGTATTGCCGTTACGAGTGAATGGTGTGTCGGGTGACCATGCGAATCCAATGCTGGGACCAAACAAATTGTGCAGTGCTGGAAGCGATGGGGAAGTGGTCGCAGAAATCGGCAGGGAAGACAGCCATACCGGGTTGCTTCCGGTTTGCTGAGCTACGGTTTCCTGATGGAATAGGTTGGCTGGCTGGCCGAGGTAAGTCCACGTTAGTCCCAGGTTTAAAGTCAGATTGTGCTTAACCTTCCAGTCATCTCCAACATACAGGAACGTATCCCACTCCTTGAATGGATACTCTGGGTTGCCCTCAACAAGAGTCACGGCGGAAGGCGTGTTCGCCGCGTAGGCACCCCAATCGCCAAAAACGTAGGCGCCGTTATACGTGGGAAGAAAAACATTGGGAGATCTCTGGTTGGTGATGTTGGCGCCCCATTTCAACTGATGTTGCCCCTTGGTATAGCTGAAATTGTCTTGCAGTTGGTAGGAGTTGACGACTCTGCCCTCTGGCATGTTCGAAGTTGGCCCATAGCCCAAAAGGTTAGGGTTGGTGAAAGCAACCGAGGTGATGGCGTCACCGACGTTGTTCATCAACGGAACCGAACCCAGCGTGTTGCCGCCGAACTGCACCGCGTTGCGCGAGTAACCCACACGAAATTCGTTGAGCATTCTGTTGTTAAAAGTGTGCGTCCAGCCAATCAGGCTGGTTTGACCGAGCGAGGGAACGTTCACTGGATATCCCGCGGGATTGGTGGTGGCGCTCGTAGCAACATTGAAGAAGTTTTCTCTTTGATATAGGTAGCGAATATAAAGAGAGTCGGAGTCGGTGGCGTGCACGTCCAGTCGCGTGATCCAATCGTAGATATGAAAACCGTTGGGGAGAAGTCGTTGAATGCCGGCCAGCTGATATCCGCATGCCGGATCCGCATTCGTGGGATCCGTGGTGTTATTGACCGGCGCATTGTCGAAATAGGCAGTAACCGGGGTGCCTGAAACCGTGGGCGACCCCACGGCGTAGGGACCAAAATTGGAGAGCGCCGCGATGCTGGTGCTTCCAGGAAAGCAACCCGCCAGGGTTCCAATTCCGTTGGGAGTCGGCGTCAACAGGCCGGAACTGAAGAACGCGCTCGAAGAATCGATTTGATTATCAAATCCGCCGAAGATGAACACCTTATTTTTCAGCAGCGGGCCCCCGATGCTTCCACCGCTGAATTCCTGGTTGAAGCGAGGGGGTTGAGTAATGCCCTCAAAGTTTTTTTCGATGTTCGTAAGGCTGGTCAAAACCGAGTTGGTTTCGTCTCCGAAGACGGTTCCGTGCCAGCGATTGGTGCCGTTCTTAGTCACCACGTTGATCACCGAACCTGAGTTCCGGCCATATTCGGGACCAAAGTTGCTGGTGGTGGCCTGATATTCGTTCACGAAATCTACGTCGCTGACGAAAATGGCAGGACCGGCCACCGAGTTATCGTTGTTGTTCTGACCGTCAATCTGCTGGTCGTTGTTCCGTCCGCGAATTCCGTTCACCGTAAATCCCACGCCGTTGGTGTTGGACAAATTGTTGTCCCGGGTGGCGGCCACGCCCGGCAGAGTCAGGGCAATGAAATCCGCACCCTCGTTCTCGGCAACTCCAGCGAAGGTTTGCAGAGCTTCGCCGGTGATGGCGGTGCTGACTTGCGCCTGTGCCGATTCCACCAGCGGCGCCGCTGAGGACACTTCCACAGACTCGGTGGTTTGGCCCACATCCAGTTTCAATGCGCCAAGGGTGTGCTCGATGTTCGCGTCCACCGAGATGCCCGAAGATTTCAGGCTGCGGAAGCCAGGCTTGGTGATTTCCAGGTCATAGCGGCCCACCGAAAGGAAAGTAAAGCGGAAGGCCCCGGCAGCCGATGTTGTCGCCTGTTGTTTTGCACTGCTGCCTTCATTGATGAGCGTTACGGTCGCGTCAGATACGAGAGCACCGGTAGGGTCCACGACTGTGCCGCTGAGAGACCCGGTGGACACCTGGGTTACGCCCGTGGCAGAAAAAACTGCTGTTCCCAGCACGACCAGCGATACGAACCTGAAAAAAGAGCTAACTTGCATGTATCTCCTCCTGCAAACCTGAACATCAACAGTGGGTTCTGGAAAACGCGCGATGCGGTTGACCTTGGGCAGCTCCGTGGTACACGCAGCTGAACTGTCGCGTATCTCCCGAGGAGAAAGAGCATGTCACCACCCACCCCACGCGCTTGCGATGGTGGTGGTACAAATGCACTCTTCGAAGGGATGAAGTTCTTTGGGACTTACATGAAGTGCCAGTCCTGGACAGACCCTGGAAGAGGTTTGATTTGCAGACTTCGCGATCATCTCTCCAATTCCGTAGAGCTGCACGATCGTTACTATGAGAATTGGAAACGCGGCAGGGTTCAGACACTAGGCTTAGACACTGACAGTCGCCTGCTGTGCAGCGAAGCCAGAGTTGAGAAAAATGCCGTGGTGCAGGGGCGCCACGGCATGATCGTAGAAATTCGCTTTCGCTAGAACCTGATGCTCAAGCCGAATTCAAACTGCCTAGGAGCGCCCAGCGCGTAGGTTCCAGATTGGAAGCTTGCTCGGTACGGCAAGAGGCTTTGCGACGTCACGCCGCCCACCGAGCTTGCCGCCAATGGAGTCACCGCGCAGGTTCCGATGGCAACACAGCCCGGATCCGCCGGTCCCAGCGTCCCCACGACGGTTCCCGGCAGGTTGCCCGGAAGGAACGAGTTGGCGAAGTTGAATAGGTTGAAGATGCTGGCGCTCGGTTCGACGGTCAGCCGCTCGCGAATTTTGATTGGCCACGCCGCCTTCAAATCCAGCGACTTCAACCAGGAGAATCCGACCGCGCCATTGGGAACGGAAGCGAGCGCGGGCATCTGCCAGGCCAACGTTGACATGTCGGCGCTGGTCATCACTCCGCCGTTTACCACGGCCGCGCCAGCAGGGGTCAGAGTACCTGCGGAGGTGTTGTTGTAGTGTGTAACCAGGCTCTGCAAGTTGTCGATGTAGGCGCCACGCTGGAACTCACCATTATTCGTGCCGGGAACCGGCATGCCTGCCTCACCAGATCCAATGCCAGATCCCAGCCAGTCGGTGGCGAAAATCTCTCCACCGCTGGTCAACTGGGGTAGAGCGAGATTCTGCGCCAGGGGACTGTAGAAGTGCCCGATCAAGCTGAGTTTTGTAAAGAACGGCATATCGAAGGTTCCGCCGAACGAGATCTGATGGGTGCGGTCCAGAGCGTTAGGTCCGGCGAACTGGTCGGGATTGTCGTTGTTGATTGCCAGGTTGACGAAGTCTCCATCCTGCACCTGACTGGTGAATCGGGAGAGCGAGTAGGAGACCTGGAAGTTGGCAGACCTCACTCCGCGGAATGGATTTCTCACCTGCTGCACCAGTTTTACCTGCAACCCGCTGTATACGGAGCGCCCCACCGGCTGCAACAAGTCGAGCGTGCCCAGGGCGCCATCGTTCACTCCCGTGAAGCCGTCAGTACCTGGAAACGCGCAGAACGAACACGGGCCGCCGCCGGTCACCGCGTTGTTGGAGTCCAAACCGGCGGTGGAGTAGGCAGACTGAGAACCCGCCAGCGCAGCAACAAAGGCGGCCTCTCCGTTCAGGCCAGCTTTTGTGGCAGCCTTCAATTGTGCGGCATAGACGCAGCCCGCCTCGCCCGCCCCTGCCGGGCATCCGTTAGCGATCTGGGCCTTGTCACGCGCCGCGATGGCATTGGCAAGATTGAAGGAACGTGCCGCTCCGCTGTGGTTCGCGTCAACCACCAGCAGAAAATGCTCGCCGATGTTGCGGATGTAGTCGGCGGTGAGCACCGTTCCGGGACGAAATTCGTGCTGGAAGCCAAGATTCATCTGCCACGAGCGGGGCGTGCGGTAATTCGGGGCAAACAGGTCAAACCCGTTGGCGTTGGCGGCATTCAGTGCCGTGCCCACAAAATTCGGATTGGGTTGCAGTCCCACATTGGCGGCCGCGGCGGTCTTGAAAGCACCACTCAGCGCCAGAATCTGAGGAGCTGCGGTCGAGATGGTCTCACCACAGAAGTTGGGCGAAACCTCGGTCGCGCTGGTTACGGTTCCGGCACCACCGGCGATCGAACTGCCGATTGGTCCTGGACTCGTGGGCCAATTAAAGGGAGCGGCTCCGCCCCCGGAGCACACCTCAGGAGTGTAAGAGAAAATACCTTTGGGGATTCTTGCCGGGCTGTCGAACAGAACGTTATTCCAGATGGAGTTCTCAAAGAACAGGCCGCCGCCGCCGCGAATGACAGTTTTACCCTTGCCGGTCGCATCCCACGCGAAGCCCACTTGCGGACCAAAGTTGTCTCCGGGAGTACGCACCTGGTTGCCCAGTCCCTGACCCCACTGGTTAAGAGCAGGCAGGGAGCCCAGGTCACTATCCACACGGCCGGTGTCATGCACGTAATGCAACCCTAGCTGCAAACTGAAGCGTGGGTTCACCTTCCAGGCATCTCCAACATAAGTCTCAAAGCGGTTGTCGGGTCCTAAGCCGCCCCCCGGGAATCCGAAGGAAGCCTTGGCGGTCGAGAAGCCGATCCCGTTACCCAGGAACACCTCGTCGGCTGGGTAGGAGGTTGGATCAGACGAAGAGCCAGTGAAGGTTGTGCCCACTTGCGGGTAGGTAAAGAAAGCCGCCAAGCCGCCGCCCTGAAGATGATTAAACGCTATGCCATAGCGGACAATGTGTTTACCGATTATCTTGCTGCCGTCGTACTTAACCTGGTGGTCGGTTTGAATTGTTTGCTGCGGCGCCAGCAGGTTCGGTCCGCCGCAATAGGCGCCTCCCTTGCTGATTACACAATTCCCCAGGATCGGCGCCCCGATATTGATGCCCAATCCAGGGATGGGATTATCTGGACCTGCCGTGATGCTTGAAGTGCCATCTCCAATTCCATTGCGAAACTTGAGGTATTCAAAGCGGATGCTGTGGGAATACGCGCCGGTGCTGAAATCGATGCCGACTGCATGAGTCGCAGTGTGGTCGGCGTTTTTGAATCCCTGCAGGGAACTGGCTGATCCATAGGGACGACTGTCGCTGTTTTGATCGAAGTTGAAACGATAAAACGCTCGCGCGCTCCCCTTAATGTTCCAATCCACACGCTCATCCGACATAAACTCGCGGTAGGGCTCGACGAAAGTTGTATTCAGCGTGTCAAAAGGAGCACTAAACGGCTCCGCCGCTCCCAGGTTTTGCTTCGTGCGTTCGCCGTCAAGAAACCAGAACAGCTTGTCTTTAATGATTGCGCCTCCCAGATTGCCGCCAAACTGCTCACGCTGGAATGGCGGAGCTGTGGGACCAGGCAGGTCTGCTGCCGTCTGGTTCCCGCGGAAAAGTCCAAAGGCTTCGCCGTGCATGGTGTTCGCGCCAGAGCGGGTTGTGACGTTCACAGCTCCGGAGGAAGTTAGTTCCGTCGAGAGGTCAAGCGAGGACTGGGAAAGCTGGAATTCCTGAATGGCGCTGGCTGGGATGTTCTGAGTCGTGGTGCCCACCGTCTCGTCGCTGACGTCGACGCCGTCCACCTCAATCCTCGCGGTGCGGCCGAACCGGCCTTCGAAAGAGATTGAAGAGAAACCGTTCTTGGTCGGGTCGAAGGTGCTGCCCTCCTGAATTTGAACGCCGGGCTCGAGCTGCGCAAGGTCAAGAAAATTGCGCCCGTTGACGGGAAGGTTCTCGATCTGGTCAAGATTGATCGTGCCTTGCACCGTCGCTTGCTCCGTATTGATGGCAACTGCGCCCCCCTGCACCTCAATGACCTGGCTCTCCTGCCCGAGCTCCATCTGAAGGTTGGCGGTTGAGGTGTTGCCAACCTGAACGGTGACCGCCAAATTCATGGTCTTGAAGCCCTTGCCCTCCACGCGCACGATGTAGTCCCCGGGCTGAATTGGGCCTGATGAGTAGCTTCCCGCGGACGAAGCGTTGAGATGAAACACGGCTGCCGTTGCCTTGCTGGTGATCATCACCCTGGCGCCCGCGACTACCGCGCCGGTTTGGTCGGTCACGGTGCCTTGAATACTGCCCGTCCCCGTCGTCGATTGCCCCCAGGCAGCGAAAGAGAGGAAAAGCAACGCTGCGAGGTTACATACAGAGGTCAGCGGCCACGCCCTGGCGCTGCTTCGTGGGGATCGCGCGCAAGAAACAGTCTTCATCATCATCGTCTCTCCTTATGGTGTTTCTGCCCTTCGGCGAAACAGTATGTAGACTCACCTCATCACATTGGTTAACCCGATCGGGCATCGCAAACAGCTGGCCAGCGCAAAGGGGAGTGAAGAAAACAGGGACGAATCGACTTCGGACTAATACGAATGATTGTCTTCAGACAACCAATGCACGCCGTTATAGGGACTGAAACACGTGAGACAAATTGGTTCAAATATGATTGTCCGTATAAGTTGCTGTCGCACCTTCGGGATTCAGTAGAGTTTGCAGCGCGCGTGCTGCTGGATGGACCGCCAGTTGGCTCATCGGGACAAGGATGTTCCCGGGCAGCTTGCCAAAGCCCTGTGGGCCTCCACTATCATTTATGATTGAGTTTTGTTTCAGTTTGAAAGGAACATTATGAAAACGTGCTTGGTATTTTTTCTGACTCTAGCCTTTACTGCTCTCTTTGCGGTTGCCGCAGATCAGCCACAGCCTCCCACCGCGGGCAACCCAGCCCCAGCTTTCAGCC
>Ga0209380_10003215_pt1 | contig 10202 bp, 11 predicted proteins | sample HubBroMetageWFT6_FD_188347 | JGI IMG/M metagenome (GOLD analysis project Ga0209380, IMG submission 188347) | Warmed and freeze-thawed soil microbial communities from the Hubbard Brook experimental Forest, New Hampshire - Hubbard Brook CCASE Soil... | ecosystem: Environmental > Terrestrial >...
CTCGCCCGCCGCGTCGCCGGGTCTCACCAGGACCCCGAGCACCGCAAGCGGCTAGCCGGCCTGGGCATCCAGGGCAAGGCCGCGGGCTGGCGCGCCCTGCTGGGCCCGCGGCGAACGACGGCCTGCTAGACCAGCAGCGACTCCGCGTCCTGCTCGACCGCACCGGCGACCAGCTCGCCGTCGTCGAAGAACTCCGCATCCAGGTCGGCGCCGGCCTATTCAGCCTCGGGTGATGATCGCCCGCGCTTCTTCCCGGACATCGGCGGGCCGAGCACCGGCTGGCCGGTCTCGCCGGCCAGGTCCTCGCGGGGCCGTTGGCCGTGCAGTTGCCGGTGGGATTGTGACAGCGGCTGGCCGGCCAGCCGGGCGGTGATGCCGGCGTTGAAGTTGGGGCATTTCGTGATGTCTTCGTGGGGGCAGCGCAGACCGTGGCTGATGGCATCGCGGACGGCCTGCGCCCTGGCGATCTGCTCGTCGAGTTCCGCGAGCTTGCGCTGCATGTACTGTCTCCGGTCGCCGGGCGGGCTGGCGCGGGTGTCCAGCAGGGCCTTCTGCTCGGCGAGGGTGAACCCCGCGTCGCTGTAGAGCAGGATGGCGGCGACGAGCCGGTCCGCCGATTCGGGGTAGCGGCGCTGCCCGGAGATCCTGGCCGGCGGGGGGAGCAGGCCGAGTTCCTCGTAGTAGCGCAGGGCCGAGGCGGTGACGCCGGCGCGGCGGGCCAGTTCGCCGATGGTGAGCAGGCCGCCTTGTGTGTTGACTTCAGGTGCGCTTGAAGGCGTTGACTGCCGGCCATGAGAACACGACATGAGGGAAGCATGGCACGGGCAGTGCGGCGGGCAGTGACCGCCGCCGCCGAGTACGGGATCGGGCGTGCCGGGATCGCCGTCGTGCGCGCCCTGGACCGCGATGTCATCGGCCAGGGCCATCGTCCCCACGGCGCGGCCGGGAGCGTGACCGGCTGGGTGTTCGCCCACCGCCCGTCCAACCGGCAGCGCAACCGCTGGGTAGTCTCGCTGCTCGATGTGCATCCCGCCGACCAAGTCCTCGAGCTCGGCTTCGGCCCCGGCGTGGCGGTCGCGGAACTAGTCCGCGCCGGCGCGGGTCACGTGTACGGCATCGACCATTCCGGCGTGATGCTCCGGCAGGCGTCCAGGCGCAACGCCGCCGCCATCCGGGCCGGGCGGGTCACCCTGATCAATGCACCGGCCAATCAGCTTCCGCCCGCTGTCGACGGCCCCTTCGACGCCATCCTCGCCGTCAACTCCCTCGGGTTCTGGCCCGCGCCTGCCGAACGGCTCGCCGAGCTGCGCCGGCGGCTCGCACCCGGCGGGCGCATCGCCATCGCATCCCAGCCCCGCTGCCCCGGCGCCACGGCGGACACGTCCCGCGGCGCAGCCCGCGAAATCGAGGACCTGCTGAGAGACGCCGGCTTCTCGCAGACGAGCACCCAGACCCTCCCCCTCAGCCCCCCAGTGATCTGCGTCCTCGCCACCTGCCCAGCCTGCGCTACCACGAGGGCCGATTGAGTGGTCTCTCTACGCCCTGCCAGAATTTGTATGGAGCCCGCTGCCGCTGGTATCCCGCGATGGCGCTTATCAGGATGAGCGACCAGCATGTAATTCGCCACCACTTGCTGTGTCCGCTCGATCTGGCCGTAAAGATCATTATTGTGAGCAGCGCTGCCTGTGCCCGCAAGAACTTCTTCGCCTGCAGGCTTTCAAAATAACTGCCGGTCACACACCAGTTGGCGAAGTGCTCGCAGTTGCTGCCGAACAGCGTGAACTTTCCTTCGAAACCGATCTTCGCCAGCCGCTCAGCCTCAGCCACGATCCGCTCGGGCGGGAGGGGGCCGGGCAGCCAATCCGGTCCGAACATCCTGCCAGGGCTGGGATGGCGGACAACTGCGACTTTACGACCACGGGCAAATTGCTGGAGTGTGACGGGGCGGACGCCGTTCCGGTGTCTGCTGCCCACGTCGTATCCGCCAAAATCAATGACGCGATCGTCGCTGACGTAGATGCCATGATGCGCGAAGCCCGGGCGTCGCGCCATCAGGTGATCGCCGTAACTGAACTCGCTTTGTCCTGTCATGCCGGCCGATCAGTTGAACGGAGAATGGACCCTGAACCCCGCCAATAGTATCCAGGCTGTCTGCCGGAATCGTGCGGAGCGGCAGAAGACCTAGAGGCCCTTCCGTTTTCCGGCTAGGGCCGGCCCCGGTGAAGGCGCGTGCGATCACCGGGACGGGGACGAGCGGCTGCTGGCCACGGGCGGTGAGCCGGGCACGGAACTTCTGCTCGGCGTAGCGGCTCAGGGTGGTCAGGTGGGCCTGGCGGGCGGGAAAGTCACCGGACCGGCCGGGCCAACCAAGCTGGCCGTGAAAACGACTGCGCTGCCCGTGGCCACCGCCGGGACCTCGCCCTGGACACGGGGACCTATGAAGTGACGGTCACGGCCACCGACGGCACCGGCGCGTCCGGGTCGGCGGCCTTCACCTGGACGGTCGGCCCGCCGAGTGTCACCGGCTTAGCCCCGGGCGGATCCGGCCGGCCAAGGTAGCGGGCACCGCGGTCATCGCACAGCGGCTCCCGATCTGCTCCCAAAATCGGACACCCAAATAGTAAGAGCCCCGGCCGTCGTCACGGCCGGGGCTCCTGACCTGCACTTAAATCGGGGTGAGCGACGGGGCTCGAACCCGCGACCCCCAGGACCACAACCTGGTGCTCTACCAGCTGAGCTACGCCCACCATTGCCGCCGGGCCACTCGCGGCTGAGCGCGTTTCAGCGCCCCCGGTCCCCGGCTGAGACGAGTATAGCGGCACGCGAAGGCCGCCGCCGACCGGCTTAGTGGGCCGATGGCACGTTGCCATACTTCGCAGCGATCTGCCGCGCTGTCGCCGAGTCCGGCCCGGGCTGCGGGACGAACACGGCTTCCCGGTAGTAGCGCAGTTCCTGAACGCTCTCGGTGATGTCGGCGAGCGCCCGGTGCCCGCCGTGCTTGGCAGGGGAGGCGAAGTAGACACGCGGGTACCAGCGCCGCGCGAGCTCCTTGATCGACGACACGTCCACCATCCGGTAGTGCAGGAACGCGTCGAGCTCGGGCATGTCCCGCGCGATGAACCAGCGGTCGGTGGCGATCGAGTTGCCGCACAGCGGCACCTTGCGCGGCTCGGCGACGTACTGGCGCACGTAGGCCAGCACGGCCTCCGCGGCCTCGGCGAGCGTGACCCCGCCAGGCAGGTCGGCGAGCAGGCCCGACGTGGTGTGCATGTCGCGCACCACGTCGCTCATCTGGTCAAGCGCCTCGGCCGGCGGCTTAATGATCAGGTCAATGCCGTCGTCGAGCAGGTTCAGCTCGGCATCGGTCACGAGGCACGCGATCTCTATTAGCGCGTCCCGCTCGATGTCCAGCCCAGTCATCTCGCAGTCGATCCACACCAGCCGGTCGTTCATCCCAACTACATTACGACCTTTTCGGCCCTGCCGAACGTGCACGGGCAGGACGATGGGTCGTTAGGCACACTCTGGGGTGCCTAACGACCCATCATCTTCGGGGAACCCGCCACATCAGCTCGCCCGGTCGCGGATGTGGGCGGGCAGCGGGATCTCAGGGCGCATGGCCGGGTCCGGCTCCGGCTGGCCGAACGTCACCGCCATCGGCAGCACCCCGGCCCAGACGTCCAGGTCGTAGTCCTCCGGCTCGTCGGCCGGCATGCCGGTGCGCACCTTCACCGAGGCCTCGGCGAGCGGCAAGGACAGCACCGCGGTTGCGGCCATCTCCTTCCTGGTCGGCTGGCGGGCGGCGGCCCACCGGCCGGGGATGAGGTGGTCGGTGATGAGCCGCAGCGCCTGCCAGCGCTCGTCCTCGTCGCGGACCAGCGTCGCGGTGCCGAACACGACCGCGCTGCGGTAGTTCATCGAGTGGCTGAACACCGAACGGGCGCAGACGATCCCGTCCATGTGCGTGACCGTCACGCACACCTGCTGCCCGGCCGCCGCGCCGAACGCCCCGTTCGCCGACGAGCCGTGCAGGTACAGCGTGTCGCCGTCGCGGCCGTAAGCGGTGGGCAGCACGACCGGCACGCCGTCGGCGACCACGCCGAGGTGGCAGATCAGCCCCGCGTCGAGCACCTCGTACAGGGCATCGCGGTCGCTCATGCCGCGCTCGTGGTGCCTGCGCAGCCTGGTGCGGGGCGTGCTGGACAAAGGGGTGGTGTCAGTGCTCATGGGACCGTAGCCTATGCGGAAAGTGGACTGCCGAAAATAGCCACTCCCAGGGAAGTTCCGATGACCACTTCGCACGCTAACCTGCCCATCGTGGTGGACCGTGCCGACGGCGACCCGCTGGCGGCTCAGGTTTCCACGCAGGTCCGGTCCGCTGTCACGGACGGCGTGCTGCACGCGGGCGACCGGCTGCCGTCCACCCGCGACCTCGCGGCCACCCTCGGCGTGAGCCGGACCGTCGTGACGACCGCCTACGCCAGCCTGTTCGCCGAAGGCTGGCTGGAGGGCCGCCACGGCTCTGGCACGTATGTGGCGGATGTGGCGCCTGCTCCCCCCGCGCCAGCCCACGCCCCAGCCGCCGCGGATGCCCCGGAGCCCCGGCAGCCCGCGCCCGGAGCCGGAAGCCTCATCGAGCTGCGGCCAGGGATCCCGTGGGCGGCCGGGATAGACCCGGCCGCCTGGCGCCGCGCATGGCGGTACGCCGGGACCCGGCCGCCGTCGCCGTGGCCGGACCCGCACGGGCTGCCCGAGCTGCGCGCCGAGCTCGCCGCCTATCTCCGCCGGTCCCGCGCCCTCAGCGTCAGCCCGGCGGACGTCCTGGTCACCAGGGGCGTGTCCGGCGGGCTGGCGCTGCTGGCCGCGGCGCTGCTCAGGCCGGGAGACAAGGCGGGCGTCGAGGAACCCGGCTACCCGGCCGCGCGCGAGGTGCTGACCAGGGCAGGCGCCCAGGTGGTGCCCTGCCGGGTGGACGCGCACGGCGTGGTGCCCGAGGAGCTTCCCGGTGACCTGCGGCTGCTGTACACGACGCCGGCGCACCAGTACCCGCTGGGCGGTCGCCTGCCGGTGGGCCGCAGGCAGGCGCTGACCGCGTGGGCGCGTAAGACCGGCGCGGTCGTCGTGGAAGACGACTACGACAGCGAGTTCCGTTACGACGTCGGGCCGCTGCCCGCCCTGTACAGCATGGACCCCGAGGTGATCGTGTACCTCGGCACGGTGTCGAAGGCGCTGACGCCGGCCGTCGGCGCGGGCTGGCTGGTGGCGAGCCCGGCCCTGGTCGAGCGCATCGCGCGGCTGCGCCCGGACCTCGGCGAGCGGGTGCCTGAACCCGTGCAGCACGCCCTGCTCGCGCTGCTCACCTCTGGCGACCTGGAACGGCACATCCGCCGGATGCGCCTGGAGTACGCCCGCCGCCGGGCCGCGATCGTCGAGGCGCTGACCGCGCCCTGCCGCCTGCTCGGCGACACCGCCGGCCTGCACGTGGTGCTCGAGCTCCCGGCCGGCCTGCCGCCAGAGCTGGTCGTGGCCGAGGCCGCCAAAAGAGGCGTCGGGCTGTACGTGCTCGACCGGTACTTCGCGGGCCCGCCGTCGATCAGCGGGCTGATCCTCGGCTACGGCGCCACGCCGCTGACCCAGGTCCGGCGCGCCGCGGCAGTCCTCGCAACGCTGCTGACCGATCTCACCAGCATGGTGTTACACGAGGCCGCCGGGCAACGCTAATGCCGGGATCGCAAGGGCGGCGGCCGCAGCCAGCTGATCAGGGAATTCCCGCGGGTGGACCTGCAGCACGTGCGGTCCGGTGAGCCGGTCGGTGTCGATCGCCCCCGGGCCGGCGTTCTCGCAGCCGGGCACCTGCGACGCGCCGAAGTGACCGCCGCGCGCCCACAGCGCGCGGCTGCGTTCGGCGCCGGTTGCCAGGCACGACATGGGCTCCCCGGCAGGCCAGCGGCGCGAGACCCCCCACGAGTCGAGCCACTCGACGATCGCGTCCACGCCGGCCAGCGGGCCGTCGGTGAACGGCTCCGCGGGGTGCCCGAGAACGGCGATCTGCGCGCACACCCGGCCCTCGGCGTTCACGTTCCGCGGGGACGCCGGCACCCGGTCAGGATCCCAGTCGAGCTGCTCGGGCGTCCCGAGCGCGCGGCCCGCCCGCAAAATGGAGATGAGCTGGACGATGTCGCCGGTCACCGGGTCCCAGACGAGGTGGCAGGGACGGCATTCGCCGACGAGGCGCTGCGCCGCCGACTGGATGGAAACCGTGCGCGGCGCGGTCCCCAGGGTCAGCCAGACCGCGCGCGGTGCGCCTCCGTTGAGAGGGCCTCCGTCAGTATCCGCCCGGATGCGTCGTGCTCCTGGCATCCATGCGTGTGCCACCGCTTCCCCTCCCAGGTTCAGGGGTCTAGACCATGCAGACCCCACAACTTCTCTCAACCTACTTACGCCAGCGGCCGCGATTAGTCCAGAGGGGATCGGCGAATCATTCGCCGGGCATGCGGAAATCCAGAGGAATCGACAATGGCGGTTGCGCGCGGCAACTGTTACGCCAAAACACGCACAGTATCAATGGGCGGTCACGCTACGCTAACCGCGACCGTGCGGATGAGGAGGCCCGGCGCCCCGCTTTCGCCGGGCCTCACCATGAATGACGCCCGGTCCCGCTAACCGGTTCACCACCGGAACGGGCGTATACAGACCTGTTACAAACGGGCGTGCGGGTCAGTCGTCGGGCGCGAGGCTCTTGACAAGCTCCGCCACCCGCGCCGCGGTCGCCGCGTCGGGTTCCGCCACCGCCATCCGCGCAGCCATCGGGCGGAAGCCGCGGACCCGGAGCGCCTCCTTGACCAGCCCGATACTCTGCCCCAGGCTGGCGATCGCCGAGACGTCGGCCTGCCGCGCCGCCACCTCGCCGTCGTGATCGGCGCCGTCGGCGGCCGCCGCGATCGCGGCGGACAGCCCGCTGAACACCTCAGGGAAGGCCGACGCGCGCGCCGAGATGATCCCGGCGCCGCCCGCGCGCAGCGTCGCGGCGAGGTCGGTGTCGTCCCCGGAGAAGATCCGCAGCCCGGGACGCGCGGCCGCGCATTCGGCCACGTTGCGCGCGGCCACACCAGAAAATTTGGCACCAGCCAAACCCACCGCGTCGGCCAATTCACAGAATTGCTGCGGGGCAACAGTAAGCCCCGTACGTTCGGGGAAAATGTAAGCGTAAAGCCCCGGTTCCGGAGCCGCTTCTCGGATTCGCAGGTAATACTCCGTCACTTCGGCGGGCGATGCCGCGAGGTAATACGGCGTAATCGCCGCGATCCTGCTGGCGCCGAGCAGCGACGCCTCGCGGGCCAGCCGCACCGCCCGGTACGCGTCCGGCGCGCCGATGTGCGCGATGATCCGGTCCGGGCCCAGGACGTCGATGGCGGTATCGATGAGGACCAGCCGCTCGTCCTCGTCCAGGGCGGGGAACTCGCCGGTGGTGCCGGCCACCAGCAGTCCGTCGGCCCGGTCGGCGAGGAACTCATACAGGCGCCGCGCGCAGTCGAGGTCGACCGAGCCGTCGGCAGCGAACGGGGTGGGGACCGCGGCGAGGACTACATCAGCCACGAGGGAAACCTCCGGGAAAACGTCAGCGGGGCTCGGCTTTCAAGGACTGGGCCTTGAAGTAGGCGGTCGAGGCGGGACGCCAGAGATAGAAGACCGTCGCCGCCCCGATCACCCACAGGGCCAGGATCAGGATCAGCGACACGATCAGGGTCCCGGTGACGGTCACGCCGCCGTGCAGCTCACCGATCACGCTGTAGGTGTACAGGGACCAGAGGGCGAAGAACACCGACGCGGTGATCCGCGCCCAGCGGCGGCCCGCCTCGTTCATCCGCGCCATCCACAGCCACAGGCCGATCGAGACGAGCCCGATGATGATCGTGTAGATGATTAGGCCGGTGGCGGTGTTGCTGATCTGGCTCGCCGTGATCTGGTGGTCCGCAAGCTTCTGCGCGTTCGCGGTCATCATGTTGTGCTTCAGGCTGAAGGAGCCGATCACCGTGAAGATCAGCGACAGCGTGCTCACGACGGCACCCGCCTGCATGAGCCGGACCGCCCGGTGGACCGGGGGCGGGGGAGCCTGGGGCCCCGCCAGCTCAGCGGGCCCTGTCCGGCCCGGCTTGGCCGGTTGCTTCTTATCGCTGGCGGTGAATGACTTGAACATGTCCTGCCCTAACCGTGCCTAACGTGACGCGCCGACTGTCGAAGCATAGTTGCTGGCCGAGGCAAAGCCACGCCCGGGCGGGTTGCCCTATTCTGTCCGACTTCTCCAGTATTCGCGGAAACTCGTGTCAGCGCACCGAAGGCGATATCATTCGGGGGTCATCGCGCGTGCAAGAGCCAAATGCGCGTGCGGACGTTGCGTGCAACGGTTTGCCAGGTGGTGAGAAAGTGCAGGTAGGGGGGGAGCACCGGCCCATCCTTGGGCATGGAAGGGGTCGCGTTGAGCCTTAGCCCAACCGGGGGAGCCGCCCCGGCTGGCGGCCCAACAGTGCTGCGCATCTTGCTTGGTGCACAACTTCGGCGGCTCCGTGAGTCGGCCGGCATCTCCCGCGAAGACGCGGGCTATCACATCCGTGCCTCCGGTTCCAAGATCAGCCGGATGGAGCTCGGCCGGGTGTCGTTCAAGGAGCGGGACGTCACCGACCTGCTCGAGTTCTACGGCGTGCGGGACCCCGAGGAGCGCGAGAAGCTGGTCCAGCTGACGCGCGAAGCGAACCAGACCCCCTGGTGGCAGAAGTACCAGGAAGCCGTGCCCGACTGGTTTCAGGTCTTCGTGGGGCTCGAGGAAGCCGCCCAGCTCATCCGTGAGTACGAGGTTCAGTTCGTGCCCGGCCTGCTGCAGACGGAGGATTACGCGCGGGCCGTCGTGCTGCAGGGCACGCCAGGCCTCGACCCTGAGGAGGTCGAGCGGCGCGTCGCGCTGCGGATGGGGCGGCAGCAGGTGCTCAAGAAGGAGAACCCGCCGCGGCTGTGGGCGATCGTGGACGAGGCCGCGCTGCGCCGCCCGATGGGCGGCAGGGACGTGCTCGTCGCGCAGATCGAGCGGCTGATGGACGCGGTCAGCGAGCCGAACGTGACATTGCAGGTCATGCCGTTCAGGTACGGTGGTCACGCGGCCGAGGGGGGAGCGTTCATGCTGATGCGGTTCCCCGAGGCCGACCTGCCGGACATGGTCTACATGGAGTACCTCACGGGCGCGCTCTACCTCGACAAGCCGGACGAGGTGGAGCGCTACGCCGCTGTCATGGAGCGCCTGTCGGTGGCGGGCACCTCGCCCGACCGGACCAGGGAGATCCTGGCCTCGATGCTGAAGGAGATCTGACGTTCTGTGGCCGACAACGCGGTCTACAACGGGATGCCAGCCGGCGAGCTGGGCGAGCTCGACTGGCGGCTGGCCGTCGGCCGGGGCGGGCAGGCGGGCTCCGGCGTGGAGCTAGCGAAGCTGCCCGACGGACAGATCGCTGTGCGGAACTCCGCGGACCCGGACGGCCCGGCCCTGATTTACACGCGGGCCGAGATCGAGGCGCTGATCGGCGGCGCGCAGGACGGGGACTTCGACGCACTCCTCTCCTGACGAGGCTCTCTCCGAGGTTCCGCCTGAAAATTCTTCATCCGGAACGGACCGTCGGCTTCTGCGGTGGGAAATCATTGCTGTCTTCGCGGTGTCGCTCGGGGCCAGCGGTGTCTCCGCGCTCGTCTCGTACATCGGCTCGCTGACCGCCCATCAGTCGCTTGGCTCGCAGAGCGTGATACTCAACGGCTCGCGGGCGCCGGGCCGGCCGCTGCTCGACCTGTTCCTGCAGCTGGTGGCGCTCGCGTCGGCCGCGGCGCCGGTGCTGCTGGTCTTCTACCTGCTGGCGCGCGACGGTGAGGGCCCGTCCGCGATCGGCGTGGACTTCTCCGAGCCGTGGCGCGACCTGCGGCGCGGCGCCGCGCTCGCGGCGGTGATCGGCGGCGCCGGGCTCGGCCTCTACCTGATCGCGTACAAGCTGGGCGTCGCGCTGAACGTCGTCGCCGAGAGCCTGCCCGACGTCTGGTGGCGGATCCCGGTGCTGCTGCTGTCCGCCCTGCAGAACGGGCTGCTCGAAGAGGTCCTGGTCACCGGGTACCTGCTGACCCGGCTGAAGAAGCTCGGCGTGGGGTCATGGCAGGCGGTCGCGATCAGC